>Ga0207691_10004133_pt1 | contig 14105 bp, 9 predicted proteins | sample KBSM13metaG_FD_184327 | JGI IMG/M metagenome (GOLD analysis project Ga0207691, IMG submission 184327) | Miscanthus rhizosphere microbial communities from Kellogg Biological Station, Michigan, USA - KBS M1-3 metaG (SPAdes) (version 2) | ecosystem: Host-associated > Plants > Roots > Rhizosphere >... | reverse complement strand
CGCGCAGCCCCTGCCGGTCAGCTCGGCGGCCTTTACCAGCTACGTCCAGCAGGTCGCGACCTCGTTCGGCCTGCGCGGCCTCGAGGTATTCAGCTCGCCCACGCTCGGCGCCGTGTGTATTCCCGTGAGCTCGGGCAGCCCGCAACTGGTGTTCGGACAGGCCTTACTGGACAGCGAGGACGACGCCGCCCGTTACTTCTTGATGATCCGTTGCCTCAAGATCCTGCAAGGCAAGGCGGCCGCGTTGTCGCGCACGGCGCCCATCGATCTCTGGCCCGTGCTCGCGGCCTACCTCAGCATTTTCGCGCCGAATTGGATCCCGCAAGGCGTGGAGCCCAAAAAGCTCGCTGAAGCACAACGACGTATCCAAAGCGCATTGCCGGCCAAGCTCGACGATGACGTGCCGGTGCTGGCATTGGAAGTGATCGGTGCCATCGGCAACCGCGCCAGCCTCTTGGGTACCGCGCTGCATCAGTGGGGCAATCGCACGGCGCTGCTCTCGGCCGGTTCGCTCGTGGCCTCGTTGCGCGGCGTGTCCTTCGCGGTGGGCCAGCCCGGTGGGCCCCCCAAGGAAGGCCCCGAGCGGGTGAAATGGATCGTGCGCAATCCGGAAGCGCGCGATCTGGCGACGTTCTGCGTCGGCGAACAGTACGCCGACGCGCGCGCTCGGCTCGGCCTCAACCGCTGAGTGAGCAACGCGAAGTCACCCTTTTGGGCGACGCCCGGAGGCTACTAACCGGTAGCCGGTCAGGTCTTCTTCGGCCGCGGCAAGTTCAGGCGCTCGACGCGATTGATCAAAGTCCGGCGCGAGACGCCGAGCACCTTGGCCGCGCGCGTTTGATTTCCGCCGCACTGCTCGAGCGCGCGCAGCACGCGCTGACGTTCTTCTTCCGAGTCGATCGCGGGCAAGCTCGGCTGGCTGCGCGGAGCGCTGGCTGGAGGGTCTGCCAGCGGGCGGTCGTCGTCGAAGCGGGGCAAGCGCGGCGGCGCGAAGACCTGCGTGCGGTCTTGGTCCTCCGGCGGAAACTCGTCCATCTCCACGTCGTTGAGCGGTTGCTGCGGGATTTGCGCGGCGGTGATCACGCCGTTTTCACACAGGAACGGCGCGCGCTCCATGATGTTCTTGAGCTCGCGCACGTTGCCCGGCCAGGAGTAAGCTTGCAGCGCTCGTAGCGCGCCTTCGGTGAGCTCGGGCATGGGCAGACCGGAGCGGTCGCAGAAGCGATACAAGAACAGGCGTGCCAGGGGCTCGATCTCGAGCGGACGACGGCGAAGCGGGGGAATGCTGAACTCGACCCCGGCGATGCGATAGTACAGATCGTTGCGAAAACGCCCGGCCTGAACCTCGAGGCGCAGATCGCGATTGGTGGCCCAAACGAAGCGCACGTCGATCGGGCGAGGCTTGGTCGCGCCCACGCGCAAGACCGAGCGCTCTTCGAGCACGCGCAGCAGCTTGGCTTGAATCGACAACGGCATTTCACCGATCTCGTCCAAGAAAACCGTGCCTTGGTCGGTCGACTCGAGCAGGCCAGGCTTGGTCTGGTTGGCGCCCGTGAAGGCTCCACGCTCGTGCCCGAACAGTTGCGACTCGAGCAAGGACTCGGACAGGGCCGCGCAATTCAAGCGCAAGAACGGGCGCCCACGACGCGCGGAACGTTGGTGGATGGTTTCGGCGAACACTTCCTTGCCGGCGCCGGTCTCGCCGGTGATCAGCACGGAGATGCCGCTTTGCGCTGCACGCAGCGCGATTTCGTAGGCCCGCTTCATCTCGGGATCGAGCAGCACCGCCGGCCCCTCACCGGGAGGCGCCGTCGAGAGCCCGCGCGCATTGCGTGCGCTCGACGGATGACGCGCCTGCACCATGATCAGCGCCGAGCCAGCGCGCACGAAATCGCCGGGCTCGAGCAAGCGCCGCTCGCCACCGCGCAGGCGCGCCTCCGCCTCGTTGCGCCGCGTCGGCGCCTCCAGCGTATCTTCCGGGTCGACGCGGAACAAAAGCGTGCCGTTGGCGCTGCCCAAGTCCTCGACCTCGATGCTCTGCCCGACGTGGATCAGCAGGTGGTATCGAGAAACCGATTGATCGTCGATGCGAATGTCGTTGTCGGTGCCACGCCCCAGGCGCAATATCCCGTGCTCGGGCAAGGGATGAATGGTGCAGGTCTGACGCACGTAAACGAGCGCCTCGAGGGCGCCTTCGTGGGGCGACGGGCCGGGTCGGTGAGTGAAACTCGCGTCGTTCATGCGCTTCTCTAAGCCTAATCGACGAGCGTAGCGGAGCGCTGCATTTCTGCGCGTTAAACGGCACACTGCCCATGAAAGTTGCGTGGGAGCGTGGGGGAACTGAAGGCGGGCCGAGGATAAGCACGCGCAATCACGCACGATTGCCTACCTTCACACACGTTGACCAGTCGTTCTACACTGCCTTTGTTGGCAAGGCCGCGGAAGATGGCGAGAGTCCGCGATAACCTTCAGGTATACTCAGCCGCTAGAGTTCAGAGTGCCAGACCTTTCGTTGAAACCCGGCAACAAGCTGGGAAGATTCCAGCTGCTCGTCCCGATCGGATCGGGAGGCATGGGACGCGTATGGGTGGCGCGCGAAGAAAACACCGGGCGCCTATTCGCGCTCAAGACCACGCTCGGTAACGAGAAAGCGGCCGGCGAGTATTGGAACGTGCTGCTCGACGAGGCGCGGCTCGCGGCACAGGTGCAACACCGAGGCGTCTGCACCATTCACGCCTTCGAAATCGACGAGAAGCTCGCCATCCCCTACCTGGTGATGGACTTCTCCGACGGCGGCTCGCTGTACGAGCTGCTCGATGCGTGCGCCGGGCATCGTCTCGAGCCGATCCTTGCGGTGAGCATCACCGCGCAGTTGTGCGATGCGCTACAGGTAGCTCACGACTTGTGCGACGAGCACGGCGCGCTCCTGGGCGTAGTTCATCGTGACGTCTCGCCGCAAAACATCCTGATTTCTGCCAGTGGACACGTGCAGCTCACCGACTTCGGCGTGGCCAAGGCGCGCGGCAGGTTGCACGCGCCGACGGCCACGGGGGAAATCAAAGGCAAGCTCTCGTACATGGCTCCGGAGCAAGTCACGCAACGGGACGTGGACCGCCGAGCAGACGTCTTCGCGCTCGGTTGCGTGCTGTACGAAGCGACCGTCGGCGAGCGTCCCTTTCACGGCGATGACGCGGTAGCCACGCTTTATCAATTGCTCGAGCAACCGTTGGTATTGCCCAGCGCGCGCTTGCCTGGCTACCCGACGGACTTGGAAGACATCGTCCGCAAAGCCTTGGAGCGCGACCCCACGACGCGTTATCAAAGCGCCGAAGAGCTCGGCAGCGCGCTCTCGCTTTGGATTGCGAGCCAAGGGCGCCTGATCACCGAGCGCGACATCGCGCTGGTCGTCAACGAATGCCTGGGTCCGTCGATCGCCGAGCGCGCGCAGCGCATCGCTGCGGCGGAAAATGAACTGGACGCGCCGCCCCCAGCACAGCCCCCCGTGGAGCAAACGCTGGGCGGCTCGAGCGCGACCACCTCCGGCGAAGGGGCTCGCAAGTCCAGGCGCATTTGGTGGGCGGCAGCCGCGGCCAGCGCGGCTCTGCTGCTGGTCGGCTCGCTTTCGCTGGGCGGCGGGCATGGCGGTGCAGCCGTACCCATTGCCAGCGCACCAGCGAAGCCAAGCGCGCAGCCAGAGCTGCCGCCAGTCGCCGCCACGGCAACTGCTGCGCCCATCACGTCCGTTACTGTAATGTTGCGCGCGAGCCCGCCGCGAGCGGTGCTGTATCTCGACGACGGTCCCGCGCTACCAAACCCGTATCAAATGACCGTCGCTCCCGACTCGAACACGCACCTCGTGCGAGCGTCCGCACATGGCTTCGCCGATCGAGTCGAGGAGCTGCGCCTGGACAGCAGCAAAGAAGTGCTCGTCACGCTTTCGATGCTCGCGCCCGGCGCGCGTCCACCGAGCGTGAAACCGAAGACGAGCCCGGAAGCCAGCACCCACAGCGTCGCACCGCCTCCTGGCCCCGGCGAGCTGCCGAAGGTCGTCACGAAGCGCCCCAGAGTTCTCGATCCCGACAATCCATTCGCGGCGCCCTGAGCCCGTAAACCACCGGACCTACATTCGCCCCGTGAAGGAATCCGTGGCGGACGGATGGAGATGCGGTTAACGTAGCTGTTTATATGGACCGCCGGGGCGTCAGAACTGAGCACGCAGTCAATGCGCCGACTCCCACGAGCGCCGGGGATGTGGCTAGCGGGGAGGAGTCCGCACGCGTTCAGGCGGGGCAGTTGATTGGCCGCTATCGATTGCTGTTTCCAATCGCAGCGGGCGGTATGGCCGAAGTCTGGGCGGCCAAGCCCGAAGGCTCCGGCATCTCGCGCGCGGTCGCGCTCAAGCTGGTCAGACCAGAGTTTGCGATCGAAGCGGAGTATGCCCGCATGTTCATCGACGAGGCCGTCGTAGCGTCGTCGATTCGCCATCCGAACATCTGTGAGACCTACGAGCTCGGTCGCGACGAGAACCTGCTGTTCATGGTGATGGAGTGGGTGGCAGGCGACACACTGAGTGGCTTGATGCGCGGCAACGCGCTGAGCGCCTTGCCGCTCGAGGTCGCGGTGCGCATTTGCTCGGAAGCTTGCGCCGGCTTACACGCCGCGCACGAGGCCAACGGCACCGATGGCAACAACCTCGGCATCGTGCACCGTGACGTCTCGCCGCCGAACATCCTGGTGTCCGTGAATGGCCACGTCAAGGTCAGCGACTTCGGCATCGCCAAGGCTAAAAATCAGCTGCACGCGCGTACCCGCACCGGCGAAATCAAAGGCAAGTTAGCCTACATTCCACCGGAGCAAGTCCTGGGGCACGGCATCGACCGCCGGGTCGACGTGTATGCCATGGGTTGTGTGCTGTACGTGTGCACGCTCGGCCGTCGTCCATTCGGCAGCGGTGGTGAAGCGCTCGGCAAGATCGTACGCGGCCTGTACAAGAAGCCGCGCGAGATCGACGCCGCCTATCCGGAAGAGCTGGAGCGGATCGTGATGCGCGCGTTGGCGAGCGATCGCGAATTGCGCTACCAAACCGCCGAAGAAATGCGCTTCGAGCTCGAGCAGTGGCTGCTCACTCGGCCACGCCCGACGCAGCACGGTGACGTTGCCCGCCTGGTGCGCGAACGCATCAGCGACGATCGGCGCAAAATGATCGACGCGCTGACGAACGTGAGCCGCGCCATTCCGGAGGCGCTGACCAATCGTTTCATCACCTCTGCCGACAAGACTGCGACCCCGACTGCCACCAGCGGTATCGTGATCCAACCCGCGGCACTGGCACGCTTCAACAAAGACAAGCTGTCGGCGCCCACCCCTACCCCGACCCCACGCCCTGGGGAGGACGACCCCACGCTGCTCGGCGATGCCGACCGCGGCGCGCAAGCGCCACTCGCGACCAGCGAAGCGTCCTCGAGCCTGGCAGGCGCGCGAACGAACACCGTTCTTTGGTGGGTGGCGCTGACCGCGGTCGCCGTCGCGCTGTGCTCGTTGTTCTTGCTCAGCCAGCGCTGAGCCGTCGAAGCTCGGCGCTTGCGGGCGCGCTCCGGGCCGAAGCCATCAGCGCGAGTCGGCTTTCGAGCGACGACGCAGTACCAGCAGCGCGCCGAGCCCGATGGCAGCGATGCCGGGCGCGCTCGGCAAGCCGCGCTGGCTACTGGCAGTCGAGCTGCAGACGCAGCCGCCTTTTTCTGGCGGCTCGGGAGAGAGCTTTGGGCCGTCAGTCGCGCTCTGGCCGGCCGCGCCGTTGGCTACACCGCCTGCCTCGGCACCCGCCTCACCGACTTCGGTATCTTCGCCGCTCTGTCCGCCCGCACCGCTGGCCTCGCCCGCTTCCCGGATTGGCTCGTAACCGGCGGCTCTGAAGGCGGGCTTCAACAGCACGTCTTCGTACGACGCGACCTGGGTGAAGATGCGCCGTGCGGTCGTCGATGCGCAACTCGCACCGTGCGACACGACGCCGGTCACGGCATTCTTGGTCGTGAAGACCGGGCCGCCACTGTCACCGTTGCACACCGAAACTCCGATCGTCGCGAACGTATCGGGAGGGATCGGATCGTTCGAGTCGACGTAGGCGCTTTTTCCGAGCAGCTGCACCTTCAAGTCGTCACGAACCTTGCGCGCGCCCGTGCTGCCGTCTTCGGTCCTGCCGAATCCGACGATCCGGATCGCTTCACCGCGCTGATTGCCCACGCCGAGCCGCAGCGCCGCCACGGGCACGTTCGTGAGCTCACGATCGAGCGCCACCACCGCCATGTCGTCTTTACAGACGGTGCGTGCACCCGTGGTGAAGATCTTCTGGCCGATTGCGGCTACCGGCTCCTCGGCACCCGCGCCGACGTGAATGGTGATGTTCGACGGCAGGAACGGCTCGCCGAAGACACCGTCGCTGCTGCCCGGAGCGAGCTCGCCATCGGTCATGCAATTGGCGCTGTCCGTGACCATCGCCACGCAATGCATGGCCGTGAGCACCAGGTTCGGCGCGATCAACGTCGCCGTGCACCACAGCGTGTCGCCGTCGTTCTTGAGTGCACGGAGCTTCACGACCGCGTCGTCATCGGGAACGGAGGGCTTGGCGTAATACAGCGCCTCGCCCTGCTGGCCGAGCACTTCCGGTTCGGTTGGGCCGCAACCCCAGAGTAGTGACGCGCCTGTGATTGCCAAAAACAGTGTCTTCACGCGGCGCGCTCGCTGCCTCGTCGTCGTCGCCGGGATACGCCGGCGGCGGCTGCGCCGAAGACCAGGGCCATCGCCAGCCGACCGACCCAGCCCGCTCGCGGGGTCGCGCTGCTCGAGCACGCGCAACCGCCCTTGCCCGGTGGGGCGTGGTACGTGGGCGAGCCGGCCGCTCCGTTGTCGCTGCCTCCGGCCGAGCTAGCTTTCGCGCCCGCGTTTGCATCCCCGGCCGCACCCGTGCCGTCGCTGCCCGCGCCGCCATCGCTGGGCGCCGCGCCTTCGCTGATCGGCTGATAGCCAGCGAGCTCGAAGGCCGGCATCACCACCTCAGCCACGAAAGGCGCGACCTGCGTGAAGTACTGGCGCGCATTCGGCGAGTCGCAAGCACCGACCAACTGCGAGTAAATGCCGGTCACTGCACCATCCGGAGTCAGCGCCGGACCGCCGCTGTCGCCGATACAGAGCGCGGGGCCCAAGGTCAGAAAGGTGCGCGGCGGGATGGGATCGCCGTCTGCGCGAAATTGGCTGGCTCCGACCAGACTGACGCGCAGACCGTCCTTGGCGCGACGAACGCCGCTCATCGCCAGCTCCGTTTCACCGAAACCGACCACCCTCAGCACCTCGCCGTGCTCGTCGCCGCGGTCGATTCGGATCGGCATCAGGGGCGCTCCGCTGATCTCGCGATCGAGCACGATGGCGGCCATGTCGTTGCGACAGATCGATGGCGTCTGAGTGGCGAACACCTTGGCGCCGAGCGCTGCCAGCGGCTCGTTGAAAGCGGCGCCCACGTAGATCTTGAGGTTGGCTGGATCGATCAGCGGCCCGAAGCGGCCGCCCTTGCTTTCCGGAGTGAGCTCACCCGCGTCGGTGCAGGTGAACGCGCCTCGGATTAGGTTCGCGACGCAGTGGCGCGCGGTCAACACCACGTTCGGTGCGACCAGCGCGCCGGTACAAGAGTTCATCACGCCATTGGCGTCGACGTTCGTCACCTTGACGACGCCGTCGTCTTCGATTCCCGACGCATAACCGTCGTAAATCGCCTGCGAATCCTGAGCCACCCATTCCGGCCCGGCTTGCCCACAGCCGGCTGCGCCGGCCAAAAATACAGCGCATGAAAGCGCGCGGACGAAGCTCATGGCTTGAACTTGGACAGGCAATCCGGTGCTCCCCCGCCCGGCGCGGAGAACGTGCCGGCGTTGGCGTCGTAGAGCAAGCCGTCGGGCGCGAATTTGTAAACGAAGTTCCCGGCGTCGGTCATACACCACGCCGATGTGGGGCTGAGCCGGGTGCCGCTCACGCGATCGAAATTCGGCGGCCCATCCGTGCCCCAGAGCGAGACCTTCGCCTTGGAGTTCGAGATCAGACGCGGCACCTCGGTCTCCACCGGTGTCGGCCCGATGTCGATGCCGGTGCCATCCGGGTTGAGCACGCGATTTTCGAGCGCATCGCGCACGTCTGCGCCGATCGGCGCCTTGCGATTGGTCACGCTGCTGGCGTACAGCATCGAATACGCGCCGTCGTAGTAATTCTCGGTACCGTCGAGCGTCAGCGCGCCGCTGCCATAAAAGCGCTTCAGACGATTGAGATAGGAATCGTACAGATTCTTCGAGTGTGTGTCTTGCGCGAGCGCGTAGTTGACGCCCACGAGGCGCTTGTCGAGCGTCGGCACGGTCGTCGACGTCCCGTAAGTGGCGAGAGGGGCAGTCAGCGCGTCGTGCGACGTCGCCAAGTACTGGGAAAGCACGTAGTACGGCCGAGGCAAGCCAGCCGAAGGCGTTTCGCTCTTGCCCCAGTTCGACTCGACTTCCTTGATCAGCTCGACGAACTCGTTGCCTGCGAGGCCGATGATGAATTGTGGCGGGTTCAGCAGGATCGCTTCACCGGCCTTTTGCGCAGAAGTCCGCACCGGCGATTGGTTGGCCGGCAGATTGTCCGACTCGATCTGCACTTGATAGAAGTTGGCGCTCTGATGAATCGCCAGATCGCCGTTGATGCTCAGGTAATCGAAGCGATGCGGGTCGTCTTCGGCTTGGTCCACCGGCGGCGCATTGGTGAGCACGGTCGCGATGTCGCTCAACGTTTGGTTCTCGTTGAATACGAGCGCCAGCTTGAGCGGAGCCGCCGTGTCGGGCTGCTTGGCGGTAACGTACGGTTCCATGTGCTGCACGATGCCGGCCACGGTTGCGGCGAGCAATCGGGGATCGCCGAGCAGATGCCACACGTAACCGGAATCATCCAGGTTCGCGAGCTGCAACGTGGCGCTGCTCGTGCTCAGGAACATCACCGAGTCGCCGTTGTACGATTCCGACTGGGTATAGTCCCAGGCGGCAAGCAGGTTCGTAGAGGAGAGCGTGCTCAGGATGCCAGGTGTGCCGATTTCTTCGGTGAGGTGGGAGATCGCTGCCTGGAAATCGCCAGCCTTCGGAAACAGGCCGTTGCAGATCACGCCCAGCATCGGTTGAAACGCCGACTTGTTCGAGTTCTTGGCAGCGCCCTCGTTGAACTCTTGGAACGCCATGTCCCAGTTGATGACGGCCAGAGTGTCGTGCGGATCACCGGCGTTCAACATGCTGGCGAAGCCACCCAGAATCACCGGTGAGTTCGTCTTGAGCAGCTCGAGCGTGCTCGTGCCGGAGACCGAGGTTGGCAGCAGTATCGGGCACTGATCGCTGGTCAGCACGACGCACTCGTTGCCGGTCGACTTGATCCGGCAGATGGCCGGCTGATCGAGCGCCTGGGCGATGCAATCGGCATTGGTCGAACAAGCACCGCTGCCGGCTTCGCCGCCTTCCGCCGCGCTGCCGCCGTTGGCGCTCGCGCCGCCATTGGGCTTGCTACCGCCGTGGGCATCCGCGCCGCTGCTGGCACTCGCGCCGCCGGAGCCATCCAGGCCAGCGCTCCCGCCACCGCTGACAGCGACCGCCTTGCACACGTGTTCTTCAATCGAGCACGTGGTGCCAAATTTCTGGCAGTCAGTGTCGCTGTTGCATTGGTTCGTGTTCAGATTGTACAGAAACGAACAACCATTGAGCGAAAGCAGCAGGCCCGAGAAGGTGAGCCCAGCTAGAGCGCGTGACCAAGTGAAGTGCGGCTTCATGAGATACTCTGGTGGAAGATCTTTGAGCCTAGCATGCTCGACTTCTCATTCGGAGAGCCAGCTGCTTTTGGTGCGACACGGGGCCGCGTGCCAAGGTCGTGCAACGCGCACTGAGCGCTCGGCTCCGTCAGCCGTCCGACCGCAATCGGTGCCGCTTGCCAAGGCGCTCTGCCTGCCCACCACACGCCGGCGCTCGCAAACTGCATTGCTTCTGGTACGGCACGAGTCACGGCGATTTTAGAGCTGCTCGTCTCGCTCGTCTCGTTCGTCTCGCTCGCGAGGTGTGATCTTTCCTTCCTTGCGACCACACGGAGCTACCTTGTATGCGAGCAGCGTAAGCCTGCGGGGTTAGCCCGTTCCCCCGCCCTCCCCTGCGTTCGTCGGTCGGGCCGCGCCTTCCGTTCCATGCAGCCACGAAATGAGCAACGAGGCCGACACTTGCTGGTGCCGACCTCGTTTGAAGGTCACGTCATTTGGGAGCGAAATTCCCCCGGGATTGCTGTCACAGGCAGTACAGGTAGCCGCAAGTCGACGGCTGCAGGCTGCACCTGGAAGTGAGCTTTGTCGCCTTGCCCGAGCTGGTCGTACACGAGCTATTGAGCATGCTGTTGTCCGGGTTGTAGACGCGGTTGTTCGAATACGTCGGAGCGCTGCCAGCGGTGGTGGTCGTGACGGAGCCGTTGTCGCCGTCAGACGGGTCGATGGCGATGCACGTTTGGCCCGCGGCGCAGCTGTTGGTGGTGATCCTCGGGTTGATGAAGGGGTTCGAGCCACAGCCCACGCCGAGCGCGTTGAACCCGAAGTAACACAGGGTGTTCGCGATGGTGTAGCCTTCCCAAGTGGTGAGCGGCGTGCCATCGAGGTGATTGACCTGGAAGATGTAGTGGGGACCGCAAGCGCCGACGCCGAGATCCTTCGGGCCGCCGACAAGCGTCAGCTTGTGAGCCGGCCACAGGTATTGCGGGCTGTTCTGCTTGTAGTTGGTGTACAGATTTTGTTGGCGACCGAAGGAGGCCACGAGATCGCCGGAGTATGAAGAATTTTGAAAGACGTTCTGGTCAGCGGTGAAGTCCTGCTGACCGAGGATTGCCTTGGTGTTGGCGCAGTTGTTTTTGACGCACACGGCGGTCGACTTCAAAGTCACCTTGTTATTGGTGACCTGGAGATCGTTGATCGTATCCCAGCGTCCCAGCTCGATGCCCATGGCAACTGCGAGCGATGCCTTGGTCGTATTGATGCCCTGCATCGAATTGCACGCCGCGGCCAGCTCACCGGTGGCGACGCCGGCTTGTTCATCCGTGCCTTGCTCAGCCATACAGCCCTGTGCAGCAACGAATCCCAATCCCATCAAGCCAGCCGCAATCATCTTCTTCAAAATGGATGTTCCTTTTAGTGACCTTCGAACGCTGACCGATGCAGCGGGCGTGCCAGGGGCGTCGGATTCCGACGGCGCGCGGGCTGTCGCACAGAAGCTGCTGTTTTCCGCGCAAACATGATAGGTGCGCCGCAGGCTGCCGCTGTGCGTGTTTGCATGGAAACTTCGGTGTCGCGGCCACCGGCGGTAACCTGAGTTGCACAACTCGTGCGTACGAATCGTGCAAACGCGTTGTGCAACCTTGCACAACGCGATCCCCCTCATGGCTCGTCGTCAGCGTTCGCTGTTCCTCCGACACGTTCGACATCGCGCTCGAGCGACGTGGCGGGGCGATCGAGCGCGGCGCAAAACCCGCTCGGGAAGTTGGTTCCGAAAACGTGGTGGTGTGGCTAGGTCGCGATGTCGGTGCGCTGGCGTGAAGACACCCACTCGCGCATACATTCACGCATCGAATGTCCCTCAGATGCTTGATGCTCTAACCGGCCTCGCGTAACGTCGCGGGCAGACTGAGGGAAATTTTACATGAACAGAAATAAACTACTGGCGATCGCGATGGTTTTGGGGCTCTCCGCTTCTCTTTACGCGTGCGGAGACGACGACGACAGCAACCCAGGTGGCGGAGCCGGCGCGGCCGGTGGCAGCGGCAAAGGCGGCGGCGCCGGTAAAGGCGGCAGCGGCGGCAGCGGCGGCAGCAGCGGCAAGGGCGGCACGGCCGGCAAGGGCGGTACGGCGGGCGGCGGCATCACGGCGGGCGAAGGCGGCGCGATCGGCGAAGCCGGAGCCGGTGATAGCGGCGGAGTCGGCGGCGATACTGGACCCGGTCCCGGCGGAAGCGGCGGCGACACTGGACCCGGTGCCGGCGGCGAGGGTGGCGCGGCGAGCCCGCCGCCGACGCTAACCCTCGCTGAAGCGTGCACTGCGGCTTGCAATCCCGCGCACAGTCTAGCCACCTGTGGGACCACATTGGCGGCCTGTATCACGGCCTGCGAGGGCTATACCGACCTGGTGGAAGTCTTTGTCACCGACGCCGCCGAGGCGGCGGGCTTGAACTCTAAATATCTGACGTCGATCAGCTGCATGGCGGCTCATCTCCCCAACACGGCTCAGTACGCCTGCGCCGCAGGTCCGGCCGTCAATGGCTGGTCCCCGGTTGCGGGTACGGTTTGCGAAGACGAGCTTTGCGCGTGGACCTGCGACGACGCCGACAGCACCGCCAGCGTGGACGACAACGTCACCGCCCGCTGCGTTTGCCCCTGAGAGTAATCGAGACGCAAACAGCGCACCGAATCTAGCGATTCGGTGCGCTGCGTCGGGTGCTCGAGTTGTTGTACGCGAGCTTAGAACGAGCCGCGTAGCCGCAAGCCGTTGGGCGCGATGCCCAGCGCAACCGACGGCGCGGGCTTCTCACTCGGGTGGCTCAGCGTGAGGTACAGAGCCACGCCACCCGTGACGACAGCTAGGCCCGCGGCGACGTCGGAGATCGCGAGCAGCGTGCGCGCGGACTTCTTGGCCTTCTCTAGCTCGGCGGCGTCGGCCGGCGAATCCGTGCGCATCGACTCCAGCTCATTGGCCTTGGAAATACCGAAGTAGCCGACCACACCGGCGGTGGCCGCGAGCGCGCCCGTGCCCGCCCAGGCCGCCCACATCGCGGTGCGCGCTGGCTTGGCCGGAGCGACGTCGGTCCGCACGTCCCCGGCCTTGGGCTGCATCGCCAGAGGGATCGGCTTCAACTCGACCTTGAGCTCGAGCTGATCGTGTCCAGCGAGCGTGACCGATTGCGTCGCGTCGTAGAAGCCGGACTTGTGCAGCACCAAGTTGTGCTCGCCCGCATCGACGATCAACGGCGCCGTCAACGGAGAAGTGGCGATCACTTTGCCGTCGAGCGAAATGTCTGCGCCGACTTCGCTGCTCACGATGCTCAAGCTGGCGGTGCGTTCGGCCAACGTCGCCAAGTCCTTGTTCACCGCTTGCGTGCGCTCGGCGCTGAGGCTCGTGCCGCCCAACTTCAAGTACTCTTCGAGCGCTTCCTTGGCCTTCGCGTAGCGAGCGAGTTGCATGCGAACTTGGCCGATATTGTACAAAACCTTGTAGTTATTGGACAACTGATAGGCGCGCTCGAACTCCACCAAGGCCAACAAGAACTCGCCGTCTCCGTACAGCGTGAGGCCGCGGGCGTAGCGTTCGCCAGCCTCTTTCAAGACCTCTGCTGAGACAGGCGCGCTCGGCGCGCTTGCCGGTGCGGGCGATTCAGCCTGGGCCCAAGCGCTCCCAGCCGAAAGCGCCAAGCACAACCCAACACCCAAGCCACTGACACGAGCGAAGTTCACGAGCATGATTAATCGCGTAGTTTGCCCGCTTGGCGCGCGACGATCAAGCACTCTTATGGACACTAAGCTCGGCCCGCCGTTGGCCGTTCAGTAGTTTGCAGCGAGTAACGAGTGAAGAATGAAATGGTTCGGAGCAAGGACGTGCAAGAAGACGATGTAGGCGCACGTCCGCGTCGCACGTCGGCTCCGGCTGGCTCCAAAACGCTACCTGCGCCCGCGCCGGTGAAGTGTGAGCCGCTGTTCGAGCTGTTCCGCGGCGGTGCTGGCGCCGTGCTCCTCGGGCGCTTGCGGGACGGTGGGCACGCGCCGCAGCTCGTCGCACTGCGTCGGCTCGCGAATCTGCCGACGCGCGAGCTCGAGGCCGCGATCGCTCTCGGGCAGCGCGTCGTACACCCGCGATTGAGCAAAGTGCTCGGCAGCTATCAACACGAAGACGCCTGGTATCTCGCAAGCGAATACGTCTCCGGCGTCACGCTGTTCGAGCTCGGGCAGACCGCGGTGCGCCGACGCACACCCGTCGCTACATCGGTTGCTGTGCGAATCATGCTCGACGCGCTGACCGTGACGGCGGAAGCAGAGCAGC
>Ga0207691_10004126_pt1 | contig 14114 bp, 14 predicted proteins | sample KBSM13metaG_FD_184327 | JGI IMG/M metagenome (GOLD analysis project Ga0207691, IMG submission 184327) | Miscanthus rhizosphere microbial communities from Kellogg Biological Station, Michigan, USA - KBS M1-3 metaG (SPAdes) (version 2) | ecosystem: Host-associated > Plants > Roots > Rhizosphere >... | reverse complement strand
AGACCCCGTCCACCGTGTAGTAAGGCTCGGTGAACGTCAGTGCGATCGTGCGACTGATCGAGCTCGTGTTGATACCGGCGGTGAGCGCATTGCCGCTGCCGAAAATGTTCTGCTGCGATATCGACGCGTTGAACACGAACTTTTCGGAGCTCGAGTAGCCAACCCCGGCAAGGAGGTTGCCGGTGGCTTTCTCGGTGACGGTCACTTCGACGTCCGCCTGATCGGGGGTGCCGGCGACGGGAGGCGTCTCGATGTTGACGTCTTCGAAGTAGCCGAGCCGCCGGATGCGCACCTTCGACCGTTCGATGCGGGCGCCGTCGTACCAGGCGGCCTCGAGCTGGCGCATTTCGCGGCGGATCACTTCGTCGCGCGTGCGCACGTTGCCGTTGATGCTGACCTTCCGGATGTACACGCGGCGCCCCGGATCGACGAAGATCGTGAACGCGGCGGAGAGCTTGTCGCGGTCGATCTCGGGAATCGCGTTGACGTTGGCGAACGCGTAGCCTTCGGTGCCGAGACGGTCGCTGATCGCCTTCACGCTCGCCTGCAGGCGTTCGCGCGAGAAGACTTCGCCGACGCGTATCTGGACCAGCGCCGAAAGCTCCTGCCCCGGTATCGGAAGATCGCCACCGAGGCGGATGTCCGAAACCGTGTAGCGGGGCCCCTCGGTGATGTTGATGGTGATGTAGATGTCTTCCTTGTCCGGCGTGATCGACACCTGCGTCGAGTCGACGTTGAACTCGAGGTAGCCCCGGTTCTGGTAGAAGCTCTTGAGCGTTTCCAGGTCGGCCGAGAGCTTCTGCTTCGAGTATTGGTCGTTCTTCGTGTACCAGGTGGTCCAGCCCGGCGTGGTCAACGTCATGAGGGCGAGCAGGTCGCTCTCGCTGTAGGCGCTCTCGCCCACGATGTTGATCCGCGCGATCTTCGATACATCGCCCTCCTCGATCGCGATGTTGATCGCCACGCGGTTGCGTTCCTGCGGCGTGACCGTCACCGTGACCTTCGCCGCGTAGCGTCCGCGCGAGAGGTACTGGCGCTTGATTTCCTGTTCGGCGCGATCGAGCGCCGACCGGTCGAAGATCCGCGCGTCGGCGACGCCGATCTCCTTCAGCGCCTTCTTCAGCTGGTCGGTCTCGAACTCCTTGTTCCCGGTGATGTCGACCTTGCTGATCGTCGGCCGCTCCTGGACGATGACGACGAGCACCTGGTCCTCGACCTCGAGGCGCACGTCGCGGAAGAAGCCGGTGGCGAACAGCGCCTTGACCGCGTTCGCAGCCTTCTCGTCGTCGAGGGTGTCGCCCACCTTGATCGGCAGGTAGGAGAACACCGTGCCAGCCTCCGTGCGCTGGACGCCTTCGACGCGGATGTCCTTCACCACGAAGGGCGTGATTGCAGACGCGGGAATCGCGACGACGCAAAGGGCGATCGCGAATGCGAGCGCCGCGCCGCCGGCGCCAATGGCCGCCGACAAGACGTCGCGAAGGCGTTGGAGCGCCGCTAGCACCGTGCGACGGAAGTGCGCGGCCTGCCCGGGAGAGCCGTGGCTGCCGCGCAAGGCGGCGGCCGTCGTGAACTCGGTACGCGGGCGAGGCAACGGCAGCGGCGCATGGCTAGAACAGTCGGGAGAGGTCATTGAAAAGCGCCAGCGCCATGAGCACGGCCAGCATGGCCATGCCGATGCGTTGGCCGACCTCGAACGCGCGGTCGGAGACGGGACTGCCTTTGACGATTTCGGCGAAATAATACAGCAAATGCCCCCCATCCAACAGCGGGACCGGGAGCAGATTCAGCACCCCGAGGCTGATGCTGATCAATGCGAGGTACCCAACGAAAACGAGCGTTCCGGCCTGCACCGATTGGCCGGCGAAATCGGCCATCGTGATCGGCCCGCTGATGTTCTTGAGCGACGCTTCGCCGATCAGGATGCGTCCCAGCATCTGCACCGTGAACGTCGCGAGCTCCCACGTCTTGCGCGTCCCTTGGGCGAGCGCCTCGAACACGCCATAGCGCACGGTCACTGCGAGGCGGTCCGCAGATGCCGGATCGACTTTGAGGCGGATGCCGGCGATCCCGACCTTGCGGCCTGCCTGATCCGCAATGTCGGTTGTGAATGCGACGTCGCGCTCCGCGCCGTCGCGAGCGATCCGGAACGTCACCGCCGCGCCGGGCCGGGCATTGGTCTTCGCCGCAACTTCCGCGGGCGAGCGCACGGTCTCGCCGTCGATCGCGACGATCCTGTCGCCGGCGCGAAGTCCGGCGCGCGCCCCCGGCTTGTCGGGAAGCGCTTCGTCGATCAGCGGCGGGCCGAGATCGCTGCGAAAGCCGAGCATCGGCATGAAATTGCCTTCCCAATCGGCGCCGCTGAGCGATGCAAGGGAGACGGTGCGCTGCGCTCGCGCGCCGTCGGGGCGCTCGACGTCGATCGTGATGTCGCGTCCACCCGAGGCGCGCAGGAGACGCCAGCGCATATCCTGCCAGCTCTTGACCGCGACGCCGCCGACGGCGACGACCAGGTCGCCTTCGCGGATCCCCGCCACCGCCGCCGGCGTTTTCGCGGGAGGCTCGGCCAAGAGCGCGCGCTGCGCGGGAACACCGGCCATGTAGGTGCCGGAAAAGAGCAGGACCGCGAGCAGGAGGTTGGCGATGGGCCCGGCGGCGACGATGGCAATCCGCTTGCCGACGGTCTGCCGGTTGAATGCGCGCGGAAGATCGGCCGCGGCCACCGCACCTTCGCGCTCATCGAGCATCTTCACATAGCCGCCGAGCGGAATCGCGGAAACCGCCCACTCCGTGCGATCGGGGCCTATCCTCCGCGACCACACGATGCGGCCGAAGCCGATCGAGAAGCGCAGCACCTTCACCTTGCACCAGCGCGCCACCGTGTAATGGCCGAGCTCATGGAACACGACGAGGATGCCGAGCACCACGAGGAACGCGACGAGCTTGGTGATGGCGTCCATCACGCGGCCAGTGGAAGCTTGAGCCAGGCCCGCGTCACCGCGCGGGCGTCGGCATCGGCGGCGAGAGCGTCGTCGAGCGCGTGCACGGGCCGCACGGGCAGCCTGGCGAGCGCTTCGGAGCACGCGGGCGCGATGTCAGTGTAGCGGATGCGGCCGGCGAGAAATGCGGCAACCGCGATCTCGTTGGCAGCATTGAGCACCGCCGGCGCAGTGCCGCCCGCGTCCAGCGCATCGGCGGCAAGCCTGATGCACGGAAACCGGGCGTGATCCGGTGCGGAAAAATTGAGCGCGCCGCGGCGCACCAGATCGAGGCCGTCGACGCCGGCATCGACGCGATCGGGAAAGGCCAGCGCCTGGGCAATGGGCGTTCGCATGTCCGGGTTGCCGAGTTGCGCGAGCATCGATCCATCAACGTATTCGACGAGCGAATGGATGACGCTTTCCGGATGCACGACGACCTCGATTCGCTCCCGCGGCACGCCGAACAGCCAGTGCGCTTCGATCATCTCGAGACCCTTGTTCATCATGGTCGCAGAGTCTACGCTGATCTTGCGACCCATCACCCAGTTGGGATGGGCACAGGCTTCGTCCGCGCTCACCGTCGGAAGTTCCGCGAGCGGACGCGTGCGGAACGGCCCGCCCGACGCCGTCAGCACGATCCGGCGCACGCCCGACTCCGCGGGCTTCCGCGCGTAGCCCGCCGGCAGGCATTGGAATATCGCGTTGTGCTCGCTGTCGATTGGCAGCAGCGTTGCGCCCCCCGCGTCGACCGCCTGCATGAATGCGGCGCCGCCGATGACGAGCGCTTCCTTGTTCGCGAGCAGAATGCGCTTGCCCGCGAGAGCGGCGGCCAGCGTCGAGTGCAGGCCCGCCGCTCCCACGATCGCCGCCACGACGGTGTCGGCGTCGGGCAGGCGCGCGGCTTCGACGAGTCCGGCCTCGCCCGCCAGGACGCGCGTCTGAAGCCCGGCTCGCGTCAACGCGCGCTCGAGTTGGGACGCCGCCTCGGGATTCGACATGACCGCGACGTCCGGCCGATGCCGTAGGCACAGCTCCGCGAGTCTTTCCCATTGGGCATGTGCGGTGAGCGCGGCAACCGCGAAGCGGTCGGGATGCCTCGCGATGACGTCGAGCGCGGAATCGCCGATCGAGCCGGTCGCGCCGAGAATGCTGATGCGCCGGATGCTCATCGCAGGAAGGCGAGCGCGAGCAGCGCTGCCGGCGGCATCGCGGCAAGGAGCGCGTCGATTCGATCGAGCACCCCGCCGTGTCCGGGAAGGAGGCGTCCGCTGTCCTTCACGCCCGCTTGCCGCTTGAGCAGCGATTCGCACAGGTCGCCCACGACCGAAAGCGCCGCGAGCGCGAGCGCGCCGGCGACCCATAGGATTACCGCCCAGGGCGACACCGTTCCGGCGAAGCGCCCTTCCGCCGCGAGCGGGACGAGCGCGAGCGCATAGAGGGCGACGGCGGCGAGTCCGCCGTAGACACCTTCCCACGTCTTGCCAGGGCTCACCTGCGGCGCGAGCTTGCGCCGGCCGAACGCGCGCCCCGTGAAATAGGCCGCCGTATCCGCGATCCAGACAATGGCCATCGCCGCGAGCACGAGGCCGGGAGAGTATGCCTGCAACTGCACGATCGCGACCCACGCGCCGATCAGCACGATCCAGCCCGCCACGGCAAGCGGCAGCGCCGACGTCGCTTTCCAGCCGGAAGCGAGCCACGGTGGGGCGACCAGCAGCCAGAACACGGTGGCAACGCCGCAGACCGAAAGGACGATGCCGGTGGGCCAACCCGCGTCGAAGCCGGCGAACGGCGAGAACAGGAGGTTGCCTCCGATCAGGAGCGTCCCCGCGACGAAGATCCACCAGGTCTCCCGACGAAAGCCGGCGAGATCCGCCCATTCGGCCGCTGCGACAGCGATCAGCGCCAGCGTCACCGCGCCCCATGCCAAGGGCGGCAGCAGGAACATCGCCGCGAGCACCACCCCGATCAACACGACCGCCGTCAGGATGCGTGTTGCGAGCATCGCAAGTAGAGCCGGGGAGTGGCGCGGACGCGTCAGGCGGAGGCGTCCTGCGCCGCCCGCACCTGCTCGCTCGTCCTGCCGAAGCGACGTTCGCGCTGCCCATACCAGTCGATCGCGCTGTTGAGCGCAACCGCGTCGAAATCGGGCCACAACATGTCGGTGAAATAGAGCTCGGTGTACGCCAGTTGCCACAGCAGGAAGTTCGAGATTCGCTGCTCGCCGCCCGTGCGGATGAACAAATCGGGCTCCGGTGCGTAGGCCATCGCGAGGAAGGGCTCGAGCTCCTCCGGCCGCAGCTCGGAGCCGTCGCGGGCCGCCTGCGGGTGAATCGCGAAATATCGGCGCGCCGCCTGTGCCATGTCCCAGCGCCCGCCGTAGTTGGCGGCGACGGTCAGCGTGAGTCGCGTGTGCGCGGCCGTCTGCGCCTCGCCCGCGGTCACGAGCTCGCGAATGCGCCGGTCGAAGACCGACAAGTCCCCGATCACCTTGAAGCGGATGCCGTTGGCGTGAAGCTTCGCCACTTCCTGCTCGAGCGCGCGCAGGAAGAGGTCCATCAGGATCGAGATCTCCTCGGGCGGGCGGCGCCAGTTCTCGCTCGAGAACGCGAACAGCGTCAGGTATTCGATGTCGCGCTCGATGCAGGCGAGGATGATCGCCCGCACGGCCTCCACGCCGCGGCGGTGACCGGCCACGCGCGGCAGCATCCGCTGCTTTGCCCAGCGGCCGTTGCCGTCCATGATGATTGCGACGTGACGGGGCACGGCGGACGATGCGGGCACTTCGCGCGTGGAGCTCGGGAACATGGAGTCGCAGACAGTGGCTGGTTCGGTGCGTCGAGTGGTCGGGCGGGGGGCCGCAGTCAAATCACCATCAGATCGGCTTCCTTCGCCGCCAGCGCCTTGTCGACTTCCGCGATGTAGCGATCGGTGAGCTTCTGGACGTCGGTCTGCGCGTGCCGCTCGTCGTCCTCGGCCACGGAGTGATCCTTGAGCAGCTTCTTCAGATGGTCGTTCGCATCGCGGCGGATGTTGCGCACCGCGATGCGCGCCTCTTCCGCTTCGTGGCGGACGACCTTGATCAGATCCTTGCGCCGCTCCTCGGTCAGCGCCGGCATCGGCACGCGAATGAGATCGCCGGACGTCGCCGGATTGAGCCCCAGGTCGGAGTCGCGTATTGCCTTCTCGATCACCGAAACCATTTTCTTTTCCCACGGCTGCACGGTGATCGTGCGCGCATCGGCGAGCGTGATGTTCGCGCACTGGCCGATGGGCATCGGCGTGCCGTAGTAGTCGACGTGGATGTGATCGAGCAGGCCGGTGTGCGCCCGGCCGGTGCGCACCTTGCCGAGGTCCGCTTTCAGCGCCTCGACCGATTTCTGCATTTTCTGCTCGGCGGATTTCTTGATGTCGGCGATAGTCATCGTTCCCTCGAAGTCAGGCGAAACACCGGGCATGCGCGCAGCGCGCGGGCCGCGAAGATCGACGCCCGCGACGCTCTTAGCAATGCACGATCGTTCCCTCGTCGCCGCCTTGCACCACGCGCTTCAGCGCGCCGGGAACGAAAATCGAAAACACCTTGAGCAGCATGTTCTGGTCGCGGCAGAGCGCAAGGGCGGTCGCATCCATCACCTTGAGGTTCTTGACGATCGCCTCGTCGAAGGTGAGCTCCGCGTAGCGGGTCGCCGTCGGATCCTTCGTGGGGTCGGCCGTGTAGACGCCGTCGACCTTGGTCGCCTTCAGCACGATGTCGACGCCCATCTCGCGGCCGCGGAGCGCGGCGGCGGTATCCGTCGTGAAGAACGGATTGCCCGTGCCCGCGGCGAAGATGACGACTTTGTGCTCTTCCAGATGGCGCAGCGCACGGCCCCGGATGTACGGCTCGGCGACCTGGTCGATCCGCAGCGCCGATTGCACGCGCGACTCGACGCCGGCCCGGCGGAGCGCGTCCTGCAGCGCGAGCGCGTTCATCAGCGTCGCCAGCATGCCCATGTAGTCGGCAGTGGCCCGATCCATCCCCGCAGCGCCCGGAGCGACGCCGCGAAAGATATTGCCGCCACCGATCACGACGGCAATCTCGACTCCGAGTCGCGTCACCTCGGCGATCTCGGCGACGATGCGATCGATCACTTCGCGGTTGATGCCGTACGAATCCTCGCCCATCAGGGCCTCGCCCGACAGCTTGAGCAGGATTCGCCGGTACGCGGCCTGCCGCACGGCGGCAGGAACGGCGGCAACGGGAACGGTTACGGCGGCTGGCTGGGCAGACATGACGGCGATCTCCGTTCGGGTTGGCGGGATTTGGGCGACGGGAATTATGCCTTGGTCATTGCCGCCACTTCGGCCGCGAAATCATCCTTTTTCTTCTCGATCCCCTCGCCTACGACAAAGAGCACGAAGTCGTTGACGACCGCGCCCTGCGCCTTCACGAGCTGCCCAACCGTTTGCTTGCCGTCACCCTTGACGAAAGGTTGCGCCAGCAGCGTGACCTCAGCCAGGAACTTGGCGACGGCACCGTTGACCATTTTCTCGACGATGTCGGCGGGCTTGCCCGAATCGGCAGCGCGCGCAGCGGCAATCGCCTTCTCCTTCGCCACGACCTCGGCCGGCACCTGTTCACCGCTCACCGCCATCGGCTTGCTTGCGGCCACGTGCATCGCGAGGTCCTTGCCGAGCGCGTCCTGGCCACCGGTCAAGTCCACCAGGACGCCGATCCGGTTGCCGTGGACGTACGACGCGATCCGGCCCGCAGCGACCTTCCGGGCGAAGCGGCGAATCGACAAGTTCTCTCCGATCTTCTGCACGAGCGCCGCGCGGCGGGTCTCGATCGTCTCGCCGGAGGCGAGCGGGCGTGTGCCGAGCGCCATCACGTCGGCGGGGTTGTCGCGCGCGATCACTTGCGCGATCTCCGCCGCAAACGCGCGAAAATCGTCGTTCTTCGCGACGAAGTCCGTTTCGCAGTTCACCTCGACCATCGCCGCGGTCTTCGCATCCGGCGCGACGTAGAGCCCGATGACGCCTTCGGCAGCGATGCGCCCCGCGGCCTTCGACGCCTTCGCCCCGCTCTTGATCCGGAGGAGCTCCTCGGCCTTCGCGAGATCGCCGCCGGCTTCGGTCAGCGCCTTCTTGCATTCCATCATGCCCAGCCCGGTACGCTGGCGCAGGTCCATCACCATGCTTGCGGCAATTTCCGCCATGTCATTGCTCCAATCGCGTTACTTGTCGTGTGCGCCGGAAGTCGCCGGACCCCCAATGCATCGGGCGTCATCGTGGCGTCCGGCCCGCTCGCCCGCATCAGCAGACAAGCGCCCCGCCGTGGCGCCGCCCTAAGCCGTCGCGTCGTCCGCCACCTCGACGAATTCCTCGCCGGCCTGGACGATTTCCTGGATCACGTCGCTGCGGCCCTCGAGGATGGCGTCGGCGGCGCCGCGCGCGTACAGCCGGATCGCGCGGCTCGAATCGTCGTTGCCGGGAATCACGTGCGCGATGCCGATCGGCGAATGGTTGGTATCCACCACCGCTACGATCGGAATGCCGAGCTTCATCGCTTCGGTGATCGCGATCTTGTGATAACCGACGTCGATGACGAACAACGCGTCCGGCAGGCCGTTCATGTCCTTGATCCCGCCCAGGCTCTTGTTGAGCTTGTCCATCTCGCGCTGCAGCGTCAGCGCTTCGCGCTTGTTGAGCTTCTCGAACGTGCCGTCCTGCTGCATCTGCTCGAGGTCCTTCAGGCGCTTGGTCGACGCCTTGACCGTCTTGAAGTTGGTGAGCATGCCGCCCAGCCAGCGGGCATCGACATAGGGCATGCTGCAGCGGCGGGCTTCCTCGGCGACGATGTCGCGCGCCTGGCGCTTGGTTCCCACGAACAGGATCGTCCCCTTGTTCGCGGCCAGCTGGCGGATGAACTTCATCGCATCCTGGTACAGCTGCATCGTCTTTTCGAGGTTGACGATGTGGATCTTGTTGCGCTGGCCGAAGATGTATTCCGCCATCTTCGGATTCCAGTACCGCGTCTGGTGGCCGAAGTGGACTCCGGCTTCCAGCATTTGACGCATCGTGACGGACATTTGTGCATTCCTTTCAGGGTTAGACCACGACCCGCCATTGGCTCGAACACGTCACCGGTTGTCAGGCGATCGAGGTTCGGGCACCCTGAGGTGCGCGGGTCTGCGAATTTGCCTTATCCGCCGGCGAATTCCGAAAAATCGGGGAAACCGGACGGGCAAGGCGAGCTAACATTCGATTTTAGCACGGAATTCGCCCTGAAGTCGAACCCCTTGGACTCCCGGGCGGCAGACCCAAACTACCCCTTGCGGGCGCGGGCCGCTTCGGCAATCAAGGATGCAGGGCGTTCCTGCGGCCGGACGGTGCCGTTTGAGCCGCGCATTTCCCGATCTTTCGCTTCGCACCGCATCGAAACGTTTCCAAATCCTGCAAATGGCCGATTCCCTTCCCCAGAGCGCCAACGAACGGGCTCTCGAAGCTGCCCGCGACGCGGCCGTCGTCTGCGACCTGGAGCCGCTCCACGTGCTTGCCATCACCGGCGCTGATGCGCAGGCGTTTCTGCAGGGCCAACTGTCGTGTGACGTCTCCGCACTCGCACCGGGGACCTGCCGCATCGGCAGCTACAACTCGCCCAAAGGCAGGATGCTCGCGAATTTCTTGCTGTGGCGCGACGCGGGTGCGGACGACGGCTTCGCGATGCTGCTCTCGGCCGACATCGCCGAAGCAGTCGCGAAGCGCCTTCGGATGTACGTGCTGCGCTCGAAGGTCGCCATCGCCGACGTGTCGAGCGAGACGCAGCGCGTCGGCGTCGGTGGCCCGGCGGGGGCCGCCGCGATCCGCGCAGCATTCGAATCGGTCCCCGAGCTCCTCGAAGCACGACGCGCCGGCGCCGTTTCGCTTCTGGGCTTGCCTGGCCGGCGTTTCGTCGCGCTGGCCCCCGCGAGCGATGCCGACCTTCGCGCCCGCTTCGCTGGCCTCGCCACGCCGGCCGGCTTCGATGCCTGGCGCTGGCTCACGATCCGGGCGGGAACGCCGGTGATCACCGCCGCGACGCAGGATGCGTTCGTAGCGCAGGCAGCGAACCTGGACATCCTCGGAGGCATCGATTTTCAGAAAGGCTGCTACACAGGCCAGGAGATCATCGCCCGCACCCAATACCTGGGCCGCCTCAAGGAACGGACGTATCTCTTCCACGGCGAGGCGCGCGACGTGGCGGCCGGCGAGCGGATCTACAGCTCCGCGTTCGAGGGCCAGCCCTGCGGCACTGTCCTGAACGCGGCACCGGCACCCGGCGGCGGCAGCGATCTTCTCGCCGTGGTGCAGATCGCCGCTGCCGAACGAGGCGACGCGCGCCTTCGCGCGCCGGACGGTCCGCGACTTGCCCCGCTGCCGCTTCCCTATGCCATCCCTGTGCCGAGCGACCCGCGTGGACGCAGCGCGTGAAGCGGCGAACTGAGACGAGGACCGTGCGGCGCCCGAAGACTACGAGCCTCTATGTCTACTACCGGGTTGCCGCCGACTCGACCGGCGCACGAAAACGGATTCGTGCGCTTCTCGCCGACATCGAGACGCGAACCGGCATCCGAGGAGCATTGCTTGCGCGAAGCGACGATCCGACCACGTGGATGGAAACCTACGCTCCAGTCACGCGCGCGGCAGCATTCCGGCGCGTCCTGGACCAGCTCGCGGAGGAGCACGAAGCGGCGGCGCTGACGACGGACGGACAGCGCCATGTCGAGGCATTCGGGGCGCTGCCCCCGCTGCCGATGCGACGGGTGCTCCGCAAGGCGTGATTCCCGTACGGCCCGCCCTGACATGTGCCTCGCGCTGATCGCGTTTGCCGCGCATCCCCGCTACAAGGTGGTCGTCGCCGCCAATCGCGACGAGTATCACGCGCGCCCGGCGGGGCCCGTCGCATGGTGGGACGAGGGCTTCCTTGCCGGACGCGATCTCAAGGCGGGCGGCACGTGGCTCGGCGTCGATGCGCGCGGCCGCTTCGCGCTTCTCACCAACGTGCGCGAGCCTCTCCGCCACGATCCTGCTGCGCCTTCGCGCGGCATGCTGGTGCCGAATGTGCTCATCGCAGACGCGGCGCCTTCGGTTTCGCTTCCGGAGCAGGTTCGTGCCGGCGCCCTGCACAACGGCTTCAACCTGATCGCCGGGGATTCCCGCGAGCTCCTGTGGGGCTCGAACCGCTCGCCCTCGCCCTCGTTCCTGGCACTCGGCCCCGGAATCTATGGCGTTTCGAATCACCTGCTGGACACGCCGTGGCCCAAGGTGGTGCGCACGAAGGAAGCGTTTCGACGCTGGTGCGAAGGCGATGCGCGCGCCGACGATCCGGCCGCGATCCTCGCGCTCCTGCGCGACAGCGAACGGGCTCCCGACGACGAGTTGCCGGCGACCGGTGTCACGCTCGAACGCGAACGGATGCTTTCCCCGCCTTTCATCATCGGCGCGGACTACGGCACGCGCTGCTCGACTGTCCTCACGATCGATCGCGACGACAATGCGCAGCTCGTCGAGCGCACTTTCGACCCGGCAGGAAACGCCACCGGAGAGGTCGAATACCGGTTTGCCGTGACGCGAAAGCAGTACGCCTAGCAGCCTGCGCCGTAATCGCTGAAGACGAGCCGTGCGCGGCCGCTTTTCACCGTCAGCGCGCAATGCCCGCCGACCGGAAGCGTCAGTTTTTCGGGGACGTGCCCGAACGGCAGTCCGGTGTAGAGAGGCACGCCCTGCGTCGCGCGGAAATGCGCAACCATCGCCGCGGCGTCGTAACCGTTGTCGTTGGGCGCAAGCTCGTAGCCGTTGAACGCGCCGAGGAGCACCGCGCGCTGTCGCGCCAGGATGCCGGCGAAATGAAGCTGGTAGAGCATCCGCTCGACGCGATATGGGTGCTCGGCGATGTCTTCGAGAAAGAGGATGCCGTGCTCGATGCGCGGGAGATGCGGCGTCCCGACAAGATGCGCAACCATCGCGAGGTTGCCGCCCCACAGCGTTCCCTCGCCTTCGAAGTCCGGGCCGTCGAGCGCGCACTCGACCTCGTAGCGGCCGCTGCCGAGGAGACCCCAACAGTGATCGAGCGTGAACGCCGACGGCGTGGCCGCGCCGAAGTCGGAAGCGGCCATCGGGCCTGCGAAGGTCGTCATTCCCGCATGCGCCAGCGCAGCGAGCTGGAACGCGGTGAAGTCGCTGTGACCGATCCATCGCTTGCCGGAAGCCGCCAGCGCAGCGAAATCCACGCGATCGAGGAGCCGCGACCAGCCGTAGCCGCCACGGGCCGCCATCGCCACGTTCACGCGCGGATCGTGGGCCATCCTCGCGACGGCAGCGAGCCGCTCGTCGTCGGTTGCCGCAAATCGCTGCCAGCGCGTCGTGCAGGTCGGGTCGACGACGACGCGATGCCCAAGCGCAGCGAGACGCGCCACCGCCCGCTCGAGCGCTCCTTCGTTGGTGACAAATCCGGCGGGCGCATAAAGCCCGATGCCGTAGGTGGCGCCCATCATCGGGCCTTCGTCATCGGCGCGCCTCGAAGAAGCGCGAGAGAAGCTCGCCGCATTCGCTCGCGCGCACGCCGGCCGTGACCGAAGCGTGGTGATTGAGCCGCGGCTCGGCGAAGAGATCGATGACCGATCCGCAGGCCCCGGTCTTCGGATCCGGAGCGCCGTAGACGACTCGCGCGATTCGCGCGTGGAGGATCGCGCCGGCGCACATCGCGCAAGGCTCGATCGTCACGTAGAGGTCGCAGCCCGGCAGCCGGTAATTGCCGAGCGTGCGGCCGGCGTCGCGCAGCGCCGCGATCTCGGCATGCGCCGTCGGATCGGTGCCGGCGATCGGCGCATTGCCGCCCCGGCCGATGACGGCGCCTTCCCTGACGATCACAGCGCCCACCGGAACCTCGCCGCGTGCGCCCGCCGCGCGTGCCAGCGCGAGCGCCTCGCCCATCCAGTCCTCCTCAGTTGCCCTCATTTGCCCTCATTTGCCCTCATTGGCCCTCACTCGCCGGCATCGAAGCGGACGAACTCGACCCAGTTCCCACCCTTCCCGGTCGGATACCGGCGGCGCTGCTCCAGCGCACCGCTTGCGCCATCGATGCGATAGAGCGAGATCATGTCGGACTTTTCCCCGGTCGCAACGACGAAGCGGCCGGACGGGTCGACGGCGAATCCGCGCGGCTGGCGCTCTGTCGCATGTGTCGACCGGTACGTGAGCTTTCCCGTGCGGCCGTCGACGCTGAATGCGTTGAGTGTGCTTTCGGTGCGCTCCGACAGGTAGAGCAACTTGCCGTCGGGGGTCAGGTGGATGTCGGCCGCCCAGATGTCGCGGTCGAGGTTGCGCGTCGTGGGCCCGCCGCGCGGTACCCCGGGGACCAGCGTGTTTTCCGGCGAAAGCCCGGACACCGAGCTCGTCGCGGTCAGCAACCCCGTTCCAGCGTCGATCGCAAACGTCACGATCTCAGCCGTCATTTCGCACAACAGGTACAGGAACCTGTTGTCGGCGGAGGTGGCGAAATGGCGCGGCCCCGCTCCCGGGCTCGTCAACTCGAGCGCCGGCGTGTTCGACGCAAGCTTTCCCGCGCGCGCGTCGAACGTGAACATGAAGACTGCATCGGTGCCGAGCGTCGGCACGTAAGCGAAACGGTTGGTCGCGTCGACGCGTATCGAGTGCGCGTTTCGCCCCACAGGTATCACTTGCAGCGGCTCGGGAGCGACGCGTCCGTCCGGTTCGAGAGCCATGAGCGTGACGAGGCTGGCCGCATACGACGCGCCCAGCAGGAAGCGCCCCGTCTTGTCGAGCGAGATATACGGCAGGCTTTCCGCCAAGGGCGACGTCGACACAGGCGTCAGGGCACCGGTGCGCGCGTCGATGGCGAGGACATGGATCGCGCACGGCAGCGACCGCGAAACCGCATAGAGGAAGCGGCGATCGGGGCTGACCGCCATCGGCATGACGCCTTTCGCGACCCCGACACGCTCGCCCGGATGCAACTCGCCCTGGTCGTCCAGCCGGTACGTACTTATGTCGCCGTCATCGGCATTCGAAACGTAAACGAAGGCGGCGCCCGACATCGTCACTCCCACTCGATCGTAGCCGGTGGCTTCCCCGAGATGTCGTACACGACGC
>Ga0207691_10004125_pt1 | contig 14115 bp, 11 predicted proteins | sample KBSM13metaG_FD_184327 | JGI IMG/M metagenome (GOLD analysis project Ga0207691, IMG submission 184327) | Miscanthus rhizosphere microbial communities from Kellogg Biological Station, Michigan, USA - KBS M1-3 metaG (SPAdes) (version 2) | ecosystem: Host-associated > Plants > Roots > Rhizosphere >... | reverse complement strand
GTACTACCCGCTCTACGTCTCGAACAAGTGGGTCGAGCCGCTCGACAAGTATCTGAACGACGGCAATCTGACCGATGCGGCCTGGTTCAACTACGACGACATCCTGAAGGCGTGGCGCGACGCGAACTCGTACGAGGGCAAGCCCTACGCGATTCCGTACGACGGCGAGGTGACCGTGCAGGTCTACCGCAAGGACCTCTACGACGCGAAGGGATTGAAGCCGGCGGATACGCTCGACGAATTCGTTAAGAACGCCGCCGCACTGACCGATCCTGGCAATCGCATGTATGGCATGGCGCTCCGCGGTTTCGCGGGCGCCGGGCAGAACATGTACATCTATCCGTCGCTGTTCAAGGAATTCGGCGGCACGTGGTTCAGCGGCAAGAAGATCGTCGTCAATTCGGCGCAGGCGGTGAGCGCGCTCGACTGGTACGTCGACGCGGAATCGAAATACGCGCCGCCGGCCGTGCGCAACTGGAACTGGCCGGATATCGCCGATGCGTTCTCGCAGGGTACGCTCGGCTGCTACATCGATGCGCACTCGTCGGCCGCTGTGCTCATGAATCCCGAGAAGTCGAAGGTGGTCGGCAAGTTCGCGTTCGCGCGATGGCCGAAAGGTCCGACGGGCAAGCGCGTCACGTCGATCTGGAACTGGGGCTTCCCGATCAATTCCGCGCTCTCAGAGAAGCAGAAGCGCGCGACATGGCTCTTCATTCAGTGGGCGGCTTCCGCCGAAACGCAGGCCCGCACGTCGTACGGGTTTGCGGGACCCGCAAAGCGCTCGGGAATCAACCGCACATCGTTGTGGAAGTCGCCCGAGTTCCTTGCAATGACCAAGGACATCGGACCGAACTTCGTCGAGGCGGCGCTCGCGTCGCTCGAGCAGGACACCGACGTCGAATGGCGTCCGCGCGTGCCCCAGTGGCCGGCGATCGGCGACACGATGGCGACGGCGATCCAGTCGGCGCTCGTCGGTCAGAAGAAGTCGAAGGAAGCGCTCGACGAGGCGCAGGCGCGCATCGACCAGATCCTGAAGGCGTGACCTCCACGCTCGAGGAGCGGGAGCGGCGTTTCGCGCTGCTCCTGTTCCTGCCCGCGCTCATCGCGCTCGTCGTCACGACGACGGCGCCGCTCGTCTACCTCGCATGGACCAGCGCGATGCGCATCGACCTGTCCATGCCGTGGCTGTCCGGATTCGCCGGCCTCGACAACTACGCGCACATGGGCGCCGATCCGCGCTTCTGGCACTCGCTGTGGCTCACGCTGATCTACACGGCGAGCACGGTTGTGCTGCAAGTCGTGCTCGGCCTCGCGCTCGCGCTGCTCGTGCTGCGCATTCCGCGCGGCCAGGCTGCGATGCGGATCGCCGCGATCCTGCCGATCGTGCTCGCGCCCGTGGTCGTCGGCCTGTTCTGGCGCACGCTCGTGCTGTCGCCGGACGTCGGCCTGGTCGATGTCGTTACGCGGGCGCTCGGTCTCGGCAGCCACAACTGGCTCGGCGATCCGCAGCTCGCGCTGATCTCGGTGATCGCCATCCACACCTGGCAGTGGACGCCGTTCGCGTTCCTGGTCATTCTCGCGAGCCTGTCCGCGCTGCCGCCGGATGTGTTCGAGGCGGCGCGGGTGGATCGCGCGAACGCATGGCAGCGCTTCCGTCACATCACGCTGCCGCTGATACGACCGGCCGTCGTGATCGTCGTCATCATGCGAACGATGATCGCGCTCTCGGCATTTGCCGCGATCTTCGCCGCAACCGGCGGTGGGCCGGGCACGTCGACGGAAATCCTCAATCTCTACGCGTATCGAACGTCGTTCTCGGAGCTGAACCTCGGCTATGGCGCCGCGCTCGCGATGGTGCTGCTCGCGATCACGCTCGTCGTTTCGTTCGTGATGTTCCGGGTACGGCGCGCGCGGTGAGTGCTGTGCGCGAATGGGCAGCGGGGCGCCCACGTTCGAATGCAGCGCAGGTTGCGTGGTCATGACGGCCAATCGCGTGCGCACGCTGGCGCTCATCGTCGTGGCCGGCGCCCTTCTCGCCGTCTGGGCGTTCCCCGTGCTGTGGGCGCTCCTGACTTCGTTCAAGACCGAGCGCGACGTGCTCGCGTACCCGCCGTCGCTGATATTCGAGCCGACGCTCTCCAATTATCGCGATGTGCTGTTCGGCTCCGCGAGCATCCTGCCGAACCTCGTGTCGAGCACGATCGTCGCGGGCGCGTCGACGCTGCTGACGCTGCTCTTCGCCGTTCCCGCTGCGTACGCGCTTGCCCGTCTTGCGCTTCCCGGCAAGCGCGCGTCGGGGTTCTACGTGCTCGCGACGCAGATGCTGCCGCCCGTCGGCCTGATCATTCCGTATTACCTCGTATTGCAGAAGATCGGCGCGCTCGACACCTACGCGGGGCTCGTCGTCATCTACCTGACCTTCTCGCTGCCGTTCGCGATCTGGCTGATGGTGTCGTACTTCGAGGACGTGCCCCGTGAGATGGAGGAGGCCGCGTTGCTCGACCGCGCGGGCCGGTGGCGGGCGCTCTGGTTCGTGATCCTGCCGCAGGTGCGTGGGGGCATCGCGGTGACGACGATCTTCGTGTTCCTGAACGCATGGAACGAGTTCCTGTTCGCCGTCGTGCTCGGCGGCAATCGCGTGCGTCCGGTGACGGTCGCGATGTTCAACTTCATCTCGGTCGAGCAGACGCTGTGGGCGAAGCTCGCCGCAGGCGCGATGCTCGCGATGGCGCCCGTGATCCTGCTGGGTCTCATTGCGCAGCGGCACATCGTCAAGGGCCTGACGGTCGGTGCAGTCAAAGGCGGTGGCCGTACCTGATGCTTGCCGGTGCGCCCGCCGCCACGTCCGTCTCGCGCGAGCAGCGCGCAGGACGCGTCGGCATGCGCGGCATCGTGAAGCGGCACGGCGCATTCACCGCGCTGCATGGCATCGACCTCGACATCGAGCCGGGCGAGTTCTTCGCGCTGCTCGGTCCCTCCGGCTCGGGCAAGACGACGACGCTGCGCATCCTCGCGGGCCTCGAGCCGCTGAACGAGGGGCGCGTGCTGCTCGACGGCGAGGACGTCACCGACCGCGAGCCGGGCGAGCGCGACGTCGCCATGGTGTTCCAGAGCTACGCGCTCTATCCGCACATGTCCGTCTACGACAACATCGCGTTCCCGCTCCGCATGATCGCGACGCCGAAGGACGAGATCGAGCGCGCCGTTCGCGATGCGGCGGGGAAGGTCCGCATCGACCATCTGCTCGCGCGGCGGCCGGGTCAGTTGTCCGGCGGACAGCAGCAGCGCTGTGCGCTGGCCCGGGCGATCGTGCGCAAGCCGCGTCTCTTCCTCCTCGACGAGCCGTTGTCGAACCTCGATGCGAAGCTGCGTCTCGAGACACGCGTCGAATTGCGCAAGCTGCAGCGTGCGCTCGGCGTCACGACGGTCTACGTGACCCACGATCAGGAAGAGGCGATGACGATCGCGGATCGGGTCGCCGTCTTCATGGATGGACGAATCGTCCAGGTCGGGCGCCCGCAGGACATCTTCGCGCGGCCTGCGACCGCCGTCGTTGCGGCCTTCATCGGCAGTCCGCCGATGAACCTGCTCGAAGCCGAGGTGCGCGACGGCGCGTTGCATGTGGCGGGCGTCGTGCTCCATCCCGATACGCCGCCCGGCGACGACGGCGAGGTGACTCTCGGCGTGCGGCCGGCCGCATTGCGCATCGCGCCGACCGGCGTGCCGGCCCGCGTCGATCTGCTGGAGGATCTCGGCGACTCGACGATCGTCGATCTCGACGTCGCGGGTCATCTCGTGAAGCTCCGCGCCGACCATCATCCGAACGTCAAGGAAGGGGAGAGCGTGCACATCGCCTTCGCATCGGACGCTTGCCATCTCTTCGACCGCCGAACGGGTGTCCGCCGGTGACGTGCGCGCGGGCAACGCATGACCGCTGGCACGGCGTTGGCTACAATCCGGTGATGGACCCGCTCGTCCTGACCGTCGACATGGCCGGGCTCCCCCAGGCATGGGTGGAGCTGGAGGAAGCGATCACTTACCACGCGAAGCAGATGGTGGCGTGGTCGATCGGGGCCGTGGTCCGCGAGTTCAGGGGCGGGTGGCAGCGTGATGGATCGCGCTCCCGCCTGTCGACGAAGTCGATCCTCGCGATCAAAGGCAGCGCGGGTCGCCCGCTGTCGCACACGCCGGGACTCACCAATCCGATGCTGTTCGCGCGCGACCGGCAGGTTTGCGCGTACTGCGGCGGACGGTTCCTGTACCGCGACCTGTCGCGCGACCACATCATCCCGGCATCGCGGGGTGGCCGGGACACCTGGATGAACTCGGTGACGGCGTGCCGCAGCTGCAACACGCGGAAGGGAAATCGCGCGCCCGAACAGGCGAACATGCCGCTTCTCTACGTGCCGTATGTCCCGAACCGTCACGAGCATTTCATCCTCCGCAATCGGCGCATCCTTGCCGACCAGATGGAGTACCTGTTGGCGGGCGTGCCGCGCACGAGCCGTCTTCATCTGCTACCGCACGCCGCGTAGACGGCCGCTTTCTCAGCACGCCGCGTAGACGGCCGCTTTCTCCCGCAGGCCTGCGGAAACGGTCGGCGCCGACGCGCCCGAAGCAGCGTTTGGCGCGCGCAGGTAACGGTCTCTTTCCCGGCATCATCCGTCGCCGCTCGGCGACGACGCTGCGAAACTATGGCGACGTCCAGCTTTCAAACGTCGGTTGGCGGAAACCGCAATCGACCGCCGCGCAAGGCCGGCGTTCTTTCGTGCGCGTCGTGCGCGGCTCCGCCGGGTGTCCAGTCAAAGTCGTTCTAATGGAGGAAAGACAATGACCAATGAAAATCCTTCGCGCGAAAGCGCATCGCGGCAGCAAAGCGCGGAACGCGCGCAGTCGGGTTCCACGTCGCAGCAGGGAACGGAAAGCGGCATGCAGCGCAGCGGAAACCAGGCCGGCTCGTATGGACAAGGCGGCGGCGGCCAGGAGTCGTATGGTCGAGGGTCCGGCGGTCAAGGGTCCTACGGGCAGGGACAGCAGGGCCAGGGCGCCCAGGGCTTCTCGACATGGCAGGGCGGGCGTTCCGGGCAATCCGGCGGCGCGTTGCAGCGACGCGGAGGCTACGGGACGTCGCCGTATTCCTCCGGTCAGGAAGCCTACGGCACCGGGCCGTTCTCGATGATGCGGCGCATCAGCGAGGAAATGGATCGCTTTTTCGAGAACTTCGGTCTAGGAGGCAGGAGCGGCTTCTTCCCGATGGGCCAGGATCGGGACTGGGGTGAGGGCCAGCAAACCGGAGCAAACCTGCCGTCGATGTGGTCGCCCCACATCGAGGTGTTCGAGCGTAACGGCAAGCTCGTGGTCCAGGCGGATCTGCCGGGCATCAAGCGCGACGATGTCAACGTGCGCATCGAGCAGGATGCACTGATCATCCAGGGGCAGCGCGAGCAGCAGCAGACGACGAATCAGCGCGGCTACTACCGCAGCGAGCGGAGCTACGGCAGCTTCTACCGGACGATCCCGTTGCCGGAAGGCACCGACAGCGACTCGGCGACTGCATCGTTCCGCGACGGCGTGCTCGAAATCGAGCTGGACGCGCCGCGCGAGCAGCAGCGCGGGCGGACGCTCGAGATCCGCGAGGGCGGGTCGACATCGGGCGCGCAGGGAAGCGGCGGATCGATGCAAGGCGGTCACGTGGGCACCGGCAGCGGTTCCACCTACGGCAGCGGCACGACCGGATCGATGCAAGGAAGCACGAGCGGCGGGACCGGTTCGCCCGGCAGCGGTGGAACGCAGCATGTTGGCGCCAGCGCGAGCAGCGGACCGATCCACACGTCGTCGCCGAGCGGCGGGACGACGGGCGCGAGTCAGCACGGGGCCTCCGGCGGCACCGGTTCGCAGTACAGCGGCGCCTCGGGCGCGGGTCAGCATTCGTCGTCGGGTGTATCCGGTTCGCAGCAGGGTTCGGGGAGCGGCACGATGTACGGCGGCTCCGGAAACCCGTCCCCAGGCGCTGCAGGCATGGGCTCGACATCGGGCAGCAGCGACGAGACCGACCGATCGCGGGGATCTCGCGAAAGCTGACGATTTGCCGCGCGCTCCGGCACGCTCGATCCTTTTCCACCAACGCGGACGGCGACCCCGTCCGCGTTTTTTCGTGCCCGTCAGCACAGGCGCATCCCGCGGCGCCTGTTTCCGTTCATCCCGGCTGCGCCGTTTTCCTGGGCGTGCCTCACGCGTTTGGTCGACTCGCGAACGCGTCCTGTAGCATTGCGCTTCGCGCCCGCGCTTTTCGACGGCGAGATGCGGGCGATCGCGCGACCGCCGTCATCGCCCGCCTGCCAATCACCGGAGAAGAACGGCAATGCACACACGTCGCACCGCCCTTACGCTCGTCCTCGCGCTCGTCGCTCTCCCGCTCGCCGTCGGTACCGCCGTGGCGCAAGCGCCGGCCAAGACGAAGGTCGCCGCCGTCTATACGGTGCCCGTCGAGCAGCAGTGGGTCTCGCGCATCCACAAGGCCCTGAATGCCGCCAAGGATCGCGGCGAAATCGAATACGTCTTTTCGGAAAAGGTCGCGAACGCCGACTACGAACGCGTGATGCGCGAGTTCGCGGAGAAGGGCAACCAGCTCATCGTCGGCGAGTCGTTCGCCGTCGAGGCGGCGGCGCGCAAGGTCGCGAAGGACTATCCGAAGACGGCGTTCCTGATGGGATCCTCGGGCAAGCCGCAGCCACCGAACTTCGCGGTGTTCGACAACTATATCCAGGAGCCGGCGTATCTGACCGGCATGGTGGCGGGTGGCATGACGAAGACGAACCGGATCGGCATGGTCGGCGGTTACCCGATCCCCGAGGTCAATCGCCTGATGCATGCGTTCATGGCGGGCGCAAAGGAAGTGAATCCCAACGTGCAGTTCACCGTCACGTTCATCGGATCATGGTTCGATCCGCCGAAAGCGAAGGAAGTCGCGTTCGCGATGATCGAGAAGGGCGCGGACGTTCTCTACGCCGAGCGCTTCGGCGTTTCCGACGCCGCAAAGGAGCGCGGCAAGCTCGCGATCGGCAACGTGATCGACACGCAGCGCGAGTATCCGGACACGGTCGTGGCTTCGGCGCTGTGGAACATGGAGCCGACGATCGAGCGCGCGCTCGCCGCGGTCAAGGCCGGCACGTTCAAGCCCGAGGACTACGGCCAGTACTCGCTGATGAAGTTCAAGGGATCGGAGCTTGCGCCCCTCGGAACGTTCGCGAGCAAGGTGCCGCCCGATCTGCAGGCGAAGGTGAAGGCCAAGGAGAAGGACATACTCGACGGCAAGTTCAAGGTCGCCGTCGTCGAGACGGAGCCCAAGTCCACGGCGAAGTGACCGCTGCAAGACCGGCGGCGCCCGGCGGGCCCGAGGTGGTGCTGCGCCTCGCCGGGATCACGAAGCGCTTCGGCGACGTGGTGGCGAACGACAACGTGTCGCTCCATCTCGCCCGGGGCGAAGTGCTCGCGCTCCTCGGCGAGAACGGCGCCGGCAAGTCGACGCTCGTATCGATCCTGTTCGGGCATTACCTCGCCGATTCCGGCGTGATCACCGCCTTCGGGCGCACGCTGCCGCCCGGCGACCCTGCCGCCGCGCTGGCCGCGGGCATCGGCATGGTGCACCAGCATTTCACGCTGGCCGACAACCTGAGCGTGCAGGACAACATCGTGCTCGGCACCGAGCCGTTGTGGGCGCTTAGATCGCACCGCTCGCGTGCCCGCTCGAAGCTCATGGCGACGGCCGAGCGGTTCGGCCTCCACGTCGAGCCTGACGCGCGCGTCGGCACGCTGTCGGTCGGCGAGCGGCAGCGCGTGGAAATCCTGAAGGCGCTGTACCGCGATGTGCGCATCCTGATCCTCGACGAGCCGACGTCGGTGCTCACGCCGCAGGAAGCGGCCGCGCTGTTCGCGACGCTCGCCCGCCTGGTCGGCGAGGGCCTGTCCATCATCTTCATCAGCCACAAGCTGAACGAAGTGCTACGAGTGTCGGACTGCATCGCGGTCTTGCGCGCCGGCAAGGTCGTCGCGACGCTCGACTCGGCGCGCGCGGAGCCTGCGCAGCTCGCCGAGCTGATGGTCGGCCGCACGATCCGCAAGCCGGTCCCGCGCGACCATCGCCGGGGCGATACCGTCTGCGCAATCTCCCGGGTCTCCGTTCGGGACGATGGGGAACGCGCTTCGCTCGATGACGTGTCGCTTGCGGTGCGCGAGGGCGAGATCGTCGGCATTGCCGGGGTATCGGGTAACGGCCAGCAGACGCTCGCGGAGGTCCTCTCGGGCCTGCTGCAACCGGACGCGGGAACGGTATCGCTCGCGGGCCGCGTGATGCGGGCCGACGCGCGTGCCTGGATCAACGCCGCCGTAGCGCGCATACCGGAGGATCGTCACGCCGTCGGCGTCATCGGCGATTTCGCCGTGTGGGAAAACGCCATCGCGGAGCACTACGCCAAGCCGTTCTCGAGCGCGGGCGTGCTTCGTCGCAGCGCCGCCCGTCGCTATGCGCGCGCGCTTGCCGATCGCTTCGACGTGCGCGGCGGAGGCCTGGACGCGGCGGTGCGATCGCTGTCGGGCGGTAACGTGCAGAAGCTGATCCTCGGTCGCGCGCTCACCGGAGGCTACGCGCACGGCGACGATTTCACCCCGGCGTTGATCGTCGCGAACCAGCCGACGTGGGGACTCGACGTCGGCGCGGTTGCCTACGTGCACCAGCGGCTCCTCGACGCGTCCGCGCGCGGCGCCGCGGTGCTGCTGATCTCCGACGATCTCGATGAAGTCCTGGCGCTGTCCGATCGCGTCGCGGTCATGCATGCCGGCCGCCTGACGCCTGCGCGCGCCACCGCGGAGTGGACGCGCGCCCATATCGGTCTCGAGATGGCCGGATCATCGGCGGTGCCGCATGCGGCTTGAAGCACGCGCTGCGCCCTCGCGCGCCGCGGTCATCCTCGCTCCGTTCGTCGCGGTGCTCTTCACGCTCGCCGTTGCGATGCTGCTCGTCGCATGGGCCGGCGCGCCGATTGGAGAGACCTACGCCTTGCTGTTCGACGGCGCGTTCGGCTCACGCTTTGCATGGAGCGAGACGCTGACGCGCGGGACCCCGCTGATCCTGACCGGTCTGTCGGCGGCCATCGCTTTTCGCGCGCGGCTATGGAACATCGGTGCCGAAGGCCAGCTCTACGCGGGTGCGCTCGCTGCCGTCGCCGTCGGCGGGCTGCACGGCGGAACCGGCTTCGACCTTCCGGCGTCGGTCCTGTTTCCGCTGATGCTCGCGGCGGCTGCGCTCGTCGGAGCGCTGCTGCTGCTCGTGCCGACGTTTCTGCGGACGCGCTTCGGCGTCGATGAGGTCGTCACGACGCTGCTTTTGAACTTCATCGTTCTGCTCTTCGTGTCGATGATGCTCGACGGTCCGATGAAGGATCCAACGGCGCTCGGGTGGCCGCAAAGCGTTTCATTGCGCGATGACCTTCAGCTCGACAAGCTGGTGCCGCGCACCCGCGTGCATACGGGCCTCGTCTATGCGGTCGTGCTGGCGGCGGTCCTCGCATTCGTCGTTCGCGCAACCACGCTCGGCTTCGAAACGCGCGCGGTCGGCGCAAACGCACGTGCCGCCGCATTCCTCGGCGTTCCGGTGACGCGCACGATGGCGATCGTCGCGGTCATTTCGGGCGGACTCGCGGGGCTCGCGGGCGCCATCGAGGTCGCGGGACGCACGGGGTACGTGACGCTCGACATGTCGCCCGGATACGGTTACACCGGGATCGTCATCGCGATGCTCGCGGGACTGCATCCGCTCGGTGTCGTCGCGGCCGGCATCTTCGTTGCCGGCGTTCTCGTCGGCGCGGACAGCATGAGCCGGGGTGTCGCCGTGCCCACCTACATCGCCGACGTGATCGTCGCGGTGTCGCTCATCTCCATGCTGGTAGCGATGCTGTTCGCACGCTACCGCCTGCGCGCTACGTGAGCGGTCGATCCTGTTTCGCCTCGCCGGCATGAGTGCCGCGGACGTCCTCGCAATCTTCTCCAACGCCGATTTCTGGTCGGCGGTGCTGCGCATTGCCACGCCGTTGATCTTCGGCACCCTCGGCGCGCTGATCTGCGAGCGTGCCGGCGTGCTGAATCTCGGCATCGAGGGCATCATGGTCGCAGGCGCGTTCGCCGGATGGCTCGCGGTCTACGACGGGGCGAACCTGTGGATCGGCGTGGCGGCCGCAGCGCTCGCGGGCGCGGTGTTCGGACTGCTCCACGCCTTCCTCACCGTCTCGCTTGCGCTGTCGCAGCACGTTTCCGGCCTCGGCATGACGCTGCTTGCGACGAGCGTTTCCTACTACGCCTACCGCGTCTTCTTTCCGAATGTCTCGTCGCCGCCGACGGTCAAGCCGTTCGCCGAGCTGTCTGCAATACCGATCCCGATCCTTGCATCGCAAACGCCGCTTACCTGGTTGGCGCTCGCGATCGTTCCCGTGATCGCCTGGATCCTGTACCGGACGCCGCTCGGCCTTGCACTGCGCATGGTCGGCGAGAACCCTGCGGCGGTCGAAGGGCAGGGCATCGACGTCGTGCGACTGCGAACGGGCGCCGTCACGGCTGGTTCCGCCCTCATGGGCGTTGCCGGCGCGTTCCTCACGCTGTCCGCTTTCAACGCGTTCTACTTCAACATGGTGAACGGACGCGGCTGGATCTGCATCGCGCTCGTCGTGTTCGCCGGCTGGCGTCCCTGGAAAGCGCTTGGGGGCGCGCTGCTGTTTGCCTTCTTCGACGCGCTGCAGTTGCGTCTGCAGCAGCAGGCCGGCGGCATTCCGTACCAGCTGTACCTGATGGCGCCCTATGTGCTGTCGATCGTGGCGCTCGTCATCGTGGCGCGGCGCGCGACCTACCCGCAGGCATTGATGAAGCCGTGGCGCAAAGGCGAGCGGTGAGCGGATTAGCTATTTATACTGCGCCGGTGTCGGCTCCCGTGAATTGGCTCGATCGTCCGCGCCGCAATCGGTCGCGATGCTTCGTCGCGCTCGATGGCGCGAACGATGGTATCGGCTGGGTGCCTCGTCCGGGCACCGATTTCGTCCGCTCCATCGTCTTCGGAAGCCGAACAGGAGCCTAGCTCCGGGGGCGGCCGTCGTCGCCCGCATCATGTACGCGCGTACAACGCTCATCCTGCCGGCCGCAATGATCGCAACCGGCGCCGGCCCCCTTTTTCGGCGCGCGCCTTGGCGCTTCGCCTTCTGGTGCTGCCTCGCCTATGCGCTCGTGATCGCCGCGTGGTCCGCTCCCGCGCCCGGAAGCGGCGAGACACCGGCGCAGTCGGAGCAGAGCGTCAAGGCGGCGTTCCTTTTCAAATTCCTGAGCTACGTCGATTGGCGCGCGGGCACGTTCGCAGAGCCTTCGTCGCCGATCGTCATCGCGGTCATGGGTGCGGACGACATCGCCGATGCATTGAACGTCGTGGTCGGCGGCCGCAAGGTCGGCGAGCATCCGGTCGAGATCCGCCACGTCCGTCCAACGGATCCGCTCGACGGTGTGCACATGCTGTTCATAGGCCGCGACCAGTCCACTCGGACCCGTCAGGTGGCCGCGCTCGCGCAGCGCCGCGGCGTGTTGCTCGTCACCGACTACGAAGGTGCGCTCGACGATGGCAGCGCAATCAACCTCGTCGTCATCGAGAATCGAGTGCGGTTCGAAGTTTCGCTCGACGCCACCGAGAAGAGCGGCCTGAAGCTCAGCTCGCGCATGCTTTCGCTTGCGCTGTGGGTGCGACCGGCAAGCTGATGACCGGTGCGGGCCGCTCGGTCCGCAGCAAACTGATGCTCGTCGTGCTCGCGACGACGATTGCGGCCCTTGTCGTCGCCGCCATTGCCCTCGTCGTCTACGAAACACGCACTTACGAGCGCTCCACCGCCGCCGGTCTCATGTCGCAGGCGGAGATCCTCGGTCGTGCAAGCGCGGCGGCGCTCGTGTTCGACGACCCGGTGGCCGCGCGCGAGAACCTCGCGCTGTTGCAGGTCCAGCCGCAGATTCGCGCCGCCGCAATCTATACGCCGGCCGGGCGTCTCTTCGCAAGCTACGGCTCGACCGACGTGTTCGGTCCCGGGTTCGCACCCCAACCGCAGGCGGACGGCTACGCGATCGAAGGTCGGGAGATCGTCGTATTCAGGCGCATCGTGCAGGATCAGGAACTGCTCGGCACCGTCTATCTGCGTGCGGTCTACGGTCTCGACGTCCGGCTGCGCGACTACCTCGGCATCCTCGGCGTGGTGCTGATCGCGAGCCTGGCGTTCGCGCTGCTTCTATCCGCCGGTCTGCAGCGCGCCATCACGCGGCCCATCCTGGCCGTCACCGAAGTGGCGCGTCAGGTGATCGAGCGGCGCGACTTTTCGCTGCGCGTCGAGAAGACGACGCACGACGAGATCGGCGTTCTCGTCGACGCCTTCAATGCGATGCTCGCCGAGGTGGGCCGGCGCGCCGATGCACTCGAAGCGTCGAACGCGACGCTCTCGCGCGAGAGCGCCGAACGCCGCGAGGCCGAGGAGGCATTGCGCATCGCCGATCGACGCAAGGACGAGTTCCTGGCGATGCTCGCGCACGAGTTGCGCAACCCGCTCGCTCCGCTTTCCAATGCGCTCGAAATCCTGAAGCGTGTCGGCTCGCCAGCGCCCGTGGCGCAGCAGGCACGCGACATGATGAATCGTCAGTTGCGCCAGATGGTTCGGCTCGTCGACGATCTGCTCGATGTGTCGCGGATCACCACGGGCAAGCTGACGATCAAGCCGAAGCGGTGCGAACTCACAGACGTGGTGCGAAGCGCCGTCGACACGGCAAAGCCGCGGATCGAAGCGCGGCAGCATACGCTGACCGTGACGCTCCCCGACGCGCCGGTGCACGTCGACGCCGATCCGACACGCCTGTCGCAGGTATTCTCGAACCTGCTGAACAACGCCGCGAACTACACGGAGCCCGGCGGACTGATCGCACTTCGCGCCACGGCCGACGACGACTGCGTGACCGTTTCCATCAAGGACAACGGCATCGGCATCGCTCCCGAAATGCTCGGGCCGGTGTTCCAGATGTTCGCGCAGGCCGACGAATCCCTCGAACGCGTGCATGGTGGTCTCGGCGTCGGCCTGACGCTCGCGCGGCACGTGGTCGAGCTGCATCGCGGAACGATCGAAGCGCGAAGCGACGGCATCGGTCGAGGGAGCGAGTTCATCGTCAGATTGCCGCGCGCGCGCGGCGAGCGGCAGTCCGACGCATCGGGATCGGACACCTCACCGCAGCCGACCGCGCTCGGCTGATCCGTGGTGCGCGCGCGTCCGTTCGCCTGCACTGGCACATCCCTTGCGAGCCGAAGGGGTATATTGAAAGCATCACGGAGTACAAATGGGCATCGACCTACCTGCACCGGCCAAGCACATTCGATTGACGTCGCATCATCCGATCGACGGCGCCAGTCCTGCGCCGCCGATTCGTTGGGGTGCCCCTGATGCACTGCAACGCGGGCCGATCGTCGGCACGACGACGCATCGCAGCCAACGCAACGTCATCGGCACGCACAGCGGCAGCTATGGCGTCTATCGCGCGCTCGCGGTTGCCGCGAAGTCGTTGACCCGCGGACATCGTCCCGACCTCACCAATACCTCGCCGACCGACCTGATCGGCCCGTATGCGCAGTGGTTCGACCCTGCGCGCATCGTGTCGCTCGATCCATGGGGCGCCGTCGTCGCTGACGTCTACAAGGCGTTCCTCGCGGGCGGTTACGACATCCGGCCGACGATCGCCGTCACAAAGGCGCACATCGACTTGCCGGAAATTCGCCATGCGATCGCCGCCGGTCGGCTGGCGGTCGACGGCAAGACGCTCCTTCCGAACGCATCGGTCGTCGTGACGAAGGCGGCGATCGAGCCCGTGTGGTGGTTGCCCGGGGTGGCTGCGCGGTTCAAGGTGAGCGAGGCGGATTTGCGTCGCGCGCTCTTCGAGGAAACGGGCGGCATGTACCCGGAGCTCGTCACGCGAAGCGATCTCGAAGTGCTGCTGCCTCCCGTCGGCGGCCAGACCGTCTACGTTTTCGGCGATCCGCGCGATCTCGCGAATCCGGACGTGACG
>Ga0207691_10004123_pt1 | contig 14117 bp, 11 predicted proteins | sample KBSM13metaG_FD_184327 | JGI IMG/M metagenome (GOLD analysis project Ga0207691, IMG submission 184327) | Miscanthus rhizosphere microbial communities from Kellogg Biological Station, Michigan, USA - KBS M1-3 metaG (SPAdes) (version 2) | ecosystem: Host-associated > Plants > Roots > Rhizosphere >... | reverse complement strand
GCGGCGAAAGGGCGCTCCCTGCAATGAACCCATCGTGCAACGCGGTGCGCCACGCCGCATCGAAATTCTTCGCTTTGTTCTGACCGCGCCAATAGTCATGGACAATTTCGTAACTCGCGCGCTCCGCCTGGCCGGCCACGGCCGCAAGAATCTCGTGCGCCGTGCGTCCACCATACAAGGGTGCAATCAGCGGCTGCATGATTGTCACGGTCCCGTCGTACGCACGCACATCGCTCCACGATTCAAGGTAATGTGCCTGTGGAATGTGCCAATGACACACGGCCGATGTTTCATCCTCGTAAAGCGAGAGATGGACGTTGAAGTTGGACGTGACCAAATGACCGGCGAAATCGAGCTCCGCGGGCGCGGTATAGGCGGGGTTGCCACCCAGTATGATCAGCACTTGCGCCGCATTCTCCTCCAGGTCCCGCACCAACTCGCGGAAAGACTCCGCATGGTTGGTTGGATTGACAGCCACCGGGTCGGTGTAAAAAACCGTCTTGCCGATATTGCCGAGGGCGTCATTCATCGCATGTGCCAGCGCGTGTACGATGGCGGGCTGGTACTCGCCCGGCATGATTGCGCTTCGGCCGCGATGCGCTTGTAGATCCTTGACCAACGCACCCAGCCATTTTTCTTGAGCCGGTGAAATCGCCGGCTGCTGCGCCGAGATCTGCACACCCAATCGAGCAGCGAGTGTTGTCGCCAGTTGCGGGATCGCGCTCGGACTGATCGCGAGCCGATGATCGGCGTTGGAGCCCGTCAAGGAAAATGTGCTTTCGATCATATAGAGCCGATTCGCCTCGTCCGACCCTCCGGGTATACGCCGGCGGTTGATGAACTCCCGAGCATAACGCAGGCTTGCCGGACTGCGCAGCAAGAAATCGGCATCAAGCGAGACGATGACGTCAGCCTCCTCCAACCGGTAAAGGGTTTCGAAAGGTTGACCGAAGGCCATGCGCGCCCCTTGATGCGCGTAATCTCCGCCCCCGCCATCGAACTGATGCCACTTCGCTTTCGGAAAGATGCGAAGAATTTCTTGAAGCTGTGCCGCCAATGTCGGCGAGGTCACCGTTTCCGTCAAAATCCGCAGTCCCGCGCCTTGAGTAACCCGCTGCGATTCGAGCTCCACGTTGAGAGCCGAGAAGAATGCATCCCAGGTCGCCACCCGACCAGCGTTGCTGATCACCCGCGAGCGGTCGGGATCATAAAGCCCGAGCACGGACGCCTGCGTCACAGCGTCGGTCGCGCCGAGGCTTGCCGGATGTTGCGGGTTGCCTTCGACTTTCGTCGGCCGTCCCATGTGGCTTTCGACCAAAACGCCGCGGCCGTAGCCCTCGGCCGGTATTGCGGTCGCGAAATAAAGCGGTTTACCCGGCACCAGTGCTTCCGGCTGATTGACATAGGGAACAATTTTTTCATCCGGCGGCGCGGGCGCCGGACTCAAACAGCCGCTGATTCCCGCTAACGCCAGCGACGCGCCCATGAGCGTGAGAAATTCGCGCCTATCCATAGCACTCGTGAAGGCAGCAGCGTGGCGCGGCAGGTGATTGCCGATGAGATCTTTGAACGCTTCGGTTCCGGCGAGCTCTTCGAGGGAGCGCCAGTACTCTCGTCCCCCAGCGCTTTGTTGCGCGATTCCAAGCAGCCCGGCCGGATCCATCCCGTTGCTCATTGGCTCCCTCCTAGCGATGACATGTCGAACAACTCGTCAGCTTTTGGATGCGATATTGTTTGACCAGCTTCTGACCCAAGGCGAGCTGATCGGCCGGCGCTTGGTATTCCATACTGAACACGTACTCGCGCGGGCGTACGAATCGTTCCGGCGCGCGATGACAGTCGAGGCACCAATCCATATATAGCGTGTTCTCGCGCCACATGAGCGGCATCCGATCCACTCGACCGTGGCAGGTCACACAACCGATCCCTTTGTGCACGTGAATGCTGTGGTTGAAATAGACAAATCCCGGCAGATTGTGCACGCGCGTCCACTGAATCGATTTTCCGGTCCGAAAGCTCTCGCGCACCGGCTCCAGCATTGGACTATCAGGCCAGATCTGCGTGTGGCAGTTCATGCAGGTCTTGGTTGGCGGAATACCAGCGAACGAGCTTTCCTCGACCGATGTGTGGCAATAGCGGCAATCGATGCCATCGTCGCCGACATGATGTTTGTGGCTGAACGGCACAGGCTGAGTGCGCGCCACTCCTACTTCGGTAATGTATGGGGATTCATTGATGGTCGTGAGTCCCGTCACCACCGCGATCAGGAGAATGAGACCGCCGAAAATCGTGACCCGCGAAATCGTGTTCGTGCTTGGGTGAAAAATTTGCGCCATCGGTTGCTTTTATCGACACCGCACACGACGAGCAAGAGACGAGTTCTCGTCGCTGCCGGCGCGCTGTGCGCTTCACGCCGCCGGCTTCGAGCCCCACTGGGAAAATAATCCTCAGCGGTTCAGCGCGGATCGCGCGCTACTCGTTACGAATCCCCAAGCTCTCCATTTTTCGATAGAGAGAGGAACGGCTGACACCCAAACGCTCGGCAGCGCGGGTTTTGTCGCCGCCCGTTTCTTTTAGGACGTTTTCAATATGGCTCTTTTCGTAGGACTGGACAGCAATGCGAAGATTGTTCATCGGCTCCGCCCCGTCTTCTTCCAACGGAGTCGTGCACTGCGGCAGTTCGGCTGGTGTAATCCACTCGCCGTTCCCGAGGATCATCGCCAGCTCGAGCACGTTATCCAATTCGCGCACATTGCCTTTCCATGGCAATGCCATGAGCAATTTTAGCGCCGAATTCGCCACGCCCTTGTAAGCCTTCTTCATCTCGGCGTTGTGCCGCCGCACCAGATGCTCAGCCAGCAAAGGAATATCCTCGCGCCGATCGCGCAGCGGCGGCACGCGTATGTTGATGACGTTGAATCGGTAGAACAAGTCCTCGCGAAATTTTCCTTCCGTCACCTCGGATTGCAGCTCGCGATTGGTCGCGGCGATAATGCGCACATTCAGTTTTGCTGGATGGGTCGAGCCAATCGGCAGAATTTCTTTGTCTTCGATCACCCGCAAAATTTTCGGCTGCAGACTGAGCGGCATTTCACCGATCTCGTCGAGAAAAATCGTCCCGCCCTGGGCACGTTGGAACAAGCCTTCCTGCGAACTTGCCGCGCCGGTGAACGCGCCTTTCATATAGCCAAAAAGCTGACTTTCGAGCAGCGTTTCCGGGATCGCGCTGCAATTGACCGGCAAGAAAACTTTGTCCTTGCGCGGACTTTGCAGATGAATCGCGCGCGCGACAATTTCTTTCCCGACTCCGCTTTCGCCCGTGATCAATACGTTGGAACTGGTCGGCGCGATTTTGGAGATCATTAAAAGAATGTCTCGGATCACTTTGCTTTCGCCGATCAGCCCGGCGGATTCGGAATTGCAGTTCACTTGCCGACGCAACAACTCCACCTCCCAGGCGAGGCTCTTCGCCTCCAACAACCGCTTGACCTTCTGCAGCACATCTTCGAGAACCACCGGCTTGAGAATATAGTCGTGCGCGCCGCCGCGAAAAGCCTCGATGGCCGAGTCGACGGACGCATAACCGGTCATGAGAATAAAGATGGTCTGGGGCGAAACGCTGCGCACATGCCGCAAGACACCGAGTCCGTCGGTGCCGGGGATTTTTAGATCGCTCAAGATCAGATCGAAATCGCGTTCGCTAATCGCATCGATCGCCTGGTCGCCGCTTTCCGCTTCATAGACATGAAACTCTTCACCCTCGAGCACCCGCGCAATATTTTTGCGCGGCAACGGCTCATCATCCACTAATAGAATACTTGAACTCACTGTTCCCCGAACGAATATCCCGCACGTTGAGCGACGACTGGCGTATGCGGTAAACCAGCAAGTTGGCAGGGCAAGCACTGTGCCAGCGGCGCATGCCGTTAGCTCACGAAAGATAAACGTCGTTGCCCAGCTCTGGGCCGTCGCAGAAACAGGACAGTTAGCGATTTTGTGTCCTACTTTTCGGACGTCCGCAGTTGACTCGAGTTACCGGTAGACCCGAAGTTGGAGTTGCCGACGTTAAGAAGCGATGCGGACGATGGAAGAAAAAAAATATTGCGCTAGAGTTATCGGCACGAACTTTGTACACCGAACGAGGACAAACGAAACCGCGATGGCCGAGCCGATCAATATTTCCAGCTTGCCGTATGTCGAAGAGCTGTATCGGAAGTTTTTGACCGAGCCCTCTTCGCTGCCCGACGAATGGCGGCAGTTTTTCACGCAACCGGCGCTAGATAATGGCACCGCTGCAGCGCAAGCGAAGCCCGCCAACTTGCAGTCGCACGAAGAACCAGTAAACGGAGCGTCCGCGCTTTCAGCTCCGCTTCTGTCGAGCCAACTCAACGACTTGATTTACAGCTATCGTGCATACGGCCATTTGCGCGCGCAGATCGATCCATTGAAGCGTCTGAACCTTCCGAATGTCGCAGCCGTGAACCTGAGACCTGAGGTTTTTGGCTTCACCGACGCTCACATGGATAAACTGTTTGCATCGGAATCCCTCCATCTGAGCAGGCCGCTGACACTGCGCGAACTGATCGGCCGTCTTGAACGGACTTATTGCGGACCGATCGGCTTTGAATTCATGCACATCGGCGATCGCCTACAACGCCAATGGCTGCAGCAGCGTATCGAGCAGATCGAAACGCGATCACTGTTCGATGCTGAGGAGCAAAGACGGATCCTCGGCCGGCTTATTGAAGCGCAAACTTTTGAGCAATTTATCCGCAGGAAATTTCTCGGCGCCAAGAGCTTTTCACTCGAGGGAGCGGAGTCGCTCATCCCGCTGCTGGAGGTCGCGATCGGTAAAGCGGCGGAACAAGGTATCTTGGAAATCGTCATGGCCATGGCGCATCGGGGCCGGCTCAATGTGCTTGCAAACATTCTTCATAAACCTGCCCGTGACATTTTCCGCGAATTCATCGATCCATCGGTGGCTCACGCCGACGGCAGCGGCGACGTGAAATATCACCTCGGGCACAGTCATGACTATGTCGCGGTGACTGGGCAGAATGTTCATCTCTCCTTGTGCTTCAACCCGAGTCATCTGGAATTCGTCAATCCCGTGGCGATGGGGCGAGTTCGAGCCAAACAGGACCGCGTCGGCGACCTGGAGCGGCAAAAGGCATTGGCGTTATTAATTCACGGCGATGCCGCCTTTGCCGGCGAGGGGATCACTCAGGAAACCCTGAATTTGAGCCGGCTGACGGGTTACGAAATTGGCGGCACTCTGCACGTTGTGGTCAATAATCAAATCGGTTTCACGACACCGCCCCGTGCGGCTCGCTCGTCGGTTTACGCCACCGATGTCGCCAAAATATTGCAGTTACCGATTTTTCACGTCAACGGAGACGACCCCGAAGCAGTTGCTTACGTCGTGCGGCTCGCGTCGGATTTCCGCATGGCATTTCGTCAGGACGCGGTGATCGACCTCTACTGCTATCGGCGACTCGGCCACAACGAAGGAGATGAGCCGAGTTTCACTCAGCCGCGGATGTACCAAGCGGTGGCGAAAAATACCAGCGTGCGCCAGAGTTATAGCGAGCGATTGCTTTCACTGGAGCACATCACCAAGGAAGAAATCGCCGCCACCGAAAAGAAGTACCTGAGCCATCTGGAGAGCGAATTCAAATCAGCTGCCGAAGACGGCTCTGAACCGGTTCGAGAAGAGTTGCAGGGGATCTGGGCGGAGTATTGCGGCGGGTTGGAGGGTGACGTACCGGCGGCCGATTCGGCCGTCGAGCCAGCGCGCCTCGCTTCGCTGCTCGAGTTCCAGACCCGAGTTCCCGAAGGCTTTCATCCCCATCCGAAAATTTCGCGAGCGATGGAGGCACGGCGAAAAATGGCGGCGGGCCAGATTCCGTTGGACTGGTCGGCAGCGGAATCCTTGGCGTTTGCAACGCTCGCATCAGAGGGAACACGCATTCGCTTGAGCGGTCAAGACAGCGGTCGCGGCACTTTCAGTCACCGTCATGCAATTTTGCACGACTACCAAGACGGTCACGAATATGTTCCGTTGCAACACATCGCGCGCGATCAAGCGCCGGTGGAAATTATCGACAGTCCGCTTTCCGAGGCGGGAGTGTTGGGGTTCGAGTATGGTTACAGTCTCGATTGCCCGGGCGGCTTGGTCCTCTGGGAAGCGCAGTTCGGCGATTTCTCAAACGCGGCTCAGGTGATTATCGATCAGTTCATTACCACCGCCGAAGAAAAATGGCGCCGGCTGAGCGGCTTGGTGCTTCTCTTGCCGCACGGTTTCGAGGGCATGGGACCGGAGCACTCGAGTGCCCGCCTCGAACGTTTTTTACAGCTCGGCGCGCGTGACAATATTCAAGTCGTTTATCCGACCACGCCGGCTCAATATTTTCACTGTTTGCGGCGCCAAGGCCTGCGCAAATGGCGTAAGCCGCTCGTTGTGATGACGCCAAAGAGTTTGTTGCGTCATCCTCAATCGGTCTCCAGTCTCGATGAGTTTGCCACCGCTGGATTTCAAACCGTGATCGTCGATCAAGCAAAGAATGCTGGACGGTCGGCGGACCGAATAGTCCTGTGCAGCGGCAAAATCTACTTCGACCTCGACAAGCGCCGGCGAGCGCTGGATCGAGAAGAGTTGCCGATTATTAGAATCGAGCAACTCTACCCTTTCCCTGAACAAGCTCTAAAAACCGCGCTATCGCGCTACGCGCCGCAAGCCCGGCTAGTCTGGGTTCAGGAAGAACCGGAGAATATGGGCGCTTGGTGGTACTTGAACCAGAAATTTACCAAGATGTTTGGGGACTGCCGACTTTCCGTGGTGGCGCGGCAAGAGGCGGCGAGTCCGGCTACCGGCTCGGCTACGCGCCACCGCGAACAGCAGGAACAATTGCTCGACAGGGCATTTAAACCCCGTCCGGTGGAGCAAGCTGATTCGACAGAGACAGGATGAACCATGCCCATCGAACTCAAGGTGCCTGAAGTCGGTGAGTCAATCTCGGAAGTCGAGATTGGTGAATGGCTTAAAAAGGAAGGTGACTTTGTCGAGCGGGACGATGAGGTTGTGGTCATCGAAACCGATAAAGCCACTGTCGAGATTTCTGCACCTGAATCAGGCACCATTACGAAAATACTCAAACCCTCGGGGCAAACCGCGGCAGTGCACGAGGTGATCGCATATCTGGAAGCGGGAGAGCCGCGTCGCGACGGCGGAGCCACCACACCGACAGTACAGAAATCCGAAGCTGCTAGCGCGCAGCAGGCCAGTGCCGTCACCAGCCCTTCGAGTCAACCGTCAGCCGCGCGGGACGATGATCGAAAGATGATTCGGCCGACCGGAACCGCCGTGCGTCCCATGAGTGAACCTCCCGCGGACGGATCGAGCCAGGAGTCCGAAGCGAGGACGGAACCCGAGCAAGTGGCCGAGGCAGGAACTGAAACTGTTCCAGAGGCGGAGGCGCTGCCACAGTTTGAGTCGCGCACTGCGCAATTCGAGAAATTGCCCAGCCGGTTGGCGCCAAAAGGCAGAGGAGCCGATGATTCGAATCGACAGGCGCGGCCCAACTCTCCTGGCGGCCCGGAAAAAATCCGTGCGCCATCCCAATCGCCGGGGGGAAGCACCGAACGGATCGTCGCGATGAGCCATTTGCGCCGGCGGATTGCCGAGCGATTGGTCGGCGCGCAGCACAACGCCGCTCTGCTGACGACCTTCAACGAAGTGGACATGTCGTCGGTAATCGAGCTGCGCAAACGCTACCGTGATCTGTTTCAGGAAAGATATCAAACCAAGCTCGGCTTTATGTCTTTCTTCGTCAAGGCGAGCATCGCCGCGCTGAAGATGGTCCCTGAAGTTAATGCGGAAATTCGCGGCACGGATATCGTCTTTCGAAACTTTTTTGATATCGGCGTCGCCGTCGGCGGCGGCAAAGGTTTAGTGGTTCCCGTGCTGCGTAACGCCGAGCATCTCACATTCGCCGAAATCGAGCGCGCCATCGCCGATTTCGCGCGCCGCGCCGAACAGAGCAAAATTCTTCCGGCGGAGCTTCAGGGTGGTACCTTTACCATTAGCAATGGCGGGATCTACGGCTCGTTGCTGTCAACGCCGATTGTCAATCCGCCACAAAGCGGCATTCTTGGACTGCACGCGATTCAAGACCGGCCTGTGGTTCGCGACGGCGCCGTTGTTATTCGACCGATGATGTACGTCGCCGTCACGTACGACCACCGCCTGATCGACGGCCGCGAAGCGGTGCAGTTCCTGAAGCACATCAAGGAGACCGTCGAAGATCCAGGGCGACTGCTCTTGGATATCTAGTCGCTTCGAACACGCTGTAACTCTTCGCTGCTTCTAATAGGTCTGAGAGCGCCGATCGCTCATTCGGATAACGTCCGCATAACGATCGTATCCCGCATCTCTGCCGAGCTGAATCGAGACTTCGTCACCATTGCGCAAATCCGCAACCCGCAGCTCTCGATCACGGTCGTACACGACTGTGTGCGGGTCGTATTTTACCACGACGACCTCGCTACGCGTTCGCACCAGGATTTCTTGCCTCGAGTCATCGACTCGTTGCACTGTCCCGGTGATTTCCTCTGCGCTTCGATTCCGTTCCCGTTCGACCCGTCCCACGTTAGCGTCCGAAGTGGCGCCGCGATCACGCTGATCGATATCCGGTCGTGGTAGCAGCGCGACGCTTTCACAGCCGACAGCCGCCATCGCCACGGATAGAGCTTTAATTTGAAACCCACGCTTCGCGTGAATCATGTAATCACCTCTGCTGTAAACCTCCACGGCACAAGAGCGCAAGTAAGGTGCCAGTTAAGCTCGTTCAACGCGACGGAGTTGCTGTCATGCCAAAGCGGGGCGGTCAAAATTCTTCTCTCGACTGGAAGAAATGCGCTGACAACGTGTGGGCGGAATTCCCCCAAACTCGAACCGTTCTTGATGCACTGCATCATTCGGATTCGCTTCCTTAAAACAACAGCGCCAGAGCTGCGCCTGAAATCCCTAGGCGATCAAAGGAGTTAGCGACGTGAGTGCATCGCCATCGAAGCCTGGCGGCACGTTGGTTGCGATATTTGCGATTCAGCTTTCGGTGCGGGCGGCTATGAGCTGCTTCATTAAATAATTCATTAGTAAAGGAGGAGAGACGATGCTTAATTGGTCGATAACATTTTTAATCATTGGACTCATCGCCGGTGTGCTCGGTTTTACGGGCGTGGCCGGGGCCGCGACTCAGATCGCCTGGGTTCTGTTCGTGGTTTTTCTGGTGCTGTTCCTGATCAGCCTGGTGATGGGCCGCAGCAGGGTCGGCTAGAGCCGATTCGCCACGAGCGGCAAGTTAAGCCGCTCGGCGTGGGGGAGCTCGCGCAAATATCTCATTTCTATGCCGCGTAAACAGCGCACAAAAGGGAAAAAAAGAACCGGCGCGCCGCGGGATCCTGAAACCCGCGGTCGCGCCGCGAAAGTTCGAACACGCAGCGGCGAGAAATGCACCACAAGAAATAAAAAACCCGTGTCTTGAAAGCTTCAAATTGCAGGATCGTGAATGCCGCGTAAGTCCAAAACAAAGCGTAAAACCGCAGCATCAAAGTCAGGTTCCTCCAGAGCGATTTGGAACGGCAGCATCGATTTCGGCCTGGTGAACATTCCGGTTCGCCTCTACACTGCGGAAAATTCCAATAGCTTAAGTTTTGATCTGTTGGATAAGCGAGATTTTTCGCGCATCCGCTATCGCCGGGTGAACGAAAAGACGGGCAAGGAAGTCGCGTGGGACGATATCATCAAGGGTTACGAATACAAAAAGGGCGAGTATGTTGCGCTTTCTGACGCAGATTTCGCCCGCGCCAATGTCGAAGCCACCCAAACCATATCGATTACCGATTTTGTCGACGCCAGCTCTGTCAGACCATTGTATTACGATAAGCCATACTACTTAGAACCGCTGAAGAACGGGCAACGCGCCTATGCATTGCTACGTGAAGTTCTCCATAACACCGGCAAGGTAGGGATTGCGAAGGTGGTGATCAGGAGCCGCGAGCACCTCGCCATGGTGCTTGCAGAAGGACCGGCTCTGATTTTGGAGTTATTGCGTTTTCCCGACGAGTTGCGCGACGCTTCGCGTCTCGATTTGCCCAAAGCCGCTTCGAAGGGAACAGCCATATCGGCGCAAGAAATTAAAATGGCTGAACGTCTGGTCGAATCGATGATTGGAAAATGGCAGCCCGAGAAGTACCGTGACGAATACCGCGATGATCTCATGAAAATTGTTGACGAGAAAGTCGAATCCGGCAAGACCAAGGTGGTCGACACCGCCATGCCCGCGGCGCCGCGCGAGCAGCGCGGCAAGGTCATTGACATCATGCATCTGCTCCGCGAGAGCGTTGAACAGGCGAGCAAGCGCGGGCCACGGAAAGGTGAAAGAACCAGTCGCCGCAAGGCCGGATAATTCTCAACCCCTGACGACGGACTTCCCCCTTCGAGCGCATCTCTCGTCCCAACTCTAGCACCATTGGTGTTGTCACTGTCGCATATGTGCGAGCGATGAATGCTGAATTCGATTATTTGCCCGCGGCGCAAAGCGTGACTGCTCCGGCTATGCCCACCATTAAATGGCATATTGATTGCGTTTTCCGGGCGCGTGGAACCATCAGTACTAAACCAGTTAGTGACCAGCTACAGCGCGAGAGGCGGGCGCTGGTGCGAGAACTTTCCCAGCATCAAGTTCTCCTCAACATTCTCACTGATATCGCGGGCATTCGCGATATCGTCGACCATCTCGAGATTGAACCCCTCGCATGGCAGCGTCGATTGTTCGAAGGAGGAGGGATGCGGGGGAAGTTCTTCCAGGCACGGCACCCAACCAGGAGCCCTACGGCGGTACGGAAGACATCAACCTGACAACAGAGGAACGGGTTGACTATGAGCCCCCTGATGCGCCGCCGCCACCGCCGCGGCGAGTTTCCTAGCGGGCGACAACGTCCTAAAGGAGTTGAGGGATGAACGGGAGTGCACGCGAAAGCGACGAAACCACTAAAGGAAAACTTGCTAAGCTCGGTGTGCTCGCCGCCCTTGCTGCAGGTGCAGTCTACGCCATGCGTGAACGGCGCCGGATCGACTTCAAAGGCAAGAATGTTCTTATTTCGGGGGCATCGCGCGGCCTTGGCCTGGAGCTTGCCCGGATTTTTGCGGCAGAAGGCGCCGGGCTCCTGCTGCTCGCCCGTGATGCGGAGAGGCTCAGACAAACCGCACGCGAGCTTGAACGGTACGGCACCCGGATTTCTACTTTCATTTGTGACATCACAGATCCCGTCCAGTTGACTCAAGCCATGGGAGCGGTTTTACAAACCGTGAGCCATGTCGACGTGCTGATCAATAACGCCGGAATGATTCAGGTTGGCCCGATGGAGAACATGGCCCTCAGCGATTATGAGCATGCCATGGCTGTTCATTTTTGGGGACCGCTGCAATTGATCAATGCCATAACACCCCACATGAAGGCGCGCGGGCAGGGGCGGATCGTGAATATCACGTCGATCGGCGGCAAAGTTGCTGTACCTCACCTGCTGCCCTACGCCGCGAGCAAGTTCGCGCTCGTCGGGCTCTCGGAAGGACTGCGTGCAGAACTACTGAAGGATGGCGTTTACGTCACCACGGTTTGTCCTGGCTTGATGCGCACTGGCTCTCATCTTCAGGCGTTCTTCAAAGGACAGCATAAGAAAGAATACGCGTTGTTTGCGATTGCCAACGCCTCACCGTTGCTCTCGACCACCTCCCAAGCCGCGGCGCGTGCCATCGTCGAAGCCTGCCGTTACGGTAAAGCGGAGATCACGATCACGCCGCAAGCTCGTCTGCTTCGGGTCGTGAATGGTCTGTGCCCCAATTTTGTCACAGACGCATTCGCGCTGGTTAATCGAGCATTGCCGAAGGCGGAAAAAGAAGCGGGCGGAAACATTGCGAAAGAAGGCTGGGCCAGCCGTTCAATGCTCGCCCCTTCGTTGTTAACACGAGGCTCTGATGCCGCGGCCGCGCGCAATAATGAGCTTCCATCCGGCAACGGAAGTATTCAAGTCAGTACCGTGCGGACTGCAAAGTAGGTTTTGCATGGGTGCGATTGAATTTTTGACGAAGGATCTAATCAGCTAATGAAGATGCTCATGATTCTCGAAGCCAGGATAAAGAACCGCTACTCCAGATAAGTATGGCTCTCGAGAATCCGACTAATTTCCCCAAAGGCAGCTTTCATCTCATCAAAGGTATTGGCCCCGGCAGCTTCACCGCGGTGATGGCGGCAAGATAATCATGTCGGCTTAATCGGACATCTTGCGCCTTTTCTTCAGGTGCTTCGCTGACACCAGACCGCTCACGAAAGAAACTGACTTAATCGGCTAGGATTTTTTTTCTCCAGTTTGTGGCATCTACCTTGCTCGCGTATGTCACTAAGAATTTTTTGGAGGTGATTCATGGACGCATTGGAGCTACTCAAGCAAGACCATCAAGCGGTCAAGAGTTTGTTCGATCAGATCGATGATGCCGAAGACGCCAAACAGCGGAAAAAATTGTTCGACCAGATCGACACGGAACTGAATATCCATGCGCACATCGAGGAAACCGTCTTCTATCCCGAGATGCAGAAGATTGATGATCTGAAAGACATGGTCGCAGAAGCCTTGGAAGAGCACCAGGAAGTCAAAACGCTGCTCGAAGAAATTGAGGGACTTGATCCCGAAGGCGAACAGTTTAGCGCCTCGCTCGAAGAGCTGATGGAAAATGTGGAACACCATGTGGCGGAAGAGGAAGACGAGATGTTTCCGAAAGTACGTGAGCACTGCGACCAGGCCCGTTTGGATCGGCTTGGCGATCAGCTGGAATCGGCCAAGGGAAAGCAACACCGGCAGGCGGTCTGAGTTTGCCGGCAAATACAATTTTCCCAAAGTCGACTGGTATCGCTCTGCGAAAGGAGGTGAACGAAACAATGGCAAAACAGGAGTGCGCTCACGAGGACTGTGATTGCACCGTTAATGATGGCCGGGGCGTCACCAGAGGAGATGAAACGTTCTGCAGCAGTTACTGCGCGCAAGCCGGGACGAACAGTTCAGACGAGTGTCAGAGGACTGTTCTTGATTACCGGCGATGGTCAGGTGCGTGTGTGCTGCAAGCATAAATTAATGCGTTAACCACGAAAGGAATAAACTTATGGCAGGCAAAAATACTTCGGCATTTGGCATTTATCCTAACCGAGCGGCATTGGAGATGGGCATTCAGGCATTGAAAGATGCGAATTTTCGCCATGAGGACATCTCAGTGCTTTTACCCGAGAACGTAGGTACTAAGGATTTCGCACACGAGAAAGACACCAAGGCCCCCGAGGGCGCGACTACAGGAGGAACCACTGGGGCAGTCATCGGCGGTGTTCTCGGATGGTTGGCCGGGATCGGCGCGCTTGCGATTCCCGGACTCGGACCATTTATTGCTGCGGGGCCGATCATGGCCGCTCTCGCAGGATTGGGCGTCGGCGGTGCGGCTGGCGGAATTGTCGGCGGCCTAGTCGGTCTGGGGATTCCGGAATACGAGGCAAAACGTTACGAAGGTAGAATAAAAGATGGCGGCATTTTAGTATCCGTCCACTGCGATAACTCGGACTGGACGCGCAAAGCCAAGGATATTCTAGAGCGAACGGGGGCCGAGGATGTCTCGTCCGCTAGAGAAGCGGGTGCTGATTTCGACGAGCACGACAAACCCCGACCGCGCACCGATGTTGTTTAATTAACTGATTGCGGACGAACGCCGTGGTTATGACGTGCGGAAATTGGACGGCAGTTAGAATATCTCGCGTAGGGCTCTCCGAGCGGCAAAATGGCCGCACATTCCGTGCACACCGCCGCCGGGCGGCGTTGAAGCCGAGCATAGGTAAAGGTCCTTTTCTGAAGTGGAGTAAAGCTTGCGGTTCGGCCGCAAAAAAAGTTGCCGAATGTCGGGGGCGCCGCCGTTGATGTCGCCTCCGATAAGGTTAGCATTGCGCCGCTCGAGCTCGGCGGGCGGCGCAACGGCACGGGCGAGAACGCAATCGCGAAACCCCGGCGCAAACCGTTCGATTTGG
>Ga0207691_10004122_pt1 | contig 14120 bp, 7 predicted proteins | sample KBSM13metaG_FD_184327 | JGI IMG/M metagenome (GOLD analysis project Ga0207691, IMG submission 184327) | Miscanthus rhizosphere microbial communities from Kellogg Biological Station, Michigan, USA - KBS M1-3 metaG (SPAdes) (version 2) | ecosystem: Host-associated > Plants > Roots > Rhizosphere >... | reverse complement strand
ACCGGCAACGCCCGTGCTGGCGCCGTGTCGCGCACCTAACGTGTCCCTCGCGGACCGTAGTCTCCGCGCGCCCCTGCCTTTCGGCGATCCTTCGCTGATGTCCCGTCCTTGACGCGCGACCCCACCGCATCGCTCGTGCGATGTAAACGATTACTCGATCCGCGCGACCACCCGCGACGTCACGCATTCACGCGATTCTTTCCCCGAGGCGTGGCCACGCACGTGGCGTCGTCTCCGCCTTCCGTTTCATCAGGAGCCATCATGTGGCGAACAGCGTTTGTGGTTCTCACAGCAACGGTCGTCGTAGGCGCGCCTGTCCTCGCACAAACAGGAAGGATCACCGGCAAAGTCACCTCCGCTGAAGGAGCCCGGCCCATCCCTGGCGCGCAGGTGGTCGTGGCGGGAACCACGACTGGCGCGGTGACTCGTGACGACGGGCGCTACACCATCACCGTTCAGCCGGGCAGATACACCGTGCGCGCACTCCGGCTCGGCTTCGCGCCCGATTCCGTCACCGGACTCACCGTCACGGCCAACGGGGAGACCACTGCCGACTTCTCACTCGCGACGTCCGCGGCTACGCTCAGCAACATCGTGGTCGTCGGGTACGGAACGCAGGAGGCGCGCAATAGCACGGGGGCAGTGGCGTCGGTCGACTCGACGCAGTTCAACACCGGGCGCGTCGTCAGTCCGGAGCAACTCATTCAGGCGAAAGTCCCGGGCGTGCAGGTGATTGGGAGCAACGAGCCGGGTGGGACCGTCAACATCCGTATCCGCGGAGGGACGTCCGTCACGAGCAGCAACGAGCCGTTGTTCGTGCTCGATGGCGTGCCGCTGCCTGTCGGCGGTGGCGTGAACGCGGGCCGTAACCCGCTCAACTTCCTGAACCCGTCCGACATCGAGAACATGACGGTGCTGAAGGATGCGTCGGCGACGGCGATCTACGGATCGCGCGGCGCGAACGGCGTCGTCCTGATCACGACCAAGTCGGGTGCGCAGGGCATGCAGCTGTCGTACTCGGGGTCCGTCTCCACTTCGACGGTGGCGCGTGAGGCGGATCTGCTGGACGCGACGCAGTTCCGTTCGGCGGTTACGCAGTATGCCCCGGAGAATACGAGCAAGCTCGGCACGGCCAGCACCGACTGGCGCGGCGCGATCCAGCGCTCGGGGTTCGGGCAGGATCACCTGGTGGCACTGGCCGGCGGCCGCGATGACCTGCATTACCGCGCATCGTTAGGCTACCTGAACCAGGACGGCGTGCTCGAAGGCAGCACCGCGCAACGGACATCCCTTGCCCTCTCGTATGGCGACCTGGTGCTCAACCACGCGCTGGACGTGCGGGCGAATATCAAGGGCAGCCGCACCGACGATCGTTTCACGCCAAACGGCGTCCTCGGCGCCGCGACATCATTCGCGCCGACGCAGCCGATCCGCAACGCATCGGGGTCGTACTTCCAGTGGGCGGACCCGTTAGGCGCCAATAACCCGCTGTCGGACCTCGAGCTGCTGACGGACGAAGGCACGGAGTACCGCAGCGTGGGCAACCTCGAGACCAAGTATCAGCTGCCGTGGGTCACCGGCCTCTCAGCCACGGCTCGCGGCGGGTACGATTATGCGACGGCCCAGCGGACGAGCTTCTCGCCCAGTACCGCCCAGGGGCAACTCGAGAACAGCACCGGCGGCACGTTCAGCGAGAACACGCCGGGTCAATTGAACACGCTGCTGGAACTGTTCGGTAACTACAACCACCAGTTCACGAAATACAGCAGCAATCTCGACGTCACCGGCGGCTACACGTACGAGAACTTCCAGTACGATTCGACGCGCGCGCTCGCGGTCGGTCTGAGCACCGATCTCCTCGGGCCTAACGGCATTCCGGGGTCGAAGACGCAGCAGACATTCCTCGATACGCAGGAGAGCCGGCTCGTGTCGTTCTTCGGCCGCGCGAATCTCTCGTTAAAGGACAAGTACCTGCTCACGGGCAGCGTGCGGCGTGATGGCTCATCGAAATTCGGCCCCGACAACCAGTGGGGCATCTTCCCGTCCGCCGCGTTCGCATGGCGCGTGATCGATGAATCGTTCATGAAGAACGTCGGCTGGCTGAGCGACCTCAAGCTGCGCCTCTCATGGGGCGTGAACGGCAACCAGGCGTTCAACAACTATCTGGCGTATTCGACGTACACGGTCGGTACGAACCTCGCGCAGGTGCAGTTCGGCGATGAGTTCGTGACGACCATCCGGCCGAGCGCGGTCGATCCGGACATCAAGTGGGAGGAGACGACATCCACGAACGTCGGCCTCGACTTCGGACTCCTGTCGAGCCGCCTAACGGGAACGATCGACTACTACTACAAGAAAACCGAGGATCTCATCTTCAACGTCCCGGTGGCCGCGGGGACGAACCTGTCGAACTTCGTCACCACGAACATCGGCAGCATGGAAAACCGCGGCATCGAGCTCGGACTGAACTACCGCGTGTTCGAAGGGACGAACGGCGCGTTCAGCTGGGACGCGTCGCTCAACGCGGCAAAGAACGACAACAAGCTGCTGGGGATCAACGCCGGCGGGACGGGCGGCAACCAGATTCTCGTCGGCCCCATTGACGGCGGCGTCGGCAGCAACGTCGAAGTGCTGAAGCCAGGCTACCCCGTGAACTCGTTCTTCGTGTACCAGCACAAGCGCGACGCGAACGGGAAGCCGGTGTACGCCGACACGAACGGCGACAAGAACATCGACGACAAGGACCTGTACGTCGATCTCAATGGCGACGGCAACGTGAACCAGGACGATCTCCGTCCGTACAAGAGTCCGGCACCGAAGTGGATCCTCGGCGCGTCGTCGCAGATGAACTTCAAGAACTTCGACGGGAGCTTCACGCTTCGCGCGTATCTCGGCAACTACGTGTACAACAACATTGCCTCGAACCTCGGACACTATAGCGCCGTCAAAGGCGCCGCCCCGGGCAACCTCGATGCCTCGGTGCTCAACACCGGGTTCGTGAATCCGCAGTACTTCTCCGACGTGTACGTCGAGGACGCGTCGTTCGTGCGCCTGGACAACGTCACCATCGGATATCGGCTCCCGAAATTCGGATCGTTGAAGCAGCTGCGCGTCTTCGGCACGATCCAGAACGTGTTCACGCTCACCGATTATTCCGGCATCGATCCGACGGCCGGCGTCACCGGGATCGACAGGAACATCTACCCGCAGTCGCGCACGTTCATGACTGGCTTCACGGTGGGGTTCTGATGACTACGACCACACGGATCGCGCGGACCACGCGGATCACTACAGCGCTCGAGGGAGTCATGAAGACGACGGCACGGACGACGCTCTTTGCGGCACTGACACTCGTCACGGTCGCGGCGTGTACGGACCTGACGTCACCGCCAAAGAGCTCGCTCACGAACGTGAACGCGTTCAACGAGCCGAGCTCGTACAAGGCATTCATCGCCAAGATCTATGGCGGCCTGCAGGTGTCCGGGCAGGAAGGCCCGGCAGGACGCCCGGACATCCAGGGTATCGACGAGGGGTTCGGTGGCTACATCCGCCTGATCTGGCAGATGCAGGAGCTGCCGACGGATGAAACGGCGATCGCGTGGAACGACGCCGGCGTGCAGGAGCTCAACACGCAGCTGTGGTCGTCGTCGAACCAGTTCCTGCAGGCGATGTACGGCCGCGTTTTTTTCCAGGTGGGGCTCGTGAACGAGTTCCTCCGCGAAACGACCGATGAGAAGCTCGCCTCGCGCAACGTGACTGGTAACCTGCTCGCGCAGGTGAAGCAGTACCGTGCCGAAGCACGTTTCCTCCGCGCGCTCAGCTACTGGCACGGCATTGATCTCTTCGGTGACATCCCGCTCGTCACCGAGGCATTCGCGTTAGGCAGGACGCCACCGAAGCAGAGTACGCGCGCCGAAGTGTACAACTACATCGTCTCCGAGCTGACGGCGATCCGGACCGAGCTGCCGGCGCCACGCGCTTCCTACGGGCGTGCGGACCAGGGTGCCGTGGCGATGCTGCTCGCAAAGGTGTACCTGAACGCAAAGGTGTACACCGGCACCGAGCACGCCACCGAGGCTAGAACGGAGCTCGAAAAAGTGATCGCTGGTTCGTACCAGCTCGAACCGATCTATCAGCGGCTGTTCCTCGCCGACAACAACAAGTCTGCTGAGCTGATCTTCGCGGTTCCGTTCGACGGGACCAAGACGCAATCCTTCGGTGGAACGACGTTCCTGACACATGCCGCAGTCGGTGGCACCATGAACGCGACGGCGTTCGGCCTCGACGGCGGCTGGTACGGACTGCGCGCGCGACCGGAGTTCGTGGCGCTATTCCCCAACGCGACGGGTGCGGGTGATCGGCGGTCGGGGATCTTCTACACGGATGGCCAGTCGCTCGCGATGACGAACCTCACCGACTTCAACACCGGTCTCGGTGCGCCGAAGTATCGCAACGTCACGTCCACGGGTGCGCCGGGATCGAGCACGGGCTTCTCCGATATCGATTTCCCGATGTTCCGGCTCGGCGACGCGTACCTCATGTACGCCGAGGCCGTCGTGAGAGGTGGCGGTGGATCGCGTGCGCAGGCGCTGACCTACGTAAACGCGCTCCGCGCGCGGGCCTACGGCAACGCGACCGGCAACATCACCGATGCACAGCTGACGCTCGACTTCCTCCGCGACGAGCGGGCGCGTGAGCTGTTCTGGGAAGGGCATCGGCGCACGGACTTGATTCGTTTCGATCGTTTCACGACGGCGGGTATCTGGGCCTGGAAGGGCAACGTGGCCGCGGGGAAGACCACGGAGGCATTCCGCAATCTGTATCCGCTGCCGGTGACGGAGCTCAGCGCCAACCCGAACCTCAAGCAGAACACGGGCTATTGATTGTCTGTCATTCCGAGCGAGCGACCGCGAGTCGAGGAATCGAGACTGTCCGGGTAGAGGGCCCACTACCCGTATGATCGCGATTCCTCGACTGCGCCGCTTTCGCGGCTCCGCTCGGAATGACGACGCGCTCGGAATGACAACGCCCGCTCGCGTCGCCGCGTTCTCCGCGGTGTTGTTAGGCTGTGGCGCGCCGACCAACACGCGGCAGCGCGACACCACGTTGCTGCCCTCGACGCCGGTGACGAGCGCCGTGCCTGACTGGCGACGCGGCGCCACGTGCTACGAAGTGTTCGTCCGGTCGTTCTACGACAGCAACGGCGACGGCATCGGTGATCTCCGCGGGCTCACCGAGAAGCTCGACTACATCAACGACGGCGATCCGGCCACGAGCCGGGATCTCGGCGCCCAGTGCATGTGGCTCATGCCGGTGGCCGAGTCGCCAACGTATCACGGGTACGACGCCACGAACTATTACCGCATCGAGCCGGACTACGGCACGAACGCGGATTTCACGCGACTGGTGGTCGAGGCGCACCGGCGGGGGATCGCGGTCATCGTCGACATGGTGCTGAATCACCTGTCGAGCGAGCATCCATACTTTCGTGGCGCGTTAGGTGGGCCAACGGCGCCACACCGAGCCTGGTTCCGATGGTCCGCGACGAAGCCGGCGGAGCTCGGGCCGTGGGGGCAGGAGGTGTGGCACCGCTCGCCACTGCGCGATGAGTACTACTATGGAGTTTTCTGGCAGGGCATGCCGGATCTGAACTACGATACGCCGGCCGTTCGGGAGGAGGCGAAGCGGATCGCCACGTTCTGGCTCACGCAGATGGGCGTCGACGGCTTCCGGCTCGACGCGGTGCCGTATCTGGTGGAGGAAGGCGCGACGCAAATCGGCACGGTGGGGACGCACGCGTTCCTGCGCGAGTACGCGGCTCACGTTCGGGCCGTCGCGCCGACGGCGTTCACGGTCGGTGAGGTATGGGACGGCATCGACAAGATGCTACCCTACTATCCTGATCAGCTCGAGTCGTACTTCGCGTTCGATCTCTCGGACGATCTGCTCGCCGCCGTGCGGACGGGATCGGCGTCGGCGTTGATGCGACGTTTCCAGCGCTTCCAGCAGGAGGTGCCTAACGCCCGCTGGTCGACGTTCCTGCGCAATCACGACCAGACGCGCACGCTGACCGCCCTGGGCGGCGACACGCAGCGCGTGAAGGTCGCGGCGACGCTCCTGCTCACGCTCCCAGGCACGCCGTTCGTCTACTACGGTGAGGAGATCGGGATGACCGGCGATAAGCCGGACGAGCAACTGCGAACGCCAATGCAGTGGACGGCGTCGGCTGGGGCGGGGTTCACGAGCGGCACGCCGTGGGAGCCGCTCAACGCGAATTGGCCAACGACGAACGTCGCGGCGCAGGAGACCGATACGACCTCGCTGCTCGCGGCGTACCGCACGCTCATTCACCTCAGGGCAGGCAACACTGCGCTCGGCCGCGGTGATTTCCTGCCACTCGTTGCGTCGAGCGACGCCGTCGCCGCGTATCTTCGTCGGGATGGCACGACCGTGGTGCTCGTCGTCGCGAACGTAGGGCAGGCGGCGCTCTCGAACGTGACGGTCGCGTTTCCGAGCGGTGCGTTGCCCGCGGGAACGTACGCGGCGCGGAGCCTGGTCGGGGCGAATGTCTCTCCAATTTCCGTCGCTGCGGATGGAAGCGTGCGAGGCTACGTGCCGTCGGTCACGCTTGCGCCCATGAAGGCGCACGTCGTGCAGCTCTCGCCTTCACCGTGATTTTCGATCGTCAGATGGGTCGGCCGAACGACTCACAGCCGGAGATTCATATGCGCACCGCTCTTCCCCCTGTGACCGCCGCGATCGCGCTGCTGGCGTGTTCGCCCTCTTCCAAGGCAGCGAGTGGCGATTCCGCGGCGGCTGCGACTGCATCGAGCGCGGCGGCGACACCGGGCAGGGCGGCGAGACCTAACGATCCCGTCGCTGCTTCGCGGCCGAGCGCGGATCCGGATTTCCATCCGTCGTGGTCGCGCAAGTCGGTGATTTACGAGGTGAACGTCAGGCAGTACACACCCGAGGGCACGCTCGCCGCGTTGCAGAGGCACCTTCCGCGATTGGAAAAGCTGGGCGTCGACATCCTGTGGCTGATGCCGGTGCAGCCAATTGGCGTCAAGAACCGGAAGGGCAAGCTCGGTAGCTACTACGCCATCAGCGACTACACGGCAGTGAATCCCGAGTTCGGCAAGATCGAGGATTTCCGGGCCTTCGTAGCCGGCGCGCACCAGCGGGGGATGAGAGTCATTCTGGACTGGGTCGCGAATCACACCGCGTACGATCACGAGTGGGTCACAGCGCATCCCGACTACTACGAGCGGCGCGCCGATGGCTCGCTCATGAACGCGCGTGACAACGAGGGGAAGGAAACAGATTGGACGGACGTCGCCGAATTGGACTTTCGCAATCCCGCGCTGCGTCAGGCCATGATCGCCGAGATGAAGTGGTGGATCGATAGTACGGGCATCGACGGCTTCCGTTGCGATGTGGCCGGCGGCGTCCCGGTCGACTTCTGGGTAGAGGCACGCACCGCGCTCAAGGTGCGCGCTCCGGCCCTGTTCCTGTTGGCCGAGGCGGAGGACCCGCGCATGCATGCGGCGTTCGACATGACTTATGGCTGGGATCTGCACCACCTGATGAACGCCATCGCGCAGGGGAAGCAGGGTACGCCGGCGCTCGACGCGTACTTCGCCAGGGACGATAGCGTGTACGGCCCGGGCGCGTATCGCATGTACTTCACGAGTAATCACGACGAGAACAGCTGGAACGGTTCGGAGTTCGAGCGCATGGGCGCGAACCACAAGGCGGCGTTCGTGCTGGACGCGACGGCGCAGCGGTCGATGCCGCTCCTGTACACGGGGCAAGAGGTGAGCATGAAGAAGCGTCTGCGCTTCTTCGAGAAGGACACGGTGGACTGGACGGGTCCGTCGCTCGCGGACTTCTATAGCTCGGTGTTCGACCTCAAGCACACGCAGGCGGCGCTCGCGAACGGCCCGTGGGGCGGCCCGCAGGTGAAGCTGGCGACCGATGGCGGTGACCGTGTGTACGCATTCACACGGTCGCGGGATGACAACACGGTGCTGGTGGCGCTCAACTTCGCCGACAAGCCGACGTCGGTGTCGTACCGCGGCCTAACGCGTCCGGGCGGGTACACGGAGTGGTTCACGAAGGCGTCGGCGTCGCTCGCGACGGACGGGAAGATCGAGATTCCGGCAAATGGGTACCGGGTTTTCGTCCGATAACGGAAGGCTGTTATGCCCGTTCTGGAATACAGCGGGCTCTCGAGGTCCAACAGTGACGCAGAAGGACGCAGGCGCGCTGCGCGCGCAACGCAGAAGGACGCAGAAAACTGCAACACGGTCATCCCGAGGAGCAGCAGCGACGAGGGACCTTCTGTGATGGAATCGTAGCAATTCTGGCCACAATCACGTTCGAGAAGATCCCTCGCTGCCGCTCGGGATGACACGGACGTTTCGGTCGGGATGACATTGGTCAGCGAGCGGCTCCAGTTCCCCGTTCCCGGTTCCTCGTTCCCACCTCACCATTGCCGGCACGGACGACCGTCTCCGACGAAACAAGCCTAACGAGCTCTCTCGCCTCCAGATCGAACAGCTGTCCCGTCCCGACCAGCCCGACGCGGAGATGACTCAGCGTCAGCTCGCCACCCTTCTTCACCTGACTCGCGTTGTCGAAGCGCACCGTGTCGCGACCGTCCACGAACGTGACGCCACCCTTGCCGACCACCTCGCCGATCGAGCCGCGCACCACCAGGCCCGTGTCTTCGTCGATACCGAGGCCCATGAGCTGCGGGTAGCCGGCGATCGCCACGAAGAGACGATGCAGGCGCCGGCGCTGCGCGAAGTGTGTATCGATGAGCGTTCCGAAGCAGAGCAGGCCGAGTCCCGGGCCGATGTACATCTCGACCTCCTTTCCATCCTCGTCGACCTCACCGCCCGCCATCGTCGTCTCGGTGAGCGCCGCCGCGCCCGCGCTCGTGCCGCAGACGACCGCGCCGCGCACGAACGCCTCGCGGATCGCGGCGCCCAGCAGCGTACCGCTCAGCGTCGCGATGAGGTGCACCTGATCACCACCGCCGAGGAAAAGGCCGGGCGATTCTCGCACGCGATCGGCTAGCGCAGCGTCGTTCGCGGCGTCGCGGTTCTGCACGAGCGGGAACTCGACGTTCTCGACACCCGCCGCAGCGAAGTCCTTCCGCCAGGCGGCCGCGGCGCGCACAGGATTGCTCGACGCCGTGGTGAAGCCCATGATCCCGGCACCGCGATCGGCTCCGGCGAGACGGATGAACGTAGCTAACGCGTCGCCGTCGGGGCTGCAGGCGCCGCCGATGAGGACGAGCGCGCCACGTGCCGTATCGACCGGAGTACGTCGCGCGGCGGACGTGGAGGAGCGCTGGGCAGGACGGCGGGCGCCGTCGCTACCCGACGCCATGCGTGCTCACGTGCTCGAGGGCGCGCGCGGATCCCCGTCCGGGATGCTGGTCGGGCCGCAGGGCCTCGACGCCGAAGACGCATAACGCGGCGGCCACCTGGACAGTCGGAGCGACGTCGTCCCGAACAGCACCACCATCGACGACGCCATCGACGTGCTCCAACACGATGCGGCCATCCTCGACCCACGCCGCCGCGCCGGCGACCTTCTTGTCACGCGCGGTGATGTTCGCATCCGTCGCGAACACGGCGACTCGGCAACCCGCATCGCGGGCCCGATCCTGCACGTCCCATGATTTCGCCGGCGCGACGAGCAAGCCGCCAGAGCGCACGCCGTCCGCCACGACCGACACGAGGCGCGATGCGCGCTCGGGGTCACGGTACCGTTCGGGCACGTCGGTCGGTTGATCGTCGAGCACGATAGCGGCGTCGGATCGAGAGTAGGGTAGTCCTGCCTGGAGGATGTATCCCGGCGCGACGTCCACCACCAGATCATCATCGACGCCGAAGCCTCGGCTCGCAAGCTCCGTCCGCGTCTCGGCGCGCCATGCTCCGCCGGTGATGCCGCACAGGACGCGCGCCTTGAGCGGCGCCGCTTGCGGATGAGCGGCGAGCGCGCGCAGCTCGGCCAGCGCGGGCTCCACCGAGTCGAGCGTTCCAGCGAACGCGCGCTGAACGACGTCGAGCGCCAGCGCCGCTGCGCGAATCCCGACTTCTTCGTGCATGTGCTCGAACACGATCGTGTACTCGCCGGGAACGTCGCCACCGCGCGTGCGGCCGTAGCCAACGTCATGACCGATGAGGGTCTGCAGCTCGAGTGCTACGTGCTCGACGATGTGCGGGATGTACGTCCCGCGACGAAGGCGGATGATGAACCCGCCACGCTCTCCGATGCTGCAGCGATGCTCGATGAGGCTGGGCATCGCTCCCACGAGCGCCGCCGTCACCCCGGGTACGTGCGCCGACGAGATGTCGTCGTACGCGCCGACGATCACGTCCACGCGCGTCACCGGCCGACGCGACCAGTAGTTCGCGCCACGCGTCGCGTGCAGCGTCGTCATCCGGATCTCCGTCGCGGGATCCGGAAGTGCACCGGGCTTGCCGGTGTCGCTCACGGTCATGGCACCGCCGCGGGCTGCGCGCGTCTCTGCAGATGGTCGAGCACACCCGGCACATCGTCGGCGAGCACGACCCCGATGTCGTGATCCTCGAGCATTGCTACCAGGCGATCGACTGCGGCCATCTCGTCGGCGACGACTTCGATCGCATCCGGCGACATGCCGCCGGCCGTGAGCCCGTCGCGCACCAGCCGCGCGATCTCGCCAGGCTCACGACCTCGCCGGTCGCTGTCTTCCTTCACGATGACGCGATCGAGACCCGCGGCCAGCCGACCGAGCTCACGGATGTCCTCATCGCGCCGATCGCCGGGCGCGGTGATCACACCGAAGCGGCGACTGGCATCGAGCGATGCGACGAGCTCCATGAGGCCGCCCACCGCCGCCGCGTTATGCGCGTAGTCCACGAGCAGGCGCCCGCGCCCGACGCGCATGAGGTTGAGCCGGCCGGGCGTCAACGCCGGGGAGGGGAAGAACGAGAGCAGCCCCGCGCGGATGTCGTCGTAACGAATGCCCTGCACGTAGGCAGTGCCGATGGCCGCCAGGATGTTGCCGCGCTGGAAGCGCGCCGCGCCGCCCATCATGAGCGGCACCTGGCGGACGCTCGCGATCGGAATACGCAGCCGGCCGCGTCTGATGACGAACGTATCGCGCTCGACGAGCACCGCGATGCCGGCGCGCGCGAGGTGCTCGGTGATCGCGGGATTCTCGTCCTCTCCCATCGTCGAGAACAGCACGATGTCGCCCGGGGATCGTTCGCGCATCGCGAGCACGAGCGGGTCGTCCGCGTTGAGCACCGCGTGGCCTTCGCGCTTCACGACGGCCGCAATCACGCTCTTCACGTCCGCGAGCTGGTCGAGCGTATTGATGCCGCCGAGCCCGAGGTGATCGGCGCTGACGTTCAGCACGACCCCGACATCGGCTTCATCGAACCCGAGCCCCGCGCGGATGATGCCGCCGCGCGCCGTCTCCAGCACGGCGACGTCTACCGTCGGGTTCGACAGGATGATGTTCGCGCTGAACGGACCGGTCATGTCGCCTTCGATGACGAGCCGGTTGTTCAGATACACGCCGTCGGTGGTCGTGAAGCCGACCGTCTTGCCCGTATGGCGGAAGATGTGGGCGATGAGCCTAACGGTGGTCGTCTTCCCGTTCGTGCCCGTCACCGACACGACCGGAATGGCCGTCGGCGCTCCCGGCGGATACAGCATGTCGATGATCGGCGCACCGACGTTTCGCGGTTCCCCTTCCGTGGGGTGCGTGTGCATTCGCACGCCCGGTGCCGCGTTCACCTCGATGATCGCCGCGCCGTTCTCGCGGAACGGCACCGAGATGTCTCGTGTCATGACGTCGATGCCGGCGATGTCGAGGCCGACGACCCCAGCCGCCATCTCGCAGGCGGTCACGTTGCTCGGGTGGATCTCGTCGGTGCGGTCGATCGACGTGCCGCCGGTCGAGAGGTTCGCCGTGGCGGCGAGCGACACCTGTTCGCCAGCCGCCGGGACACTCGTCAGCGTTAGGCCGGAGCGCGCTAGGTGCTCGGTGGTCACATCGTTGCACGCGAGTCGCGTCAGGACCTTCGTGTGACCGACACCGCGCCGCGGGTCCTGGTTCGCGATGTCGATGAGCTCGCGTACGGTGTGCGTGCCGTCGCCGACGACGTGCGCGGGCACGCGTTCAGCGACTGCGACCACGCGGCCGCCGATCACGAGCACGCGATGGTCGCGCCCTTCCGAGAACTGCTCGACGATGAAGCGATCCCCGTACTGCTCCGACCGTGCCCATGCCTCGCGCACCGCCTGCTCGTCCATGAGTCGCGCCGAGATGCCGCGGCCATGGCTCAGGTCGAGTGGTTTGAGGATGACCGGGAAGCCGATCTCCTGCGCGAACTCGACCGCCTCGTCCGCGGATTCCGCGACGTTGCCGTGTGGGACGGGCAAGCCAACGGCTTCGAGCACGCGCTTCGTCTCGTCCTTGTCCTGCGCGATCTCTATGGCGATAGCGCTCGAATGATCGGTGAGCGTCGCCTGGATGCGTCTCAAGTTGCGGCCGAGCCCGAGCTGAACGAGTGAGCGTGAGTTGAGGCGACGAACGGGGATCCCTCGCCGCCGGGCCTCTTCGACGATGGACCATGTGGACGGGCCGAGCCTCACACGCTCGTGGAGATCCTGCAGCTCAGCGACGGCGGCCGCGATGTCGAAGGGCGGTCCGCCCATTGACGCGCGAGCGAGCGAGACGGCGTCGCGCATGCTCTGGAGGCCGACGTCTTCTTCCTCATACGCGACGATGACCCACCACACGCCGGCGTCGCCGGACTCGACGACGCGCCCGAACCCGACGTCGCTGCCGGCGAGGTTCTGCAGCTCGAGGGCGACGTGCTCGAGGATGTGGGGAATGTGCGTCCCCTGCTCGAGGCGATCGACGAAGCCGCCGGGCGCGCCGCGTGAGCATGGGTGCTCGCGCAACGTGGGCAAAGCGGCGAGCAGTTGCTCATTGAAGTGCGGGATGTCGGCGGACGTGACGGACTCGAGTGCACCGAGTCGCACGTCGCACGCGATGACGGGTGAGAGGCGCCAGTAATTCGGCCCTCGGAGCGCGCGGAGACGCGTCACGCGCAGCTCGTTGGGGTCGATTGCGCGGACCGACGGCGGAGTAGCGGTTCGGGTCTGTGACATCAGGCCCCCGTGTTTGCAAAGAGGGGGCCGAAGGAGAGGCCTTAGGAAGGAGGCCTTGGGAAGGAGGCGGAGGGCGGACAGCGGAGGGCGGACGGCGGATGGCGCCGACTGCTCGACTACATCCAGAGCCCGGGGTGCCGGTCACCGATTGCGCCGCCCCTCGCCGCCGGCGTGCGTCTTAGTGGCGAGCCACTCTCGCGGACGCGGCGGCACTATCGTGCGCGCCCCTCGTGGCCGGCGTGACGCTCCCCACGCAGAACGTCTCGGTCAACGGCGCGCGGGTGGCAGACGCCCTGTTCACGACGCCGGAGAATATCCTCGACCCGGGCAACAAGAAATTGTATGCACGCGTTTTCCTGCCTGGCGCGACGCAAGTATCCGAGATGGAAATGCAGAGTCCGACGCTCGTGTCCGTGGAGTTTGGAGCGGACGAGGTGTTGTCGGCGCAGTCTGGCGTGGTACTCGTCGGCGCAGCGCCACTGCCGATTCTCGATCCACAGACGTTCGCGTCTCAGTACCGGCAATTGCTCGATCGGGTCGCCGCCGCAAAGCCGGATTACGTGTTGCTCGTCGGGTTGCCCACACATGCGCTGGAGATTCCCGCGTTTCGCGCCGGCGCCGAGATTGCGGCCAATGCCTCTGTGCTCGCCGCGGCGTTCAACGTTGCGGTGCAACCGGATTGCGCGACGACGAACGTCCACAACCTCATCTTCGTAACGGCGAAGCTGGCGACGACGATACAGGCTGGTCTCGCGGCGAGGGCCGCGAATCAGCCGCCGGTGCCGTTCACATGCGCGGGTGCGGGGCCAGCCACCGGTGACTTCGTGCTGACCCTGGCGGAGCAAGCGATCGTCGACGGCGTGGTCGCGCAGATGAACGCGGTGATTCAGGGCGAAGCCCAGGCGCGCGGATATGCCTACGTCAGCCTCGAC
>Ga0207691_10004121_pt1 | contig 14120 bp, 12 predicted proteins | sample KBSM13metaG_FD_184327 | JGI IMG/M metagenome (GOLD analysis project Ga0207691, IMG submission 184327) | Miscanthus rhizosphere microbial communities from Kellogg Biological Station, Michigan, USA - KBS M1-3 metaG (SPAdes) (version 2) | ecosystem: Host-associated > Plants > Roots > Rhizosphere >... | reverse complement strand
AAATCTATGCCAACGCGCATAAGCTTCATGGTGGACTCCTTCTCTCCGTTGACTGGTCGATAACGCTTCCAGTCTGGCACGTTGATGCCGTTCGGGTGAGGAGGGGTCCATCCCATTGCTTTCGGCCCCAGAGCGGTCGGCCCAGTGTTCCGGAAGCGGCCATTGGACAGTCCAGATGAGGCGTTACCACTCGCGACGTAGGTATCACGACGGAAAAATGTCGCGCCGAGCTGACACCGGCCAGTCCAGGGTGCAACGTGCAGTCGGTGTCGCGAATGGGTGCGCGCAACCGCCGCCTAACGGCGTCAATTATCGGGCAAGCGCACGTAGCGACGCAGCGTCTCGTCTCTCATTTCCTCGATGAGTGGGTCACCAAAGAATGGTGCCGAATTGGCCAGCTCGTGCCGATGACCGACGAAGGTCGCGACCTACCGGAGCGCCATGCTCAAGGCGATACATCTGTCGCCGCCCATTCGGTGAGGTCTCGCTACGCCGATGCGCCGATAAGGTGTGCATAAGCGTCGCGGTCGCTGAGCGTTGCACCTTCGCGCATCCAGCCCTCGACGCGCGGCCAGTCCGGTACCTGCGAGCGCAAGTATTTGATCACCCGTTGGCGGATCGTGATCTCGAGGGGTTCCAGCACGTGGTGCCCGCGCGCCTCCTTGTGGGCGTCGCCGTAGCCGATTAGCTGCGCTGCCTGTTCCGCGTGACCCTCCAGTGCCGCAAGCAATGCGGCGCGGTGGGCCAAATGGAAACCAAGGTCATAGCGCAGGATCAATGGAACGGCGCGCACGAAGGGATCGTGTGCGGCAGCAGCATCTCCCTTGACAAGCAGAGCCGTGAAGATGCCGACGAGCGCCTCCAAGTGCCAGAAAGGGTCGTGTGCCCCGGCAAGCTCGTCCGCAGCCTGGCGGCTGGCGACCAAGGCAGCGTCGGCGCAGCCCGCAAGGACTGCCGCGCCGGCGGCGTTGAGCAGGCAGCGGGCGGCGCTAATGTGGGCGCCGCCTTGCAGATACAGCGCGCGTGATTCCTCGAATTCGCGCCGTGCCTCGGCGTAACGTCCTCCCCAGCGATGCACGACGGCATTTGCGTAGCGCACGACTGCGTGCAACAACGGGGGCCACGACGCCTGTTGTAGACGCTCGAGCTCGGCCAATGCGTCCCGTTGCTCCCGCGTCGGTGTGCTGCGTGAGCCCGCGAGCCGCGCGAGCGCGAACACGAGCACCAGGTTGTCCTCGCTATCCCGCAGGAGTGCCACCGCCCGGCGCGCAGCCTCGGTGGAGCGCGCGGTCCATGTATTCACCAGCACCGTCGCGAGCGCATACCACAGGCGCCCCGCGGCACTCGGTGGAGTGTCGGGACGAAGCATGGCCAACGCTTGCTCGCAGTGACGCAATGCTTCGGGGCCCAGGCCCAGTTCCTGCCACAGCCGGAGCGAATCGCCGGTCAAAGCGACGGCAAGCTCGCTGTCGTGCGCGAACGCCCACCCGAGCGCCGCGCGCAAGTTGTCGAGCTCGGGTTCATACCGCGCGAGCCACTCGGCTTCGGCGACGTGCACGTAATCTTGGTAAGTGTCGGCGATCTGTGACGCCACTGCGCGAGCATGGCGCTCGAGTAACTGGGCTGTTTCACCGCCGTCGGCCAGCTTTTCCAGCGCGTAGGCCCGCGCCGTCTCGAGAAGGTGCAGGCGCGGGATGCGACCGTCTTCGGCAACCATCACGGACTTGTCGACGAGTCCCCCCAGAGCATCGAGCACCTGCCAGCGGTCCAGCGCGGCGTCGGCACAGACCTCCTGCGCGGCGTCGATCGCGAAACTGCCGACGAACACGCCCGCCCGGCGAAAGACGGTGCGCTCGGTCTCGGACAACAGTCCATGGCTGAAGTCGAAGGCGGCGCGTAGTGTCTGGTGCCTTCGCAAGACGTAGCGCGACCCGCCGGTAAGCACGTGGAACCGCTCGTCCAGCCGCGCGCGCAGTCCCTCGACGCCGAGTAGCGGAACCCGGGCCGCCGCGAGCTCCATCGCCAGCGGAATGCCGTCCAGCCGACGGCAGACTTCGATCACCGCGGCCGCGTTGTCGGCGGTCAGCCGGAACCGCGGATCGAGCGCCTCGGCACGCGCCACGAATAGCGCCACGGCGCCGTACGTCGACGCGTCCACCGCGCTCGTCTTCGGCGCCGGCACGGCGAGCGTATTCAGGCGATAGACGTGTTCTTCGATCGTCTTCAGGGGTTCCTGACTGGTCACCAGCACGCGTATCGACGCAGCGGTCTGCGCGATCGCTTCGACGATCGTCGCCACGGATTCGAGCAGGTGCTCGCAGTTATCGAACACCAGCAGCGCGACCTGCGGCGCGAGGGCCGCGACGATCGCGTCGGATGGCGTCTTGTTCGCGCCGTACGGGATCGCCAGTGCACCGGCCAAGTGCGCCGCCACGAGCTCGCGATCGGTCACGCCCGCGAACTCGACCATCCACACACCATCCGGGAAGGTATCGCGGTAGCCGTGCGCTACCGTTTGCGCGAGCCGCGTCTTGCCGATGCCTCCTGCGCCCACGATCGATACCAAGTGATGTTGCGCGAGCAACGCGCGAATCGCGTCAACGTCCTTTTCCCGGCCGCACAGCAATCCGAGCTCCTCCGGCAGGTTCGACTTATGCGCAGACACCGGCGAGCGAGCAGGGGCGGTGGCGGTCCCGGCAAGCTGCTCGCCGGCGGCAGGCTCCGCCCCCAGCGGGAGCACGAACTGGTAGCCGCGGCCCGGGATTGTTGTGATTGCGCCGGCACCCAGGACCTTGCGCAATACCGCGACCTGCACGTGCAGGTTGTTCTCCTCGACGATGCGGTTCGGCCACACCTTGTCCATGAGCTCGCGCTTGGAAATCGCGCGTTCGTGCTGTTCGACCAACGTCAGCAGCATGTCGAAGCTGCGCCCCCCGAGCTTGACCGGAACGTCACCCTCGAGTAGCTGCCGCTGCGCGGGCAGCAGCCGAAACGCACCGAAGCGGTATTCCGGATTTGCGCTCGAGGGCATGTATGCCGGACGAAGTGGCCTCGACGCAATTATACGGCGGCGAAATTCAGAACATTTAAGGCGCGGCCCAATGACCTGAATGACCTTAAGGATGACGATGCGCCCATGGTGAGCGTCAGCCCGACGCCATCGATCTGAGGAGTTCGCAATGAAAGCTGATCAATACGACAGCCCAGATTCACGGTCTCGTCTCAAAATGGGGTGCTTCATGAAACGTGGTTTTCGAAAGATCACAATCGGCGTGGTCGTCTTGCTGTCGATGAGCGCGACCATGGCGAGGGCCGACGTCGTCTTGGACTGGAACGCAACCATGTTGAACACGATTGGCGGCCAGAACCCATTCGCCCAGGCGCGCTTCGCGGCGATTACCCAGACCGCGGTGTTCGAGGCGGTCAACGCGATCACCGGCCAGTACGATCCATATCTCGGGACGATCGCCGCGCCGCCAGGGGCGTCAGCGGAGGCCGCTGCGGTAGCCGCCGCGCACGGCGTATTGAAGCACTACTTCCCGGGCAGTGACGTCGACGTGGCTCGTGTCAGTTCGCTCGCCGCGATCCCAAACGGGCAAGCCAAAGACGACGGCATCGCCGTCGGCGAGGCTGCGGCGGCAGCGATGATCGCCGATCGCGTCAACGACGGCTCGGCGCCGCCGCAGTTCTACCAGCCGCTCTCTGCCAATCCACGTGAGTGGCAGCCAACGCCTCCTCTTTGCACCGCTGCCGGCGGTGGCCTTCTCCAATGGCGCAACGTGACGCCGTTCGGTATCCAGGGCAGCGATCAGTTCCGTTCGGCTCCGCCACCCGCGCTCACCAGCGGCAAGTACACGAAGGACTATAACGAGGTGAAGGAGATCGGTGCCGCCAGCAGCTCCGCGCGGCCGCAGGATACGACCGACGTGGCGCGGTATTTCGCCGTTGCCGTCCCGGTACATATATGGAGCCAGGCGATAAATCAGGTGAGCGTGGCACAGGGCAAGTCGCTCTCCGAGAATGCGCGCGCCTTCGCGTTGCTCACCATGGCCATCAGTGATGCCCTGGTCTCGTCGATGGATACCAAGTATCACTATAAGTTCTGGCGGCCTTACACCGCGATCCGCGCCGGCGACACCGACGGCAATCCGAAGACCGACCCGGATCCGCACTGGACGAGTTTGATCGCTGCGCCCTGCTTTCCGAGTTATCCGTCAGCCCACGCGTCTGGGAGCTATGCGGGGCGCGCCATAGCCGAGAAAATCTTCGGCAAGGGAGCCCAAGATATCACCCTGTCGCATCCGGGCGTTCGGGACGTTGCCCTCCACTACACCAAGTTCTCGCAGATTACCGACGATGTCGACGATGCGCGTGTCTTCGGTGGGATCCACTTCCGCTTCGATCAGGAGGCAGGTGCCCACCAGGGGCGAAAGGTAGGGTCCTATGTCTACAAGAACAACCTGCGCCGCAGCGGCGGCGAGGAAGACTGCAGCGACGACGAATAGACACAGCTGAGCATGGCTGCTGCGAAAAGCTTATCTTGGCCGCGCGGCAATACCACGACCCGATCTGCGAACGTCCGCTTCACAGCAATTTGAGCGCCCGCGCTGACCGTCTGTTCTTGGCCAATGCTGTTGAAAAACACAGGTTTTAGCGAGGCGGTGCTCCGGCGAACGCTTAGCGGAAGGTAGCTTGGTGAATGCGGATGCTGTATCGTCCCACCGCCACAAAGCTACCCATACTACGCGCGGTCGCTTTGCTCAAGGACCGGCACGGCGTGATCGACATCCAGCTGCCGATCTCCGGCTCGCTCGACGATCCGCAGTTCTCCGTCGGCGGCCTTATCAGCGGCGTGATCGGCAACCTCCTCACCAAGGTGGTGACGGCGCCGTTCGCGTTGCTGGCTTCCGCGTTCGGCGGCGGCGAGGAGTTGTCGACGCTCTCGTTCGCGCCGGGTAGCGCGTCGATCGCGGCCGACGCGAACAAACGCATCGACACGCTCGGCAAGGCACTCACCGACCGCCCCGCGCTCAAGCTCGACATCGGCGGGCGCGCCGATCCCGCGACCGATCGGGAGGTGCTTCGGCGTGCCAGCGTGGAAACCGCCGTTCGAAACGAGAAAGTGAAATCGCTCGTCGCGGCCGGCAACGCGCCGGCGTCGGTCGACGAGGTCACGGTCAACTCGGAGGAGCGCAACCGTTGGCTCACGGAGGCGTACCGTTCGGCCGCGCTGCCCGAGCGTCCTCGCAACGCGCTCGGGATGCTCAAGGACGTCCCGCCGGCCGAGATGGAGGCGATGCTGCTCGCGGACGCGAAGATCGACGACGACGCGCTGCGTCAGCTCGCGAATCGGCGCGCGCAAGCGGTCAAGGATGCGATCGTCGCGACCGGCGTTGAGAGCGAACGTCTGTTCCTTATCGCGCCGCGTCTTGGCAATGAGGCCGGCGGCGTGGAAGGCGCGACCGGCGAGGCCCCGGGTGTGCCCGCGCGCGTCGACCTCGCGTTGCGCTGAGGCACCCTGCGCACGCTGCGCGCCCGGCATTCGGCTACTGAGGAACAAGCACTTGCTGCGGCTGCCGTCGGGGCAAGCCGCGATCGACCCGAGCGAGGATGCGTGAGCATTGACTCCGCGATAGCGATGCGTGGCCCGCTTGTCGAGGACTCGCCGGCGCTGCCGCGTTCTTCGATGCGCTGGTAGATCTGCTACCGGAAGCCCGCGCCGCGTGGGCGGTGATGAAGGCGATGACGCGGACGATCGAGCCGCTCGCGTTCAGATTCGGAGGTCGCTGAACGGCCACGAGCAGCCGTAGCGCATCGTCATGGATTGCCTTGCTCCACTCTGAAATCGGACAGGCACGGCAAGCTCTGTCCCGTTTACGCTACTTTATCTGCTCGAATACCCAACTAGGGATATCGCCGACATTGGGCGGAACGGTCATCCAAGCATCCGGCTGCTTCCCAAGCGCACGTCCCGCATCAAATGCCGCACGCATCTGTTTCGGATCAAAGGCGAGCGGGTCTTGACCGACGCCGACGTTGTCGGGAATCGCAACCATCTTGAAGTTGTAGCCCAGAAGCCTGGCTCCGAAATAGGACCGCGTCAGTGCCGTCAGCATAGACTGATCCATCATCACGCTGACGGTCGTCGCTGCCACCGGACCGAGGGCCCTGCGCAGGGCCTCGGGCGGACTGTGAAGCATGCCGTTGTCGATCACATAGACGTTACCTGACCCATAAAGCGGAGGCGGAGGCCGCTCGCTCCCGCCCATCCCAGCGATGACAACGTTTGACCGGGCCGCCCCGTCGACGAACAGGTGACCATCGATCTCGACCGGCGGGAAGACGATGGGGAACGATGCGGAGGCGAGCAACACATCGCGATAAAGCGCCAGGTTTCCGTCTTTGGCGATCGCCGACATATTCCAGATCCAGGTCTGCCCGTAATCGACGTTCGTCGTGCCAACCACCACGATCCGATTGTCTCCGTACGCGGCGGCCACCCGTTCCAGGGTCTCCGCGGTAATGTGTTTGGCTATGAGGGCCCGTAACGGTGCAGTGTCCGATAGCGAGTCGGCGCCGGACGCAAGACTGAAGAACCCTCTCTCGACGTGGACGTCTCTCTTGGTGATTTTTGTGTACATCTCTTCGAGCTGCGCATCGTCGGCCGGGGTGCCGAGCATGGCGTGGGTCGCAAGCAATGCTCCCGTGCTCACGCCGCCGACCATGTCGAACTGGGGTCGTTTCCCGCTTTCGCGCCAACCGATCACGAGGCCGGCACCGAAGGCGCCGTTCTGGCCACCGCCGGAAAGGGACAGGATATTGAGCGCACGCCCTTTCTTGCGTTCCAGCTGACGAATGACGTTCGCTTCCCCCCCCGCAGCCGCGGCAAAGAGGGGCGAAACCTGGTCCGGATTCAGCGGATCGTGCCCGTTCGGCAGCATGGCGTATGCCGGAGCCTTGCGTGAAAGCACCCGTTCTGGCGCCGATGCGCATCCCGCAAGCAGCAACGCTGTCACAACACTCACGAAAAGACTCAGCTTCTTGTCTCTCATACAATTCCGTTCGGTCATCAGAAGCAAATGCCCAAAACCCGCGCTCACATTATGTTACGGTTCTATGCGAACGAACGCGCCATGTATGAGACTACGACCTGCGATTTTTTCGACGAGGATTTGGTCCTCAATCCAAGAGTGGAACCTGGAGTCTGCGTATTCTATCTCCGATTCGGCCGATACTACGATCTGGAGCGCGATTTACGATGCGGTCTGGGTCGAACTTGCTAAATACCTGTCATCGCTGCCGGCACGGTTGGCTTCGAGTCGAGCGCGTCGCACCATCAGTCGGCAGCGAGAATGTGCAGGTAGCAAGGGAGCGAACCGCATGGCGAAATCGGTATGAAGGAAGTAAGTCCTGTACGTCGATTGCCAGCCCGAATTGCAAAAGGATTCGGGCTCAGTGTGTTAGCTCTATTCAGTCTAGGTGTCAGCATCTGGGGAGCGCTCGTGCTTGCGTTTGCCGGTCCTGGCAACGACGTCATCCGAGGAGCGGTGGTTTGCGCGTTCTGCCTGATCTCCGCTGGGGCGGTGATATCGCTCTTCATGCGTCGGTGGCGTCGGCAAGCGATAGGCGTTCTCGCGGTACTGTGGGCGGCACTTGTCGTCTTGTGGACGAGCATCGAACCGACAAACGAGCGCGATTGGCAGCCGGACGTCGCGGTTCTTCCTTACGCCGACATCACGGGCGATCAGGTCACAGTGCACAACATTCGCAATTTCGATTATCGGAGCGAGACGGACTACACGGTCGCCTACTACGACAAGACCTTCGACTTGCGGCAGTTACGGTCGGTGGATATCGTGACGTGCTACTGGATGGGCCCCGCCATTGCGCACGTCTTCGTGAGCTTTGGCTTCGCCGGCGACGACTATCTCGCCGTCTCCATCGAGGTCCGGAAATCCAAAGGGAAGGAATACTCGACGCTCAAGGGTTTCTTCAAACAGTATGAGCTTATCTACGTCGTGGCCGATGAGCGGGACGCTATCCGGTTGCGCACCAACTATCGTCACGATCCCCCAGAGGATGTCTATATCTATCGGGCCAAAAGTGCGCCCGACGCCAGCAGAAAGCTCTTTTTGCAGTACATGGAGCAGGTCAACGCGTTGAGGGCCCGGCCCGAGTTCTACAACACGCTGACGACCAATTGCACAACCAACATCTGGACGAACGCCCACGTCAACCCGGGGCGCGTCCCCATGAGCTGGAAAATCCTGGCGAGCGGTTACGTGCCGGAATACCTTTACGAAGAGGGGAGGTTGGAGGATATGGGGTTATCGTTCCCCGAACTGAAACGCCGTGCCCATATCAACGAGCGGGCCCAGGCCGCCGATGCAGCGGCGACCTTCTCTCGACGCATTCGCGCTTAGAAACAACATGAGCGAATCGTGGGCTCAATCTGATCGCGTTGATCGTCCCTGTATGCCTCTCACGCGAGCCGGATACAGGGCTATCCACGCGGCTGACATACCGCAGCCTAGTTCGACATGGCTAGCGCGCCTCGTTTTCCGGCGCAGTCGTAGGACTGGTGGCAAATTCCTGTAGTCGTTTTGGGCTAGCGGCGGGCCACTTGGACCTCGACGGGAAGGTCCGCTTCGGTCGAACCCCGAGCGTCGACGACGGGCGCCGGCACGCATTTGACTGAAGCGTGCCTCTCTTAGGCGACCGTCGAGCGTAAATCGGCGTACGCGCCGCACCGTTCATCGCGACAAACCTGCGACGCCTCTCGAAATACGTGATGTATCGCCGGCTCGCGCCAATGACGATCCGTGCCAGACCGAGCAAGCCGATGTACGCCATTGGAACAACCAGCGACGCCAGCGACGCTCACGCCGTAGAGCGCGACGATGCCCGCATATTGACCAATGACGACGTCACGCTTGTTCTGGTCGCCCTGTACCCCAGACCGTACATTGCTCGTGTATAGTCCTGCGCGGGGCGCTTGCCCGTTCACGGGACAACCTATGGCTGCCCAACAGCTCCCACGATTGAGTCGCGCCGACCTGACGCGCTTGACCACCCCGCGCATCCTGCCGAATCTCATCAAGATCCCGCTCTTTCTCGGCCTGATGATCGGGGCGGGGGTGCTAACGTGGACGACGGACTCCGCGATCGTGGATTGGACCATGTACGTCTTGCTCGGCTATCTGTGGATGAGCATAGTCACGTTCATGCACGACGCCACCCACCACACGCTATTCCACCGTCGCTGGCTTAATGCCGCCTTCGGCATCGTCGCCATGATTCCGGTCGGCGTGTCGTTTGTCGCAATTCCGCAAGGATCACCTCGAGCACCATCGTCACAACCGCTCTCCACGCGACCCGGATGCGTTCACGATGGGCCGGCGGGGCGCCGGCGACATGGTGCTGTTCTATGCCTACATGGTCGCTGGCGCACTGCTGAGCTTCCTGCATTTCAATGTGCTCTACCCGATCAGGAGCTTAGAGCGTCGCGAGTGGGGGATGCGCTTATTCGAAACGGCGCTCAAGGTGGCGGCCGGCCTGACGCTGGTGTATTGGGCGCTCGCTCACGACACATTGGGCAAGACGCTTGCTCTCTGGCTGATTCCGATCTTCATCTTTTCGCTGTTCAATTCCATGCGATTCATCGCCGAGCACTGCAAACCGCTCGAATGTGAATACGTGCTCATTCGCTCGCTGGGTGGCGATCCGTCGATCTCGGACATCCTTCTTCCCAAACAACCGCTGATAGTTGAAGAATGCGCTCACACCGTGCCCAAATGGTGCGGTAAGTCCCGCCGCGAAGTTTCCAAAACTCCTATCCCCCCTGAATAAGCGCTGGGCTCATCGAGGCGGCGCGGGCCGACGGAAGCTTGGGGTGCAACGGCCGCTTCCCCGCGGGCGAACGTCAGCTTTGCGCAAGAGCGACAGACGGCAACGGGTCGCGTGCTGCCCCTGCACTAAACGAGCGCAACGGCGCGTGCGGTAACGTCACCAGACATTGAACGTCGAGATCGACGGACTTGATGCGACCCTGAGAGGTCGTATCGGTACCTAGAAAGCAGACGTCCGGCGGCCGTGTGGGCTTCCTACGGCGAGCAGACCAACTGGACGACGAACACGCCCGGCATCGACATGAGTCGTCCCCTCGGCGTGGTGGTGACGTTTGGTCATTCATTCGAGCGCGCGCAAGTCTAATCTACAACGTGCAATCCGCTCGCGCGACTCAGCCCGTCGGTGGGCGATACGATGCGATGCTCCTCGCACGCCGGAAGAAGCGGCGCGCCGGGCGATTGCCGGCGCAGCAGCTCGAGAGCCGAGTTGGCGCGTGCGAGCGCATTCCGAAGGTGCACATTTTCGAGCTCGAGTTGCTCCAGCCGATCGGTCTTGACGTCACTTGCGGCACCAAACTTCGCTTCCCAAGCGCGAAACGTCGAGCGGCTGATGCAGTGATTCCAACATAGGTCCATGAGGGGCGTCCCTGCTTCAGCCTCGCGCAGCAAGCCCAGGATCTGCGCGTCGGTAAATCGCCTTCTTACGGCGCGCCGAGTTTTCCTTAGTCGAGAGGGTGTCGCCATGATTCCGGTTCCTTCGTGGCGTGGATGCGCTGGATTACCAGAGAGAGGAGGTGATCTTCTGCATTGGTTCCTCCTGTGGACGATGAGGGACTGCTGCCGGACATATGCGTCAGGAGCAATCGGCGCTCGCGGGATCGAACATCGGGCGTACCTCCAACGTGCCTTCGTATGCCTGCCCGAGAACATCGATATGGAGCTGCATGAACCTCTTCCCCAGCTGGATCGCCTCTTCCTTCGATGCTGCCTTAAGAATGGCGAAGCCACCGATGAGCTCCTTCGTCTCGGCGAATGGCCCATCGGTCACTGTCATCTTGCCTCCGGAAGCCCGCACTCGAGCGCCCTTCGAGCTTGGCAGCAGCCCTCCCGATTGCAGCAGGACGCCGGCTTTGGTCATCTCTTCGCTGAGCTTGCCGACTGCGGCAAGGAGGGCCGGATTCGGCGGTCCTCCCGATTCGTAGCTCGGATCCGCCTTCACTATCATCATGAATTGCATTGTCATTTCTCCTTCAATCCACGGGTATAGAATCCCCGACCTCACGGGAGATACCTCTTTAGTCGATCGGCGGCGCCGCAAATCGACATTACCCTCGTCAATGTTCGGACGCGGCGATAGGGTACGTCGGTACAGCCCAAGGCGCCGGCGCTCCCCGCTTCAGAAGCTCCGCGCATTCCCGTCATAGCGCGGGAACGTCGCCTCCGGCGCGGGGGCATGGCTCCTCAGGCGGGCTGCCGCTTAGTTGGCCGGTAGGCTACGGTGACTGCGGCCAGGAGCGGGCGGCCGCTGCGCTTTGATCGCAGGCGGCACAGTACTAACCAGAGAGTGCGGTTGCTGCAACAAGACAGGAACCTTTTTGCTCCCGGAGCCTGGCCGAGTTTCAAAAATAATTTTCGAGCCTTGTCGAAGTCGGGCTTCGCCAAACGACTAAGGGTATAGGACGACAATTATTGCCAAGGAGAATTACCATGAAATTCATGATGCTGATGATCCCCGCTGTTTATCAAGGTGGCAAAAAAGTAGACCCCAATTTCGTACCCGATCGGAAGAAGATGGAAGAGATGGGGCGGTTCAATGATGAGATGGGCAAAGCCCTCCGGATTGAGTCTTTGAACGGACTTCACCCGCAGACCACCGGCGCGCGCGTCTCGTTTGGCCAAGGCAAACCCATCGTGACCGACGGACCTTACATCGAATCGAAAGAAGTGCTCGGCGGTTACTGGATGTTGGAGGCACCGTCAAAGGAAGAAGTCGTTAAATGGGCGCAGCGTTGCCCGGCCGAACCCGGTGACACGATCGAAATCCGTCAGATTTTCGAGGCGGCGGATTTCGCGATAAAAAAATAGGAGGTGTGCCATGAAATACATCTGCCTAGGCTATATCGAAGATAAATACTTCGGTGGGCTGACGGCTTAGTGGTCATTGCGGCTCTCGAGCGCAGAACTCCGCCGGTGTCGGTTTAGACGACGCCGCCGCGAGCATCGAACTTGCATATCGAAGTTGCTCAAACTTTCAAACCGCAAAAAAAGGAGACGTTATGAACATTAACCATACCTATCTCGCCGTGTTCCTTGGCAGCAAAACCAGTCCGCGACGAGTGGCCTGGGACGCGCTTTCCGAAGGCGATCGCCGTGCGAAGGAACGAGAAGGCATGGCGGCCTGGAAGGCGTGGGTCGAGAAACATCACGCCGCCATTGTCAGCATGGGCGGACCATTAGGGAAAACCAAGAAGGTCACGCAACGCGGAATCGACGATGTGAGCAACGACATGGGCGCTTTCACGGTTGTGCGCGCGGATTCGCACGAGGCCGCCGCCAAGCTATTCGATAAGCATCCGCATTTTTCCATTTTCCCGGGCGATTCTGTCGAGATCATGCCCGTGCTGCCCATCCCGGGCGCTTAGGGAGGTAGTGCGTGCGGGTGACCGGGAACCTGCACGCGCGCACTGCATCGTCCAGCTGTTGTGGTCCGCAAAAACTCGATCCGCGATTGGCTGAGAACGAGCATGAAAGCCATGGCATGATGTCGGCATGATCGCCTTCGCTTGCATGGTGCTGCGTGTGCTTGCCGATTTGATTGGCCTGCTGGTTCTCACTGTCAGGTCGCGACGATCAATCCAGGCGGAAAACCTGGTCTTGCGCCGACAGCTTGCGCTCTTCAAGGAGCGTGGTGTAAGACCGCGACGCATCGATGCCGCGACTCGCTTTAGCCTTGCCTGGCTCTCGCGCTTATGCGACTGGCGATCGTGCGTGATTGTCGTTCGACCGGAGACAATTGTGCGGTGGCATCGAGCCGGCTGGCGACTGTTCTGGCGTTACAGATCACGACCCGGCCGGCCTTCCATTCCGCTGGAACTGCGGCAGCTCATTCGACGGATAGCAACCGAGAATCCTCTATGGGGTGAGGAGCGCATCGCCAATGAACTGTTGGTCAAGCTCGGTATTCGGGTGTCGCCTAGAACGGTCGGCAAGTACATGCCGAAGCGACCGCCGGGCCAGCCGCGCGGTGATCAGCGCTGGTCCACCTTCCTGAAGAACCATGCAAAGGCGATTCTTGCATGTGACTTCTTCGTTGCGGTCACGGCGACGTTCCGGATGTTATACGTGTTCGTTGTCATCTAGCATGGCACCCGACGTCTGGCGCATATCAATGTGACAACGAATCCGACCGCCGACTGGACTCTGCAGCAGTTGCGGGAAATCGTGGGGAATGGAGGAGGGTGGCGCTACGTGATCCACGATCGCGACCGGATCTTCGCCAAGCATCTCGACGCTTCGATCAGAGCTCTAGGTGTCGAAGTGTTGCGATCACCCGTTGCGAGTCCGCAGGCGAATGCCATTTGCGAGCGCGTGATTGGGACAGCGCGGCGCGAATGCCTGGACTGGCTGATTCCCATGTCGGAGGCACATCTGCGCGCGATCCTTAAATGCTGGGTGACGCATTACAACAGCGGACGCCCTCATAGCGCGCTGGGACCTGGTGTGCCGGATCCGCCGAAGGAACAGGAACTCATCCCGAAGCCCGAAACCCGCCATCGTTTGGCGGCGGGTGCACTCGTCCTCGCGAAATCGGTGTTGGGAGGCTTACATCACGAGTATTCGCTCGCGCCCGCATCGGCCTAATCGAGTATTTGCGCACCACAGCGCCCGCAACCAACGACGTTTTCAAGTGCGCATTGAAGGCCGTAAACCCAGCCGACTACAACCCGCCGCTCTCGCCGGCGCAGTTGGCACAGGTGGAGAGCGTGTTCCCGGGAGGAGTGTGCGACTACTCGAAGCCGCCGCAGGGTAAGGTGCCGCTCGCGGACACTTGGCTTTCCTATCCTACCCCGGGCACGTTCTTCCACTTGCAGTGACGCTCTGATTCACCCGCCCGCCGAACCGCGTTCGCGGGCGGAACGTGATAGCGACGTCGTGGTGTCCAAAATTACGACAGAAGGGGCGGCGGTAGAATGACGGCATGGGCTCGGTGCCGCCGCTGCTGTCCTTTCTGTTGATGATTGCCGCTGGCTGGGTTCATCGTCATCAACTGAT
>Ga0207691_10004120_pt1 | contig 14121 bp, 13 predicted proteins | sample KBSM13metaG_FD_184327 | JGI IMG/M metagenome (GOLD analysis project Ga0207691, IMG submission 184327) | Miscanthus rhizosphere microbial communities from Kellogg Biological Station, Michigan, USA - KBS M1-3 metaG (SPAdes) (version 2) | ecosystem: Host-associated > Plants > Roots > Rhizosphere >... | reverse complement strand
GCGCCTCGCGAACGGCAACATCGTCATCGCCTACGGCGGCAAGGGGATCATCCAGGAGATCACCGCCAACGGGACCGTCCTGCAGGAGATGCGGACGACAACGAACTTCGGCTACATCACGAAGCGGGCCACGCTCTACGGGCCGCCGCCGCGGTGAGGCAGAGAGAACAGGAACGCTCTGTGCCTTCCTGTTGAATTCTCATTTCCTGCCACCTCTCATTTTTGGTCACGAGGTAGGTGCAGGTGAGTCCGTGTCGGCCGCGTTTGTCGACGGGTTGTTCTCACAAATGACAACTTCTCATTCTTTGCGGCAATTGTGATCCGGGTGCGTAGGTGAGGGGATAGCACCGTTGTAGTCCTCCCCTTCTCACGGGCGCGGCGGGTACCGGGGCAACCACCGACCACGGAGCCACATGAGAATCCAACGAGATGCGTGCGCCGTCGTCCTGGCTGCGGGGCTGCTGGCGGGTTGTAACGGGACGTTCGGCGACGTGAGCTCGGGTGCCGCCGGTTCCGCGGCGGGGGCAGGCCCCGGTACGGGGAACAGCGCCGGCTCCGGATCGGCCGGGACGGGCGGCGGCAATCCCGGCACGGGAAACGCCGCTGGAGCGGCCGGGAGCAGCACCGGCGTGGCGGGCACCGGCGGTACCGCGCCGCCTTCCTCGAGCATGCTGGACCTGAGCGGGACGCCCAAGTTCTACCGCGCGATCCGGCTCTCGAACACGCAGTGGGCCCAGGCCATCCAGACGCTGCTCAACGTTCCGTCAGGCGGGCTGGAATCGGCTTTCGAATCGCCCGCCACCGGCCTGACGGACTTTACGAACAACGAGATGGTTCTGGGCTTCGACGCGCGCAATTGGTCGGATTTCCAGTCGGCCGCCGAGACGCTCGCCGCGCAGGTGACCGCGACCGACGCCGCGCTCACCAAGGTCTACAGCGGCACGGACCCGGCCGGGTTCATCTCGACGGTCGGCCGCCGCGCCTACCGCCGCCCGCTGACGACGGCCGAGCAAGCGACGTACATGACGCTCTACAACCAGGGCTCGTCGCTGATGGGAACGCGCAGCACGTTCGCCAAGGGCGCGTCGCTGGTCCTCCGCGCGATGCTGCAGTCCCCGTATTTCCTGTACCGGACCGAGCTCGGCGCGAAGGGCGCGCCGCTGAGCAGCTACGAGATGGCGGCGAAGCTCTCGCTGTGGCTGCGCGGAACGGGCCCGGACGACAAGACGCTGGATCTGGCGGCGGGCACCGGCAAGCTCGACACCGCGGACGGCGCCGCGGCGCTCGCCACCACGATGGTGGGCGAGGCGGCGGCCACGACCGCCATGCGCCAGTTCCACGGCGAGTGGCTGCACTTCTCCGAATACGCCGACATCTTCAAGGTGAACGTTCCGACGTACAAGGAGTCGCTGAACGTCGAGTATCAGGAGTCGTCGTATCGGTTCTTCGACAACATCTTCACGCAGGGCCTGGGCCTCAAAGACGTGCTGCTGTCGACGAAAGGCTTCTACGGCCCCGGGATGGCGGCGCTCTACGGTGTGACGGCACCGGCGAGCGGCAGTTACGCGCAGAGTGATCTGGGATCGAAGCGCGTCGGCTTCTTCTCCCAGATGGCCTACCTGACGCTCAACGCGCACAACAACGAGCCGAGCTCCATCAAACGCGGCGTGACGCTGAACCTCGACGTCCTGTGCGCGACGCTGGGTCCGCCGGCGGCGGTGATCCCGGACATCCCGGCGCTCCTGCCGGGACAGACCAATCGCCAGCGCATCGACACGCTGACCGCCACCTGCGGCGAGAGCTGCCACAACGCCATGATCAACCCACTCGGCTTCGCCTTCGAGCACTTCGACGGGATGGGGCAGTGGCGTGACACCGAGAACGGCGGTCTTGCCATCGACTCGACCGGGTCGTACACGTTCGCCGACGGCGTCACGCGGACCTGGACCGATGCCGCCTCACTGATGCAGGTCCTGGCCTCGACCCCGCAGACGCACACCTGCTTCGCGAAGAAGCTTGCCAGCTACGGGTTGCAGCGCACCGTGACGCCGAATGACATGCCGCTGCTGACGGCGATGACCTCGGCGGGCATGGCGACCGGTACCAACTCGGAGAAGCAGCTCATCATCCAGCTCGTCAGGAGCGACGCGTTCCGCACCCACGGAGGTCCCTAGTGATGCGCGACCCTAAGGATATCGCTCGACCCGTCGTCGACCCGGAGACGGGGCGGCTGCAAGGCTTCCGGTTGTCCCAGGAGGGCGTGCGGAAGAACGCCATCAACCGGCGCGCGTTCCTTCGCGCGGCCGGGACGACGGTCGCGATCGGACTCCCCTTCCTCGAGGGTCTGCCCGAGCGATCGGCGTGGGCGGCTGGCTCGGCGCCGACGTTCACGATGTTCATCGTCGGTTCCTGCGGGGTCGTCGGAGAGAGCTTCCTGCCCGACGCGACCGGCGCGCTGACGACGTCGGGGCTGGCCGGGATGACGACCAAGGCGGTGAGCGCCCTGTCGGCGCACGCGCCGAACCTGACGATGCTCAAGCAGGTCAACTGGCCGCAGAACGTGAAATCTTGCGGTCACGCGGAGGGCCTCTGCCAGGCGCTGACCGCGATCGTTCCAGGCGCGACGGGTCACGGCGCCTATGGCGGCGGACTCTCGGCAGACATGGCGATCGGCAAGGCGGTGAACCCGACGGGCGTCGATCCGATCATTCTCTATTCGGCGGCGAAGGGCGCTTACATCGCAGACCGGATCTCGTGGCGGGGCGCGGGCGCCGACCAGCTGCGCACGGGCGACCAGAACCCGTACACGCTGTTCTCGAAGCTCGTGGGGCTGACCAACACGACCTCGACCGGCACCGGCGGAACCGGTGGGATGACGGTCGATCCGGTCGCCGCGGAGCTGGCCGCCACGCGCAAGAGCGTGAACGACCTGGTGCGCGCCGAGCTGAACACCCTCAAGGCGAACTCCGCGCTCAGCGCGGACGATCGGGCGCGGCTGGACTTGCACTTCACGTGCATCCGCGACCTCGAAGTGTCGATGGGGAACGCCGGCATGATGTGCACGCAGACCGGCCTCGACACGACGACGCTGAACTCCTACAAGAGCGGCTTCTCCTTCAAGACCGACGGCATGATCGAGAAGGTCACGTTGATGCACATGCAGGTGGTGGCGCTGGCGTTCGCGTGCAACTACAACCGCGTCGCGGCTCTGCAGTGGGGCGACGGCACCGATGGAACGCATTACAGCACCCCCTCCGCCACCGCCCTCGGCACCTGGTCGTTTCACCAGCTTTCCCACCGCGTCATGAGCGACGGCGCCACCGGGAACGATCCGACCGCGAAGAAGGCGCACGCCGAGATCGACGTGGTCCGCATGCAGACGCTCGCAAAAGGGCTGGATGCGTTCGCCGCCCGCGGCCTCGCGAGCAACTCCATGGTGATGATGACGTTCCACATCTCCGACGGGCCGAGCCACAGCGGCATGAACGTGCCCCACATCATCTGGGGCAACGGCGGCGGGTTCCTCAAGACGGGTCAGTTCATCGACGCCGGCAAGGTGACCAACAACAAGCTGCTCAACACGCTCATCACCGCGGCGGTCCGCGACAAGAGCACGGCGACCGTCGATTTCGGCAAGGGAACGGGCACCGGAATGATCACCACGATGCTCGCCTAGGAATATAGAGGTGATGAAACGACGCGAAGCGGGCCTGACAGGTCTGGTGCTGGCGGTGACGGTGACGGTTGGCTGCGCGACGAGCGAGCCGGGTGGAACCACCACGCCGGGCAGCGCGGGGACGAGCGGTCAAGCGGGGACGACCGGCCAGGCGGGGACGAGCGGTCAAGCGGGGACGACCGGCCAGGCAGGGACGAGCGGCCAGGCCGGAATCACGGGCCAGGCGGGCACGACCGGCCAGGCCGGCACGACCGGCGCCGCCGGCACGACGGGCACTGCGGGCACGACGGGTAGCGCAGGAACGACGGGCCAGGCCGGCAGCAGTGGGATGGCGGGACGCGGTGGCAGCGCCGGCACCGGAGCCGGCGGGAGCGCGGCCGGCGGCCGTGGAGGCGGCTCGGCGGGGACGACAGGCGCCGGCGGGTCGGGCGGCGGCGGCTCTGCCGCCGTACCCAGCGCAGGCTGCGGCAAGGCCGGTCGTCCGAGCGGAGGCAAGGTGACGGTCACCAACGACCACATCTACGATTTCCCAGCCAGCTACGACGGGAACAAGCCCTTCCCGCTGCTGATCGGCTTCCACGCCGCGAGCAATCCGATCGATCAGATCGAAGGCATGACGAACAACACCGAGTTCGCGACGAACTACGTCCGCGCGTTCCCGAAGAGCGCGGGCAGTGAATGGGTCTACAACACCGACCTGAGCCCCAAGGTCTACAAGCTGTACGACGACCTGCTCGCGAACTACTGCATCGACACCAGCCGCGTCTTCGCCACCGGTCACAGCTCGGGCGCCCAGATGATCACGCAGATCCTGACCCACAGCGACGCCGCCGCGCATGTGAAGTTCAAGGCCGTTGCGCCTGTCGCCTCGTCGAACTACGGCGCCATCGTCGTCCCGATCCCCGTCATGTACATCCAGGGAAAGATGGATATGGTGCGCAACAGCGACGGCGCCGACGTCGTCATGCGTTTCAGGACCGCGAACATGTGCGCCTCGACGTCGATGCCGTTTACGCAGGTGCCGGCCTGTACGAGCAGCGGCGTCCAGGTGAACGCCGGCTGCATCAAGTACGACGGCTGCTCGGTGCCGACCATCTGGTGCTCGCACAACGATCCCCAGTACAGCGGCACCAGCCACGGCGTGCCCTGCTTCGCCATCAAGGCGATGTACGACTTCTTCGGCAGCCTGTAGCAGCGGTCACTCGCGATCGCCTCCAGTTGAGGCACACTGGACGCGTGCTGCGGACCGTCTGGGCAACGTGCGTGCTGGCGATGGCCGTCGTCGTGGGTTGTGGTGGCGCCGATCCGTACGCCCAGGACGCGAGCAGGGACATCAAGCTGAATAGCGACGTCATCCAGGCGGATCACCCGAACGATTCCCGGGACGTGCCCGGGTCGGACGCCGGGCCCACGCCCTGCCTGGTGCCGGCCGATTGCTCGAGCGGCCAGAGGTGCTGCCTGGCCTTCGACAACGGGAGCGGCGTGGTCAGCTGTCAGCCGCCCTCTCTCTGCCCCGGCGACGGCGTGGCGACGTACATCGCGTGCGCGACAAACGCCGACTGCACACCGGCGCTGCCGACATGCACGTTCCTCACCTCGACGGGCAAGGGGGACTTCAACGTCTGCGAATAGCACCTGACCGACTTCGGCGCGGACGCGACACTACTGGAATGATGCCTACGAAGCGGCGAGCAGCCTGGACCATCGCCGCGATTCTCATCGCCGTCGCGGGATGCTGCAGGGACGGCCCGACGCACAAGTGCGACTTCACGCCCCCGGCTCAAGGCGGGGCCGACGGGGGCTCGGATGGTCCGGTGATGTGCGGGACGGAGATCTGCGAAGTGCCGAAGGTCTGCTGTGTCACGAAGGCGCCGTTGAACGCGACCTGCGTCGACCTGGGGCAATTCGAAGCGCTCCGCTGCGAGAAGATCGCGCTGCCGTGCTTGAAACCGAACGAGTGTCCGGGCGGCCTGGCGTGCTGCGTGGCGCTGAAACCCGACGGCACCGGCACAGTCACCTGCATGCAGGAGGTCCTGTGCGTCGCCGGCGAGATGACGTTCGTCGCGTGCGGTTCCGAGGCTGACTGCCCGGCGGTGCGGCCGGCGTGCATATCGATCGGTTCGACGCCGCAGGGCGATTTCAAGGTCTGCCAGTAGCCTGCGCGGGCGGCCGCGCTTACTGCGCGATCATCTGGAAGGCGACGCAGTAGTTCGGCTGCGCGCTCGCCGTGACCGCGCCGACGAACGGATCCGAATCGCGCAGCGCGCCCCAGCGGTTCGGCAGGTCGGCGGGCACCACGCCTGTGTCGGCCGCCGTCGCGTAACCGACCGTCACCTGGTAGCCCGACAGGTCGTCCGCGCATGTGATATTCACCGTGTCGTCGCCGACGATCTGGACGTCGGTGATCGTCTTGGCCACGCCCGCGGCGAGGATCTCGAATCCCTTTCCCGCCGTCCACTCGGGCGTCATGTGCGCCGGCATGTTCGGGTCCCACGTCAGGGGCGGCACCGGCACGTGGAATTTCACGGCGATGACCTTGCCGTTGATCTCGGCGGACACCGGCTGCAGCGGCTGCCAGTCGTGCCCCAGCACCACGCGTTCGAAGTAGACCTGCCCGTACTTCTCGCCGAGCCGTTCGTACTCGTGCGCGTTCAGGTGCACGTGCGCGGGGTCGACCGCATACGAGTACTGGTACTTCGGGCCCGTGCAGACGATCTCGCCCGGATGGTCGACGCCCGCCTTCCACACCTGCACGGCGGAGATCGACGCCGACCGGGCGTCCGCCGGCACGGAGTTCTGCTGCGACACGAACATCGGGATCTTCGCGGTCTGGCCGGTGATGGCCGCCAGGTCGGTGTTGTAGTCGGTGAGGAACTGATAGATCTCGTTCGCGTAGTTGCTGTTGCCGGCGTCCGCCTCGCCGTGGGTCAGCACGATCGCGCCGATGCCGTACGTCTTGGTCGCCGCTCCCGCCAGCCGGGTGATGGCCGACGCCTCGAACAGCGTCGCGTCGTACGCCCGGCCGGACGTTCCCTCTAACGGCAGGTTGGTCGGGTTCTTCTTGATGACGTCCAGCGGCTGACCGGATTCGCCGACGATGCTGTGAACCGTCACATAGTCGTGCATCGCCGCCGCCTTCATGACCATCGCGGTGATCTGCGTCGCCATCGCCGAGTGCGGCGTCTCGCCGTAGATGTTGACGGGGTAGGCGCTGGGATAGCTGGTCGCGCCCGGGCGAATCGGCTCCGTCAGCGGCACGACGGACAGCGACGCGATCGTGGGATCGAACGGGGGCGCGATGGTCGCGCCGCCGAAATCGATCTTCATGTTGTTGTAGGACGGCGGCGTGTTGCCCACCAGCCCGCCCAGCGCGCCGACCGACAGGCTCTGCCCGGTGCCGATGATGCCGGTCCAGTCCCAGAGGAAGTTCAACGTCTCGCCTGGCCCTGGGCTTGACCCGCCGCAGCCAAGTCCGACACATGACAGCAAGCCAAATAAAGCGAGCAATCGCGTATGAATCACGGGCGCATCCTACACGCCGATCTCATGCGCAGAACGGGAATGGCGCGCGGTTTCAGAGGGGACTTCGCGTTTTCTGTCGTGCGACATATCATTTCTGGCGGACTTCGTTTTTCATGGCCTTCCGCAACGGAAAATCGTCACGTACGGCTATCCAGACCGCAACGTCTGTCAGCCGTCGCCGACGCGTGGACTGGCCGCTCATTCTGGGCGTGCCGGCGCCGGGGCTACCCGTGCCGAAAGTCGTCGAGCGCCCGGTTCAGCGGCAGCTGGCGGCGTTGCTGTCGGCGCTCGCCGAGATCGTCGCGCTGGAGAACCCGGACGCGATCCTGCGCCGATCCGTGGAGGTCGCGCGCGAGAAGATCGGCCTCGCGCGCGCCGCGATCTTCCTGCTCGACGGTCCGCGCCAGATGATGCTGGGCACCTGGGGCTGCGACCTGCAGGGCAACGTCGTCGACGAGCACCGGATCATGTTCTCGCTGAACGATACCGATCGCGAAGCCTTCCGCCGTGGCCGCGAGGAAGGCGCCCACTTCACGATCTTCGACGACTGTCCGATCGTCGAGCATCGCGGGCCCGAGACGCGCGTCGCCGGCCGGGGCTGGACCGCCTGGACGCCCATCGTATCGTCTCACGTTCCGATCGGCATCCTGTTCAACGACGCCGGGCTGGCGGGCGGCCCCGTCGACGAGGTGAAGCAGGCCTACACCGCGATCCTCTGCTCGGTGCTGGGCACGATCCTGGACCCGATCCGCGCCGTGCCGGGCGCGGGCGGGGGCGACGCCGTCGAGACGAAGGGCCGGCGCCTGGTGACGTCGGCGGTCGCGATGCTGGCCGAGGACCCGACCATCGACGCGCGCGCGATCGCGCGCAGGCTCGAGGTCAGCGTCGGATGGTTCACGCGCATCTTCAAGGCGGAGATGGGGTTGTCGTTGATCGAATACCGGAACCGCCTGCGCCTGGATCGCGTCGACGCGATGCTGGCCAAGGGACGGACGACGCTGCTGCAGGCCGCGCTGGCGGCCGGGTTCGGCAGCTACGCCCAGTTCCACCGGGTGTTTCGCGGCGTTCGCCGGATGACGCCCCGCGAATTCTTGCGCCGCAGCCGTTGAGGCGCCCGCGCGAAGCGCGGATGTGCAGCTTTCAAGATCTTCCGGTCCGCGCAACAATGCGCGCACGTGATGCAGACGCGCCGCCGGATCGATTGGCCGGAGATCCTGGGACCGGGCGAACCCAGCCCGACCTGGAAGAAAGGCACGGCGCGATCGGACCTGGTCACGTTGCTGCGTGACTTCGGACCGATGTTTCGCGCGCGGCACCCCGACGATCTCGCGAAGCGCGCCGTGGAGCTGGCGCTGGGGGTGGTCGGTCTGGTGCGCGCCGGCGTGTACTTCTATGACGACCGCCTGGATCTGATGGTCGGCACCTGGGGCACCGACCTTCGCCGCAACGTGGTCGACGAGCACTGCGCGATGTTCCGCGTCGACCAGCCGGGCCGGGCGGCGCTGGCGCGCGCCGCCACCGGCGATGCGTTGTGGACCGCCGCCGAGGACGTCCCGATCATCGTCAACGGCGCCACGAGCACGCGCGTGGTCGGACGCGGCTGGGCGGTGTGCACGCCGATCTGCGCGGCCGGCCGGCCGCTGGGCGCGCTTTACAACGACGGCGGGCTGACGCGCGCGCGCGTCGATCCGCGCAAGCAGGCGAACGCCGCCGTGCTGTGCACGCTGGCGGGGATGCTGCTCGCCGAGATGCCCCGTTCGCGCGGGCGCACGTTCGTCTCGGGATCGGCCGCGCCGCACCCGGCCGTGACGAAGGCGGTCCGGATGCTCGCGGATGATCCGTCGCAGTCCGCGTCCGATCTCGCCGCGCACCTGCAGGTCGGGCCCGGCCGGTTCGCGCGCGTTTTCAAGCAAGAGATGGGCGTCTCGCTGGTCCGCTACCGCAACCAGCTTCGCCTGGAACGCTTCGTAAAGATCATGGACGGCGGCCGCAGCAACATGCTGGACGCCGCGCGCGCGGCCGGCTTCGGCAGCTACGCCCAGTTTCATCGCGTGTTCCACTCGCTGCGCGGGACGACGCCACGCGCGTATCTCGGCCGTCGCGGGACGCGTCCCTCATGACCAGCCCTGAACTTTTTCCGGACCGGGCATAAGTTTTTCGTAGAGGAGGTCCCATGCGAGGGTTGAGGCTGGCCGGTGGGGGACCGCGGATGGGCGAGAACCGCCCCGCCATCAGGTTCTGGGGCGGGTTCGGGCTCGGTTCGGCTGTGGCATTCATGCTCGCGTATTACGCTGACCCGCGGCTGGGCCGGCGGCGGCGAGCTCTTGCGGGCGCGAAGCTCGCGCATGCGACGCGGAGCGGACGGATGGGCGTGGGAAAGGCCAGCCGTGGTCTGGCGAACCATACCCGCGGGCTGTGGGCCCGGATTCGCGCGCGCCTGCGGACCGAGATGCCCGCCGACGAGGTGGTGCACCAGCGGGTGCGCGCCGCGCTGGGGCGTCTATCCCGCAACGTCTCCGCGATCGAGGTGTCCGTCCAGGACGGCGACGTGACGCTGGATGGACCGATCCTGGAACGCGAGCACCGCCGGGTGATTCGCGCCGCGCGGCGCGTGCGCGGTGTGCGCAACCTGCACGACCATCTGGATCGCCATCTGCATTCAGACGTGCGCGGCTTGCGAAGCGGCGCGACTGGCGGGAAAGCCGTCAGTCAGCGGCGCTGCGCGGATTTCATGAAGGCGAACCCGCAGTCGGTGCTGGAGATCGATTCGCTCCGGCAAGCGGCGGAGCTGATGGCGGCGGCCAACATCGGGTTCCTGCCCGTGTGCGACGCTGACGGGAAGGTCGTCGGCACCATCACCGATCGGGACATCGTGGTGCGCGGCGTCGCGCTGGGCGCCGATCTGGAAGGCGGCACGGTCGGGGATCTCATGAGCCGGAACGTCGTCGCGTGCCGCCCGGATGACGAGCTTTCGATCGTCGAGCAGTTCATGGCGTACTACCAGGTCTCGCGCCTGGTCATCACCGACGAGCGCGACATGCTGATGGGCGTCATAAGTCTGTCGGACATCGCCGAGCGCGAGCCCGCGAAGCGCGCGGCGCGGACGTTGCGCGCCGTTTCGGCCCGCGAGGCGCCGCGCACGTCGCATTGACGCGTGTCTGTATCCAAAATCTGACCAAACGTTAACGTTCGGCAGACGGATATTTCCCTATCGTGGTCCCCGGATGAGAGGACCAGGGGAAGAGCCACCGGGCGAGGCATGTGGAAGCGCCGGAGGTATTGCAGGTGGGGCCTCGCCCGGTGTGCGTGGTGAACCGAGGGTGCACCCCGGTTGATGGACGCCCGGATCAACCTCGTGAAGGTGTTCTCGGTGACCAAGGTGAAGGACAGGGAGGCGATAGGGGAGCAGGTGACCGCCTGGATCGCGGCCCATCCCGCCGTCCGCGTCGTGAAGACCATCGTCACCCTGTCGTCCGATCAGAAGTTCCACTGCTTCTCGATCGTCCTGCTCTGCTCGTCGGCGTAGCTCGCAGCGCGCGTCACCTTTTACGGTTTGCGCGCGCCCGCTGACCTTACCGAAAGGGAACGGGTGATCCGCGCCTGGCGCGCGGCCGACGCCGGCATCCGGATTGCTCTCAAGTCAGGCTCTAGCGGGAGGTTCCGGGGATGGCGATCGGTCGGTGGCGGTTCGCGGGGGTGATCGAGGCGGTGGCGATGGCGGCGGCGGCCGCGGCGGGGACCGGCGCCTGCGGCGGCGGCTCGACGTCGACGGGCGGAGAGGGCGGCAGCAGCCTCAACCATCGGCCCGCGCCGGCGGCGCCCTTGTTCGATCCCGGTCGCCTTCACGAGGTGTCGTTGATGATGAGTCCCGAGGACTGGCAGTCGATCCTCAATGATTCGCGCGGCGACGAGTGGCGCCACGCCACGGCCACGTACGACGGCGTGGTGGTCGACGACGTGGGGGTCCGGCCTGCCGGCGAGAGCTCGCGCTTCGCGGGCAACCCGAAGATGTCGATCCGCATCAAGTTCGACGCGTTCGCCGGTCAGGAAAAGTTCGGCGGCTACCAGGACGTGAACGTCAAAGGTGAGTACGACGACCCATCGCTGATGCGCGAACGCATGGCGCTGTTCGTGTTCGCCGCGGTGATGCCGGCGCCCAAGGCCGCGCACACGACTCTGACGGTCAACGGCGACTCACGGGGCCTGTACACGCTACGCGAGGACTGGGACACGACATCGCTGGCCGAGCATTTCTCGGAGCCGTTCGGACCTCTGTACCGCTTGCGTCCGGAGCTGCCGACGATGGATCCGTACGCTTACGTCGGCGACGACCCCGCCAGCTACGTGCCGGTGCCCTGGGAACGTCACATCAAGGACACGGCGCGCGGTGACGAGGTCATCGCGCCGTTCCTGAAGTCGCTGCCCGACTACTCGACGCTGGAAAACTACGTCGACGTCAACGACCTGCTCGCGTACCTCGCCGCCGCTGCCATCCTGATGACCACCGACGGTCTGGTGGGCGCCTCGGGCGCCTCCGATCACTTCCAGTACTTCGACCCGAAGTCGGGGAAGTTCTTCGTCCTGCCCTGGGATCCCGACAACACCTTCGGCTCCCAGGACGAGATGCCGACCAAGGCGCTGTCCTCCAAGCTGGGCCGGAACGCGCTGACGATCGTCGTCCGCGACCGCGGCGACCTCCACGACGCTTACAGGGCGAAGATCTCCGAGGCGATGTCCACCATTTCATTGTCGATGGTCCAGGCGCAGGCCGACATGATCTACGCACAGATCAAGGACGCGGCCCACGCGGACACGGTGAAGATGTATCCGAACGACGCGTTCGATTGGAGCCTCACCGACATCAAGGACTTCGCCGCCGCCCGCTACGCGAATCTGCAGGAACAGCTCGCGAACTGACGCGGCGTGACCCGCCGCGGCGGCGGATCACCCTTTCCCTTTACCTGGCGCGCGAGGCGCCGATATCCTCGGCCATCGCGTGTCGATCACGGGGACACACGCCACCGGGCCACAACGCCGCGTGACGACAGGCATCCCGGTGGTGGTCGAGCCGCCGCCGCGTATCGCGGCCGTGATCCGCCACGTCGCCTGGGTCGGGATCGTCGCGCACGCCGGGTTCGTCCCGCTGTTCGCGCTGCTGGGACACCCGCGCCTGGCGGCGTTCAACGTGCTCAGCGTGGCGGCGTGGATCGCGGCGGCGCTGGTGAACCGGCGGGGCCGCAGCACGACGGGAATGTGGCTGCTGACGACGGAGGTGGTCGCGCACGCGGTGCTGGCGGTCTGGACGCTCGGGTGGGCGAGCGGCTTTCAGTACTACCTGCTGCCGCTGATTCCGTTCGTGATGTTCAACGACCGCCTGGGCAGCCGCGCCGTCATCGCGATCTCGGCGGGCGTGTTCGCGACGCTGATCCTGCTGCGGGCGGTCGCGCCCGACGGCGGCGTCGAGGGCGCGGTCGCCCCGGTCATGCGCTACGGCAATCTGGCGATTCCGGTGCTGGCGCTGGCGCTGGTGAGCTACCACTTCCGGCGCGCGTCGACGCTGGCCGAACGGCGCATGGAATCGATGGCGCACACGGACCCGCTGACCGGCTTGCTCAACCGGCGCTCGATGGAGCAGCGCCTGCGAGAGGCCGCCCAGGGATTTCAGCGCACCGGCCGCCCGTTCTGTGTCGTCATGGCCGACGTCGATCACTTCAAGCGCATCAACGACGACCACGGCCACGAGGCCGGCGACCGCGTGCTGCGGGCGGTGGCGGCGCTGCTGGGCGCAGACCTGCGCAGCCACGACGCCGTCGCCCGATGGGGCGGCGAGGAGTTCCTGCTGCTCCTGCCGGATACGGATCTCGGGACGGCCGGCGACGTCGCCGATCGTCTCCGCGGTGCGGCGCAGGCGCAGCTCCGCAACAGCGCGGGTTTCGATCAGGACGTGACGCTGACGTTCGGTATCGCGGCATACGATCGCCCGATGCGCGTCGCCGCCTGTCTCAAGCAAGCCGACGAGGCGCTGTACGCCGGCAAGGCGGGCGGGCGGAACCGCGTCGTCAGCGCCCCGGCCGCGTAGCCGCGCCAGATCAGGCCTTCAGCCCGGTCAGATCGATCACCACGCTGTCGCCGTCGACGCGTGTGGGCGGGGTGGTCAGCGGCTTCTCGGCGGGTCCGCCCACGACGTGACCGTCGGCGCCGAAGCGGGAGCCGTGACACGGGCATTGCCACTCCGTCGCGGTCGCGTTCCAGCCGACGACGCAACCGCGGTGGGTGCAGTGCGCGGTGATCGCCTGCCAGCTCCCGCCCGCCGCCGGCGCGAGCAGCAGCAGATCCGGACGGCCGTTCCCCGGCTTGAGCTCCTTGACCTCGCCGGGCTTCATCTGCGCGAGCGCGGCCGTGGGAATCTTGAGCTGGTCTCCCTCCATCCGTTGCTGGTCGGAGGCGAGGACCGGATGCGATTCCCCGCCGCGCAGCACGGCGCAGCCTGCGAAGGCGGTCGTCGCGGCGCTGGCCTCGGCGATCACGAACAGTTCCCGACGCGTCACCCCTTTGCCCATGGGCCGCTAGCTTAAGCATGGGGACCGCCGAGCGAAAGCCCTCGCGCAAGCGTTGCGCGGACGGCCGCGTCCGGACGCACGACGTGCCGGCGTTCCGTCCGGCGCGCGGGTCGAACTAGGCGTTGTTGCAGTGAAATTCTGGCACGCGCGATGCTGCATCGATCGATATGCGACACCACCACCGCCCCCCTGAAGACCTCGCCCGGATGCTGATGACCCGCGAGCCCGTCACCGTGGCCTCGGATGACACCCTGCTGGACGCGGCCGCGCGCATGGCCGACCGCAACGTGCGCCATCTGCCCGTTGTGGACGGCGAACGGCACGTCGTCGGCATCCTTTCGGATCGCGACGTGCGCACGGTGG
>Ga0207691_10004119_pt1 | contig 14122 bp, 13 predicted proteins | sample KBSM13metaG_FD_184327 | JGI IMG/M metagenome (GOLD analysis project Ga0207691, IMG submission 184327) | Miscanthus rhizosphere microbial communities from Kellogg Biological Station, Michigan, USA - KBS M1-3 metaG (SPAdes) (version 2) | ecosystem: Host-associated > Plants > Roots > Rhizosphere >... | reverse complement strand
CGCCACCCGCGCGGGCTTCACCGGGACGCAACGTCGTCACGAACGACAGCACGCCGCCGTGCGATTCGACGCTCGTCACGAGCCCGCGGAAGAATCCGTATACCAGCACGCGCACGATCGCTTCGGCGGGCAACAGGATGATCGGCGCGAGCACGTACCAGACCGCGAAGGCGAGCGGCAGCCAGGCGAGCGTGATGCAGACGAACCGGAACAGCGGATTCGCCGAACGACCGTCCGGATTCATGTCATCCGGCGGCGAGCGCCGGAGGCGCGGGCGGCGCCGCATCGGACGTCATCGGCACACGCCGCACCCAGATCAGCCAGACCACCAGCACGTCGAGCATGATGAGCGCCTGCCACACGTACTGGTGCGCCCACTCGAACACCGCGAAGTCCCATTGGCCGATGTAGAAGAGGCTGATCACGCGCACGATGTTGAGGACCTGCACCGCCGCGATGCCGATCGCGATGCCGATCGCGCGGTATCGCCACGGCGCGGGGAACGCGAGCATCGCCGCGACGAGGACGATCGCCGCCTCCACGCCGTTGCAGCCCGCCTCGATGACGACCGCGAATCCGTTGACCGAGTTGCGCATCACGTTGCCGCTCGCGACGACGTTGGCATCGAACAGCGTGACGATCGACGTCGATATCGACGCCAGCATGCTCGTCCACGGCACCACGAAATACGCCTGCACCGGAGGTGTGAGCTCGAGCAGGAACAAGAGCACGAGCAAGCCGAGGAACCAGGCGAAGAATCGGACCATCGCGGTAATTTACCGCGTTGCCGGAACGGAAGCGCGCGCCTCGTACAACGCGAGGATGCGTTGCATGGCCGCCTTGCGCCGGGCCGGGTCGCGCGCGTCGACGTCGGCCATCGCCGCGTCGCGCGCGCGGCGCTCTTCCGGCGTGAAGCGGACGTAGTCGCAGCGCACGAGACGAAATCGCTCGTCGGCCAGGAACGCGCGCGCGTCGTCGGGAGTGGATGGGCTGTCGAGCTTCGCGACCACGGGCTTCAGGAGCGGGCCGTTGTCGCATTGCTTCGCACCGGGCGCGCCTGGCGCGTCGGCCGAGGCGCGCGGCGCAGGCTCGGGCTTGTGCACGCCGCTCTTGGACAGCGCCTCGCCGTCGCCGGCGCACGCCTGGTTCGAGTACGTGAAGCGGCCGTCCGGCCCCTTGCACTTGTAGATGGTCTGCGCGTGCGCGCCGCCCGCAAGCGCCAGCACGACGAGCAGGAGTGCCCTATGCACGGGCGAGCGGCGGGTTGCGCGCGAAATAGCGCGTCGCGCCTTCGTAGATCGAGTCGGCGAACCTCTTCTGGTGCTTGTCGTTGCGCAGCATCAGCTCTTCGTCCGGATTGGAGATGAACGCCGTCTCGACCAGGATCGACGGGATGTCGGGCGCCTTCAGCACGGCAAAGCCCGCCTGCTCCACCGAGTTCTTGTGCAGGGAATTATGCGTCGAGAACGCGTCGAGCACATGACGGCCGACCTTCAAGCTGTCGCTGATCTGCGCCGTCTGCGAAAGATCGAGCAGCGTGCGCGCGAGCATCGGGTCGCGGCGGTCGAGGTCGACGCCGCCGATCAGGTCGGCGCGGTTCTCGCGCTGCGCGAGCCAGCGCGCGGCAGCGCTCGTCGCACCGGACGCCGACAACGCGAACACCGACGACCCGCGCGCCGCCGGTTCCGTGAACGCGTCGGCATGGATCGACACGAAGAGGTCGGCCTGGACGCGGCGCGCCTTCTGCACGCGCTCGTGCAGCGGCACGAAGTAGTCGTCGTCGCGCGTCATCATCGCGCGCATGTTGCGGTCGCCGTCGATGCGCGCCTTGAGCTTGCGCGCGATCGCGAGCGTCACGTTCTTCTCGTACGTTCCGCGCCGGCCGACCGCGCCGGGATCCTCGCCGCCGTGACCGGGGTCGATCGCGATCGTGATCTTGCGCTCGGGGGCCTTCGGCGGGCGCGACGACTCGGGCACGCGCTCCGGCGCAGCGGGCGGCGCGACCGCGATCTTCTTGTCCTTCTGCGCCTCCGCCTCGAGGAACGCCATGAGCGGATCCAGGCGCACGACCGGATAGAGGTCGAGCACGAGGCGATGTCCGTATTCGGCGACGGGGGTCAGCGCGAAGACGTCCGGCTTGACCTCGGTCTTCAGCATCAGGACGATGCGCGTGCCGCCCGCGGGCCGCTTGCCGACGCGGATCGATTGCACGTAGGGGTCGAGCGGCTGTACGCGCGACGGCAATTCGAGGATCTCGCTCGACGCGTCGATGCCCGCGAGGTCGACCACGAAGCGCTCGGGCTCGCGCATGACCTGCACCGTGTACGCGAGCGGCGCCGTCGACTCCACGATCATCCGGGTGTATTCCTGCGCCGGCCACAGGCGCGTGGACGCGACGCGCACCGCATCCGCCCACGCAAGCGGCGCCAGGACCTGCGCCGCAGGCAGCACCATCCACTGGCAAAGCCTGCGTCGCTCGACGCTGACGCTCAGCGCTGGGCGGGTCGTGCGAGGCGGTTCACTGCGTCGAGGCATCGGTCACCGGCGGCCGAATGGGAGGCCGCGTGTAGGTCTCGACCGTCCCCTGCGTGGGCAAGGACGATCGACAGGTCGGGCAGCGGCAGCAGGCTCTGCACTCGCTCGGGCCATTCGACAATGCACGCGGTGTCGCGGCGAAAGTATTCGGCAAGGCCCGCGGTTTCCCATTCTTCCGGATCCGCGAACCGATAAAAATCAAAGTGATACAAGTATAATCTCGAAAGCGGGTAGTACTCAACCAGCGTATAGGTCGGGCTCTTCACCGCCCCCGTCCAGCCCGCCTCGCGCAACAAGCCGCGCACGAGCGTCGTCTTTCCGGTGCCGAGGTCGCCTGCGAGCGTGACGACCATTCCTCCGGATAACGCATGAGCGACCGCTGCGCCGACACGCTCGGTCGATGCAGCGTCGGCGAGGTAATACCTCACCTCGTTCGGGTTAGGCTCCATCCGATGAGCGTACCTTCTAATGCGGCCGCCGACACGCGCGACATGGACGCAGGGCAACTCGCCGCGGCCATCGTCGAATGGGGCCGCGAGCTCGGCTTCCAGGAAATCGGCATCACCGACACCGAGCTCGGCGAGGCCGAGGAGCATCTGCAGCGCTGGCTCGCCGCCGGCCGTCACGGCGACATGGCGTACATGGCGCGCCACGGCACCGCGCGATCGCGTCCCGCCGAGCTCGTTCCCGGCACGCTGCGCGTGATCTCGGCGCGGATGAACTACTGGCCCGGCGGTGCGGACGCACAGGCGGCGCTCGCCGATCCATCGCGCGCTTACGTCGCGCGGTATGCGGTCGGGCGCGATTACCACAAGGTGCTGCGCGCTCGCCTCGCGCGTCTCGTCGACCGCATCGCGGCGGAAGTCGGGCCGTTCGGTTATCGCGTCTTCACCGACAGCGCGCCGGTGCTCGAAGTCGCGCTTGCGGCCAAGGCGGGCCTTGGGTGGCGCGGCAAGCACACGCTTCTCCTGACGCGTGACGCGGGCTCGTACTTCTTCCTGGGCGAGATCTACACCGACCTGCCGCTGCCCCCCACCCCCGCCGTCACGGCACACTGCGGCACGTGCAGCGCATGCATCGGCGCGTGCCCCACCGGCGCCATCGTGGCGCCCTACGAGCTCGATGCCAGGCGCTGCATCTCGTATCTCACGATCGAGCATCACGGCTCGATTGCCGAGGAGTTGCGGCCGCTGATCGGCAATCGCGTGTACGGCTGCGACGATTGCCAGCTCGCGTGCCCATGGAACAAGTTCGCACCCGTGACCGGCGAGGCCGACTTCCACGCGGTGCGCAACGGTCTCGACCGCGCCACGCTCGTCGAGCTCTTCGCGTGGACGCGCGACGAGTTCGACGAGCGCCTCGCCGGCAGCGCGATCCGGCGCATCGGGTACGAGCGGTGGCTGCGCAACATCGCGGTTGGTCTCGGCAACGCGCCCCGTTCCGACGAGGTCGTTGCCGCACTCCGCGCACGCGCCGACGATCCGTCGCCCCTGGTGCGCGAGCACGTGGCGTGGGCGCTGGCGCGCCACGCTGGCTAGACGCTACGCGGCAGCGTCCATTTCTTCAGGAAGGCCACGAACTTCGCCTTGTCGTAGCTGCGTCCCTGCTCGAGCACGTCCGTCTCCTGCGAATGGACGAGCTTGCCGCTGCCGTCGAGCACGAACAGGTGCGGATATCCTTTGATCGCGGGCAGTGTGGAGAGGAACGCCTCGTTCTTGTTCTCGCGCGACCAGTTCACCTTGACGACGACGTAGCCTGCGTCGAGCACCGAGCGCACGTCGGGATTGGCCGCGATGAAGTCGTCCATGATGTGGCACCACACGCACCACTCGCCGCCAACGTCCACGAGCACGCGCGTGCCCTGCGCCTTGGCGGCGGCCGCGGCGGCGGCGACGTCCTTCGCAGGATCGCGCGAAGGGTCGAACTTGTCCGGAAGATCGAGCGCGGCGGCGGCGCACGCGACGGCCAGCAGGACGAGCGCGACCGTTTTCATCGGATGAGCTGATTCATCGAGACGATCGGAAGCATAACCGCAAGCACGAGGACCAGCACGATCGCGCCCATGATCACGATGAGCGCCGGCTGCAGGAGCGCCGCGAGCCAGGCGAGCCGCCGCTCGGCGTCGCGCTCGAGCTCGCCCGCCGCACGTTCGAGCATGGTCGCGAGGCGCCCGGTCTGCTCGCCGTTGGCGACGAGGTGCACGAGCACGGGCGGGAACACCTTCTGCTCCGCCAGCGCGCGCGACAGCGCAACACCTTCACGCACGAGGCTCGCAGCGCGTCCCGCCGCCTCGCGCAACGGGATGCGGCGCACGACTTCGGCCGCCGCGTCGAGCGAGCGCAGCAACGGCGCGCCGCTCGCGGTCAGGATCGCGAGCGTGCTCGCGAAGCGCGCGGTGTCGAGGCTTCGCAAGAGCCGCCCCACCACGATAGTGCGGAGCAGCAGCGCATGCCAGCGCGCACGAAACGCGGGCCTTCGCAGCGCCACCGCGAACGCAACGCACGCCGCGACCATGCCTGCGAGCCAGATCCATCCGGTCGCGCGGAAGAACGCGCTCGTGGCGATCAGCGCCTGCGTGAGCCACGGCAGCGTCTGCCGGCTCTGCTGGTATACGGACACGACCTGCGGCACGACGTAGACGAGCAGCACCGCGATGACGCCGAACGCGATGACGGTGACCACCGCCGGATAGATGAGCGCGAGGATCACCTTCTGCCGCAGCGCTTCGCGTGCCTCGAGGTAATCGGACAGGCGCGAGAGCACGTCCGCGAGACGCCCGGTTTCCGCGCCCGCGCTGACCAGCCCGCGATACAGCGGCGAGAAGGTGCGCGGGTAGCGCGCGAGTGCGGACGGCAGCGCTTCGCCGGCGGCGACGTGCGTGCGCAGCGACGTCGCGATCTTCGCGACGCGCGCGTCGTCCGCCTGTTCCGCGACTGCCGCGAGCGCCTGGTCGAGCGGCATGCCCGAGAGCGCGAGCGTTGCGAGCTGCCGCGTGGTGAGCGCGAGCAGCGGCGCGGGAAGGCGGACGTACGCGATCGTTTCCGGGCGCGCCGCCGAGGCGTCCACGGCCGTCGGCGTGAGCCCGCCCGCGCGCAGCCGATCGCGCACGGCGCGCGCGGTGTCGGCTTCGAGGACGCCCTGCTTCAGGCGTCCTTGCGGATCCACCGCTTCCCAGCGGAACGCCGTGGTCATTCCCGTGTGACGCGCACGAGCTCGGCGAGCGACGTCGAGCCGTCGGCGATCCATCGAGCGCCATCGCGGCGCAGGCTCGTCATGCCGGCGCGCGTCGCCGCGCCGCGCAGCGCGATCTCGTCGGCGCCGTCGTGGATGCCGCGACGGATCGCATCGTCGACGAGCAGGAGCTCGTACACGCCGGTGCGCCCGCGAAAGCCCGTGTCGTTGCATTCGGCGCAACCTGGCGCGTCGTGAACGCTGGCGGATCCGATGCCGATGTCGGCGAGCAGCTTCTGTTCGCCGACAGAAGGCGCGTTCGCCGTCTTGCACACCGGGCACAGCGTGCGCACCAGCCGCTGCGCCAGCACGCCGAGCAGGCTCGACGCGAGGAGGTACGGCTCCACGCCCATGTCCGCGAGACGGGTCACCGCGCTGCTGGCGTCGTTGGTGTGCAACGTCGCGAGCACGAGGTGGCCGGTCAGCGATGCCTGCACCGCGATCTGCGCGGTCTCGAGATCGCGGATCTCGCCGATCATGATCACGTCCGGGTCCTGCCGCAGTATCGCGCGCAACGCGCGCGCGAAGTCGAGCTCGATGCGCGGGTTGACTTGCGTCTGCGCAACGCCGTCGAGCGCGTACTCGATCGGGTCTTCGACCGTCATCATGTTCACCGACCCGCGCGGAAGCCGCGACAGCGCCGCGTACAGCGTCGTCGTCTTGCCCGAGCCGGTCGGGCCCGTCACCAGCACGATGCCGTGCGGCTCGCGTATCAGGCCGTCGATGGCCGCCAGCGTGCCGTCGCTCATGCCGAGCGCGGTGAGGTCGAGCCGTGCCGCTTCCTTGTCGAGGAGCCGCAGCACGACGCGCTCGCCGGAGCCCGTCGGCAAGGTCGAGACGCGCACGTCGACCTGCCGGTCGCCGAGCTTGAGCGAGATGCGCCCGTCCTGCGGCAGCCGCTTCTCCGCGATGTCGAGGCTCGCCATGATCTTGAGGCGCGACACGAGCGCCGCGTGCAGCGCGCGCGGCGGCTCGATCACGTCGCGCAGCACGCCGTCGATGCGGAAGCGCACGACCGAGCGCTGCTCGTACGGCTCGAAGTGCAGGTCGGACGCGCGCTCGCGCAGCGCCTGAAGCAGCAGCGCGTTGATCATGCGGATCACCGGCGCCTGCACGCTGCCGTCGAGCAGGTCCTCGCTGACCGGCATGTCCTGCATGAGGCGCGCGAGGTCGTTCTCGCGCGCGAGGTCGCCCACGACCATGGCGGCAGTCGCCGTCTGGTTGTAGGCGCGGGCGAGCTCGAACGCGAAGGTCTCGGCGTCGACGTTGCGTGTGACGAGCGATCGCTGGAGCACGCGCCGGATCTCGATCACGCCGTCGGGCGTGGCGTCCGGACGCATCAGCACGACCACCGCGTCGCCTTCCGTGCCGGCAGCGAGGACGCCGTGCGCCTTCGCAAAGGCGTACGGGATGTGCGAAGCGAACGTCGCGGCCGTCGTGGCCATCGTGCTACTTGGGCGGCTCGGCGGCCGGAGGGGCGCCCGGCGGACTCGGCACCGTGAGCGTTGCGGGCGGCGTGCCGATCGGCGGACCGAGCGGCCACACCGGCGCAATCGGCGGCGCCGGCGCGCCGGGCTGCGTCACGTTGCTCGGCATCGTGCCGTCGATCGTCGTCGGCGTCTGGCCGAGCGGCGGTAGCACGGGTGCGGTCTGGTCGTTCCAGAAGTAGCGATACTCGGGGCGGCTGTCGAGCTGCTGCTTCATGATGTAGTCGTAGCGCTCGTTGGTGATCGCCTTGCCTTGCGCGTCGGTGCGCACGACAGTCGGCTTGAGGAAGACGAGCAGGTTCACCTTCGAGCGGCTGCGCGTGTCGTAGCGGAACAGCGCGCCCACGAACGGCAGGTTGCCGAGCACGGGAACGCGGTCGGAGCCGTCCGCATAGCTGTCCTGGATCAGCCCGCCGAGCACCGCGACCTGCGAGTCGTCGACCACCACGGAGGATTCGAGCGCGCGCTTGCTGAGCACGAGGCCGTTGGTGGTCGTCGTCACGGTGTTGTCGATGCGCGAGACCTCCTGGTAGATGAGCAGCCGGATGGCGCCGCCTTCGGTGATCTGCGGCTTCACGCGCAGCAGCACGCCGATGTCCTTGCGCTCGATCGTCTGGAACGGCTGCACCGTCGCGTTGCCGCCGGTCGTCGCGTACTGGCCCGTCACCAGCGGAATGTTCTGGCCGACGATGATGCGCGCTTCCTCGTTGTCGAGCGTGAGGAGCGTCGGGGTGGAGAGGATGTTGGCGCCAACCGACTGCTCGAGCGCGCGCGCGAGGAACGCGAGATTGGTGACGAGGCCGATCCCCGGAATGGTGACCGTCCCGTTGACGACGCCGGCGTTGAGGCCTTGCCCGAGCGAGGCCAGGTCCAGCGCCCCCGCGACGATGTTGTTGCCGCTGGACGGCGTGCCGAAGTTCGTGCCGCCGAAACCCTGCACGCCGTTGCGTCCGAGGCCGCCCAGGAACTGCCACTGGATGCCGAACTGCGCCGCCTTGTCCGCCGCGACCTCGACGATCAGCGCTTCGACGAACACTTGCGCCCGGCGCACGTCGAGGCGCTCGATGATGGCGCGCAGGTTGTTGTACAGGGGTTCGGGCCCCATCACGATCAGCGCGTTGTTGGCGGTGTCGGCCTGGATGGTCAGCCCGCCGGGAAGCTGGGCGCCCGTCCCCGACGTGCCGGTAAAGGGATTCGCCGCCGACGGGGGGGCACTGCCCCCCGGGGCGTTTGCCGGCGCCCCCGGCCCCTGCGATGCCGCCGACGCGAGCGTGCTGCCGATCGCCGACGGCTGCGTCGAGGACGACGGCGAATCGCTGCCGCCCGACATGAGCGCGCGCAACGTCTGCGCCACCCGCGCTGCGTCGGCGTTCTTGAGGTACACGATGAACATGTTGCCGCCGGGGCGGCCGGGCGTGTCGAGCTGCTCGATCAGCGCCTTCACGCGCGCGGCGCGCGCCGAGTTGTCCGACCGCAGCATCACGCTGTTGCTGCGCGGGTCGGCGACGATCGTGACGCGCTGCTGCGCCTCCGCGGCTTGTCCCGCCGCTGCGGCCGTTCCGGCCTCGGCGCCGAGCAGGCGATTGACGAGCGGCACGAGGTCGAGCGCGGACGCGTGTTTCAGCGTCACGATCATCGGCTCGCCGACCGGCGCCTGGTCGAGCGACGCGACGATCCTTTCGATGCGCCGGAGGTTCTCGGCGTAATCGGTGATGACCAGCGCGTTGGTGCCGGGGAACGCCGCGATCGTGTTGTTGGGCGTGATGAGCGGGCGCAGCACGTTGATCATCTGGCTCGCCGATTCATAGCGCAGCGTGATCACCCGGGTCGTGAGCTGGTCGCCCGCCCCGGCGCCGCCGACCCCCGAGCCGTGCATCTTCGCCTCGGACTCCAGCACGAGCTTGGTGATGCCGTTGCCCTCGATCGCGGCCACGCCCTGCAGCCGGAGCGCGGAGAGCAGGGTCGGATACACGAGGCTCTTGGGAATCGGCCGCGCCGAAATGATGTTGACCGTGCCCTTGATCTTGGGGTCGAGCACGAAGTTGCGGCCGGTGATCTCCGACACCGCCTTGACGACGGCGTCGATGTCCGCATTGACGAAATTGAGGGTGACGAGGTCGTCGTCGGCTGCGGCGGCGGCGGTGACGGCCGCGACGAGGAGCGCAGCAAGCAAGGCGCCCCGCCGCAGGAGGCGGACGCAGGCAGCGAACATCGAAGAAGCTTGATTCAAATCGGGCAACGATTTTCGCGGCGCCGCCGCTATGAAAAAGCCGTTCCGGCGTCGCGATGATTGGGCGGCGCCGATGATAGCATGGGCCTTCCGCCGATCCGGTGCCGTTTCCGGCACGAATCCAAAGTGCCGGGACGGCGCATCCAATCCCCAGGAAGCCATCTTTCTGGAGCCTTCATGACCCGTTTCACCCCGACCGCCTTTCGCCGAATGGTGCTCGCTGGCGCCCTCGGGCTTGCGCTGCTCGTTTCGACGGCTTGGGAAACCGAGACGATCGAGGCCGCGACGCTCGTGCTCGCCCAGGATTCGAAGGAGGCCGCGCGAGACGCCGCTGACGCCGCGCGCGAGGCCGCCCGCGAAGCGGCCGACGCGGCGCGGGAAGCAGCCCGCGACGCCGCCCGCGAAGCGCGAAATCCGCACAAGCGCGGCATCACCATCGGCATGGACGTGGATCGCCAGTACGACTCGTTCGACCAGTTCCTGGACCGCGACCCCGGCCTCGCGGCGCTCGTCCTCGGCGTCGTGTTCATCGTGTTCCTCACGCCCATCCTCATCATCGCGCTGATCATCTGGTACAAGATGCGCCGCAACCGCATGCAGAACGAGACGATGCTCCGCCTCGCCGAAAAGGGCGTCGTGCCGCCGTCCGAAGCGTTGCAGGCGATCGCGACCAACCGCGTCGATGCTGTCACGGGCACGCTTCCGCTCGCCGACCAGGCGTCGACGCTGACGAAGCGCACCGCGTGGTCGGACCTTCGCAAGGGCGTGCTCCTCGTCGCCGTCGGCTTCGCTTTCGTGTTCCACGGCATGGTCGAGGAAGGCTCCGCAAGCTGGTTCGGCCTCGTGCTGCTCTTCGTGGGCATCGGCTACGTCGTGCTGTGGTACTTCGAGGACCGCCAGGCCGCCGCCTTCAACGCAGGCCGCGCGTCGGTGCTGCCGACGACAGGCGGAGGCCCGGGAGATGGGAAGAGTTGACCGAACCGTCATGGATCGCTGCCTAGTCGATGGCCGAGCCGGTCACGGATGCAACGCTCATCGCCCGCGCGCTGGTCGCGGACGACCGGCACGCCTTCGCCGAGCTCGTCAAGCGGCACCAGTCGGCGGTGCGCGCCACGTTGCGCAGGCTCACCGCCGGCAACCATGCGCTTGCGGACGATCTCGCGCAGGAGACCTTCGTGCTCGCGTGGCGCAATCTCAAGTCGTTTCGACAGGAAGCGAAATTCTCGACATGGCTCTACCGCATCGCGACCAACTGCTGGCTCGCCGATGCGCGCAAGCGCAAGGAAGAGCTCCTCGGCGATCGCGCGGACGCGATCGCGGCTGAGGACGACGACACCATGCCGCACATCGCCGACGAAGTGCATGCCGACCACGCGAAGGGCGCGACGCTCAGGATGGACCTCGAGCGCGCGATGGCGGCGCTCTCCGAGGGCGAGAGGGCCGCGATCGTGCAGTGCTACCATAACGACCTGACCCACGAAGAGGCTGCGTACGTGCTGGGTTGCCCCGTCGGCACCGTCAAGACGCACGTGCTGCGCGGCAAGCAGAAGCTCAAGGCGGCACTCGAGGCGTACGGACGATGAGTGACTGGATGGACGACTTGCTGCGCGCGGATGCCAACGCATCGCGCGACGATTACATCGCCGACGACGGGTTCACCGCGCGCGTGATGTCGGCGTTGCCGGCGGCTGCCGCGCTGCCGAAGTGGCGCAAGCCCGTGGTCGCCGCATTGTGGGGTGTCGCTGCCGTCGGGGTCGCCGTCGCCGCTCCAGGCGCCGTGCTCGACGTTGCACGCGAGGCGTATCGCCTGCTCGCCACCGTCCCCGTCTCCATCGCCGGCATCGCCGGCGCGATGGCCGCCATCGTCACGGCCACCGGCGCGGCAGCGGCCGCCTATACGTTACGCGCCACCGACTGAGAACGCCTCGCGCACGCCGCTGCGGTGCTGCGCGACCATCGTGAGGTACGCCGCTTCCAGCGCACGCGTCGTGCGCGCGGTATCGAACAACGCACTCTCGCGCCCCGGCCCCGCAAGATGGGCGCGCAGCCGCGCGCGTTCCGCGTCATCGCGCGCTAGCGCAATCGCCCGCGCGATGTAGTCGGCGATCGACGGCGTCACGAGCTCGGGCAGGCCGACTGCATGCAGCAGGCTCGCCGCCACGCGGCCCGCGAACGTCGAGCCGAGGACCGTCAGCACGGGGCACCCTCCCCACAGCGCGTCGCTCGCCGTCGTGTGCGCGTTGTACGGCCACGTATCGAGGAACAGGTCGGCGTGCCGGTAGAGCGCGAGATAGTCGGGATTCGGCCGATGGCGCGCGAACACGAGGCGTTCCGGCGCGACGCCGCGCGCCTGCGCCTCGCGCCGCAGGTTGGCTTCCACGGGATCGTCCGCCTGGTGCGACAAGAGCCACAGCACCGAGCGCGGCACTGCGGACAGGATCGCCATCCAGGCGTCGAACACTTCGGGGTTGATCTTGTAGGCCTGGTTGAAGCTCGCGAACACGATGCCCTGCGACGGAAGTCCGAGCGCCTCGCGCGACGGCGCTTCCGCGATCGGGCGGTTGCGATCGTTCACCTGGTAGGAACCGGGCAGCGTCACGATCGCTTCGGAATAGTCGCCGTGGTGCTCGGGCGGCGTGACGACGCCGTCGCCGATGAGGTAGTCGACGATTCCGCCTTCTAGCGTGCCGGGGTAGCCGAGGTAATGCACTTGCACCGCCGCCGGCCGCAGCGCCAGCACGATCGGCATGCCGTCCTGCGTGTGACCCTTGAGGTCGACCAGGACGTCGACGCGATCGCGGTGAATGGTGTCGGCGACGGCTTGAGGATCGAGGTTACGGATGTCGACGAAACGGTCGAACGCACGCACGACGCGCTGGCGCATCGGCGAGCGATCGTCCGGCCCCGCCGAATACGCGATCACCTCGAAACGGCTGCGGTCGTGCTGCTCGAACAGCCCTGCGGCGAGGAACGACGTCGCGTGGTTGTGAAAGTCCGACGAGAGATATCCAACGCGCAGCCGCGAAAGATGGCGGATGCGCCGCGGGGCTTGCGCGAGTCCCTGCAACGGAGCGGTCCACGTCCGCGCGCAGCGACGCTGCTTTTCGCGCGACGACGACAGCGACAGGAACGCGAACGGCGACAACGTGGCGATGCCGCCTGCGACCGCCGCGTCGTAGCGGCGCACGAGCGCGTCGCGGCCGCGCCAGTCGGCGAGGCGCCCACGCAGGAACGCGAGCTGCGACAAGGCGGCGCCGTGCGAGGCATCGAGCCGCAGGACCTGCTCGTACGTGTCGACGGCTTCGGCAGGTCGGCCGAGCTTGTACTCCTGGAGGCTCGCGAGCTCGAAGCGCAGCGCCGTCGACATCGGCATGCGGGCCAGCGCGTTGTTGAGGGTCTCGCGCGAGCGCTCCGGCGCGCCGATGCCGTTCTCGAGCTGCGCCTTGAGGCCGGCGTAGCCCTCCTCGTTGGGCGCGAGCTTCACCGCGCGCGCGACCGCGTCGAGCGCTTCGAGCATGCGGCCCTGCGGCTGCAGGACGATCGCGAGCAGGAACCACGCCTTCGCGTTCGTCGAGTCGCGGGCGACGATCCTGCGCGCGGCGGTCTCCGCATCCGCGTGACGCCCTTCGGCTGCATAGGCGGCGCCGAGGTTCGCGAGGATGTCGTCGGACGAAGGATCGATCCGTGACGCGCGCTCGAACGTCTCGACCGCCGCGCGCTTGTGCCCGATCGCCTGCAGCACGAGGCCGAGGTTGGACCACGCGTCGGGCTTGTCCGCGTCGAGATTGACCGACGCGCGCAGGCGCTCGAACGCTTCCTTGAGGTTGCCCGATTGGTAGTGCGCGACGCCGGAGTAGTGGAGCGCCTGCGCGTCGCGCGGGTCGTCCTTGAGGATCGCGTCATACGTGGCGATGGCGTCGGCGAGCTTGCCGTCGCGATGCAATGCGGCAGCACGCGCCGCGAGTTCAGTGACTGTTGCCATGGGCAGGATGGTCGCACACGCGAGCGACTGAACGAGCCGCGTCAGCGGCTGTGATCGGCGAGCCTTCGTGAATTTGCTACGCGAAAAACGCTGGGCCGCCCCGAGCTTTTCGCGCTGACATCATCGGGCGCAAATCGCGCTGCCGGCCGCGAAGCGGCTGCAGGTCACGCGATTTGCGCACGCTTCATCACTCGTCTTTCAAAGTGAAATTGATTTCGACCTCACCCACGTACTTCTCGCCCTCGGCCTTGAACCTCCAGGTTTCGAGCGCCGCGCGGACCACCTTGTCGAATATCCCGCGCGGTTCCGAAGCGATGATGTTCACGTCGGTGACCTTTCCGCTCTCGTCGATCGACAGTCTGGCGACCACGCGGCCCTTCTGCACGCCCGCGCGAATAGCCTCGCGGGGATAAGCGGGATCGTCGCCCGACGTCTTCGTGATGCCGCGACGAACTGCAGGCTTGGGCGGCGCCTGGACGACCACCGGCGGCGGCGCCTCGATCTTGTATTCCTGCGGCGGCGGCGCGGGCGTCACTGCGGTGATCGGCGGCGCGACCTGCGTCACCGGCGGCGGAATGTCCGGCGGCGGAACGTAGGTGTCGATCGGCGGCGGCACCTTCGGCGGCTCGACGATCTTCTTCGGCGGCGGTGGAGGCG
>Ga0207691_10004118_pt1 | contig 14123 bp, 11 predicted proteins | sample KBSM13metaG_FD_184327 | JGI IMG/M metagenome (GOLD analysis project Ga0207691, IMG submission 184327) | Miscanthus rhizosphere microbial communities from Kellogg Biological Station, Michigan, USA - KBS M1-3 metaG (SPAdes) (version 2) | ecosystem: Host-associated > Plants > Roots > Rhizosphere >... | reverse complement strand
AGAAGCGTTCGCCGCTGTTGCCCTCGATCACTGCCGCATTGTCCGAGTACGCAGACAACGTGTGCTGTGGCGACACGGCATGCGTGTGCTTGATCATCGCGAACAGCGACCGCTCCTGCGCCTGCCCGTCGATCGTCCAGCTCGCGTTGAACACCTTGTGCCGGCAGTGCTCGGAATTGGCCTGCGCGAACATCATCAGTTCCGCGTCGGTCGGATCGCGCCGCAGTTCCGCGTAACGGTCCGCCAGGTAGTCGATCTCGTCGGCCGCCAGCGCGAGCCCCAGTGCCTCATTGGCGACGAGCAGCGCGCCATGTGCCTTGTCGCCGAGCGCGATCGTCGCCAGCGGTACGGCAGCACCGACCGCGAACAGATTCGCTGCCTGGTCGAGGGAAGCGAGCACAGACTGGGTCATCGGGTCATGCAACGCCAGCGCGAGCCGCCAGCCAGGCTCGCTGTCGCGGGCGGGGGCGCGATCGACTTCGTAGGCAATCCCGCGTTCGACGCGATCGATGTCGAAACCGCAACCGCGCAGGATTTCGGTCGCCTTGGACGACCACGGGGAAATCGTGCCGAGCCTCGGCACCACCCACAAACGGGCCGGGCGTGCGGCGCCCGCATTCGCGCGCAACACCGCGCGCAGCCGTTCGTGATCGAGCACGCCGGAGGCTCGCGCCGCGACGAAATAGACATGGCGGACCGCGCCGACGCTGCAGCCGGGCACGCGTGCCGCAATGTCGCGATTCAGGCGCGCAAGGCGAAATGGTGACAGGGCGGATTGCCCGTCGAGGACGATCATGGGCCGCAGCGGCTACGCGGTCGGATGGGGCGCGAATGATACCGGAAGCGACTTGGAGCGGCGAACAAGGTACGCGATTGCCGCTGTCGCGCGCGGCAATCTGCCTCCGGACCGCAGAAGGCGGCCGGAGTGCGGAGACAAGGAGTTACTTCGCTTTCGCCTTCGCGGCGAGTCGATCGAGCTCGCCGACGAGCTGAGCCGGATTCATCGCGATGTTGCCGTTGACGTGGGTGCCGTCCGCGGCAAGCATCGTCGGCGTGCTGTCGATGCCGATCGCGATCGACAGTGCCTTCGTCTCGCTGACCGGGTTGCTGCACGTCGCCTTGCCCGGATCCTGTCCGTTCATGGCGGCCGTGTACGCCGCCTTGCGGTCGGCCGCGCACCACACCGCTTCGGCCTTCTTGTCGGCGCCCGGGTGGATATCGAGAGGAAACAAGACGTAATTGACGGCGATTCCGGCCGCGTTGTACGCGGCGATCTGCTTGTGGAACTGCCTGCAATACGGGCAATCGATGTCGGTGAAGACGGTCACCGTGTGCTTCGGATTCTCCGGCTTGAACGACATCATCTTGTCCGCGGGCAGCGAACGCAGTGCGTCGGCACGGATGCCGGCCAGGCGTGCCTCGGTCAGGCTCTTCTTCGCCGGCACGTCATAGAGGTTGCCCTGCAGCAGGTACTTGCCGTCCGCGCTGACATAGACGACCTGGCCGCCGACGATGACCTCGTAGAAACCAGGTACCTCGGATTTCGTGACGCGATCAATCTTCGCGTTCGGCAGCAGCGACGAGAACGCGTCGCGCACGGTCTTCTCGGTGTCGGCGGCCGTCGCAACGCCGCTCATCGACAACGTTCCGATCGCCACCAGGGCGATGGCGGAAAGGGCTTTTCTCAACATGGCGGATCTCGTCGGTCGGGGTTGGCGGCCTGTAAGACCGCCGTAAAGCGCCCGGGTTCCCCCGGGCCGTCGCGAAACTGCAAATTTCTACTTTGCGGTCAATTCACGGCTGTGCTGGGCCATCTGGTCCAGGCGCTGGATCAGCTGGTCGGGCGGCATGTAACCGCCGATGTGCTCGCCGTTCGCGCTGAAAATGGCCGGCGTGCCGTCGACCCCCATGTTCTTGCCGAATTCGGTCAATTCGGCAACCGGATTGGCGCAGGTCTTCTCGCCTGGATCCTTGCCGTTCATCGCATCGGTATACGCGGTGTTGCGATCGCCTGCGCACCATAGCGCCGCGGCCTTCTTGTCCGCGCCCTTGTGCATCGGCAGCGGGTACAGCACGTAGTTCACGGCGATGCCGAGCTTGTTGTAGTCGGCGATCTTCTTGTGGAACTCGCGGCAATACGGGCAATCGACATCGGTGAACACGGTCACCGTGTACTTCGGATTCGGCGGCGCGAACACCAGCTGCTTGGACAGCGGGATCTTGTCCAGTTCGGTCTTGCGGACCGCCGCGAGCTGCTTCTCGCCGATGTCCTGGCGGTTGAGCGTGTCGTAGACGTTGCCGCGAATCAGGTATTTACCGTCGTCGCTGATGAAGAACACCTGGCTGGCGATGATCGCCTGATGGAAGCCGGGCAGGACCGAACGCACGACCTGGGTCGGCTTGGTCGACGGGAAAATCTTTTGCAGCGCCTCATTGACGGCCTTGTCGGAATCGTCGGCGGCGAACGCATGAACACTGAATGCGGCGAGAAACGCCGCGCCAAGGAAACGCTTGAACATCGGATATTCCTTCGTAGGACGGCGCCGGCGCGACGCCGGCAGCTCAACAATGCGACCCGTGCGGATCACGATGGTTCATATTCTCGCACATGCCTGCACCGCTCCGTTACCTGCCATCGGTCATAAACGCTCGCCGATCCGCGCACGCGCCGCGCAAACCTCGCTGAACGCGTTGCGCCCGACCGGGAAGACCTTCTGGCGAGCACTGGCGCGGCCGCAACCTGATCCGGGTGCTGCCGGATCAGGCGCGCGGATGGTGGCGCTCGTGCAGCCGCTTGAGGCCCTCGCGCGCGACCAGCGTGTAGATCTGCGTCGTCGACAGCGAGCTGTGGCCGAGCAGCATCTGCAACGCGCGCAGGTCGGCGCCATGATTGAGCAGGTGCGTCGCGAAGCAATGGCGCAGCACGTGCGGCGAGATGCGCGCGCCATCGATGCCTGCAACGGCGGCGTGACGCTTGACGACGGTCCAGAACATCTGCCGGGTCATGCCGGCGCGGCGATTCGTGATGAACACCTCGGCGGCTTCGCGCCCATGCGACAACTGCGGCCGCGCCTGGGAGTAATACTGCTGCAGCCAGTGCTCGGCTTCCTCGCCGATCGGCACGAGGCGGTCCTTGCCGCCCTTGCCGGTCACGCGCAATACGCCCTGGCGCAGGTTGACCTGATCCGCGCGCAATCCGACCAGCTCGCTGACGCGCAGCCCGGTCGCGTAGATCAACTCGAGCATCGCGCGGTCGCGCAGTCCGAGCGCCGTGTCTACGTCGGGCGCGCGAATCAGCGCCTCGACTTCGCGTTCCGACAACGCCTTCGGCAACGGCCGGGGCAGCTTCGGCGAATCGAGCAGCAGCGTCGGATCCTGCGTGATGACGCCGAGACGTTGCTGGATTCGGAAGAAATGCCGCAAAGCGGACAGCAGCCGCGCATTGCTGCGGGCGCTGTAGCCGCCGCGACCGCGTTCGGCCAGATAATCGAACAGGTCCGCCCGCGTACAACCGGTCAGTCCGCGCGCATGCGCCGCGCACCATTGCGCGAGGCCTTGCAGGTCGCGCCGATAGCTGGCCAACGTGTTGTCGGCCAGGCCCTGCTCCGACCAGGCAAGTTCGAGGAACGCCTCGATCGCTTTGCGATCGTCCGGGCTGAACACTGAGGCTGGAGAGCGGGTCGGCACGAGATCGGAATTCGAGTACGCTGAGTGGCGGCGTCGGGAAAGGTCTGAACTGGTTTTTTTCGTCATTACGACGACTTGTTCATGGCCTCCTTAGCGTACGGGTTGATGGTCGCGGCGTCATCCTGCTTGTCTGCCGGTCGATGCCGTTCCCAGTTCTGTTCGAAGACGAGCCTCGCGGCGACAATGCAGCCAGACGAGAACGACAACGCCCAGCGACAGATGGCCGAGCCCGCCGGGCTGCTCGTGCGCGTGTTCGCCGCCCTGTATGACGCGCTGCCCGTGCTCGCGCTGTGGTTCCTGGCGACCGTCCTTGCGCTCGCCGTCACTGGCGGCGGACTGGATGTGCGGGCACCGCTGCACCGGTTGCTCGTGCAGGTGCTTCTGCTCGCGGTCACGGCGGGCTATTTCATCATCTCCTGGGGACGCGGCGGGCAGACGATCGGCATGAAGCCGTGGCGGCTGCGGGTAGTGAGCACGAACGGAGGGCCGCTCGCCACGCGCCAGGCCCTGTGGCGGTTTGCGGTCGCGCTGGTCTCGCTGGCCGCTGCCGGCGCCGGCTTCGCGTGGGCGCTGCTCGATGCGCGCAAGCGCACCTGGCATGACATCGCCGCCGGCACGCTGATGGTGCGCATTCAGAAAGAATGACCTAGCCCGGACGCGATGCGGATCAACGCATCGCGTCCGGAATCACGCATCAGTCGAAGGCACCGGCAAAGATCCGGTCGCAGCCGCCGTAGCCGACCACGGCGTACGGATTCGGATCACCGGCGCCGTCGACGGTCAGGCCGGCGCCGGCGGCGGTGGTGCCGCTGGAGTCGTCCGCAGACGATACGCGCACGCTGGCGCTGATCTCGCTGAGCTTGTCGCCGGCATGCAGAGGCGCGGCGAGTCCTTCGGCTGCCATGTCGAGCACGAGCGTAATCGTTCCGTCGGCGTTGTAGTTGCTGGTCTCATCGAGCGCACCGAGCGGCTGGAACGTCGATACGCCCGCCGCCGGATCGTAGCCGTGGAGGCCATACGCAAACACCGGCGTCGGCCCGTCATTCGTCGCCATCGACACGTAGTAGAGCGTCCCGTCGGCAGCCGTGAAATACGTGACCCAGCGATACTGCGGAGGCAGGCTCGCGAGCGCGGCGACCTTCATCGTGAATACGAGCTTGTTCGCCTGGTCGGCCGGTTCGCCGATCCAGACGAACTGCAGGTCATCGCTGCCGTCGCCCTGCTGCGGATCGACGCCTTCGAGGCTCGGCGCGGCGGTATCCGTGACTGCGAGGACGCCCGGCGCCGTGCACGCGAGCGGCGTGCCGCGAATCGTGATCGGCATCGTCGTGACCGCGCTCGCCGCGCCGCGTGCGTCGCGCACGCTCAGGCTCGCGGTGTAGCTGCCCGGCGCGGTGTAGTTGTGCGCCGGAATGCTCGCGCTGTGCGTGAACACGACCGGCGAGCCGTCACCGAAATCCATCACGTACCAGTCGATCGCATCACCGTCGGCATCGCTGGAGCCCGACGCGTCGAATGCGATCGACACCGGCGCCGTTCCAAATCCGAGGGAAGCAAGCAGCGAAGCCTGCGGCGCCGCGTTCGCTGCGCATTCGGCGGACGGCAGCGCGTCGTTGACCGCCTTCACGTCGAACGTTCCGAACCCCGTCGTGTAGTCCCATCCCGGCGTCGCCAGGTAACCGCCATTCGTGCCGAGGATCGTGTCGTTGAAGCCGGTCGCAGCGGACAGCGGTCCGCCAGTCGTGTCGAGCGCGTAGTACATCGGCGCCGCAAAACCGAAGCTGTTGCAATGCGCGGTCTGCATGCGCGCCCAGACACCCATCGACAGTGGCGAGGACAGGCTCGTCCCGATCACGCCGGCGTGGCGTCCGGCGATGACTGTGTCCGCAGTCGAATAGAACGCTGCCGCCGGACTGAGATTGAAGCCGGCGTTCATCGCGACATCGGGCACGCCGCGCAATCCCAGCGGCGGAATGACGCCTGTGGCAGTCTGCCAGTCCGGCGCTGTTTCGATCAGGCTCGTGCCGCCGCCACCGGCGTTCCACGCCGTTTCGAGCGCATAGTTGCCGTCGGCGTCGAGAAACAACGAGGTGCCGCCGACGGCTACGACGTAAGGCGACGACGCTGGATATTCTGCCTGCTGCGGCACGCCGCTTTGCGGCGTAGCGAGATTGATCAGGACCGCGCATGCGGCGCCGGAATCGCCGGACGAGACAAAAACGGTCTGGCCTTGCGCGACGGCCTGCATGAACGCCTGGTCGTCGGTGGCGACTGCGCCAACCACGGCGTTGATCAGTTCGCATCCGCCGATCGAGATGTTCAGCGCCTTTGCGATGTTGTCCGTAGCGAACTGGTTCGCTCCCAGCGTGATTCCGGTATCGAGGTTGGTACCGTTGTAGAAGATGATCTGCTTGACGTTGTAGGCGATGCCACTGGCCGATTGGCTGTCCAGATCCCATTCGCCGTCATTCTCAGTGGCCTGCGGATCGGGCACCGGTTCGGTCTGCACGACGGTCGTCGGAATGTACGGCAGGCCCGCATCACGTTCGGCCTGCTGCAGGTCCGCGCGTACCTGCACGAGGTCGGTTCCGGCACTGATAATCGCGACGGTCGTGTTCGATCCGTCGGGCGCCGCATCGGCGTTGTAGGCGCGCCGAAAATCGGCGGCCGTGAACGACGCCTGCAGCGTGGCGGCGGTCGGGTCACCACTGACAAGGACCGGTGCGGGGACGCCTTGCGCTACCGGCGAGTCGAAACTCCGCGCCATCTGCCGATGCGTTGTGGCCTGCGCCACGTTCTGCAGGCCGAGCACGGCCAGTACGGTGTCGCCGAGCGCGAGCGGAACCTGCGCGTCGCTCGTGTTCGAGAACACGGTTCTACCACCGACCTGGTACTGCACGATCTGCGTGTTGAACGCCAGTTGCGCGGCAGCGGCGGTCGCGTCTGCCGTGATCAATGCGCGATTCGCAGCGATCTTGATGTTCGCGAACCCGGATTGCGCCAGGTAGTCGCGCACCGCCTGCGCCTGTGCCGCCGTCGGCGCGTACGTATCGATGAACTGCTGTGTGCTCAACACGCTTCCGTACTGCGGGTTGCCGGGCGTGTGCTGGTTGTGGATATAGGTCTTCAGTGCGTCGGCGTTGCGCAGCCGGAGGCTGACGATCAGGTGCAGCGGCATGCCGACAGCGACCGGCGTGCGCGTGATCGACTGCACCGGCGGCAGCGCCTTCGTCGCGGTGCCGACCCATGGCGTGATGACGCTCGAGCGCGCCGCGCCCGAAGCCAGCAGCGCAGCGGAAAATGCCAGCGCACCCGCGAGCGCGCCGCAAGACGAAATCGAGGACTTCTGCATTCGATGCTCCCACTGTTTTGCGGCCGGGACTTGGCCCTTGCCGCTGGTCGACTCTGCCGGCGAATACCGCACCAGCAGCCCCTGGCGACAACGCGATACGCGTCCGGCGCCTCGTTTTGTGGGAGCGCATGCTAGAGGCGGGAGGTGAGCCGCACACTCCGGTGATTCACCCAGGCGATGCAGGGGAAAACCCTCGGGCCCGGGCCGCGAGTCGGGGATCGGCAGGGGTGGAGCTGGGCGCCGCGGACTCGAACGGACGACGCTATTCCGTATGCTTGGCCTCAGGCGTTCCGGCGGAAATAGAACAGCGCCGCCAGCACCAGAAGCAGCGACGGCAGTGCATTCGCCGCGGCCAAGTTGAAATTGTATACAGCACCCATGCTGACGACGGCGCTCTGGAACAGGTAGTACGTGATCGCCAGCGTCATGCCCAGGAACAACCGCTTGCCGAGGCCGCCGGTGCGCAGCGCGCCGAACGCAAACGGCACGGCGCAGAACGCGAGCACGAGGACATTCAGCGGGTAGAACACGCGGCCCCAGTAGGCGCGCTCGTAGCTCGACGCGTCCTGCCGGTTGCGGCGCATGTAGTCGACGTTGCGCGCGAGGTCGCGCGCCGCGAGATATTCGGGATGGATCATCGATTTGGACAACACGTCGGGATCGAGCGCCGATGTCCACTGGGTCTGCTGCTGCGTCGTCGTTGTTGCCGAGGTGCCGGCAAACTGCGTGCGGCGCACGTCGTGCAACGTCCACTCGCCCGCGACATGGGTCGCACTGTGCGCGAAGGACAACGCGAGCAACTGGCCCGCTTCGGTGAACTCGAAAACGCGCACGTCGCTCAACTCGACCGCGGTGCCCTGCGCCGTCGGCCGCGAGCGCCCGCGCTTGGCGTTGATGACGGTCTCGCCGTCGCGCGCCCACAGGCTGCCGCCCTTGCCGATCGTGACATCGCGGGCCTTCGCGGTCAGCTGCAGCGCCTCGGCCTTCTGCTCGCCGCGCGGCGCGATCGTTTCGCCCATCAGCATCGTGAGGCCGGTCAGCACGATCAGCGACAGGATCACCGACATGCAGATGCGGAACTTGGACAATCCGGCCGCCCGCAGCGCGGTCAATTCGCCGCTCGTCGCGAGCATGCCCATGCCCATCAGGCCGCCGATCAGCGCCGCGTATCCGAACCACTGGTAGGCGCGCCGCGGCACGGTCAGCAACGTGTAGACGACCGCCTTGGTCAGCGTGTACTCGCCCGTGCCGATGTCGTTGATCTCGCGCAGGAACGCCTGCAGCGCATCGAGGCCGACCAGGAATCCCCACGCCAGCAACACCGCGCCGAGCACCGCGAGCGCGACCAGCTTGTCTACTTTCTTGAAGACGACGGCGCGCATCAGGCGCGTGCCCCCTTCTGCGGCGGTGCCTGCCGGCGAGGCGCCGGGCGCGGCAGGCGCTGGCTCTGCCAAAGCAGCGCCAGCGCGATCAGCATGGTCGGAATCTGCACCCACCAGAAGCCGATCAGCGGCGAATAACGGCCCTGGCTGATCCACGTGCGCCCGAGCGCCAGGCAGTTGTAGTAAATCAGCCAGGCGAGCAACGCGATCAGCAGCCGCGCGTACCTCGGCTCGCGCGGGGAGGATTTCGCCAGCGGCAACGCGAGCATGACCAGCACCAGGACCGACAGCGGCGCGGCGAGCCGCCACTGCAGTTCGGCGCGCTGGACGTTGTCGTTGCTCGCGTACAGAGCCTGCGTCGGCGCGCTGCGCTTGACCGAGTCGGCCGTCGCGTCGCTTTCCGTGTCCTGCAGCTTGAGGTCGTTGCGCTCGTAGCGCATCAGGCGGTAATTCTCCTGGCCGACCGTGCCTTCCACGCGAAAACCGTCGTTGAGCCCGAGGTAACGTTCGACGCCGTTCGCGTCGTGATACAGCTCGCCGTCCGCCGCCGTAATCACGTTGATGTGCGCCGCTGCGTCACCCGCCGTCGTGCGTTCGCTCGCGATGAACATCTTCTTGAAATGCGTGCCGTCGTCGCTCATCTCGCCGACGTACATGACGCCGTCATTGTTCGGCAGTTCCACGAAGCGCCCCGGCTCGAGTCCCGCCACGATCAGCGAGCGGCTTGCTTCCTCCTGCAGCGTCTGCGACTGGCGCACGGCCGCCGGCGCGAGCCAGAACGAAATCAGCGCCATCACGAACATCAGCGGCACGGCCAGCAGCAGAAGCGGACGCACGAGCCCGGTGATCGACAGGCCCGACGCGGCGAACACCGCCATCTCGCTTTCCCGATACAGCCGTCCATATGCCAGCTGCACGCCGAGGAACGCGGCAAGCGGCGCCAGCAGCGTCAGCGAATCGACGGTGCGCAGGCCGATCAGCGCCATCAGCAGGTCGGCGGCGATGCGGCCGTGCGCGATCTTGTTGAGCAGGTCGGCCACGGTCGCGCCGACCGTGACGAGCAGCAGGATAGAGACCGCCGCAAGGAAGCTCGCCAGCAGTTCGCGTACCAGGTAACGATCGACGATTCGCAGCATGGACAGTTTGGTTGAAGTAAACTAGCGGCCGCACAGTGCGCTCGTTCGCGGAACGCGCGGGGCACCCGCTCCGCCCGCCCGGATCCTGCGCGCGCCGTGCACGCCTTGCGTCGCGGCGCATTGGAAAACACGCCGTGTTCAGACTTTCTCAAGTTTAGCGGCCTTTGAGGCCTGTCCGCTCCTTTTTCAGCCGGGAAGTACATGACCATCACGTTCAGCATCACCGATCAATCGGCAGAGACCGCGACCGCCGCGTGCATCGTCGTCGGAGTTTTCGAGGAGCGCATGCTCACCGTCGCCGCGGCGCGCATCGACGAGAAATCCGGGGGCGCAATCAAGCGCCTGATCGAAGGCGGCGACATCACCGGCAAGGTCGGCAGCAGCCAGCTGTTGTTCGCGTTGCCCGGCGTTGCCGCCCCGCGCGTGCTCGTCGTCGGCCTCGGCGAGCAGAAAAAATTCGATGCCGCGCGATTCGTTCGCGCCAGCGCGGACGCCGCGCGCGCGCTCAAGGCGTTGCCGATCGAAGCCGCGGTATCGTACCTCGTCGAAGTCGACGTGCCCGGGCGCGATGCCGCCTGGGCCGTTCGCGCCGCGGCACTCGCGACCGACGCGCAGGCGTACAGGTACAGCGCGACGTTCAAGCCGCGCGAGAAGTCCAAGTCGCCGGAATTCGCCGCGTTGGCGTTCGCCGCGCCGGCGGATGCCGCTGCCGGGCTCGGCGCGGTCGATGCGATTGCCGGCGGCGTGCGCTTCGCGCGCGAACTCGGCAACCTGCCGCCGAATATCTGCACGCCGCAATACATCGGCGAACAGGCGCAGAAGCTGGCGGCCGACCACGCCGGCGTCACCTGTGAAGTGCTCGACGAAACCGACATGCACGAGCTCGGCATGGGCGCGCTGCTCGGCGTCGCGCAGGGTTCGGCGAACGCGCCGAAGATGGTCGTCCTGCAATGGCGCGGCGGCGCCGAGGCGGACAAGCCGTTCGCACTGGTCGGCAAGGGCGTCACGTTCGACACCGGCGGCATCTCGATCAAGCCGAGCGGCGGCATGGAGGAGATGAAGTTCGACATGTGCGGCGGCGCGACGGTTCTCGGCGCGTTTCTTTCCGCGGTCGAGCTCAAGCTCGCGATCAACCTGGTGTGCGTCGTGCCGGCCGTGGAGAACATGCCGGGCGGCAAGGCGCAGCGGCCGAGCGACGTCGTCACGACGATGTCGGGCCAGACCGTCGAAGTGCTGAACACGGACGCCGAGGGCCGCCTGATCCTGTGCGACGCGCTGACCTACGTGCAGAAGTTCAAGCCGCAGGCCATCATCGACGTCGCGACTCTGACCGGCGCGTGCGTCGTCGCGCTCGGCAAGCACGCCTCGGGACTGATGAGCAAGGATGACGACCTCGCAGCGCAGCTGCTCGCCGCCGGCGAGGCGACACTCGATCGCGCCTGGCGCCTGCCGCTGTGGGACGACTACCAGAGCCAGCTCGACACCGGCTACGCCGACATCGCGAACATCGGCGGCAAGTACGCCGGCGCGATCACGGCGGGTTGCTTCCTGTCGCGCTTCACCGAGGGCTTCCGCTGGGCCCACCTCGACATCGCCGGCACCGCCTGGGAAGACGGCCGCAAGGGTTCGGCGACCGGACGGCCGGTGCAGTTGCTGGTGCAGTGGTTGATGGATCGCTGCTGAGACATGGGAGACGGGAGACGGGAGACGAGAGACGTAAAAGACGTTTGGAGTACACGTTCTTGCATCTCTCGTCTCTCGTCTCCCCTCTCTCGCCTCCCTCTCGCCTCTCGTTTCACTTAAATGCCTCGCGCCGACTTCTACCTGATCGACAAGCCGCGCTTCCGCGACGATCCGCTGTTGCTCGTCTGCGAACTGGCGCGGCGTGCGTTCGACAGCGGCCAGCGCACGCTGATCCTCGCGCGTTCATTCGACGAGGCCGAGCAGCTCGACGAGAAGCTCTGGGAATTCGACCCCGACGCGTTCGTGCCGCACCAGATCGCGGGCGACGACGACGATGCGATCACGCCGGTGCTGATCGCGACGCCGGAATCGCAGACGTCCGATCGCGCGCTCGTCATCAACCTGCGCGACGAGTGCGCGCCGGGATTGTTCGAACGCGTGCTCGAGGTCGTGCCGGCCGATGAGGGTCAGCGCCTCGGTTCGCGCAAGCGCTGGGCGACGTACAAGGCAGCCGGGTTTGAGGTCGCCAAGCACGACATGTGAGACCCTTCAATGCCTGTCGTCGGCTGGTCGGCGTGGGCGACACGTCGCGACTCAATTCTGACTCTGTTTTCCTTCAAACATCCGGGGTCGCGGGTTTGAAGCCGAGCAGCTTGTGGTGCACGGCCTCGCCGTAGTCAGTGATCAGCAACACTCCGTTCAGGCGCAGGTCGTCGGCGAGTTCGCGCAGGTGCTGATCGGCGCCGCGGCGGAGCGCCTCGAGTTCCGGATCGTTCGCGTCAACTGCACCCGCGATCGAGAGCTGCAGGCTGCGGTGGAACTCGAAATACCCCTGCAGTCGGCGCACGGAGTCGAAAAATTGTGCAAAGCGCACGCGCTCGTCAACGCTGTTGCAGGCCTGCATGAACTGGGCTTGCACTGCGTCCCAAACGGCGAGTTCCAGCTCGGTGTGAATAAGTTCCATGCGCTTGCGCCGGTCTACCCGGGCGTGCAGCCGCTTGGCCTCGGCCGCGTTCTTGGCCACGCTGCCCAGCACGGTGTGCCGAGCGCGCTCGCCCTGGCGTGCGCGCTCCTGCTCACGCAGGGTCTCTTCGTGCGCCTCGCGCCGTCGATCGCTGAGCAGTGCGAGCCAGACACCGACGAAGACGCCGACAATGCCCGCCAGCGTCTGTACGCCAAAATCGAGAAGGACCTGAATCACGACGGCATCGCCGCGTGATTGAATGAGGGTCTCAGATGGAGGCCGTTGCGGTCGTCGGGTCGATCGTGCGCGCGACCAGCGCGACACTGCTGACCGGAATTCCACAAAGGCGGCCGTGCTCGCGGATCAGTTCTTCATCGTCTGCGAGGTACACGCAGTAGACCTTGTCGCCCGTGACATAGCTCTCGATCCACTGAATCTCGACACCCAAGTCGGCGAGCACGCCTATTGATTTGCGCGCCACTGCTTGAAGTTCGGACCAGCCCATTTTCCCTGCCCCGGGTATGAACCGCTCGACAACGTACTTTTTCATGGCAGTAACCGCTCTCCACCGCATCCGCGACAAGAACGCCACATCGGTGGCATGGCACAGCCACGCGAAGGCATCCTAATGTAACACGGCAATCAGTAACGGAGGCACGGTTTCGCTGCGAAGCCATCACGTGGCGCCCTGCCGCTTTCAGGGGTGGCTTTGCAGCGTGCTTTCGTCGTGGCCGCCGATGAGGATCAGCGCCTCGGTTCACGCAAGCGCTGGGCGACCTGCTAGGCAGCCCGATTCGAGCTGAAGAAATTCGACATGTAGCTGCGGTCCACGCGGACGCGTCGTGTCTGCTACGGCTTTGCGCCTATTGCGATCGGCGTCTGCGGCGTGTCGATCAGCTTCTGGAAGCGCGGATCCTTGCGCAATGGATCCCACACCGGATCGAGATTCAGTATCGCCGGCGTGACGACATGGCCGGCCGGCATCGCGAACAGTTGCTGCAGCGCCTCGATCGCCACGTCGTTCGCACCGACGCGTGCGCAGATCTGTGCCAGCTTGTGCAAATAAACCGGCCCGGTGAACGCGTCGAGGTTCGCCGGCATCAGCGCCGCGCCCTTGCGTCCCTCGGCGATCGCTTCGTCGGTCAACCCGAGCCCGGCGCTGGCCAGGCCTAGCGTGGCGTGCAGGTCGGGACTCTGGGGCGCGGCACGAAGAGCGGCCTGCGTGCTTTCGCGTACCTGCGTGTACAGATCGCGGGCCTTCGCGGCATCGCCCGCCGCCGCGCGGGCCTGCGCGAGGAACAGCATGCGCGGCAGCACGAGATTGCCGGCCTCGGTCCAGTCGTCGGCGGTGTTCGATTCGGCGACGCGGATCGCGGCTGCGTAGTCGCGCGACCACCAGTGCAGGCGAAAAAGCCAGCTGACATTGCCGGTGTAGGCGTCGCTGCCGGGCGTCAGCGATTCCAGCGCGGCGCGCAATGTCGCGAGGTCGCCTTTCCAGTACAGCAGCGTCTCTGCGTGACGGACGCGCGCGGCGCCGGGATCGCTGGCCAGCTCGATGGAATGCGTCTGCGCCTTTTCCGACTCGGCGAAACGGCGCAATTGCAGGTATATCTCGCCGAGCAGGAAGTGCGGAATGCTCGCGCGCGGATTGAGCGACGCGGCCTCGCGATAGCCGGAGATCGCCTGCTCCCAGTGCGCCTGGCGCCGCGCGATCGACGCGTTCATCAGCACGAACTCGGCGTTGTTCGGCTGCGCCTTGCGCGCAATGTCCAGATGCTGGATCGCCTTGGCGTATTCGCGGAAGCCCCAGTAGTCGTACAGCGCGAGCGCGTAGTGCGCCTCGGCCAATCCGGGCTGGATCGCCAGCGCCTGCTCCGCCGCGGACTTCGCGGCTGCCAGGCGTGCCGCGCTGCGGTCCG
>Ga0207691_10004117_pt1 | contig 14126 bp, 13 predicted proteins | sample KBSM13metaG_FD_184327 | JGI IMG/M metagenome (GOLD analysis project Ga0207691, IMG submission 184327) | Miscanthus rhizosphere microbial communities from Kellogg Biological Station, Michigan, USA - KBS M1-3 metaG (SPAdes) (version 2) | ecosystem: Host-associated > Plants > Roots > Rhizosphere >... | reverse complement strand
CCAATGTAGTACTGTGCGTCGGGCGCGAGGTCGGACGTCGGATACTGCGTGAGCAGGTCCTGGAAGCCGCTTCGGGCGGTGCTGTGACTGCCACGACTCATCTGGTCGAACGACAGCTTGTACAGCGTGGCCGGGCCCGGGCCGGCCGGCTTGGTAGAGTCACCGGGCACCGGAGCGACGGAGCCCGGCGCTGGCTGCGTCGCCCGGTCCTCCATCTGCGCGCGCAGGTCGTTCAGTTTGTTCTGGCTCTGGCCGGTCAGCTCCTGCACCTGGAGCAGCTGCTCCTGGATACCGCGCAGGTCGCCCTGAACGGTCGCCTGCCACTTTGCGAGCGTAGCGTTCGCCGACCGGATGGAATCGGTCACCGCGCCCAGCGTGGCGGCAACCTGGGCAATCTGCGTCGCGCGCGCGGAGTCGGCTTTGAGCATCGCTGCCCGCGTCGTTGCGAGGTCGTCCTGGAGAATCCGGACGTCGCTCCGAGTGGCGAAGCAGGCACCCGTCGCCAGCGCGAGCGCGACGGGTGCGAGCCGAGTCGTGAAACGGATCATTGCTACCTGCTGGTTGTTTGCACCGCGGTAATCTGGCCAGCGGTGATCTCGAACTCGTCGCGCCGATTGCGCGACCAGCACGATTCGTCCTCGTCGCTGCACGTGCCTCGTTCCTCACCAAAGCTGACGATCTCGATGCGGCTCGCATCGATCCCACGATCGGTAAGGTAACGCTTGGCCGCCGCGGCGCGCCGCTGTCCGAGCGCCAGGTTGTACTCGTCCGAGCCACGGCTGTCCGTGTGGCCAGCGATGCGGATCTTTACCGTCGAGTTCTGCGTGAGCACCGGGACCTTCGCATCGAGCTTGGTGCGGGTGTCATCGGTGATGTCGGACTTATCGAGGTCGAAGTAAACGGTCGCCGTCAGCGCAATTCTGGCGGTTTCGATTGCCTTATTCTTTGCGTCCGCCTCGGCTCGCCCGATCGAATCGCGGCATGCGGCGTTGCAGCCAGTCTCCGGTGGCGGCGTCGGCGCCGGGGCGGGCGCCGGCGCCGTGTTCACCGGAGTCGGTGCGACCTGCGGCTTTTTCTTACAGCCACCAAGGGCAACGAGGGCGATGAGCGAGAAGGTTAGGGCTCGTGAAGCGCGATGCATGATCTCTCCGAAAACGGTTACAGGAAAAGAACGAGTGGGTCTACCGCGTCAGCGGCGGCGACCATGCAGGTAGACGCACACCCCCGTTCCGCGTCAATTGTCGCCACCGACCCGACTCCGAGTCGATGACGAAGAGCTGCTTGGTTCCCGTCCGCGTAGACGAGAAAATCAGATGACGACTGTCAGGAGCCCACGATGCATCTTCGTTGCTCCCGTCGTTCGTCAGCTGTTTCACGCTCTTGTCACGGAGCGAGATGGTGCTCAACTGAAATCGACCATCCGTCTGCTGCGCCTGATACGCGATCAATCGACCGTCGGGCGACCAATCGGGATTCGATCGATAGTTCTGATCGCCCGTATTGTAGGATGTCAGCCATTGGACGTTTGTCCCGTCGGCGTCGCTAATATAAACCTCCGGGTGGCCAAGTCGCCCCGATGTGAACGCCAATCGTCGCCCATCGGGACTGAACGTGGGACTCGTGTTGTCGGAGCCGCGGCCGACGGTGATCCGTCGAGCCGGTCCGCGGTCGAACACGGTCGTCGCGAAGAGGTCCGTCCCCGACTCCTCGCCGTGGGTGTACACAATCACACCGCCGTCGGGCGAGAACGTCGGCGTCGCGTTCAACCCGCCGCCGACCGCGGAAATCTGCCGCGCGCTGCCTGACGCGAGATCGTAGACGAAGATCTGACAACATCCGCGCGCGCCGACCAGCGAATACGCGATGTGCGTCCCTTTCGGATGCCACGCCGGCGAAAGCACGCCAGCGTCGTCCCCGACGGGCGTCGGAAACGCACCGTCGCTATCGATGATGAACAGCTTGCTGCCGCGCACACCCTGCACGTAGGCAACGCGCGTGGCGGCAATGCCGCGCACACCAGTGATCCACGACTCGAGTTCGTCGGAGGCCATGTGCACCGACATGCGCCACTCGCGCGAGTTCGGTGCGCCCGAGAGAACGAAGTCCCTAACGCCGGCCACCTTCTGGAGCGCGACATCGTGCACCGCGACATGCAAACCGCTCGCGGTGGGTGTGGCCTGCACGAGCGCGAGCGCACCCAGTTTCGCGTACACCGGGTAGTTGCCGTTCTTCCCCGCGGTCGGCGTGTCGGGGAAGCCCGTCTCTTCGGCGGCGACGACGTTGATGCGATCGCCGTTATCGAAGTCTCGCTGCAGGATCGCACGGATCGAATCCCCGTTCGTTCCCGCGACGCGCAACACGAGCACGCCTGGCTTCGTGCCGGGATTGTAGCGGAGATCGAGACGCACGCCGGGCGGCAGCGAATCCTGCGCTGCAACGCATACGAACGGCGCGAACGTGAGCGCGACACTGAGCAGCGCCGCGCGAAGCAGTGGAGTCATCAACGAAACAACGAAGGATCGAAGGTAAAGACTACGGGCAGAAAGTCGTTCACGTAACCATCGGGCAGCCCACCAAATGCCTTCGCCGATCCCGCAGATTCGATTGCGCCCTGCGCCTCGAGATCGAATGCATACACGCCCGACTTCGTGAGAAAGCGGAACTCGCCGATACTCCCATCCCGCCTGACGATGAAGAACACCTGGGCGTGAAGGGCGCCGGGATTCCGCGGCTTGAACCTGAGCGCGATCTGCCTGACGATGTTGTTCAAGTACCCCGGATACGGAAATTCAACGCCCTCGGTCTTCGCGTTGACGACGTCGGTGCCTGCACCGCCCACTGGCCCGCCGCCCGCTTTCGTCGCGGGTACGTCCTTGGGCGTGCTCTTCGCCTCCGGTGTGGGCGTCGCGGGCGCCGCAGGCTTTCGCGGCGTTGGCTTCGGCTTCGTCGGCGTCGGCATGTCGCGCGGATTCGTTTCCGCGCGCTTCGGTGGAGCGGCGGGTGTCGGCGTCGGCGGCGTGGGTGTCGGCGCGACTTCACCGATTGCGCGCGGCCCAGCCGGCGCCGCGATGAGATTCACCTTGTACACGGGAGGCAACACCTTCGGCGCCTCCGGCCGCACGAAAATCGCCGCGGCGATGAGCGACGCATGCAGCACGACGGACATGCCGAGCGGTCCACCGAGTCGCGTGGTGCTCGGAGCGCGCTGCACTACTTCGCCCCCATCGGCTCCGCCACGAGCCCGATATCGCCCACCCCTGCCTGACGCATGACCGCAAGCACGCGCACGACCTGCCCGTAGTTCACAGCTTCATCGGCCCGGAGATACACGCCCTGACTGCTCCGTCGCCCCGCGAGCGCCTTGAAGGACGCGCGGAATGCATCGAAGCTCATACGCGATTCATCGACGAAGATCTGTCCTGCCTTGTCGACCGTCACGACCAGCCCGCCCTTCGGATCGAGTGGCTTCGCATCAGCGGTCGGCAGGCGAACGTCGACACCGCCCTGCATGATTGGCGCGGTGATCATGAAGATCACCATGAGCAGCATCATCACGTCGATGAGGCTGACCACGTTGATCTCGGCGTTGAGCGGCGATCGTTCACCGCGACGACGACGCGACATGAACCCTAGATCCTCCCTTCGCGAACCATGAGCGCGATGAGCTCAGACCCGAACCCCTCGAGCTCACTATCGACCCGGTTCACCCGGTTCGCGAAGATGTTGTACCCGAACACCGCGGGAATGGCCACGGCGAGCGCCGCGGCCGTCGCCATCAGTGCTTCTCCAATACCCGGCGCCACCGCCGCAATGTTCCCTGAGCCCTGTGTCGCGATCCCGGTGAAGGCCGAAATGACGCCCAGCACCGTCCCGAGCAGCCCAATGAGCGGGCTGACCGATCCAATTGTCGCGAGCCAGGGAATGAACCGCGACAGCGAGTCACGCTCACTGTTCGTATGCGCATCCAGCACGAGGCGCAGCGCCTCGACCTGCGAGCCACTCAGCCGCGCCGTGCGCTCCGACGACGCCGCGAGCGCGGGCTTCGTCTGCGTGAGGAACTGCACCGCGCGCTCGAAGACGCGTGTGAACGGGCTGGGCGTCGCGTGCTTCGCGAGCGTCCCGACCTCGTCGAGCGATTGCGCGCGATCGAAGCTGCGCATGAACCCGTCGGCCGCCTTTCGCACGCGTCGGAACTCGACCGACTTGCCGAACATCACGCCCCAGCTGAGGAGCGATAACACCGCCAGCAGTCCGAGCACGATCTGCGTCACGAGCGACGAGTTCGTGACCATCTCCCACGGGGTCGTGGGAATTGCCTTGCCGATCTGGAAGTAGCCGGGCGCGATCACGTCGTTTGACGCTCCCGCCCGGAACGCTCGGCGAAGAAGGCGAAGGTTTCCTCGAGCCCCTCGTGAAGCCCGACTGTCGGCCGCCACCGCAGCACACGCTGCGCTTTCTCGATGCTGACAGCGGAACGCTGCTGCTCACCCGGGCGCATTGGAGCATTGTTGATCGGGACGCCCGAGTTGGCGCTTTTCTGCAGTGCGTTCGCGAGCTCGATCACCGACGTCTCGATGCCCGTGCCGATGTTGAATCCGCGCGCATCGAGCCGTCCGGGTGCCGGGAGATCGCGTGTCGCTGCCGCGAAGTTCGCGCGTGCGACGTCCTTCACGAACACGTAGTCGCGCGTCTGTGAGCCATCGCCGAACACGGTGAGTGGTTGTCTCGTTAGGATGCGATTGCAGAAGATGGCGACGACACCCGCCTCTCCGTGCGGATCCTGACGAGGCCCGTACACATTCGCGTAGCGCAGCGCGACGGTGTCGATCCGATGCAGGCGCGCGTAGTACGCGAGGTAGAGCTCCGCGCTCAGCTTCGCGATGCCGTACGGCGATTCGGGATCCTTTGGATAGTCCTCGATGTTCGGAGGCGTCACGAAGTCGCCGTATAGCGCGCCGCCCGTGGACGAGAAAATGATTCGCGTCGCGTACCCCGACGCGCGCACCGCCTCCACCACGTTCAGCGTGCCGACGATGTTGATCGTCGCGTCGTGCATCGGGTCGGCGACGCTCTTCCGCACGTCGATTTGCGCGGCGAGGTGCGAGATGACATCGAAACGCCCGTCGCGCACGAGCTGCGCCGCCGCGGGACTCGTCAGGTCGAGCTCCGCCAACGTCGCGCGCGCGGGAACGTTCTCGCGCCGTCCGGAGGCAAAGTTGTCGAGAATCGTCACCTCGTACCCGTTCTCGAGGTACCGGTCAGCGACGTGTGATCCGATAAAGCCGGCACCGCCGGTCACAAGAGCTCGTGGCACGTCAGCGTGCCTCGGTGGAATCAGGAAGGCGCAGCATCGCTGGAAACCGTCTTGAGGTGGTGGTTCGTGTCGTCGTGCAGACCAACGGCTCACGCCTGGTCACGTGTCCCATGCACGGCGTGCCTTCAATCACATTCAGACGCGCGACCGCTCAATGGGCAAACCAGTAAGCGAATCAATGTGCAAGCGGCGCCGCGGCCGAAGCCGCGGCGCCGCTGCGCCATCCGTACCAATCATGAGGGCGATCGCAGAGTCACGGTCGCCCTAATGTAACCAGGCCTGGGGCCTACGGCATCTTTGCCGAGACGCGCGCAGCCGTCCCTTCGCTGATCGCGCCGTACGACTGATCGATCACGAGGGCGGTGGACGCCTGCGCGGTCACGCGGACAATCTGCGCCACCCCGATCTCGCTCTCCGGAAGCACCACGCCATCGAGGGTCGTGCGCTGCTCGCGATAGAACGTGATCTGGTCGCCGACGCGCATGCCCGTCGCCGAACCGCCGCCAACGACGACGTACGATTGAAGCGAAGGCAGGACTGGTCCGCCGAGCGTCCACACGACTGACGTTCGAAGGCCGTTCGTCTGCGGGACGGGGCGCTGGACGCCCGTTGGCGCTGGTTCCATCACGACGAGCTCGTTGCCGATCTCGACCGCCGCATAGCGTGCAACGATGCGCGCTTCGACCGCCTGACCTGGCTGTGCGCGCTCGACGACAACAATCGCGGTGGGGATCATGACCTGACCAAGGCCTTCCAGCAACGGTCCACGACCAAGGGCGAGGTAACGGGCGCCCGCCGCGGACGACATGCCTGGCGGCACGGTGATGAAGATCCGTTCGTGCGACTGCAGCGGGCGCTCGGCTTCCGTAAGCGGAATGCCCGGAACATCGCCGCTGCCGACGATGCGACCGGCATTCGGAGGCCCGTCGGCGCGCTCGACGTAGGGCGCGGCGTAGAACTCACCAGGCCGAATGGTCGGCGCGGCTTCCCGAGACTGCATCTGCACGGCCTGCATCGATCGCGGAACGACTGAGCGCGGCCGGTCGTTCGACGCGCGGCGGAACACCGTCGGGCCATCCAGCGGTGCGTACATCGGCGCGGTCGACAGATCCACCGTCGGCTGCGACATAAGCTCGGTTGCGGCTTCCGCGTTCTTCGGCTGAACGAGCGCGAGCGGCGCCGGCGACGCAGCGGTCGCGGTGTTGTCCACCGCCGCGGCGCCCGGCAATACGAGTCGCTCGCCGGGATAGATCCAGTGCGGATCGCGCACCGTCGCCGTATTCAGGTCATAGACCTGCTTCCAGCGATACGGGTTGTTGGTGTACTCGCGAGCGATGTCCCACAGCGTATCGCCCTTGCGCACGACGTGTGTGCGCGATGTCACAGTCGAATCCTGGCTGAAGGCGAAAGTGGGGGCCATCAAGGCCCCCACCATCGCGATCGCCATTCGGTTAGAACGGAAGATCGTCATCCTCGTCATTCAGCGCTCCAGGGAAGTCCTCGAAGTCATCGCCGGCCGCACCAGCCGCGCTCTTGGCGCGTTCTGGAGCGCGGCTGCGAGTGATTCCGGGGCTTCCCTCGGAGTCGCCGCCGCCGCGGCCGCCGCCCAGCATAAGCAGCTCACGCACGTTGATCTCGGTGCTGTACCGGGTCTGGCCTTCCTTGTCCGTCCACTGCCGGTACTCGATGCGTCCCTCGACGTAGATCTTGTCGCCCTTCTTGACGTACTTCTCTACAATGTCGGCGAGCTGCGATCCCTTCGTATTCCAGACGACGCAGCGGTGCCATTCGGTTTTTTCCTGCTTCTCACCCGATGGGCTGCTCCATGAACGACTCGTGGCGAGTGAAAAGGTCGCAACACGATTGCCGCCTGTAGTCGATCGAATCTCGGGATCGGCCCCGAGATTTCCGATCAAGGTCACCTTGTTCAAGCTTCGGCTCACGATTCCTCCTGGCGAGTGAAGTAGTGCTCGCCGCGGAAAGTAGGGGTTGGAGCCGACACGGCCGCAAACAAAGCGGCGCGCATCAAGCAGTTTCGTTGCGAACGCGATTGGGCGCTGCAAGATATGTCACAAAGCCCGCCGAAGAACGAGTGCGTCTTCAACCGGTTTTCGGTAATACTTGGACCGCCGCCCCGCAATCTCGAACCCGCGCGAGGCGTACAGGGCGCGCGCCGGCCCATTCGACTCCCGGACCTCGAGAAACACCACCGCGCACTGCCGCGTCTGCGCGGCCTCGAGCGCGTGATCGAGCAACCGCGCCCCAACACCGGCGCGCCGGAGCGTGTCGGAGACCGCGAGGTTCGCGATCTCCGATTCGTCCACCACGAACCACATCACGACGTATCCGACGACCTCTCCCGTGAGCGCGTCCTCCGCGACAGCGAAGTGCACGAGTGGATTCCCGAATAGCGCCCGGAACGAGTTCGCGGACCACGGATCGCTGAAGGCGCGCCGTTCGATCGCCGCCACGTCGTCGACGTCGTCGCGGCGAGCACTGCGGATGGTGAGGTTGCGCGGCGGAACCGCTCGCGCGCTCCCCGACGCGGCGTCGGTCATCCCGGGGTCAACGCACGTCCGTGCGCAGCTTCCCACTTCACCTGGGCTTCCGCCAGTCGCCCGTATGTCGGTTCCCACGCCGCCACCGATGCGGCTTCCGGCCACGGCACCAATTCCCCGAGGACCGCCGCTCCGCGTGCATGCGGCGCCACCGCCAACTCCTCGGCCGGTCCGACCAATCGTCCTGCGTGCTCGCGCGCGAACACCGCGAGCTCTGGCCGCGCTACGATAGTCGTCTGCGAGATGGGTACGATGGACGAATCGGTCACCGAAAATGCCGCGGCGAACACGTCGCCACGCATCGCGTCGAGCACCGCCACGTAGTGTCCTGGTACGAGTGACACGCGCGCGCCGGCAACGATCAGCAGCAGCGACGACACGGGATGAAGCGTCGCCCGCGACGCGAGGGCGAGTCCCTTGGCGATCGACCCGGCAATGCGCAGACTCGTGAAGCTTCCCGGCCCAGCACCACAGACGACCCGCTCGATCGCGTTAGGCGCGACACCGGCCCGCTCGAGTGACGCCGCGACAGCCGGCATGAGTCGCTCTTCGCGCTCGCCCCGCATAGCGGTCGTCTCTTCGGCGATGACGACGCCGTCGCGAATGACGGCGACGCTGCCCGTGTAGGTCGATGCCTCGAGGGCGAGCGCGATCACGTCACCCTGCCAGGAGAACGCGACGCTCCGGATCCGACGGCGCGTACTCGAGGTCGATGGGCACGTGCTGCGGCGGAATCAGCTCACCCGCACGCTCGGGCCATTCCACGATCACGAGCGCATGGGAAGCGGCGATCTCGTCCCACCCGATGTTCACGAGCTCCGATGGCTTGTCGAGCCGGTATAGATCGAGGTGATAAACGGGCGACCTCGGCGCCTCGTAGCGATGCACGATGGCGAACGTCGGACTCGTCACCGGCTCGGTCACGCCATAGCCGGCACAGATGGCCTGCGTGAGCGTCGTCTTCCCTGCTCCGAGATCCCCCGCGAGGGCGATGACGAGCGGTGGCGTTGCGGCGTGTCCGAACGACTCACCCCACGCCACGAGCTCGGCACGCGTCATCGTGACGCGGCCGCGCGGCGCGAGCGCCGGCACGAGGTGGTGGAACGGTTGCATCCGGGTCGTCAGCTGTGCGCCCGGATGTCCGCAAACGCGCCGCGCGAGCGCGCAACGTTGCCGGCCGCCTTGGCCTTGAGCTCGAACAGCTGGTCACGGAGCCGAGCGGCTGTCTCGAAGTCGAGGTTCGCCGCGGCCTCCCGCATCTCGCGCTCGAGGCGCTCGATCGTCGTCGCCCGATCCTCTTCACCGTACGACGCGGCCGACTCGGCCACCTTCTTCGCGCTGCGCTCGCGTTCCTCTCGGCCTTCTCTCGCGTCCGCGACGCGCGTGATGAACCGCACCTGCTCGATGCTCTTCTCCACGCCACGGGGGACGACACCGGTTGCCTCGTTATGCAGCCGCTGCGTCTCGCGACGGCGGTTCGTCTCCTGGATGCAGCGCTCCATCGAGCCCGTCATACGATCGGCGTAGAAGATCGCCCGCCCCGAGACGTGTCGCGCCGCGCGGCCGACGGTCTGGATCAGCGAGCGATCACTGCGCAGGAAGCCCTCCTGATCGGCATCGAGGATCGCCACCAGCGACACCTCGGGCATGTCGAGGCCTTCGCGGAGCAGGTTGATGCCAACCAGGACGTCGAACTCGCCCAGTCGCAAACCGCGCACAATCTCCATGCGCTCGATGGCGTCGATGTCGGAGTGCATGTACCTAACGCGGACACCCATCTGCTGCAGGTAGTCGGTCAGATCCTCCGACATGCGCTTGGTGAGGGTCGTAACCAGCACGCGCTCGCCGCGCCGCTCGCGGATGCGGATCTCGTTCAGAAGGTCGTCGACCTGTCCCCGCACCGGGCGGATCTCGATCTCCGGATCCAGCAGCCCCGTCGGACGGATGATCTGCTCGACGACGACGCCCTCGGACAGCTGGAGCTCCAGCTCCGCCGGCGTCGCGCTCACCATCACGGCACGCGGCGTCAGCGCGAGAAACTCGTCGAACACGAGCGGGCGGTTATCCAGCGCGCTCGGCAGGCGGAACCCATAGTCCACGAGCGTGAGCTTTCGCGCACGGTCACCGTTGTACATACCCCGAATCTGCGGCAGCGTCACGTGCGACTCGTCGACGACGACGAGGAAGTCCTCGGGGAAATAGTCGAACAGACACGCCGGCCGTTCTCCCGCCACACGACCCGACAGGTGCCGCGAGTAGTTCTCGATGCCCGCGCACGTGCCGATCTCCATCATCATCTCGATGTCGAAGTTCGTGCGAGACTCCAGCCGTTGCGCCTCGAGCAGCTTCCCATCGCGGCGCAGCACTTCGAGCCGTTCGCCGAGCTCCTGGCGAATTGCGCCGACCGCTCGTTCGAGCGTCGGGCGAGACGTGATGAAGTGCTTCGCTGGGTAGATCGCCGCGCGCTCGAGCACCGCGATCGTCTCGCCCGTGATCGGATTGATCTTCGAGATCCGCTCGATCTCGTCGCCCCACAGCTCGACGCGAACCCCCTGCTCTTCGTAGGCAGGGAGAATCTCGACGGTGTCACCCCTAACGCGGAACGTGCCGCGCTCGAACGCGACGTCGTTTCGGTTGTATTGAATACCGACGAGGGCGCGCAGGATCTCGTTGCGCGGAATCGTCTGCCCCTTCTGCAGACTGACCATGCGCTCGCGGTATTCGATCGGGTCGCCCAATCCGTAGATGGCGGAGACGGTGGAGACGATGACGACGTCATCGCGCTCCATGAGACTCGATGTCGCCCGCAGCCGGAGTCGATCGATGTCCTCGTTGATCGACGCATCCTTCTCGATGTACGTATCGCTCGAGGGGACGTACGCCTCGGGCTGATAGTAGTCGTAGTACGAGATGAAGTACTCGACGGCGTTGTTCGGGAAGAAGCCCTTCAACTCGCCGTACAGCTGCGCCGCGAGCGTTTTGTTGTGCGACAGCACGAGCGTCGGCCGTCCGTACTGCTTGATGACGTTCGCCATCGTCATCGTCTTGCCGGAGCCGGTGACTCCGAGCAGCGTCTGGAATCGGTCGCCGCGCTCGAGCCCCGCTGTCAGCTCGGCGATGGCCTTTGGCTGATCGCCCGCGGGCTCGAAAGGGGCTTGGAGGACGAATTCGGCGCGAGGCATGGGCGCAATATAATGCCCCGCGTCGGAGTTTGTTCGGTCCGCTTCAAGCGCCGGACGACGCTACGGCTTCCGCAGCCAAGCGGTCAGAGCGCCACATCCGCGTGCCAGACGCCTCATGGGTGCCGACGGGACGAAGACGGCTCCCCCGAGGCCCACGATCTCGACCCGGATTACGCGTCGTCGTCAGTGGAGATGCGCTCACGACGAGCGACTTCCGTAATGCCTTTCACACGCCGAGCGGCTTTGATGATCTTCTGCAGGTGCGCGAGGTTCTCGACCTCGACGAGGGCGGAACCGCTCACACGACCGTCGACGGTCTTGAGCTCCATGCTGCGGATGTCGGTCCCTGCACCGGACACGGCGCCGGCGATGTCCGCGTATAGGCCGCGCCGATCCGAGCCCTCGAGCACGAGCCTAACGATGAAGCGCTCGCCCTCCTGCTGCTGCCAGTCGATCTCGAGACGTCGTTCCGGCTCGTGCGCGAGCATCAGGAGATTCGGGCAGTCGCCACGATGGATGCTCACGCCGCGCCCGCGCGTCACGTAGCCGACGACAGTATCGCCGGGAACCGGTTGACAGCACTGCGCGTAGCGGACCATCAACCCATCCGCGCCCTGAATGCGAACGCCCTTCGGTGTCCCACGCATCCGTTCGACCAGACGCTCGATGGCCGTCGGCTTCGACTGATGCTCGGCCGACGTCTCCAGGTCCGGCCGCATGGCATTCAACACCTGCCCGATGTTGAGATCGCCCTGGCCGATCGACGCGATGAGGTGATTGGCGTCGTTCAGGTTGAAGGCCTTCGCAGCCGCCTCGAGCTCTGCATCCTCCGGCTTCGCCAGTCGACGACGCTTGAGCTCGCGCTCGAGAATCTCGCGTCCGAGCTTGGCGGACGTGGCGTGCTCTTCGTGCCGGAGCCACTGCCGGATCTTGTGCCGTGCGCGACCGGTGCGCACGTGAGCGAGCCAGTCCCGGCTCGGTCGTGCGTTCGCGGACCGGATGATCTCGACCGTCTCCGAGTTCTTGAGTTGGCGCGAGAGCGGCGCAATGCGGCCGTTCACCTTCGCCCCAGCACAGTGCAACCCGATTTCCGTATGCACCGCGAACGCGAAGTCGATCGGCGTCGCTCCCTTCGGAAGCTGAATGACATCGCCCGTGGGCGTGAAGACGAAGATCTCGTCCTGGAAGAGATCGAGCTTGAGGAATTCCAGGAACTCGTCAGGCGTCTTGGCGTCCAGTTGCACCTCGAGCACCTGACGGAACCACGCCAGGTGGCGATCCAGCTCATCGGACTTCTCGTTGCCGCCCTTGTACAGCCAGTGCGCCGCGATGCCGAACTCCGCGGTGCGATGCATCTCCCGCGTACGGATCTGAATCTCGAACAGCTGCCGCGACGGCCCGAACACCGTCGTGTGCAGCGACTGGTAGCCGTTCGACTTCGGCTGCGCGATGTAATCCTTGATGCGCTCCTGCAGCGGCGTCCACCCGTCGTGAATCACGCCTAACGTGTGATAGCAGTCGGGAACGCTGTTCACGAGCACCCGGATGGCGAGCAGGTCGTAAATCTCGTCGTACGGCTTGTCGCGCTTCTGCATCTTCTTGAAGATCGACCAGAGATGCTTCGGCCGTCCCGTGACGTCCACGTCCTTGATGCCCGCGCTCTTGAGCGAACGCTCGAGCGGATCGCGCATGCGCGCGATGAGGTCCTCGCGCTCGCCGCGCTTCTGCGCCACGAGCTTCGCGAGCGAGCGGTAGTCATCCGGCTCGAGATGCTTGAACGCCAGGTCCTCGAGCTCCCACCGCATCTTCGCCATACCAAAGCGGTGCGCGAGCGGCGCGTACAGGTCGCGCGTTTCCTGCGCGATGCGGCGGCGCTTCTCCGGCGGCAGCCAGTCGAGCGTGCGCATGTTGTGCAGTCGGTCGGCGAGCTTGATCAGGATGACCCGCACATCCTTCGCGATGGACAGCAGCAGCTTCCGGTAGTTCTCGACCTGTCGTTCCTGCGTCGAGTTGAGCGGCAGGTTTCCGATCTTCGTCAGCCCGTCGACGATCTGCGCGATCTCCTTCCCGAACTCCTGCTCGACGTCGGCGACCGTGATCGCGGTGTCCTCGACGACGTCGTGAATGAGGCCGCTCGCGACCGTGACGGAGTCGAGGTGGAGGTCGGCCAGGATGTGCGCGACCTCGACGCAGTGCGAGACGTAGGGCTCGCCCGACGACCGCGTCTGGCCGGCATGCGCGCGTTCGCTGTACTTGTACGCGCGGAGGAGCAGCTCCTGGTCGAGCCCCTCGCGCAGGGGTGTGGCGGGGCTGGTCCAGCCCGGAATGGTGATCGGGGTGGGCGCCGTCGACGTCATGGACGTCCCACGGTCACGATCGTTAGGCACGATGGGCTACTCGTCACGCCGTCCTTCACAACAACCCTGCCTCCGCGAAGCTCGTGTACCGCCCCCGTCCGATGATGACGTGGTCGTGAACCGGAATGTCCAGCAACCGTCCCGCCGCCGCGAGCTGCTCCGTCACGACTCGGTCGTCGGCCGACGGCGTCGGGTCACCGCTTGGATGATTGTGCACCAGGATCACCGCCGCCGCGCGCTCGGCGATGGCTTCACGGAATACCTCCCGCGGGTGCACCAACGAAGAATTCAGGATCCCACGCGTTATCGTCACGTCGCGTTCCAGCCGGTGCTGCGAATCGAGCACCGCGACGTGAAATTCCTCCACCGGCAGATCCTCCAGCCGCGGCGCGAAGACCGCGAAAACGTCCCTCGGCGACCGCATGGGTGCGCCATCCTCCCGTTCCTCGCCCGCCGCCCGGCGACCGAGTTCCAGCGCCGCATGCACCGCTATTGCGCGGGCCGATCCTATGCCGCCCAGCTTCGTGAGCGCCGCCACCGGTTGACCGGCTATTCGTCGCAGCGAGCCGCCTGCCCAGGCGAGCACCTCGTGCGCCAGCGCCAGCGACGACCGCCCTGCGGCACCGGTCCCGAGCACGATCGCGAGCAGCTCGGCGGAGCTGAGGGCGTGCGCCCCGTGCGCCTTCAGACGTTCCCTCGGTCGCTCCCCACGGGG
>Ga0207691_10004113_pt1 | contig 14132 bp, 18 predicted proteins | sample KBSM13metaG_FD_184327 | JGI IMG/M metagenome (GOLD analysis project Ga0207691, IMG submission 184327) | Miscanthus rhizosphere microbial communities from Kellogg Biological Station, Michigan, USA - KBS M1-3 metaG (SPAdes) (version 2) | ecosystem: Host-associated > Plants > Roots > Rhizosphere >... | reverse complement strand
CACCAAGAGCAAGGGCTTGCGCTTCGAGCCTGACGGCTCTCTCGTCATCCATGTGCAGAACGAGCGGCCAACCGACGACAAGCTATCGAACTGGCTACCTGCTCCGCCTGACGAATTCTCGCTTTACATTCGCGCCTATTGGCCTCTCGAGGAAATTGCCGAGGGACGCTGGACTCCGCCTCCGGTCGTCCCCGCTTAGACACCACCCAGTTACCATGACGTGATATGGTGCCCGCCAATCGCGCAGGGGTGGGCCTCTCGCGGCTCCTCCGACATGACGCGCCGCTTGGCGTGATGGCCAACGCGCCGACCTACGATTGGCACATGACCAATCTTGCGAACTATATCAACCTTTCGGTCAACGACATCGAGTCCATCAAGCTCGGCGCCCGAAAGATCAGCGCATTTGGCGCCGGCGGCGGGCTTCTCGGTCTCCCCGGCAATTTCACCCCGCCATGCTTCGTCCGCGCGGCGATCTACAGCCAGTCCGCGGCGCCGAATGCGACCGCCGATGATGCTGTGCTGTCGGCTTCCATATCCTCAACCAGTTCGACATTCCCAAAGGCTCGGTGGTGAACTCCGCCGCTGGCGAAAAGATGGACGAGATCACCGAATGGACCAGCGTCGCAGATCTCAAGAACCTGTGCTGGTATTTCAGCACATTCGAGGACCAATCGATCCACATGGTCGATCTCAAGCCGGCCGTCGACGCGGCCAAGGGCGAGATCGCAACTATCGAGATGGAAGGAACCAAGCAGCCGATCGCCGATGTCTCGTCCGACACCACGACGCTCAAGGCTGCCTCACGATAAGTGAGAAGGGGACCTGGGGCGCTGAGCGCTAGCCAAAGTACGGCGTCGGAGGCCAAGCGAACCCCTAGACGATGACTCCGGGGTCTCTACTTCCGGCCTAAGGAACCTTAGTCCTGCCAACGGGTTAAGGGATCACCTCATTCAGGAGCCAAGCGCCGACCGCACCATCAATGGAGTTCGGGCGTCTTGGCGCGTGCCGGGAGACTCCGACATGCCGCCCCGTTCGCCCCTGCCCTTGCTCTCCACCCCCTCCGACGCGCGCACGGCGTCGCTGCAAGGGCTGCTGATCGCCACCATCGTCATTGCCGCCCTTTACTTCATGCGCGAGATCCTCGTCCCGCTCGCGCTCGCCATCATGTTGAGCTTCGTGCTGACCCCGCCGCTTCTCATGCTCAGGCGGATCAAGGCGCCGCGCGTCCTCGCCGTCAGTATCGTGGTGGGCGCGGCCTTCCTGGTCATTTTCGTCATCGGCTGGCTACTGTCGGGGCAGGTTACACAGCTCGCCGGCGAGTTGCCCAAATATCAGACCGTCCTAACCAAGAAAATTGGCGACCTCAGCAATGCCGTAAGCGGCGCGCCGCTCTTCAGAAAAGCGGCGACGGCGCTGGAGCAGATCGAGCAGGGTCTTTCCAATCCCCCGCCTGAGACATCGGTCGGAACCGAGCCCGGGCCGCCGCAGCAGGTCGAGCAGGGCAAGCAGCCGGTCCCCGTCGAAGTCCGCAATCCCCCGCCCACGCCGTTCGAGATCTATCAAGGCATCGCCGGAACATTGTTGCCGCCGCTCGCCACCGCCGGCATCGTGCTTCTGTTCGTGGTGTTCATCCTGTTCCAGCGCGAAGATCTGCGCGACCGGATGATCAGGCTGCTGGGCGCTTCGGATCTGCACCGCGCCACCTCCACCATCACCGACGCGGCCACGCGGCTAAGTCATTATTTCTTGCGGCAAGTGCTGATCAATTCCGCCTACGGTCTCTTCATCACAATTGCGCTGTGGCTGATCGGCATCCCGAGCCCGATCGTGTGGGGCGTGCTCGCGGGTCTCATGCGCTTCGTACCATTCATCGGCTCTTATATCGCTGCGTTGCCCCCACTGCTGCTAGCCGCGGTGGCTTATCCCGACTGGTCCGTCTTTTGGATCACGCTCGCGCTCTACATCGTCTCAGAGGTGATCATGGGCCAGGTGATCGAACCCCTGGTGTTTGGACGCGGCACAGGCATAACCCCCATCGCCGTGGTTGCTTCCACGATCTTTTGGACTTGGCTGTGGGGGCCTATCGGTCTGCTCCTCGCCATGCCTATCACCGTGTGCCTCGCCGTGCTCGGACGTCATGTCGAGGGGCTCGAGTTCTTCGAGGTGCTGCTCGGCGACGAACCCGCGCTCACACCCGAGCAGAGTTTCTATCAGCGCGCGCTGGCGGGCGATGCAGCGGAGGCCACCTACCAGGCCGAGCTCGCGTTGAAGGAACAGAGCCTCGTGTCCTATCTCGATCACGTGGTGCTCGGCGGGCTGAAGCTCGCCGAAGATGACGCACTTCGCGGCAGCCTCGACGATGAGCAGGCGAAGAAGGTGTGCACGACGGTGACAGAGATGCTCGACAATCTCGCCGATTTCGAGCCGCGCAGCTGGTTCGCCAAGCTGCGAATGAGACCTGAGAAGGCGGAAAAGGACGAAGCTGCCGGTCTTGCCTCGCTTAACGCCGCTGAAGGGGAAGAAGACGAGGAAGGCGACGAGAACGGAAACTTGCCGGCCATCGAGCGCTCAGAGCTTGCGCCAGGATGGGCCGTCGAGGAGCCTGTCCTCTCGATCGGCGGACGCAACGTTCTCGACGAGGCTGCTGCCGATGTTCTGGCGGAAGTGCTGAAGAAGAGAGGAATCGGCGCGAGCTCGCTCGGGCCCAAAACGATCTCGGCCGGCCACATCGCCTCGCTCGCCAATACCGAGGCGAAGCTAATCGCTCTCTCTTATCTCGGGCTGGGCAGTGGCCCTGCTCACATCCGCTATCTGGTGCGACGCTTGAGGCGGATTCTGCCGCAAGGCACGCTGATCCTGGTCTGCTTCTGGGCCGAGGAACCGGAAGCCCCCTCGGTCAAGGCGCTGCTCGCGACCACCGATGCCGACGCCTATGCGACCTCCCTGTCGGAGGCCGTAGACATCTCTCTCGCTGCCGCGAAGGGCGAACTGAAGCCGGGTGCGACTGGCGCCGCACTCGAAACGAAGGGCAAGCCAGCCGCGAAGGACGAAGCAGAGCGCAAACCAACTCCTGCACGTGTCGCCTGACCTGATTTTGGCTCCTTCGCCGGTCTGGGGAACGATGCTGGATGCTTTCGCACGCGCACGCGCCGCATAGCCGAACAGGAGCGCGATGACGCCGCCGAACGCGACCACGGCGGCGAGGAAGAGCAAGGCTGCGGTGAAGCTGCCAGTCGCCTGCCTGATCATGCCGACGATCGACGGGCCGGCGAGGCCGCCGAGATTGCCGACAGAGTTGACGAGCGCGAGGCCTGCCGCGGCGCCAGTGCCGGTCAGGATCGCCGTCGGCAGCGACCAGAAGGTGCTGCCCGCGGCATAGATGCCGACCGCGGCGAGAGTGAGCGCCACCATGATCACCGCGAGCGGCAGGCCTGCTGCCCACCAGGCGAAAGCTGCGCCGGCAAGAAAGAGCGGGAGCGCCACGTGCCAGATACGCTCGCCGGTGAGGTCGGAGTGCCGCCCCCAGAGCACCATGGCGATGCTGGCAAAGAGATAAGGCACGGCGGTGAGGAAGCCGATCTCAAGCGGCGCGAGGCCGAAGGTCTGGATCACCTGCGGCATCCAAAAGCCGATGCCGTACAGTCCGACCACGATGCAGAAATAGAGCAGTGCGAGCACGAGGACGCGCGGCTTGGTCAGAGCATCGCCGAGCGCGTGATAGCCCGCGTCACGCGTCGTCTCGGCTTCTGCCGCGAGCTTGGTTTCGAGCGCATGCTTTTCATCCTCGCTGAGCCAAGGTGCCTCTGCCGGCCGGTCAGGGAGCAGTTTGAGCGCGGCAAAGCCGAGCAGCACTGCCGGCAATCCTTCGATGATGAACAGCCAGTGCCAACCTTTCAGCCCGCCCAGCCCGTGCAGCTCGAGCAGAGACTCGTTGCCATGGCCATGGCAGTGGTGAGCGGTATCCCAAGCGCTTCACGCGGCCATCCCGCCCTTGGCCCCGGGCGATCTTGAGTCAACCGTCGGCCATCTGAGCAATCAGTTTCTCTCGCAATTCGATCAGGCTTCACACACCACACACCGCTTAGAGCGATGTGTGTAATCACCGATTGGCTGGGTCGGCAGTTAGCGATTGCAAAGCCACACTTAGCGTAGGAGGAAGCAAAATGAGGATCCTACCGTTGACCACCATCGTACTGCTCGTTGGCGCCGGATATGCCCTCGCCCAGGGGACACCATGTCTTCCGGCCGCCCTTCCGCTGTTCTGACCGACGCACAATGCCAAGAGGTATGGAAGAAGGCGGTGCCAAGCGGCGACACGTTGGCTCAGGCTGACGCCGCGCCTTACATCGTAAACTTCACTCAGGTCGACACCGACGGGGACGGCGTCATATCGATCGCCGAGTTTCAGGCAGCCTGCGGCAAGGGACTTGTGAAGTACACAATCACTAGGTGCTCCAGAGACGGCGTTTGAGTTCGGTTCGAACGCGTTTGTTTGAGCGAGGAGCAGACTGATGAAGGAAATCGATCGCCGCAGCGTCGTTGCGGGAATTTTGTGCGGCGCCGCCGTTGCCAGTCTCGGCCTATCCATGCTGCCGAAGGCTGCCAACTTCGATCCCGCTCCCGGCCCCTAAGGAGGGTGTCGCCCAGCCACAGCATCTCGTCGAGGACGCACGCGTTGCCATTTATGTCGGGCCGCGCCGTCGGCGCCGCCGCCACCACTGGCGCAGAGGGCGGCGCATTTGCGGCTGGTACTGGTGGTAGTGTCAGGTCCCTGGCCGGGGATCAGACGCGCGCCATGCCGAAGTGGGCAGAGGCCAAGACATGCGCGTTTCCGCGCGTCATTGGAGTATTCTACGACTTCCAAGCAATTTGATTCGGATTGCTCTTTTGGGAGGACAGTCAAATGGCGATGACAATGGCACAAGCGTCGGCCGCTATGCGCGAGGCCATGCGCGAGACGGTCAAGCGTTATTCGACCTGGTATCTGCTCGAGGGCATCTTTCTCGTGATCGCCGGCGTAATCGCGCTGGTCTACCCGTATCTTGCATCCGTGACCCTGGTATTCCTGCTCGGCTGGCTGCTGATCGTCAGCGGTGTGTTTCGCGGCATCAGCCTGATCGGGGCCAAAGACGTCCCGCATTTCTGGTGGGAGCTAGTCTCGGTGGTGCTCGCCATTGTCATTGGCGTGCTGCTGCTGCGCAATCCCAATGCCGGACTGCTGATCATGACCATACTCCTGATCGTCTATTTCATCATCGAGGGCATCTCAAAGGTCGTGTTCGCCCTGAACATCCGGCCGTTCCCGGGTTGGGGATGGCTGCTCGCAAGCGGCGTCATCGGTATCCTGCTCGGCGCCTATCTCTGGTCGAACATGCCGCTGAGCTCGGAGGTGATCCTCGGCATCCTGCTCGGCATTCAGCTGATCGTGGAAGGCGCGGCCTTGGCCTATCTCGCCTGGCAAGTGCGGACGACCTGACGAATAACTATGCCGCGGTCTCCCGCTATTGCGCGGGAGACCGCGCCGACTCGATGAAGCGCGAATACACCCACCCCGTTTCATGGGTCGCGGGGTCGGTCACTTGCACCCAACTGCCCCTGCGGCCAATCACGCGGAGTTTCTCGCCTTTTTGCGCGATCCGGAGCGTCTCGGCGGTTTGCGACGGGGCTTTCCGCAGATTGACGTAGCCAGAGAGCTCGACCCACTCCTCCTTCCCGGAAGACGTTGGGCCCACGGGCACCACCGCAGCTGGCCGTCCGCTATCTTGTGTCGCGGGATCGGCTGGGCCCTCCGCTCCGCCGGTTGCACCGGCCTCCTCGGCTGCCGGCGGAGCGGTTCCCTCTTGGGCCTCCTGCAGGGGGTTCCGGGTATCGGGCCATTCCCTGGCGAGTTCAGCGAGCTTTGCGTCGGCATCAGCAATGCCGAGCTGCTTCGCGCGCTCGTACCAGTTGCGCGCCTCCTTGGGATCGGGCTTGATCCCTTGTGCGCCGATTTTCTCGATGAAGGCCGGATCGTAGCAAGCGCCGAGAAGCAATGCGGCCTCGCCGCTGCCGGCCTCGACAGCGCGCTTGAAATAGGCGCGCGCGCCAGCGAGATAGCCGACCTCGACCATCTTCTGACCGTGCTTGATAAGATCCTCGATGCGGTCGCCTTCGTCGGAGCGCAGAATCAGCGCCGCGCGCGGGTCTTCTGCGACGTCAAGCCTGGTCGTCGCGCTTGCGAGCGTCGTGCCATCTGCGCCGACAAGCTCGATGCGCATGTCGGTGCCCTCGGTGGTGCCCTTGCGCAGATGGATTCGCAAGTCGCCGACCTCGTCGGGCGTCAGGCTCCATTCCGAAGACCCGTAGGGCCGCCCCTGCGAGAAGGTGGCGCCTTGCGGGATCCCGCGGATGGCGATGATGCTTCGTGCCGGGAGCATGTCTACGGAATCGATGGCAATGTTGAAGGAAACGTCCTCGCCGGGCTTCGCTTCGATCCTCGAGTCGGCGGTTAGTGCGATGTCGGGCCTTGCCTCGGTCTCCACCTGGGGTGCGGCGGCAAGCGAGGCTTGCTGGGTTTCCACAAACGTAGCCCTGTCCTGCTTGAAGATCGTGCTTCCCTCTTCGGGGAGCCTGATCGCGCCCTGCCAGAGCAGGCCGAGGATGATCGCGGTTGGAACGAGCGAAATGATCAACAAAGCCACGAACAACGCGCGATTGCTGCTGCGCACCGGCTCGGGAACGAGGCCCTGGAGCCTCTGCGGCTCTATGATGGTTCTCCCCGAGGCTCCATTGAGGTACCTCTGCGTGCCGGGTGCGAAGCGTTCTGCCATCGCCTCTGGCGGCGCCGGCGTCTCGGCCGCCAGCCGCTCGCTTAAGCTTTTCGGCCGGATGACGGTGTCAGACTGGCTCAGTGCTGACGGTCCCATGAAACCCTCCTACGCATTCACAAAAACGAGAGCTGCAGACGGTTGAGCTCCGTCAATTATTGCTGTGAGACTTAGTCCACTCGAGAAACGCACGAAACAGATCGGCCCGTTCGGAGTCGGACATTGGCGTTCCGCTCGTGCGCGACGCCTGGGCCACGAAGTCATCGAAATGGTCGCGGGAGGCCGTGCTCATCGCCTGTTTCGCCCGGTCGATCCAGGCTTGGGCGAGCGGAGAGCGGTGCCAGCCCTCCAAGGTTGCGGCGAAATTGACCTCGCGCCATTTTGGATGGCGCGGCGCCTTCTGGAACGCATCGAAGTTGGTGAAGAAGCGATCCACGAACTTCGCGAGTCTTTTGTAACGCGGCGAATCGTTCTCCCAGTTGAACGAGATCAAGACCGCGCACACCGCGACAGTATCGACGCGCTGCCCTTCGGGAACGAGGTCCGGATAATCGTCATGCGTGAGCGTCGCGGGATAATAGCTGTCCTCGAGCTCCTTGGCGTAAGGCACCGTGAGGAACTTCAGCCCGCGCGCATCCTTGATGTTGGCGAGCGCTGGCGCGGGCTTGCCCGTCACCGTGATCATCGCCGCGATCTCCCCCGACTTGAGCTTCTGCACCGCGTCGGCGTCGCTGAGATGCATTCCCTTGGCATCGATACCGAGCGCCTCGAACACGAGCTTGCCGGTGATCTCGGTGCCGCTCCCCTCCGCTCCGAAATTCACGGCTTTGCCCTTCAGCTCGTTGATGTCGTTCACGTCGGAGCGCACCAGAATGTGCATCTCCTCGTTGAACAGCTTGGCGACGTAGGCGATCTGGTCGATGAAGTTCGACCCGAGCTCGCCGGTCTTGGCGTAGTGCTTGAGGATGTTGGCCTGGGTAATTCCCATATCGACGCCGCGAAGGAACAGCACGTCCTTGATGTTCTGCTCGGGCCCTTTGCCGACGATGGGCAGGACGCGAAGCTGATCGCCGTCATTGAGCACGTCGGCGATGTCCTGAACGATGGCGAGGTCGGTGCCGCTCGCGCTCCCGGCCATGATGGTGACGACGTTCTCGTTGAGGCGAGCGCGGTAGTTTTCGCGCGCGCTCGCCGCGGGTGGCTGACTTTTGGCTGAGGGCTGATCTTTGGCTTCGGCTTTAGCCCCGTCCTTGGCGCGGGGCGCGGCAATCGCTGTCAAAGCAAGGAGACATAGCCCGCAAGCGAGGGCAATACGCATCACGAGACGCATTTACGAGTTCCCTCCTGCGCGCTCCAACACGACCCCAAGCCGAACCCGTGAGCGCAGCCCGGGCGGCTTTAGACGCAGCAAAAATGCTTGATGTTTCGGGAACGGCGCTGGAGCCCAGCGCGACTTGTCCCCTGTCGTGCTGCTGTCCCTGTTGCTGGCATGCAAGGTGATTTTTAGGTCGCAGTCAAGTAGTTCTGCCAAGCAGGAACAACAAAATCACCCTTACGCCGCAATAAAGTCTTAATATAACTAAGTTTGACGAGAATTTGGCAGGCAGATCATCTTATCATAACCAATAAACCCCCAATCGTTACAGCATAAACGCCGTACCGACTGAAGTTTTTGCTTACGCTCACGGGCCGCCGCAAAAGGGGCTCGGTCTGCTCAACGTCACTTGGCCGGTGGCGGTTCCCGAGCCGTCGTTCGATCCAATTTTCTCGAAGGAGGTGACTAGGCCCTGTTTGCGCTGAGTTACTCAGCCAAGCCTTGCCAAGGTCAACCGCGCCAATCCCTGCCGGCTGGTCACCGTGACCGACAGACGATTGCCATGCTGGACGAGCGAAACTCTGCCGCTTTGGTTTCCTTGCTGCACCCAGCCCGTGTAGCGATTGCCGCCAACATTCACCACGCGCCCGGTCAGCTCGTAGCGGCCGCTTTCCGTCGCGCACTGGGATGACACCGCGAACGACTTCGCGGTCATCCGCGTGTATCGCACCCGGCACTGCACATTGTCGGCTCCGTTACGATATGTGACGATGCCCGAGCCGCGCCACGATCCTTCGATGGTCGCAGGCGCTGCTCGCGCGCTGGTTAGGGCGACGGCGAGAAAGATGAGAGACAAAATTGCGGCGCTACGCATGGGAAGACCTCCCCTACAGGAGTAACAAAAGATACCGAGCACACGGGAGCCGCGTTTCGGTTCGTCAACTGCGTTTTGCCGTCGTCGAAAATTTAAGGACTAGTCGGCGTCCATCTTGAGCGCGGCGATGAAGGCCTCCTGCGGAATTTCGACGCGCCCGAAGCTGCGCATCTTCCTCTTTCCCGCCTTCTGCTTGTCGAGCAGCTTGCGCTTGCGGGTGATGTCGCCGCCGTAGCATTTCGCGGTCACATCCTTGCGCAGGGCGCTGATGGTCTCGCGCGCGATCACCTTAGACCCAATCGCGGCCTGGATCGGGATCTTAAACAGATGGCGTGGGATGAGATCCTTCAGCTTCTCCACCATGGCGCGGCCGCGCGCCTCGGCGCGTGACCGGTTGACGATCACTGACAGCGCGTCCACCGGCTCGTTGTTGACGAGGAGAGCCATCTTGACCAGGTCGCCCTCCTCGTGGCCGATGATGTGATAGTCGAACGATGCATAGCCGCGGCTGACCGACTTTAGGCGGTCGTAGAAATCGAACACCACCTCATTGAGCGGCAGCTCGTAGACCAGCATGGCGCGCGAGCCGGCATAAGTGAGCGTCTTCTGCCGCCCGCGCCGGTCCTCGCAAAGCTTGAGCACTGAGCCGAGATGCTCGTCGGGCACGAGGATGGTCGCCTCGATCCACGGCTCCTCGATCTTGGCGATCTTCTGCGGCTCGGGCATGTCGGCGGGGTTGTGCAGCTCTTTCATGGTGCCATCGGTGAGATATACGCGATAGATGACCGATGGCGCCGTGGCGATCAGGTCAAGATTGAACTCGCGCTCGAGCCTTTCGCGTATGATTTCGAGATGAAGGAGCCCGAGGAAGCCGCAACGGAAGCCGAAGCCGAGCGCCGCTGATGTTTCCATCTCGTAGGTGAAGCTCGCATCGTTCAGCCTGAGCTTGCCGACTGCCTCGCGCAAATTCTCGAACGCGCTGGCATCAACAGGGAACAGGCCGCAAAACACCACCGGCTGTGCCGGCTTGAAGCCGGCGAGTGGGGCCGACGCAGGCTTCTTCTCGTCGGTGACGGTATCGCCTACGCGCGTGTCGGCCACCTGCCTGATCGAAGCTGTGAAAAAGCCGATCTCTCCAGGGCCGAGCCGGTCGCGCATTTCCTGTTTGGGGCGGAAGATGCCGACACGATCGACCTGGTAGGCGGCGCCGGTCGACATCAGCCTGATGCGTTGGCCCTTGTGGAGCGTGCCGTCGAAGATACGCACCAGCACGACCACGCCGAGGTAGGCGTCGTACCAGCTGTCGATGAGGAGGGCCTTGAGCGGAGCGTGCGCCTCGCCCTTGGGCGGGGGGAGACGATGCACGATGGCCTCGAGCACGTCCTCGACGCCTTTGCCCGTCTTAGCGGAGATTTCGAGCGCGTCGTGGGCGTCGAGCCCGATCACGTCCTCGATCTGTTGGCGCACGCGATCTGGCTCCGCAGCAGGCAGGTCGATCTTGTTCAGGACCGGCACCACCTCGTGATCGTTGTCGAGCGCCTGATAGACATTGGCGAGCGTCTGCGCTTCAACGCCTTGAGTGGCATCTACGACGAGCAGTGATCCCTCGACGGCTGCAAGCGAGCGGTTCACCTCATAGGCGAAATCGACGTGACCCGGCGTGTCGATCAGGTTGAGCTCGTACAGCTCGTCGTCGCGCGCGCGATAGTCGAGCCGCACGGTCTGAGCCTTGATGGTGATGCCGCGTTCCCGCTCGATATCCATCGAGTCGAGCACCTGCTCCTTCATCTCCCGCGCGGAAAGTCCGCCGCAGAGTTGGATCAACCGGTCTGCGAGCGTCGATTTGCCGTGATCGATATGGGCGATGATGGAGAAGTTGCGGATGCGGGAAAGGGGCTGCGCCTCTGGTGAATTCATGCCGGGCTTGGTAAGGGGGGAAACCCGCAAGGGTCAAGGTGGCGGGACCGCGAATTATGGCGAAAAAACTGGGGAACTGCCCTAATGTCGCGTCGGTTAGGCCTTAAGGGCTGCTACCATTGCCAATCGTCAAACCAAAACGGAGTGATCTTATGCTGAAGAAAGTGCTCTTAGCCGCTACCGTGGGCGGTCTCGTCGCGGGCTTTGCGGTACCTGTCCCGTCAGCCGAGGCGGCGGCCATGGCTCCACTCACGTGCAAAGAGGCGGCGAAACTTAATTTCCCGGCGGACCACAAAGCCCGCCACGCCTACAAGCATGAGTGCAAGGAGGCCTGGAAGGCACAAAAGAAGGCTGCCAAAGCCTAAATCAGCAGAAGAAGATCGAGACTTTATTCAAGAAAGGGACCCGGTTTCGGGTCCCTTTCTCATTTATTTCGCTCAGTTCGGTGTTTTATTCAAATTGAACGAAATGCCACACCTGCGAAGATCAATTAAAGAAGATCAATTAAACACGAATAGCGTCGGTCGAATTCGCCGCAGGGAGCAGATCGTTGTTGACGAAAATACTCTCCTTGGGGCCTTATCACGGCGCGTGACGTTGGGTCCACACTGACGGGGGTAACCTTATGCTTAAGAAAGTGTTTTTGGCTGCGGCCGCGTCTCTCGTCCTCGTCGGCGCCACGGCCGCCATGGTGTCCGCTCCGGCGATGGCTGGTAGCGGCTGCCACAAGGCTGCCAAAGCCGCCTATCCCCATGATCGGAAGGCGCGCCGCGCCTACAAGAAAGAGTGCAAGGCGCATTACAAGGCCTGGAAGAAAACCCACAAGCACCACCACCATCTGTTCGGCAAGTAGTGCTTCAGCGCTAAGCGACTGGCGAATTGGGAGGGACCCGCGAGAGCTCGGCGGGTCCCTTCGTTTTGCCGCGGTAGAATTTTGGCGACGTCAGATGCCGGCGTACCACTCGTAGCCGAGATCTTCCCAGAAGCCGCCGCGCCCGCCGCGGATGCCGACGATGTGATCGACCGCCTCGATGCGCATCACATATTTCGCCATCTTGTAACCGAGCTGCCGCTCGACCCGGAGCCTCAACGGGGCGCCGTTGGCAATTGGAAGAGTCTGATCGTTCATCTCGTAGGCGAGAATGGTCTGCGGATGGTAGGCGTCAACGAGCCCGATCGATTCATAGTATTTGTCCTTTTCCTTGCCGGTCTCGAACAGATTGTCGGCACAATAGAACACGATATAGCGCGCATCCGGCTTGAGCTTGACGCGATCGAGCAGCGCGGAAAGCGGTACACCCTTCCATTTGCCGATGCAGCTCCATCCCTCGACGCAATCATGCCGCGTGATCTGCGTGCGCGACGGCATGGCACGAAGCTCGGCAAGCGACAGTTCCAACGGCTGCTCGACGAGGCCTCTGATGCCAAGCTTCCAGTCGGCAAAGCCGTTTGCCGCATGAGCCTTGTAGGCGGGATCGCCAGGATCAGTGGAGCCGTTGGCCTTGAACGCAGGCGAGAGGTCGGCCTCTGTGTACTCGCGCGCAAGCGCGGTAGGCGAGAGCAGCGCCCTTTGCGAAACTCGGGTCAGTTCCTCGGCAGAGTCGAGCACGCGCTTGACCCAGGGCGGGTCGGAAAGCTCGTCGCAGCCGGCGAGCAGTGCTGTGCTTGCCGCCGCAAGGCCGCGCGTGAGAAAGCCGCGCCGATGCATCTCCCGCTCGCCGCTCATCGCTTTTCCTCCGCGGGCTCAATCGCGTAGCGGCCGGTGATCATCGAGCGGAGATTGTTCCAGACGCCGGAGACCAGCACCATGAAGACATGCACCGCAACGAAAATCACAATGCCGCTCGCCGTGATGAAGTGGATGGTGCGCGCAGACTGCCGGCCGCCGAGCACATCAAGCAGGAGCGGGAAGGCCGCGTCCATTCCGGGCGACATGGCGAGGCCGGTCAGCAGCATGAGCGGCAGAAGAATGAAAGCGACGATGAGATAGCTGAGCTTTTGCAGCACGTTATAGCGCTTGGCCTCCTCGCCCTTGGCGAATTTGAGTTGGGCATGTTCGATGATCGAAGCGCCGATGTGACTGAGCTCCTTGCCTGACGGAGCGAGATCGCGCCGAAGGTGACCGCTGCCAAGACTCCACAGGAGGTAGGCGAGGCCGTTGAACAGGAAGAGCCAGGCGAAGAAGAAATGCCAGCGGCGCCCCATGGAGAGGTCGCGATGTCCGGGCAGGGTGACCGACCAGGGGAAGCCTCTCTCGTCGACGTTACCCGCGAGATCCGTGGCGGCCCCGAACACACCGTCGGTGTCGAAGCTGTGACCAAAGACCGTGGTGACGCCCTTGACGGTGTCGCCGTCCTGCTTGGCGTCCAGGGCAAAGATCGGAGCGTCGAAGTTTGACTGCGCCCCGAGATAGAGCGCTGGGTGGGCGTTGAAGATTTGCATCCCGCTCATCAGGAGCACGAGCAGCACGAGCACGTTGATCCAGTGCGTGATGCGCACCGTGCCCGAATGGCGATAGATGACCTCGCGCTTCTCCATGACGCTCTAACGTTCGGCGGGCTTCTCTGGATGCACGCCGAGGCTAGGATGGTTTGCCCCAGATCTGCTCCAGCCGCTGCGCACGGCCGCAACCCCATTTGTAGTACTTGTACGCAATAGGATTCTGGTTGTGATAATCCTGGTGGTAGGCCTCGGCCGGGGTGAAGGTCGTGGTCGGCCTAATCTCGGTTGCGACTTTCTGCTTGAACTTGTCCGCGATCTCCTGCTTGGTCTCTTCGGCGAGTTTCTTCTCCTCATCGTCGCCGACGAAGATGACGCTCTGATAGGCGCTGCCTTTGTCGCAGAACTGGCCGTCGAGATCGAACGGGTCGATATTGTGCCAATAATGGTCGAGCAGGGTGGCGTAGCTGACCTTGGCGGGGTCGTAGGTCACCTTGACCGCTTCCTTGTAACCTTCATGGGCGCCGTAGGTGGGATTGGGCGTGGTGCCGCCGGCATAACCTGAGACCGTCTCGGTGACGCCGTTGACTTCGTCGAAAGCGGCTTCCACGCACCAGAAGCAGCCGCCGGCGAAGATCGCGGTCTTCGACTCTGCCGCACGCGTGCCGCCTGAGCCGGCCATAAGCAGTCCGGCAAGGAGGGTGGCGGTCAGCACCGCGCAGATCCAACGCGCCAGCATGAAAGTCTCCAGAATCGGCGTTCGACGATTCATAAGAAG
>Ga0207691_10004112_pt1 | contig 14134 bp, 12 predicted proteins | sample KBSM13metaG_FD_184327 | JGI IMG/M metagenome (GOLD analysis project Ga0207691, IMG submission 184327) | Miscanthus rhizosphere microbial communities from Kellogg Biological Station, Michigan, USA - KBS M1-3 metaG (SPAdes) (version 2) | ecosystem: Host-associated > Plants > Roots > Rhizosphere >... | reverse complement strand
TCACAGACATTCACGATGCTGAAGTGCGTGGCGCCACGCATCGCGAACACGGGCTCGAGGCACGGCGAGTGCTTCGACTCTTCGAAGACGTTGCCGCTGACCAGGTCGCCCGCTAGCTCTGCAACGCTGCCGGGCACCGCCACGTGCTCGACCAGCGCGCCAGTGGCACTGTCGCCTAGGTAGAAGCCCGTCCCGGTCGAGAAGGTGATGAAGGTGACGAACGGATCGGTCGATTGCACCCCGCGATCGTAAATACCGACCAGGCGAACGCGCGCGTTCGGGCGCCGGTACGAGCTGAATACCTCGGGCACCCAAGCGCGATCGCGACGCCCAAACATGACGCCGAGCCCACCAGACGAAAACGCGACATCGCTGATCGCGTCAGCGCGAGAGATCTGGTCGAACGTGGGCGAACGCAGCGACTTCGGGAACAGACGCGTCTCGGCCAGCACGGCGTTTTCATCGAAATAGTTGAAGCGCAGCCGGGTTGCTCCCGTCACGTCCAGCGGTTCGCTGCTCACCACGTCTTGTCGGCCGTCACCATCGAAGTCACCCGCGCTCAGTGTCCAGCCTCCGACGTCGGTGCTCAGCGAGGACGCGATGAATTGACCGCTCGGCTCTCGGCACACCGCATCGGCATCACAGCCCCAGCCCGAAGGACACAGCGGGGCTCGACCGTCGTCGGCTGGCGAGCAGTCGAAATGGCACTCGAACGCCGAGCCCGGCGGACGGCAAGCAGTGCCTGGGTCGCGCGGAAAGCCGTCGCAATCTTCCTTGCCGTCGATCACGTGGTTGCCGCACCCCGCCTCGGGAATGCTCGGAAATTCGCGGCAAGCACTCGCGAACAAGCAAAGGGTACTGAAGGCGAACAGCTGGCGCAGCTTCAAAACGGACTCTCGAGATCGCTCGGGATGCGCGCGTGGGGAGGGGCGACACCCGGAGCACGCTTACCGGGCCTGGGCGGCGCAGCATCGCGCGCGCTGGACTCCGCCGCCACGTTCGGCGTGACGGGTGCGCTCGGCGCAGCAGAGGGAGCAGTAACGGGGGTGGGCACGGCAACGGCGACGGGTACGGGTGGTGTATGAGACGCGGAGGGCGACGCAGCCACTGGGGAATCGTGCCAGCCGCGGCTGAGCCACAGCGTGGCGGCGGCTGCGGTCACCAGGAGCAGCGCCCACAACGGCCAACGAGCGCGTTCCTGGCGCGCGAGGCTCGCGCTGCGCACCAGTGCGCCGCGCCCCTGATCCAGATCGCTCGGCCCGCTGACGTCTGGCGAAAAAGGCTGCAGGGTGGTGTCAGCGGTCTCTCGCGAATGGTCGCGACTCAGTTCCGAACCGGGCGGTGGGCGAGACAAGCGTGGCGGGCCCGAAGGCACGAGCGACCCAGCGCGCTCGGCCGCCTGCGACAGCTCGCTGAGCGCCTCGCTGGCCGTTGCGGGGCGCTGCTCCGGCTTCTTTTCCAGCATGCGCAGGATGGGTGCGTCGAGCTCGGGCGAAAGCTCCGGACACACGTCCGAGACACGCGGCGGCGCTTGAATGATGTGCGCCATCAACACCGCGATGGTATTTTCACCGGTGATCGGTAGGCGGCCCGTCAATAGCTCGTGGCACAGCACACCCAGCGCGTACACGTCCGAACGGCCGTCGACGGTGTCTCCACGAGCTTGCTCGGGCGACATGTACAGCGGAGTGCCGAGCGGTGTGCCACTCACCGTGTGCACGCGCGAATTGTCGAGCAGCTTGGCCATGCCGAAATCGAGCAGCTTTGGCACGGTCTCACCCGTGGCGTCCCAGATCAGGTAGATATTCTGTGGCTTGAGATCGCGGTGCACGACGCCGGCGGCGTGCGCCGCGTCCAGGGCTTCGGCGATCGGCCGCAGCAATTGCACCGTGTTCTCGACGCTGCAGCGTCCCTCGCGAGCGATGAAGCGATCGAGCGGCTCGCCCTCGAGCAAGTCCATCACGTAAAAGTGACGCCCATCGGTCAGCTTCCCGAACGAGAAGATGTCGATGATGTGGCGGTTCTTGATCTGGTTCACGGCACGCGCCTCAGCCACGAAGCGCAGCACCGCGTCCGAATCGGAGCCTGCAATGCGATGCAGCACCTTGACCGCGGCGCGGCGTTTGAGCAGCGGGTGCACGGCCTCGTACACGGTTCCGAAACCACCCTCCCCCAACTTCCGCCCCAGGCGATACTCGCCTGCCATCCAACCCGTGATTTCGGGTGTAACGCTGTCGGCTTTGGGTGACGGAGAATCGGCCATGGGCGCCCGCGGGGCCGCAAGATAGCATTTGCGGTTCCACGCTGGCCCCCAAACTCAGCGGCTGAAGCGCAGGTTGACGCGAATCGCCGTGGCGGCAGCGTTCCCGGCGCGATCGAGAGCCGGCACGAAAGCCTGGCTGGCCAGGCAAGTGCGAGCCGCAGCGCCGAAACCCTGGCCAGCGGGCGCTTCGGAGAGCAGCTGAGTCCGCGAAACACGACCGGATTTGGCGATCGTGACCATGACCCCGACGTCGCCTATGTCGTCCTGCGCGGCGCTCGGGAAAAAGCCGCGGCAAGGGTCATTGCCGGGCAGCCGGGGCTTGCGACTCAAATCCGACAGCGGGGTGAGCGCGTCGCCGACGGGCCGCGCGCTCGGCGGGGCGAGCGGCGCATTGCCGGGCGTCGGCACGGCGCGGGCCGCGACGGCAGCGAAGGCGGCCGTGCCGCCCACGGCGACCACGCCCCCGCCGTAGCTTGCCCCATGTGCATCGGTCGTGAAGTCGACGGCGTCTTCTGCTTGCTGCGCGGGAGCCGCATCTGCCTTGGCGAGGTGCAGGGCACCCGCGCGCGCCGCGCTGGCGGGTGCGGGTGCAGCGACGTGAGTCGGCGGGTCCTTCACCGTTTCAGGGACGACGCTTTCCGGCGGCGGAGGAGCAGGCTCGGGTGGAGGCATGAATTCCACTTCCACCGGCGGCGGGACGCGTTCGGGCAGCGCGGCCTGGTGGTGGTTTGCGAACAGCAGCGCGGCCGCGGCATGGCTGCCGAGCGCCAGGACCCAGCCCAAAGTCACCCAGTGCTGCTTTCTCGACGCGCGCCCGAACAGCTCCCCGACCAACGAGTCGAGCGGCATTTCGCTGTGATTCATGATCATCGTCGTCTCCTAGGGCGCGGCTAGTGGGTCGCGCTGGACGCGACTTTGTCGGCGGCAAATGCGATCTTGACGGCGCCGGCGTCGCGTATCGTGTCGACCACGTGCATCACGCTGCCGTGGCTGGCCGCTGCCGACGCCGCGATCACCGTGCGCAGCTCCGGGTTTTGGCGTAGCGCTTTCTGGGTCTGATCGCGCAAAGCCGCGTCGCCTGCCAGCGGTTGCCCGTTGGCGAGCACCTGACCTTGCGCATCGATGCTCAAGGTCAACATGGTTTGGGTTGCTCCCGCGGTTGCCGCCTTCGGCAAGTCGAGTGGCACACCGTGGCCCGCGATCAGCTTGGCCGTCACCATGAAGATGATGAGCAAAACCAAGGTCACGTCCACGAGCGGCGTGACGTTGATGCCGTTGATGCCTTCTTCGTCGTTGTTGCTGACACTTGCCATGGGAAGGGCTCCTTCTGCTCAGCTGGGCAGGGTGCTGATGCGTTGCATGCCGAAGGTTTCCGACGGTTCGCGCACGGAGGGCGCGCGAACCGTGCCCGACCTTTCGCCTCCGGAAGCGGCCGCTTCGCCCTTGGCGTAGGCGAGCAAGATGTGTGTCAAAGCGTCGGAGTTGGCCAGTGTGGCGCGGATTCTGCGTTGAAAGTAGTTGAACGCGGCGACCGCCGGAATGGCCACGACTAGCCCGATTGCGGTCGCCACCAGCGATTCCGAGATCGAGCCCATCACGTCGCTCGCGGGACCTGCAGCCCCGCCGCTAGCTCCAGCGCCCTGCAGCTTCTCGAAGGCTTGCACGATACCGATTACCGTGCCCAGGAGCCCGATGAACGGGGCGTTGTTGCCAACCGTACCGAGAAACGCCAAACGCCGCTCGAGTCGCATGCGCTGCAGCGCCGCGGCGCTGGCCATCGCCTCCTCGGCGGCCTCGGCGCCGCGCCCGAGTTGCCTGAGCCCCGCCGCGACGATCGCCGCTTCGGCGGATTTCGATGCCGCGACCAGGTCGTGCGCGCCGTTCAGATCGTGTCTGTTCAAGCGCTCCGCGAGCGCCTCGGCGAGCTTCTGGATGTTCTCGTTGACCACGGTGAAGAACCAACCGCGTTCGATCATGATGGCTACGCTCACGACGCTGAGCGCGATCATCAAGTACATGACGGGGGTGGCGCCGAGCTCGAGCAAGATCTGTTTGGACCGTTCGACGATGTTCGTGTTCATGGCTCGGCCACAGAGCACGCTGCGTGCCAGCGCGCGCGTGCCAGCAATTCGGCACGAATTCGGCTATTTCCCGACAACCGAAGACACGCGAGCGCTCGCCAACGGACAGCTGTCCGCGCCGCACGGACGGCGAAAGGCGGACTCGGACAACTGTCCCGAGCAATGCGAGCCACGATCGGAGTTGCCCTTGAGGAGAACCCGCGACTCGCGCGCACACCACGCACTTGGCCCGAAGGTTGCTCTAGGCCGGTGCAGAGGCAAACATGAAACTCAGTTGGCTCGCAGTTGCTTGTGCGCTCGCGTATCCGAGCATCGCAGTCGGACAACCCAATGAATCGGACGCGGCAGCGCTCGTGCCTCCGAAGCTGCTCGAGCCCGTCGCGCCCAACTATCCCGAAGCCAAGCGCGCGAGTGGCGAAAGCGCGAACGTCACGCTCACGCTGACCATCGATCGCGATGGTCAAGTGACGGACGTGGCCGTCGCGGAATCGGCAGGCGCGGAGTTCGACCAGGCCGCGGTCGAAGCGGCTCGCGCTTTGCGCTTCGAGCCGGCGCACAAGAACGGCGCAGCGGTCAGCGCCAAGATCCGCTACCTGGTCGAATTCAAGCTCGCTGCTGCAAGCGAGCCCGCGGCGCCTCCGGCAGCGGCGGCGGCTTTACCGGTAGCGCCAGTCGTGCAAGCGACGGCAGCGGCTGCACCGGCAGCAGCCACTTCGAGCGCCGAGGAAGAAGCCTTGGACCTGGAGGTTCAAGGCGAAAAGCCGCCGCGCGAACCGACCAAGCGCGTGCTCGCCGCCGAAGAGATCAGCCGCATTCCCGGCACCAACGGCGACGCCCTGCGCGCCATCGGCAACATGCCGGGCGTGGCTCGACCGCCCGGCGGCGACGGCATGTTGATCGTGCGCGGCTCTTCACCGAACGACACGCAAGTGTTCGTCGATGGCACGAATATTCCGATGGTCTACCACTTTGGCGGGCTGTCCTCGGTCATCCCCAGCGAGATGCTGGAGAAGCTCGACTTCTACCCGGGCAACTTCGGACCTCAGTACGGTCGGGCGATGGGCGGCGTGGTCGATGTGGGCGTGCGCTCGCCACGCAAGGACCACATCGGAGGCCTCTTGCAATTCGATTTGGTCGACGGTCGCTTGCTGATCGAGGGCCCCATCAGCAAGAGCACGCGCTTCATGCTCGCGGGCAGACGTTCTTGGCTCGACGCTTGGCTCGGGTCCGCACTGAAGGACAGCGGTGTGGGCGTGACGAAAGCGCCCGTCTACTACGACTACCAAGCGCTGGTGGAGCACGATTTCTCATCCCAAACCACGCTGCGTTTGTTCGCGTTCGGCGCCGACGACCGCTTCAAATTGACCTTGAATAGCCCCGATTCGAAAGATCCCGCGATCGGCGGCGATGCCAACCAGACCAGCAGCTTCGGACGGCTGCAAGCTCGGCTCGAGACACGCCCGTCGAGCACCAGCCGCGTCAGCTCGCAAATTTCGGTGGGTCGTGAAGGTCGGCACGCTTCGATTGGTACTTTGGGCTTCGATCTGAGCCTGCGCTCGATCGACGCCCGCTCGGACGTCCGCGTGCAGCTCTCGAAGGCGGTCACCGCAGTGGCAGGCATCGACATCCAGTACTTGGACTACGACGTCACTTGGAAAGCGCCCCCCGCTAACTTCGATTCAACGCAAAGCACGGGCCCCCTGTTTGGGCGACCCAGCGTGGAGTTACACGGCACGGGCGACGTGTTTCGACCCGCCGGGTACGCCATGTTCGAGCTCACGCCCGTTTCAGGACTCAAACTTTTCCCGGGCGTGCGCGCCGATTACCACACGGACACCAAAGCCTGGACCGTCGACCCGCGCATCGGCGTCCGCTACGACGTGCACGAGGGCTTTCCGCGCACGACCCTCAAAGGCGGAGTCGGGCTCTATCATCAACCGCCGCAGCCGTACCAAAGCATCGAGCCCTTTGGCAGCAAGGGCGTCGGCAGCGAAAGCGCGGTCCACTATAGCGCGGGCTTCGAGCAGGAAATCAGCCACCCCCTCGAGCTGTCCGTGGAAGGGTTCTACAAGGATCTGAACAACCTGGTCGTGCCCGTCGCCGCAGCGAGCAGCACTGGCAACGGACAATCTTATCAGAACAACGGCGCTGGTCGGGTCTACGGTTCGGAGTTTTTGCTCCGCTACAAACCCGAGGGACGCTTCTTCGGCTGGGTGGCGTACACCTTGTCGCGCAGCGAGCGGCGCGATGCCGCAGGCAATGCGACCTACCTCTTCGACTACGACCAGACGCACATCCTGACCGCGCTCGGCAGCTACAAGCTCGGTCGCGGTTGGCAAGCTGGCATGCGCTTCCGCTTCGTCTCCGGGACGCCGTACACTCCAGAGCTCGGTGGCGTCATGGACTACGACGCGGGCAGCTACTCGCCCATCAGCTCGAACGATCGCAACTCGGCGCGCACGGGCGCCTTTCACCAACTCGACCTGCGCATCGACAAAACCTGGACATTTAGCGCGTGGAAGCTGAGCGCCTACCTCGACGTGCAAAACACCTATCTGCACGCCAATCCCGAAGGCGTCTCCTACAACTACAACTACTCGAAGAGCTCGAACCTGACTGGGATCCCGTTCTTGCCGATCATCGGCTTGCGAGGCGAACTATGAAAAAGCTAGCGACTATTGGCTTTCTGCTGGGCTTATCGAGCCTGTTTGGTTGCGCGCCAGACTTCGACCCGGGAGCACGTGTCACTTCCTACCGCGTACTGGGCCAGCAAACGGATCTGCCCTTCGCCAAGCCGGGTGAAACCGTGAACATCAGCTCGCTCAGCTACGACCCGCAAGGTCGCACCGTCAGCTGGGCCTGGAGCGCGTGCGTGAACCCCGACGCTTCCACCGTCGAGGGCTGCCTGGCCAAGATCGAAACCGACGCCGCGACCTCCGGCAGCTCGCCGATCTTGGCGCAAGGACCGGAGCTGAGTCACTTCAGCTATACGGTTCCTGCAGACGCGCTCGATTCATTGCCCGAAGGCGCCAAGGCTTCGGCCATGATCGGAGTGATCAGCATCGCCTGCCCGGGTGACTTGAGCTTCGAGCAAGGCTCGAACAATCTGCCCTTTTCCTGCAAGGAAGCCGGCACTGGCCGCGTCTTGGCACTCGACGAGTACGTCGTCGGCTTGAAACGCATTCAAGTGCGAGCGACCGATCGCAACCAAAATCCCGAGATCGAACAGGTAACCTTCGACGGCGCAGACTGGCCCGAAGCAGAGGTCAAGCAGGTGATGGCTTGCGACACCGAAGGCAACGAGTACAAGCCGTGCGCCGACGACAGCAAACACCAGATCGGCGCGCGCCCGACGGCCGCCAGCGTCGAGTCCGGCAGGACCGAGCTCGGCGCCGACTTCAGCGAACAGGTGATCATCGAGTACTATGCGACCGAAGGCGTGTTCGAAAGCGAGATCAAGATCGCCGCCGAACCCGAAACCGGCTGGGCCGCGCGCAAGGAAGCGTCGGGTCGGGATCTCACGCTGTGGATGGTCGTGCACGACGACCGCGGTGGAGCGACCTGGGCAGAACGGCACGTGCACGTGCAGTGACCACCGCAAAACTGCGCCGTGTCCGGCTCCCGCTGGGCACGGCGCAGTTTTGCACTTTACCAGGTCAGGAAGTTGGGCAAGCTGACATGCGCCAGCCATGACCGTGATTGCATTGACGATCGAAGGCGATCTGTGCGGGCCGATGAGCATCGGCACCGTGGCCGTGATCCGCGCCATCGAGCAGCACTTGGGCCTATCCCTCGCCCAGGCGAATGAATTCGTGGATCGCTGCGTGTTCGAGCAGCAACAGGTCAGCTTGCCCGCGCCCACGAGGGCTGCGGCGGAAGCCTTGCTCGGCGCGTTCGCCCAGCTGCCGGCGGCGAAGCGCATTCATGCATCGATTGCCGACTGAACTCGCGCTATGGGAGGCCCAATGGGCATCTCCCCGTACATGAAGAACTTGCGCGCGCATTTCGGATCACAGCTGGTCATGAGCCCCAGCGTGGCCGCCCTCATTCGCAACGAATTGGGGCAGATCCTGTTCCTGGTGCGCTCCGACAACGGACTCTGGGATCTCCCAGCTGGTGCCATCGACCCGGGCGAGAGCCCCGCGCAAGCGGTGGTGCGCGAGGTTCGCGAAGAGACCGGCTTGATCGTCGAACCGACCGCGGTGGCAGGCGTGTTCGGCGGCGAGGGCTTCCGCGTCTACTACGGCAACGGTGACGTGGTCGAGTACACGGTGATCGTCTTCGAATGCCGCGTGGTCGGCGGCGAGCTCGGTGGACTGGACGACGAAACGGCCGAGCTCCATTTCATCGACGGGGCCAAGCACCCTCCCCTCACGGCCGCCTTTCCCGAGTCTTTGTTCGAGCCCCCCGGGACTCGGGCACCTCTGTTCTGAGCGCTGCTCACGGCGCAGCCAAACGCGCCACTTCACTGCCACCGAGCAAGAAACAGCCGAGGCCAAAGTCTTCGTAGTTCGGCAGCTTGTCGAAGGTCACGGGCTGACCGTCGGAGGGCTGTTGGCCCGTCCCTTGTACGTAGCCGAGAAAGCCATTTTCGTGCACGGAAGAGGCCATCGCGGACCACGCCCGCTCAATCACGGGTCGATAGCTGGCCGCTGCCAACAGCCCTTTGCGCACGCCCCAAGCCATGCCGTACGTGAACAGTGAGGTACCAGTGAGCTCGGGGCCGCCAAAATGCGTGGGGTCATGCAGGCTCACGTTCCAGAAGCCGTCGCTGCGCTGGACCACGCGCAGGGCTTCCGCCATGGCTTGGAAATCGGCGAGATACTCGGCCCGATGTGGCTCACTCTCGGGGATGGTGTCGAGCACGCGCGTCAGCGCTGCGAACACCCAGCCGTTCCCGCGCGACCAATAACAATTTTTGCCGTTCGGCTCGGTGTAAGGCGGATCGTAGTTCGCGTCGCGCCACCACAGGTGATCGGTCTTGCTATAGAAACCCGCCGCGCCCTGCGAGCTCTTCGAGCTCGAGTACATGGCGTACATTTTGTCGTAGTAGGCCGCCTTACCGCGCAGCGCGCCCAGCTTCGCGAACACCGGCATCGCCATCTGCAGCGCGTCGATCCAAGTCCAATCGTCGACCGCGGCGCCGGCAACCACCAGGTCGATGTCGGCTTGGATGTCCTTGATGCGCTCGGCCACGGGCTCGATCGCGTACAAATCGAGATACGTTTGCCCCGCACACTGATTGTCGGCGCTGCGGGTGGTCGCGCCCGAGCTCAAGCCCCAAGCATGGCTCGTTCCCCAGGCGACCGCGTAGCTGAGATCACTCGGCATGGGATCGACCCCGTACAACCCCAACAAGCCCTCGTAGTAAACCGCCCGCGTCCAGATATGGCTCGGGTGCGAGCCATCGATCGCCTTCCCTGGGTCGGGCCACTTGGCAACGAAGTATGCGTTGGCTCGGCGCAGCACTTCCAGCACGTCCGCGCGCGCCGGCAAGCCAGAACCGCCAGCAGCCAAACCGCCCTCGCCACCCAGCCCAGCTCGCCCGCCGGAGCTCGCCCCGCTGGTTCCGCCAACGCTTTCCCCGGCTCCCGCACTGCCCCCACGCGGGGCGCCGGACGCGCCCGCTGCCACACTCGCACCGGCCTCGGGACCCGCGCCGGCACCTCCACCCTCTCCGCCAAGCGTGGCGTTGGAACCCGCCGTCGCGCTGGTTCCAGCTGACTCGCCGAAAGCGCCCGCCGCGCCCGCGCCCCCGACCGCCACGCTCGATGCCCCAGCGCCGCAGCCCATCAGCAGCGCCAATCCCAAAATCGTGACCCGCGGCTTCATTCCAGAACGATCCAGGGGCGATGCCTCGGAAAACTTTGCGTCAGCCGCAGGAACATCGGCGCCCCGGATCTGCCTTAGTTTTTCAAACGATAGCCGGTTCGAAGCAACCAGCGCGTGACACCCAGGCACACGAACAGGAACAGCAGGGTCATGCCAAAGCTGACGCCCACGCTCACGTCCGAGGCGTCATAGAAGCTCCAGCGAAAGCCGTTCACCAGGTAAACCACCGGGTTGAACAGGGTCAGTTTCTGCCAAAGTGGCGGCAGCATTTTGATCGAGTAGAAGCTGCCGCCGAGGAACGTCAGCGGCGTCACGATCAACATCGGTACCAGCTGTAACTTCTCGAAACCATCCGCCCACAGTCCGATGATGAAGCCGAACAAGCTGAAGGTGACCGAAGTCAAAATCAAAAACGCGATCATCCACAGCGGGTGAGCAATGTGGTAACTCACGAACACACGCGCGGTGAGTAAAATGATAGCGCCGATGATCACCGATTTGGTCGCCGCAGCTCCCACGTAACCCAGCACGATCTCGACGTACGAGATCGGCGCCGACAGCACCTCGTAAATCGTGCCCGCAAACTTGGGCATGTAGATACCGAACGACGCGTTGGAGATGCTCTCGTTGAGCAAAGACAGCATCGTCAGGCCCGGCACGATGAACGCCGCATAACCCACGCCCTCGATGTCGGTCATGCGTGAACCGATCGCCGAGCCGAAGACGATGAAATAAAGCGAGGTCGAAATCACCGGGCCTGCGATGCTTTGCGAGATGGTGCGAAAGAAACGGGACATCTCGAATAGGAAGATGGCGCGGACCGCGTGACGATTCATGACGTGGACCTGACCAGGCTAACGAAGATGTCTTCCAGTGAGCTCTCGCGCGTCTGCAAATCTTTGAGCTCGATGCCGAGCTCCGCCAGGCGCCGCAAAAGAGCGGACATTTTCGAGCGATCCCGCTCGGCGTGAAATGTATACGTGAGCTGCGCGCCGTCCTTCGCCAGCACCAGCTCGAACTCGGACAGCTCCGCCGGCAGCGCGGACAACGGCTGTTGCAGCTGCAAGATGAGCTCTTTCTTACCCAGCTTCACCATTAGCGCGGCTTTCTCCTCGACCAGGATGATCTCGCCCTTGTTGATCACGCCGATGCGGTCGGCCATCTGCTCTGCCTCTTCGATATAGTGCGTGGTCAAGATGATGGTCACCCCGGTTTCGCGTAGCGAGCGGACCATCTGCCACATGTCCCGTCGCAGCTCGACGTCCACACCCGCGGTGGGCTCGTCCAGAAACAGGATCTGAGGCTCGTGCGAGAGCGCTTTGGCGATCAGCACGCGTCGCTTCATGCCGCCGGACAAGGCCAAGATCTTGCTCGCGCGCTTATCCCATAACGAAAGCTCTCGCAGCACCTTCTCGATGTGCTGGGGATTCTTCGGCTTGCCGAACAGGCCGCGGCTGAAGCATACGGTGTCCCAAACCGTCTCGAACATGTCGGTCGACAGTTCTTGCGGCACGAGCCCAATCTTCTCGCGCGCAGCGCGGTAGTCTCGAACGATGTCGTGACCATCGGCAACGACGCGACCCGAAGTCGGGTTCACGATGCCGCACACGACGCCGATGAGCGTGGTCTTGCCCGCACCGTTCGGTCCGAGCAGCGCGAAGATCTCCCCCCGACGGATCTCCAGGTTGATGTCCTTGAGCGCCTGCAGGCCCGAGGCATACGTCTTGGTCAGGTTCGTGACGGAAATGATCGACTGCACGCTTTCTCCTGGCCGCTCCAGATCCCATACTCTCGGTGAGCGAGCAACTCACGACCGAGCTCGCGCTCGTCGAGCGATCGCCCCTGCCGCGTTCAGAACGCTTTCTGGGGTTCGATGGTCACCGTCATCGTCCCAGCGCGGCTCAGCCTTCGGCGTCGGGTTCCGACGACCGAACCATCGCGCAGGACTCCTAACCGATCGGGCAGAGTGTCCGCGCGCGGTTTCGGGTGTTAGGTTCTCGGCTTGCTGGTCCCTCCGCCTCCCACACCCGTCAAGCCCGGGCTGCTCGCGACCAAAGAGCTGTTCGGGCATACCCGTCGAACGCTGCGCTTGGTTTGGGCCTCCTCGCCGTCGCTCTTGCTCTATCTGTCCGGGCTCAGCGTCGCGGGGGCAGTGCTGCCACTGGCGATGGCGTATGCGGGCAAGCGCATCATCGATGCGGTGGTGCAGCACAGCCGACCGCTGACCTTGGATTGGGTGGCTCTCGAGCTGCTGTTCGTGGCGCTGTCGGCGGCGACCCAGCGCGCTCAAGGCCTCGTGCGCTCGCTCCTGGGCGCACGGCTCGGTACGGACGTGAACGTGCAGATCTTGGACAAGGCACTGCGCCTCGACCTGTCGTTCTTCGAAGACGCTGAGTTTTACGACAAGCTGACGCGGGCGCGGCGCGAGGCTTCTTCCAGGCCCGTGGCCCTGCTCAGCGAGAGCTTTGCGCTGGTTCAAAATGTGATCACGCTGCTCGGCTACGCGGTGATGCTCGCGCATTTCAGCGCTTGGATCGTGCTCGGGCTCTTGCTCGCCACGCTGCCCGCAACGCTGTCGGAGATGCGCTACTCCAAGATCGCGTTTCGAATCAGAAATTGGCGTTCTCCGGAGTCTCGAAAGCTGTTGTACCTGGAATACGTGCTGGCCAACGACGAGCACGTGAAGGAGGTCAAGCTGTTCGGCATCGGGCCACACCTTTTGGACCGCTACCGAACACTCGCCGAATCGTTCTTCGAAGAAGACAAGAAGCTCGCGATCCGGCGCGCCCTACTCACGCACCTGTTCAGCCTGATCGGCACGTTTGCCTTCTACGGCACGTATGCGGTGATGGCCGTGGCCGCCGCGCTTTCGCGCATCACACTCGGCAATCTGACGCTGTACGTGGTCTCGCTACGTCAAGGTCAGCAGGCCTTCCAATCGGTACTGAGCGGCATCGGGAATTTGTACGAGCACAACTTGTACATGTCCAATTTGTTCAGCTACATCGAGTTGGCCGAGGCCAGCGAGCAGAAAGAGCGCGAGCGGGCCAGCCGTCGACTAGGCGTCGAGTCGAGCGGCGAAACCGGGATCCGCTTCGAGGACGTGGGCTTTCACTATCCCGGCAAAGACAGCTGGGCTCTGCGTCACGTCGATCTCACGATCGAACCCGGCGATAGCCTGGCCTTGGTCGGTGAAAATGGCGCCGGCAAGACCACCTTCGTCAAGCTATTGGCCGGTCTGTACCAGCCGAGCGAAGGGCGCATCGTGCTGGACGGACGCGATCTATCGACTTGGGACCCGGAACCGCTGCGGCGGCGCTTCGGAGTGCTCTTTCAGGACTTCAACAAATACCAGCTCAAGCTGCGCGAGAACATCGGCCTCGGCAGTGTGGCGCACCTGACGGACGAAACGCGCATCGAGCGCGCGGCAGAACGCGGCGGAGCGAGCGAGCTCTTGCAGACACTGCCAGGGGGCCTCGACGCGGCTCTCGGACATTGGTTCGAAAAGGGCAGCGAGCTGTCGGGCGGCCAATGGCAGAAGGTCGCCCTGGCACGCGCCTTCATGCGCGAAGAAGCCGACATTTTAGTGCTCGACGAGCCCACCGCAGCACTGGATGCGGAGTCCGAGCACGCGGTCTTCCAACGCTTCCGCGAGCTCGCCAAGGGGCGCACCACGATCGTCATCTCGCACCGCTTTCCTACGGTGCGCATGGCCAAGAGCATCATCGTGCTCGAACAGGGCCAAATCGTCGAACACGGTTCACACGAGTTTCTGCTGGAAAAAGACGGCAAATACGCGCGCATGTTCAAGCTGCAGGCACAGGGCTATCAGTAAACCGGCCTTGGCCACGCCTGGGCCGGCGCTCGCCAACCCGCCCACCGCCAGCGCCAGCGCCACCGCCAGCGCCACCGCCAGCGCCAGCGCCACCGCCAGCGCCACCGCCACCGCCACCGCCAG
>Ga0207691_10004109_pt1 | contig 14135 bp, 5 predicted proteins | sample KBSM13metaG_FD_184327 | JGI IMG/M metagenome (GOLD analysis project Ga0207691, IMG submission 184327) | Miscanthus rhizosphere microbial communities from Kellogg Biological Station, Michigan, USA - KBS M1-3 metaG (SPAdes) (version 2) | ecosystem: Host-associated > Plants > Roots > Rhizosphere >... | reverse complement strand
GGAGCGCCTAGGGCGCGGCCAAACGCCCCGCGCGGGGCGCGGGGCGTTTGGCAGGAATCGTGATGCGAAGGGTCGGGTGGCGGTCGCCGCGACGGTGGCGGGTCGGTTCGAACTTAGAAGTTGAAGATCACGTCGACCGCGAACGTCACCTGGTTCTGCTCGGTCAGGCCGTCGAAGTAGTCTTCGGTGGAGTAGTCCCAGCGGAGCTCGGGGCGGACCTTGAGGTTGGAGCCGAGCTCGTGGTGGGGGAAGGGCGTGATGGTGACGCCGCCGGTGAGTTCGAACAGGTTCTGGTCGACGCCGGTGGTGAACCCGCCGCTGTCGCGGTACCACTCGGCGCGGCCGCCGACGCTGTAGTAGTCGTTGACGCGGTAGACGGCGTAGCCGGCGAGGCCGTACCAGCTGGCGGTGCCGTCGCCGCCGTCGGGCTCGGGCGCGTCGGGCTGGAAGCCGAAGACGGCGTCGCCGAGCAGGGTGAGCTTGTCGGAGGCCTTGTGGGAGATGACGAAGTCGAAGGTCGCGCCCCAGCTTTTGTCGCCGTCGACCTCGGGTCCGATGATGCCCATCAGCGCGTAGCTGGTGCGGTCGTTGGGGGTGTGGCGCAGGCGGCCGTGGAAGCTGACCATGCCGTTGTTGTCGGTGAAGGCCTGGTCCCAGCCGCGGTCGATGCCGGCCTCGACGCTCCAGCGGTCGTTTAAGTTGTAGAGGGCGCTGGCGCCGGTGAGGGTGTAGGGCAGGGCGGCGCCGAAGGTGAAGCTGTGCGTGTAGAAGACGCTGGCGTTGGGGTCGACTTGCTTGAAGAACAGGAACTTACCGGCCCGGATGCGCAGGCCCGTGCCCACCGGCACGGCGACGTCGACGTACGCCTGGAGCAGGTCGAACTGCACGTCGGGGCCGTTGAAATAGTCCTGGCTGTCGCCGAGGCCGTTGGCGTGGAGGAAGCGGGCGTCTTCGCCGACGAGCATTTCCACGCGCCCGCCGACGTCCCACTGGTCGGCGTCGGCGACGACGGTGCGCTCGGCGGCGAGGTCGAGCTGGTTGAACAGGAACTGGGAGTTCTGCTCGAAGTCGAACACGCGGCCGGCGTTGATGTTGCCGACGGGGTCCATGAAGTTGGATTCGAAGGACGCTTCGACGTAGCCGAAGATGTTGATCCGCGCATCTTCCAGGAAGTCGGCCAAGCCGTTGCGGTCAAGCAGGGACATCAGCGGCCGGCGTCGGGTGGGGCTGATAGCGGGGTAATACTTCTCACCGAAGGGGGCCTGATCAGCGGGCGGGGCTGAGGTGGAGATGGTCGTGCCATTCTCGGGGGCGAGGGCCGTGTCGGCGGCACGGGCGACATTATGGGACCCGCCAAACCCCCCGCCGGCACCGCCTACCACCAAAGCGGCTGCGAAACCCACCACTGCCATGCACTTACGAGAGAACCTCATGTTGCTCCTTCGCCTCTCGCCCTAACAAGGGGGCGATACAAAGACCCCGTCTTGAAATTCCGCACGTTTTCAGTCCGGCGCATGCATGTGTGCAAGGACTGCACAGGCGTCATAAACGGACCGATTCGTGCTGCTCAACCCAGACGTGCCAGCGCTGCTTCACCGCCTCCGGCCGCCAAGGCAGTTTACCCAGACTAACACAACTCGCGGCCACGACGCAGATTCCGTTCTTCTTTCGACAACGGCGGCCGTTTCTCTTCAGGCGCGCGCTGCTATACGGCTTCGCCCAGCGAGTGTCCGCGGCGTCGAGGTGCATATCCGAACTGGCGCCAGAAAGTGCGGTTCTGCGGCCGGTTTTACCGGCTTTCCTCACGCCACAAACCCCAACCTTGACAGTTTTTAGCCCGTACATCTATAGTGCGATCCGGCCGTCCTGCAACGGGATTAAGCCCCCTCGAACTGTGGGTGTTTCGCGTGAGACAGTTTCGAGTCTTTGAATCATTCTGAGCGCTAGAATGGGCCCCCGTCATGACGGGGTGAATGCGTGGAGTACGCGGGCATGTCCCGTCGCGGGAGCGGCGGGCACTGGAGGCGTCCCCGGTCGGAGTTCGGCCACCCAGCGGCGGCTGAACTCAATAGCGCCAAGGTTCCTGTCCAAATCGCCCCCGGCCGGTGGGCGAAGCGGACCCGAACCCTCAAGGCGGCGAGCGGCGGACGAGGGTGGTGGGTCGTACGCCCGAGTTGTAGCAAGCCGCTGTTTTGCGTCTGTTTGCGCAGGAGAAGCTTGTGAGCCTTAGCCTCAGGTCCCGTCGGATGTCCCATCGCCTCGGATCGGCCAAGAACCGTAGACCCGTTAAACCCTCCGGTCTCCGATCCGACCGCGCGCCCGTGGACTCGCCCGTCGCCTCGTCCGTCGAGCCCCTGGAAGGGCGCGTGCTCCTGGCGACGCACCTGGCGCCGTCGGCCGACACCTTCGTGCGCAACAACGCCTTCCAGGACGCCAACTACGGCGCCTCCCCCTTCCTCTGGGTGAAGACCTCGACGCCGGGCGGCGGCGACAGCCGAAACGCGTTCCTGCGGTTCAACGTCGGCGGCGGCATCGACGCCAACTCCATCGGCACCGCCACGCTCTACCTCTCCGGCGCCCTCCAATCGCCCACCACGGCGCCCATCACGGCCGGCATCTTCGGCGTCGCCGACAACTCCTGGCAGGAGGGCAACGGCAACGTCTCCGTGCGGCGCCGCGGCGGGGGCGGGGGTGGCGGCAGCCAGCTCACCGGCACCTCGCTGGGCGACGGCTACGACACCGACGGCGGCATCGACTGGAACAACCAGCCGGCGACCTCCGCCGGCCCCGTCGCCACCGCCGTCGTCGACCGCGACACCTTCAACACCTATGCCTTCGACGTGACGCAGTACGTCCGCAGTCAGGTCGCCGGGGGTGACAACAACATCTCGATGGCGGTGAAGGGCAACGAGGCCACCACCGCGTTCATGCGTTTCATCTCGAGCAACTTCGACGGCCCCGGCAAGCCGCAGCTCGTCATCAGCCGCAGCGACGACTCCTTCGTCCGCGCCAACATCAGCGCGTCCGGGATCAGCGCCGGCGGCGGCGCCACGCACACGGTGGTCGTCTCCTACGCGGCCGACGTGCCAATCGACCTGTCGAAATTCGGCACCGACGACATCCGCGTCCGCCGCGCCGACGGCGCCCCGCTCGACGTCGTGAACCTGTCCGCCGACCAGCCCTTCAACAGCGCCTCGGTCAACGTCACGTACGTGGTTGCCTTGCCCGGCGGCACGGCCGACCGGTCGGACAACGGGGTGTACACGGTCGAACTGCCGCGCGGCGCCGCGCGCGACGTCGCCGGCAACGAGAACGCCGCCAGCTTCGGCTCGTTCCGCATCGCCATCGACGACGCCCAGGCGCCGTCGGCGGCGGTCGTCGCCGGGCCGGTCACGGCGCCGGGCGGCAACAGTTACACCTTCACGGTCAACTACACCGACGACACCGCCATCGACGCCGAGAGCGTCAACGTCAACAACGTCGCCGTCACCGGCCCGAACAACACCACCCTGCCCGTCACGCAGGTCACCGTCACGCCCGACGCCGACAACGGCCAGGTCGCGGCGACGTACACGGTGGTGGCGCCCAACGGCGAATGGGACGCGTCCGACAACGGCACCTACAGCATCGTGCCCCGCAACAACCAGGTCCGCGACACCGCCGGCCACGACCTCAGCGAAAGCCTGGCGACGTTCCAGGTGTCGATCGGCCCGGCCGACGACGAGTCGCCGCAGGTGACCAGCGTGTCGGCGCCCAACGTGACCGCCGCGGGCGGGAACAGCCACGACGTCACGGTCATTTACAGCGACAACGTGGCGATCGACGTGGCGTCGATCGACGCGACCGACATCACCGTGAGCGGCCCGCGCGGCAACCTTGCTGTCGCCTCGCCCGTCGTCAGCCAGCCCACCGACGGCTCACCGCGCACGGTCACCTACCGCGTGACGCCGCCCGACGGGTCGTGGGACGCGGCGGACAACGGCGCCTACACGATCACGGTCAACGCCGGCGCGGTGCGCGACACATCGGGCCACGGCGTCGCCGCCGCGACGGGATCATTTGAAGTCAACGCCACCGGCAACGACGGGACGCCCCCCACGGCGACCGTTTCTGCCGCGCCCGACGTCACCTCCGCCGGAGGCGACACGTACAGCTTCACCGTCGTCTACGGCGACAACGTCGCCGTCCGCGCCAACAGCCTCGACGCCGGCGACGTGACCGTCGCGCCCGAAGGGGGCGGTGGCGCGCTCCAGGTGGTCGGCGTGGCGCCGGCGCCCAACAACGACGCCTCCCAGATCGCCGTCACCTACACCGTCGCGGCGCGCGGCGGCTCGTGGGACGGCGGCGACAACGGGCGCTACGTCATCACCCTCAACGGCAACCAGGTTGCCGACACCAGCGGCAACGTCATCGGCGGCCCCGTGCAGATCGGCGCGTTCCAGGTCGCGGTGCCCGGCACCGACAACCAGCGCCCCGTCCCGACAATCTCGGCGCTCAACGTCACCTCCGCCGGCGCGGGGGCGTACTCCTTCACCGTCACCTACGCTGACAACGTCGGCATCAGGGCCGAGACCGTCGGCATCGATGACGTTTCCGTCGCGGGGCCGGGCGGCCCGCTGGCGGTCACCTCGACGCAGACGCTGCCGTCGGGCACGGACCTGGTCGTCACCTACTTCGTCACCCCGCCGGGCAACTCCTGGGACGCCGCCGACAACGGCGCGTACAATATCACCGTCGGCGAGGGCGCCGTCACCGACACCAGCGGCAACGGCAACGTCGGCCGCAGCCAGGCGTTCCACGTGAACGTCAACGGCGGCGACCAGTTCGGCCCCCAGGGCACCGTCACCGCCCCCGACGTCGCCGCCCCGGGGCAGACCGCCACCGTCACGATCAAGTGGCAGGACGACACGGCCGTCCGCTCGAACACCATCGACGTCAACGACATCATCGTCTCGCGCGGCGACGTCAACGGCCCGCGCCTGCGCGTGATCTCCGCCGACGTCACCCCCAAGAACAACGGGCCGTCTGTCAACGCCGTCTACACCGTCGAGGCCCTCGGCGGCGCGTGGGACCCGTCGGACAACGACACCTACGTCGTCACTATCGTCCCCGACGAGGTCCGCGACACCTCCGACGGCGGCCACCCCGCGCAGGCGGGGTCCGGGGCGTTCTCCGTGAGCATCCCCGACAACGCCAGCCCCACCGCCACGATCACGGCCCCCAACATCACCGAGTCGACCGGCGAGCGGCAGAAGATCACCGTCTCCTACAACGACGACGTCGCCATCGACATCACCAGCATCCAGGGCAGCTCAGACCTGATCATCACCGGCCCCGCCGGCGTGGGCCGGCTGCTCCCGGTCTCGGTCACCACTTCCTCGTCCACCAACGACCCGACGATCGTCGTCACCTACGAGATCGACCCGCCCGGCGGCACGTGGGACGTGAGCGACAACGGGACTTACACAATCTCCGTCGCCCCCGGCTCGGTAAAGGACGCCGCGAAAAACGCCGTCACCGGCTCGGGCACGTTCACCGTCAACGTCGCCGGCGAGCCGCCCCTCAGCGGCCCGTCGATCGTCGCCGGCTTCACCATTGAAGCCATGGTCACCCAGGAGGACGGCAAGGTCATCCTCGTCGGGCGCCAGGCCAGCCCCAACGTCCCCGGCGGGTTCCAGTCGGTCATCCAGCGCCGCGACATCAGCGGCATCCTCGACGCCGGCTTCGGCAACGGCGGGCAGGTGCTGGGCGACCCCTCGTCCAACGTCGTGTTCTACGCCGTCGCCCTTACCAACAATGGCATCGTCGTCGCCGGCTCGCAGGACGGGCACTGGGTCCTGGCGCGCTACAACCTGGTCGGCCAGCCCGACGTCACCTTCGGCCAGGGCGGCCGCACCGTCACCACCTTTAACGCCAACAACGAATCCGCCTACGCCCTGGCGGTCGACCCGCGCGACGGCAAGCTGGTCGTGGGCGGCGGCTCGCCCGCGGGCCCCGAGGACGGCGAGGCCGACCAGAACTTCGCCTTCGCCCGCTACCTGCCCGGCGGCGCGCTCGACGTCACCTTCGGCCAGAGCGGCCTCCAACTGTTCGACATCAACGGCGAGGACGTCGTCGGCGCCATCACCGTCCGCGACGACGGACGCGTCGTCGCCGCCGGCTCCAGCGGGACCAACATCTCCCTCTTCCAGCTCTCGCCCAACGGCGAGGCCGACGCCACCTTCTCCACCGACGGCTACTTCACCGTGCCCGGCCTCAAGGCGCGCGTCGACACCGGGTTCTTCGTCGACCACTCGCAGGCCCTGGCGATCCAGGACGGCAAGATCCTCGTCGGCAACCACAACGACGCCGGCGACTTCGGCATCGTCCGCGTCAACCCCGACGGAACCGTCGACCCAACCTTCGGCCAGGACGGAATCGCCACCATCGACATCGGCGGGACCAACGACGACGTCGACTCGATCGTCCTCCAGCCCACCGGCGAGATCCTCGCCGTCGGGACGTCCAACGCCGGCGTCGGCGGCGCCGGCGTCACCGCCGTGGCCGCGCTGGACCGCAACGGCGGACTGCTGACCGGCTGGAACGCCGGCGGCAAGCTCACGTTCGACCCGAACATCACCCCCGCCGCCGGGCGCGAGCTGCACGTCGGCGACCTCATCCTCCGCGCCTTCGGCACCCGCCAGTCCGACGGACGCCTGGTCGTCGGCTCCAGCGACCGCTCGCCCGCGCCGTCCTCCTCGGCGTTCCGCAAGATCGTCGTCCCCGGCGTCAGCGCCGAGCCCATCGGCGAGGTGCAGGGCACCTTCGGCGTCGGGAGCACCAGCCGCGGCAGGCGGTTCGTCTACGTCGAGATGCTCAACGGCGTGCCCACCGGCAAGACGATCACCTTCTCCCTCAAGGGCAACGCCACCGGCCGCGTCTACCTGTCGGGCGACAAGCTCAACCTCCGCATCGAAGACCTCAGCGGCGGGGCGGTCCCCTGCTCGGTCGTGATCAAGGTCAAGGGCGGCGACGGGCGTGTGGCGCTCGGCGACGTCATCTGCACCGGCGGCCTCAAGGCTTTCAACGCCAAGACCGCCGACGTGTCCGGCACGATGTACATCCCCGGCATGGCGGGCAAGCTGGCGCTGGGCAACCTGACCGGCACGGTGGCCGCCTCCGGCGCCATCACCAGCCTGCTCGTCAGCGGCCTGGACGGCGCCAAGGTCCTCAGCGGCGCCAACTTGGGCAGCGACGCCAAGCTCGGGGGCACCGGCACCGGCGGCGACACCTTCGGCCAGGGCTTCATCGGCGCCCTCAAGGTCGCCGGCGCCATCAAGGGCTCCACCGTCGCGGCCGGCCTCAACCCCATCGACGAGATCATCGGCGACGAGGACGACATCGTGGTCGGCGGCGTGGCCGCGCCCGGCGGGCCGTTCAGCATCATCCGCTCCATCACCGCCAAGGGCGGCGCCGACGACGCCTCGCAGTTCATCGCCGGCGGGTTCAAGACCGTGAAACTGCCCAAGCGCGTCGACCCGGCAACGGACCCGCAGGCGCGGTTCCGCGTGATGTGAGCCGCGGGGCGAGCTCCGGCGCCTTCCTCCGTCTCCCGGTACTCCGGGGGAGGGCAGGGGTGGGGGCTGCTTTGGATCCTTGAGTTGGGATTTTTGATTTGTGATTAAAAGCCTAAGACCCCCACCCCAACCCTCCCCCGGAGTACCGGGAGAGGGGGAAAGAGCCGCCGCCAGATAAGCCTTGTCCGTGCTGCTGATTCGCTTGGTGCAGCGGGACGCAATAGCGCTCCCTACATGCTTTCGTTTTCCCCCGCCCGCTCAATGCGCTTCTATCCCGGCTTGGAAAGTCTCGAAGCTCGCGCCCTCTTCGACGCCTCCGTCTCCCTCGGCGCCCCCGTCGTCGTGAACGTCTCGCGCGAACCCGGGCAGCAGTCGGAAGGCACGATCGCGATCGACCCGACCAATCCGCTGCGCGTCTTCGCCGCGCCAAACGAGTCCGGCGTCTCGCTGCTGGGCGCGACCAGCGACGACGGCGGGCTGACGTGGGCGGCGGCGCAGTTCGCCGGCGGGCAGGGCGTCCTGCCGCAGGCGTGCTGCGACCCCAGCGCCGCCTGGGACGAGTTCGGCAACCTCTTCTTCTCCTACCTCGCCGTCGACACCGGCTCGGTCATCGTCCTGGCCAGCGCCGACGGCGGGCGGTCGTTCCGGCAGGTCGCGTCGTTCGCCGGCGAAAACGACCAGCCCACCGTCGCCGTCGGCCCCGGAAGCGTCGTCGGCGCCGGCAGCGTCTGGGTCGCGTTCAACCAGGACGGCGTCGGCCCCGTCGCCCACGGCGCGGCCGTCACCGGCGCGGGGCAGATCGGCTCCTTCGGCAAGCCCCGACGCATCGACCGCCGCGGAGGAGGGGGCGGCGCCGGCGACGGCGAGCTATCCAACGTCGGCGACATCGCCGTCGGGCCCGGCGGGCAGGTGCTGATGACCTACCAGACGTCGCGCCACGAGGGCCCCTCCGAAGTCTTCGCCCGCCTCGACCCCGACGGCCTGGGCCCCCGCCCCTTCGGCCCGGCCGTATTGGTCACGTCCACCAACGTCGGCGACTTCGACCACGTCCCCCCGCAGAACCAGCGCACGATCGACGCCGAGGTCGACCTGGCGTACGACCTCAGCGGCGGGCCGTTCGGCGGGCGCGTGTACCTGGCCTACACCGAAGAGACGCCCGACGAGTCGGGCGACACCGACGTGCTGGTGCGCTTCAGCGACGACGACGGCGCCACCTGGAGCGCCCCGCAGAAGCTGAACGACGACGCCACGCCCTACGCCCAGATCCTCCCGCGGATCGAGGTCGATCCCGAGACCGGCGCGCTGGGCGCCGCCTGGCACGACGCCCGCAACGACACCGGCACCGGCGGCGCCGCGGGGCCGACCCCGGCAACGCCAGGCGTCGGCGGCACCGACAACGCGGCCAACGACGAGACGCAGTTTTACGCGACGGTCGCCCTGCCGAGCGCCGCCGGACTGACGCTGACGCCCAACGTGCAGGTGAACGGCGGCTTCTCCGCCGCCGCCGCCAGCCACAACGCCAACGAGTACGGCGATTACATCGGGCTGGCGTTCCGCGGCGGCGCGCTCGTGCCGACGTGGGCGGACAACTCCAACTCCACCGGCGACAACCCCGACGGCTTCCACGGACCCTTCGACCTGTACGTCGCGAGGATCCCCGTCACCGTGACGGATCCGGCCCCCCCGCCGACGCGCCGACTCCTCGGCCAGACCGGCAGCGTGGGCGCCAAGACGCTGGCGTTCGCCGACGCCGATGGGACTGCCGTCGCCGTCACGCTGCGCGGCGGCGGGACCGCCTACGCCTTCCGGCAGTCCGACCGGGTCGACCTCGTGCTCCGCGGGACCACGGTGCGATCCTCGCTACGGATCCTCACGCGCGGCGGCGACGGGCGGGTGAAACTCGGCGACGTGACGGCCGGGGGCGGGCCGCTGGGGTCGGTCAACGCGCCCGGCGCCGACCTGCTGGGCAGCTTCGCGGTCGCCGGGCCGGTGGCGCGTCTGACGCTCGGCGACGTCGCCGGCGGCACGGTCGCCGCGGCCGGGCCGATCGCCCGCGCCACGGTCGCGGGCCTGAGCGGCGCCCGGTTCCTCAGCGGCGCCAGCCCCGCCACGCCGACGCGCGGCGCCACCTTCGGCCCCGGGCTCATCGGCCGCCTTACCGTCCGCGGCTCCGTCGCCAACTCGATCGTCGGCGCCGGCCTCGACCCCGTGAACGGCCAGTTCCTCGACGCCGACGACCGCGTCATCGGCGGCGCCGCGAGCGTCATCCAATCGATCGTGATCAAGGGCGGCGTCGACGACTCGACCCGCTTCGTCGCCGGCGCCTTCCGGACCGCCCGCCTGCCGGGCCGGGTAGACCCGGCGACGGACCCGAAGTTCATCCGCCTCTAATGCGCAACGCCGCCGGGCACCAGCCCCCTGTCTCCCTCCTCTTGGGCAACGTTTCCAGAATCCGGCGGCTCCGCTGCGCTACGCCGCGGCGTAGCGCAGCGGAGCCGCGGGATTCCCGGTCGCGCGCAGGCATTAATGGCAATCCGTACGGCAGGTGAGGAGCTACCGCGCGCAAAGAGGTTGCCTGGCGCGACAGGGAGGGGCTGTTCGCCCCGGAACCGACGGGCGGCGCTAGTGCACGCCTTCCGGAATCCGCGGCGGGACCAGCGTCGTGTGGACGACCAGGTACAACGGGCCCTGCTCCGCCGCACCCGGTGCGCCGGCGGCGGGATTGGGTCGCTTGGACGCGGTGACGCCGAACAGAAGGTAGCCGCCGTCGGGGGCGACGGCGTTTACGTCGAACGTCCGGGTTTCGAAATCGGGGACCTGCACCTTCAGGTCGTCCCGCCGCGGCACGCCGGGCGCCGGCTGGTCGGTCATGCCGAGGAGCGTCGTGAGCGAGACGCGGGCGCCGAGCGCCGCCGACTTGCCGTCGCCGGCGAGGGTCGCGCGGCCGGAAAGAACCACGCCCGCCGCCACCGTCCCGATGACGCCCTCGAACGCTTCGGCCCCGTCGGGGCCCGTCTTGCGCACGACCGACGCCACGTAAGCGCGGGACGTGGCGACCAGCACGTACGCGTTCTGCCCGGTGTACACGGTCATCCGCGGCGCCGAGACCGTGCCGGCAATCCGCCGCAGCGCTTCCACCTCGGCGGCGGATAACTCGGTGCCGGCGCGGTCGCCGCCGTGAAACGACGCCAGGTGCAGCTTGCGCGCAAGCACCGGTTCATCGGCGGCTATTTTTTCCAGCGTCTTGGCGTCGGGCTGCACCAGCCGCGCCTCCAGGGTCACCTGCCCCATACGCCGCCGGCGCAACTCGTCCAACACCTTCGCAACCGCCCCGTGCGCTTCCGCCGACCCGCGCACGTAGAGCTGTCCGTCGCGCTCGGCGACGAGGTGCGCGTCGCCGAGATCGGCTGGGGGCACGACCTCGCGCAGTAGCGTTATCAGCTCCTTCGTCTGCGCCTCGCGCGACTTGGCCGCATCGCCCGCGCCCGCGTCCGCGCCGGCCGGCGCAGGCGGCTGCGGCTTTTCGATGCCGAGTTCGGGCGCGTCGTTGAAATCGGGGATCGGGATCGCCAGGTCGCGGACGTCGTACGTCCGCTCGACCACCGCGCCGGCCGAGTCGGCGGCGCGGGCGGAAGCGGTCAAAAGGCCGAGCAGGATCGCAACCGTTGCGGGGGCGAGTCGGGCGGGCATGGCGGGTCCTCCGGGTGCGGCATCTGGGGTGACTTCCCCATTATGCCCCCGCCGTATCCCCCGCGTCCATTTTTGCCCGCGTCAAATGCATCCGCCGAGACGCAGAGGCGCAGAGACAGCCGCCGAGAAGCACCAGAAAAATGCAGCCACCGATGGGGCACCGATGAACACCGATTTGAAGAAGAGGGAAATGGCCCTTTCTTCCCATCGGTGGCAATCGGTGCCCCATCGGTGGCTGATGCTTCTCTGCTCTTTTTTTTCTCTGCGACCCTCTCTGCGTCTCTGCGTCTCTGCGGTTGCATTCCGCCGGGTCTAGCGCCGCCGGCGACGCAGGAGAACGGCGCCGAAAGCGATGCCAACGACCGACAGTCCCACCGGCTCGGGGACTGCGGTGATCTGGTAGACGATGCCGCCCGTGCCGTTCGAAGGCGTGTTGGTGACCAGAGCGTACAGTTCGCCGTTGCCGTCTTCGCCGAAGCCGTGGACGGTCAGCCCGTTGGGCAGCACGCCGTTGGCGAACTGCGGGAGCAGGAACTCCTTGATCAAGCCCGTTTCCAGGTCGGCGTAGAACAGCCGGCCGTCGGCGCGGCTGGGGTTGGACCGGAGCGCGAGGTCGCCGAAGACGTACTTGCCCTCGAGCTCGGGGATCAGCGAGCCGTGGTAGACGAACCCGCCGGTGATGGAGATGCCGTCGCCGTGGTCGTATTCCAGCGTGCCGAGCGTGCCCTTGATCGGGTCGATCAGGCCGTCGGGCGAGCCGGGGCTGCGCGGGCCGACGGTGCCGGCGTTGCCGCCGGGGCCCGTCGTGCGGTTGAAGAGGAAGTCGCCCTCCTTGATCGCCCAGCCGTAGTTGCCGCCGAGGGTGACGCGGTCGATTTCTTCCACCGTGTTCTGCCCGACGTCGGCGACGATGAGCTGGCCGTTGGAGCGGTCGAACGAGAAGCGGTACGGGTTGCGGAAGCCGTAGGCGAAAACTTCCTTCACCTGGCCCGCGGCCTGGAACGGGTTGTCAACCGGGATGCGGTATTGGCCATTGGCGCTGACGGCGTTGGGGCTGGCCGGGGTTAACGCCGGATTCACCGCGTCGATCCGCAGCATCTTGCCCAGCGGCGTGGAGAGGTTTTGGGCGTTGCCGGTGGGCTCGATGTGGCTCGCCCCCACGTCGTTGGCGTTGCCGCCGTCGCCCGTGGCCAGGTAGAGGTAGCCGTCGCGCCCGAAGGCGATCGTGCCGCCGTTGTGGTTGCCGGCGTTCTTGCCGAAGGAAATCACCTCGCGCCGCGACGCGGGGTCGACCACGCCCGCCGGCGACATCTTCCATTCGTTAATGACGTTCTTGTAATTCTGCGGCGCGTCGTTGGGCGCAACGTAGGTCGGAGTCGTCCCGGCGGGGATCGGCTCGCTGTTATACGTGTAGAGCGTGCGGAAGCCGGGGCTGTTGGCGTCGTTGAACCCGGGGTGGAACGCCAGGCCCAGGAAGCCGCGCTCGTCGTTCGGGCTGGAGGCGTTGAGCGGGGGCTGCACCCGGCTGGTGATGTCGAGAGCCGGATTCGGCAGCAGCGTGCCGTTCTGAATCACCCGCAACAGCCCGCTCTGCTCGACCACGTAGAGCGTATTGGGGTTGCCGGGGGCGCTGATGGCGTAATCGGGGGCGCCCAGCCCGGTGGCGACGGGCTGGAGGTGCACCGCGATGTCGCCCCGCGGGATGGGCGGCAGCACGTCGGCCTGCGCGCGGACGCGCGCCGGCAAAACCAGGACGAGCAGCGCGGCCGCGGGAACGACGAGCGTGGCGGCACGGCGAGCGATCAGGCGCATCTCAACCTCCCTCGATTGACAGGCCCGGTGATTGACGGTCAGAGCGATGGGGTGCAAAGCCCTTTACAAACATCCGCCGGAGCGGGCCCTTCCTCTGGAGACGAAAGCTACTACGCCGCCGGGGCGCGCTGCACATTTTGCAGGGAAAGTGGAAGCGGCGGAGAACGCCGCGGGGGAGCGAGCGTATAGTGAAAGGTGATGATTTGTAACCGTCATTTTGACAGGCGCGCCCGTGTCGCGATGCCGCACACTCGCACGGCGTAGGGCGCCACAGGGCGCAACAAAGCGCAACAGAATCACGCATTTGGCAAAACGAACTCCCCCCCCTTTGCCTTCGCGGGATGCGGGTCAGCGGAGCCGCGCGACGAATGCCTCGGTTTCGTACGGGATCGTGACCCTCCCGCCCTGCTGGTAGCGGTCGAAGAGCGGGCCGAGGCCGGCGAGGAGTTCGGCGTGGCCGGGCTGGCCGGGCGCGGGGGTGTAGGAGGCGGAAAGCACCCGGCCGCGCAGGCCGGGCAGGTCGAGCGATTGCGCGTTGGCGAAAACGAAACGGCGGAAGGCGACGCCGAAAAGCCCGGCGAAATCTGCTTCGCTCATCGGCCGGTGCTCGCGGGCGACTTGGCGGTAGTCGGTGCCGTACTTCACCAGCAGCGCCTCGTAGTCGGCGAGAAAGCCGGCCGCGCTCGTGCGGCGCTGGTTCCAGATGACCGCAACGGCGCCGCCGGTTTTTGCGATGCGTTGGAACTCGGCCGCGGCGCGGGGCTGGTCGAACCAGTGGAAAGCCTGGGCGCAGGACACGAGATCGGCGCAGTGATCCGGAAGCGTCGTCGCCTCCGCGGGGGCGGCCACGCTGTGAAAGTTCGGGTAGCGGGCCAGCAGCTGCTCGGCGGCGCCGCGCATCTCGACGTTGGGCGATTCGAGCCGTGTGGTGTTGCGCGCGGATGCGGTCCGCGTGCGCCCGCGTGAACTGCGCGCGCTGTTCGAGGGACGGGTCACGCTCGCGCTCTTGCGCGTCGAGCGCCCGCGCATCGAATGGGTGCCGGGGACGCTGCGCGCCGTCGCGCCCAAGGCCGGCGC
>Ga0207691_10004103_pt1 | contig 14143 bp, 12 predicted proteins | sample KBSM13metaG_FD_184327 | JGI IMG/M metagenome (GOLD analysis project Ga0207691, IMG submission 184327) | Miscanthus rhizosphere microbial communities from Kellogg Biological Station, Michigan, USA - KBS M1-3 metaG (SPAdes) (version 2) | ecosystem: Host-associated > Plants > Roots > Rhizosphere >... | reverse complement strand
GAGGCATCGATGGGGGCGGGACGGTCGATCAAGCGCGCGCCATTTGCGGCAACCATTTCGCGACCCGAGCGGCGCGCGGGCGGCCGCACCTGGGCGCCGCGAACGCCGGTGGGCGTGCGGACGTCCGGCCTCGAGGTCGATCCTGACCTACAGGAGCGAATCTATCGGCGTCTCGGCCGGCAGCTGGGCAAGTTCGCGCCACACATCGAACGCCTCACCGTCCGGTTCGAGGACGTGAACGGACCGCGCGGCGGAATCGACGTCGTCTGCCGGATCAAGGTCGTCGTCAGCGGCCTTCCGAGTGTGGTCGTCACCGAGCGGGCGGGAGATCTTGTCGAGGCCTTCGACCGCGCGGGCGCGCGCGTCGAGCGCGTCGTCAGGCGCGCGGTGGGTCGAGCCCGCGAACGGGGCCGCCTTCCTCGGATGGTGCCGCTCCGCAAGAGCACCGACGGGATGGATCGGCGCGGAGCGAGCGGTGCTGGAGCCGCCGCATCCACCGCCGTGCGGAACCGCAAGGGACGCGCGCCGAAGGCGACCGTCGCGCTCGAGGGCTCGATGCGGTCTCGGCCGTCGCGCAAGTCGACGCGCGGGAGCGCGAACCGAACGAAGGCGGGCAACAAGCTCGCGCGGCGCGAGAGCCGGCGCGCCGCTTCGCCAAATGCGCGGCGCGCGCGAGCCCGCTTCAAGAACCCGCCGGCGCCGAAACACTGAGCGCCGACGGGACGAGCCCGCCCGGTGTCAGCCGGGCGGGCGGGCGCGTTTGTCCGCTACGGGCAGGTCGTGCCTTGCTGGAACAGCGTCTGGACCTCGCCGGTGGTGAGCCCGCGGTTGAAGATCCGCGGCTCGTCGATGATTCCGGTGAACAGACTGCCGCCGCCCGAGTCGGCGCCGATCCGGAGCGTGCGGTTGTTGATCGGGACCGACGTCATGCCCGTTGCCGTTGCCGCCACGGACACGCCGTTGACGTACAGCTCGACGCGCTGTCCGTCGTAGACACCCGCCACGTGCGTCAGGCCGGAGATCGGGAGGACGTCCGATATCAACTGCACTCCGCCGACCTGCATCCGCAGCCGATCGTTGATGAAGTCGAGCAGGTAGCCGTCCTCCTGGAACGCCGAGATCTTGTCGACGATCCGCCCGGAGAGCGTGGTGCCGCTGCCGCTGACCCAGGCGTCGATGGTGAGGCCGGTGGTCACGCGCAGGTTGGGCGCGTCGGGGACGTCCACCCACGACGGCGTGGTGGTGTCGTTCAGAACGAAGCCGGTGCCGCGAATGCCCGGCGCGAACGTCACCTGCCCGACGGGACTACCGTGGTTGTTCGAAACCGCATCCAGGAAGTTGAAGTCGGCGTGCCACCAGGACACGACGCCGCTGGGCGGCTGGCATTGGCTCGGTCCGGGCAGCTGGTCCACCACCTCGAACTGCGTCGTCGCGGAGCTGGCCAGGTAGGCGAACGTGCCGGTGTAGCGGGCGGTGAGGCCGACCGTGCCCGTGGTGTCGAACGAGGTGATGATGGACGTCTCCCCGGCTGTGATCGTGGCGGTGTTCATGAGCCCCTGCGTGCTCGTGAACTCCACGAAGCCATCTGGCCCGCCGGACCCGGGCGGCAGGCCCCTCACCGACGCGAGGAAGGTGATTGCGGTACCGCGCTGGACGAAGGTGACGCCGCCGACCTCCACGGAGGGAGTCGGACCGGTCAACGTCGTCCCCGTCGACGCCGGGTTCACGATCTGGACGAGGCCCCCCGAGCTGGGCTGGAACGGACCGGTGGGCATGTACTCGGCGGTGAACGGGTGCTCGCGAAACGCGATCTGACCAATGGTGATGGACGCGCTCCCGGTGGGCCCGAGCGGGACGAGGGGACCCTGCATCGTCCCCTCTCGCAACCGCACCGAACCGGTCGGGATCTGGGTGCCCGACACCGCGGTCACCGTCATTGTTATCGTCACGCTCTGGCCCGTCACGGCCGGGTTCGCCGACGACGTCACGGTCGTCGCCGTGGCCACGGAGGGAGGCGTGTCGTCTGCGAAGTCGACGCTCACGTTCGCGTTGCCGCTCCGGCGCATCACGATCGTGACGTCGGCGGTGGCGCCGCTGGTCACCTGCACGGTCACGGGGTCGCTGGTCCAGTTCGGGAGTGCCCCGGCCGCGACCGACGCGCAGGCCGCGGCGAAGGCGCGGCCGGTGAACACCACGCTACCCGTGGGAATTCCGCCCATCGCCAGCACGGAGCTGGCTCCCGCCGTCACGTCGAAGTTTTGCACCACCGTTCGCGTCGCCCCCGCCGCCGAGAGGCTGACGCAAGCGACGTCGGCGGGAACGGTCGTGATCGTCACGCGTATCGTGCCGACCTCCTCCGGCGCGTTGGGCGTACTGCAGCCCGACTGCCATCCCGCCACCAGAAGCGCGGTCGCCACGAACCGTACTGCGGTCCAACCATATGCAACTCTCATCGGAGCCTCCTTGTCCACGATCCGCGCCCCAACGCGGGCGCCCGTTTATGCGCGGAGACTACGACGCGATTCGTCGCATAAGGCGTGACGATGGTCGTTCACCAGAACTTTGTTGTGCGGCGCGGCTGCCAGGCAACCCGGTTGCCGAACAAACGCAACGTGATGCCGTTGCAACCTCTCTTACTGAAACGCCGCCCGGATCTCTTGACCGTAGATCATTCGAGCGCGAACCAGGTGGCGTCGTCCTCGAACAGCGAGACGCCGTCTTTCTTCGCGCGCAGGATTAAGATGCAGCGGGTGCCGTCGGCCGGCGTGTGGATCTGCACGCTCCGCATCGCCGCGAATCCAAGCGGGACGTTCGCGACCTCGGTTCCCGACGAGACGAGCCTGCCGCCTGCCGTCTCGGCGTGAACCTCCCAGCCGATCTCGACGTCCGTTCCGGCGAAGGTGTCGTTGAAGGCGATCAGGTTGCGCGTGACGTCGGCGTCTCGGGCCAGCGTGGACACCTCGGCGGGCCAGTCTCCGGCGGCATTGGACATCCGGTTCGCCGCCCAGTAGTCGACGTCCGCCACCAGCACGGGATCGAAGGCCCGCTGGATGCGCGTCAGGATCGGGCTGCTCCACGGATCGGGAAGGTTGTCCTCGCCGTAGAGCGGCGGGTTGTCTGAACCGAGAGAGCTCGGCTCGAGCCGCATCATCGTGGTGGTCACGCCCGGTACCACGCTGGCCCAACCCGACAGCAGCGTGTACGGGCGGATGTCGGAGGCATTCTTCGCGCGCATCGCCATCGTGCTGGTCGCGAACCAGGTGAGACCCTGGCGGGTCTGGTCGGCGGGCCAGATCAGCTCGCCCTGACCGTAGGGACGATCGGCCCTCATCTGCACCGCGTCCGTGTAGGCGCCGAGGCCGCCGACGTAGTGGGGGATGACGGAGAAGTTCGAATAGGTGAGCGCGTCGTACACGTTCCCGTTCTCGAACACGTCCGCGCTCACCGGGCGCGTCGGATCGAGCGCGACGATCGCGCGGTAGAGATCGTCCTGGAACTGAACCGAATCGAGCGGCGACAGGTTCGCCTCGTTCGACTGGCTCCAGCGGACCACCGAAGGGTGATTGCGATCCCGGCGGACCAGCGCGCGGGCGTGCTCGACCATGTTGTCGTGGCCGCCGACGAAGTCCTGATCCCTGTTGGAGCCGCGAATCGCCGTCTCGCCGATGATCATGAAGCCGAGCTCGTCGGCGACGTCCAGCATGTACGGCGTGGCCGGCTCCTGGTGGATGCGGTTGACGTTGTAGTTGAGGCGCTGGTAGTTGCGCACCGCCTGGGGCCAGCCGGGGTTGCCGGCGCTGGGCGCCAGAAAGCCGGGGAACGTGCCGTAGGCATCGCCCGGTCCACCGTCGGTGACGATGCTGTCGTAGTTGGCGCCCTGGAGGTTGTCGCCGCGGAAGTTCACGCGCACGCCGTTCAGGTAGAAGTAAGTGCTCTGCGCGTCGGCCTGGGCCTGGGTGATCTCGCGGAAACCGAAGCGCTGGACTCGTTCGTGGACCAGCGCGCCGCCGTCGACAACGGCGACGCGGAGGTTGTGGAGCTTCGCGACGTAGTCGTCCCGATACGGCACGTTGGGCCACCACACCGCGCCCGCCCCGAGCCCCCATGCCACGGGTCCGACCGTCACCTGCGCCGTCTCTCCGGCGCGCACGGCGAGCGATGACGCGGGAATGAGCGGGTAGTCGAAGGACTCGCGGTTCCACGAGTCGAGGCTGGCCGTGACCGTGATCGTGCGGTCGACGGGACCGGAGTTTGCGATCCAGGCGTCGAATGTCAGCGTGTCGCCGGCGACGCTCGTGCGCACGAAGACGTCGCTCACGTAAATGTCCGGGAGGACGCGCAGCTCCGCCGAGCGGAAGATCCCTTGCGGTATGTTGCGCGACCATCCGGCGGCGTCGGGGACCAGCCGCCCGCGTCCCGCCGTCGTCAGGGCGTTGCGCCCCTTCACGACCACCGTCAGGACGTGCTCGCGGCCCGGAACCACGAACGGCGTGAGGTCGAAGAGCGCCGGCGTGAACGAGGTCGTGGTCGTTCCGACCACCACCCCGTCGATCGACAGGGTCGCCTCGTGGTTCACGGCGCCGAACTCCACCAGGGTCGTTTGCGCGCCACCGCGCGCCGGCACCGCGATGCGCGTCTGGTAGGTCCCACTCGTGGCCGTGAACCCCTGCTTCGACCAGCCTCCGCCCGGGACCTGGATCTGTGTCGGCGTTCCCCCCGCGGGCGTGAAGTCCCAGGTTCCGGCCAGCGAGACGACGATCGTCGCCGAACCCACCGGCCCCATCGGCGCGTCGTCGCCGCATCCCGCGACGAGCACGGCCGTCACGGCGCCCGCGATCAAACGGCGATTCCTCACGAGGTTGACGGTCGGTCCGGACGGCATCGTCGGCGCAGAGTCAGCGCTGGTATACCGCAAGGCCTCGCCGAGCGAGCGGCGTCAGCGGATCCTCCGTCCGTTTTCTTGATCAGTTCGACCGGCGCCGGCCCATTACCGGTCGATGCCCGTTAGCCGATCGCCTACCGCGTTGGTCGCATCGTGTTTCTTGGCCAGCTGTCTTTCGCTGGCCGGCTGCGCCGGCGCTTCGGGCGAAGGCGGCGTTGACGCGGCGGGCGCGAGGGGTGGGGCTGGTAGCGACGCCGGCGGTCGGGGCGGCAGCAGTGGCGTGGGCGGCGCGACTTCGGGCACCACCGGCGATGCGGGCAACGCCGGCGCCGCGGGGACGGCCGGCATTGGCGGCGCGGCGGGCGGCGCGGGCGCGACGGCAACCGGCGGCACCGTCGGTGCGGGGGGCTCGAGCGCGGGCACGGGAGGCGCCATGGCGGGAGTCGGCGGAAGCATCGCCGGAACCGGCGGCGCCGCGGGCACGAGCAGCGCGCGCGGTGGCGCCGGCGGTAGCGGCGGTGTCGGCGGCGCGGGTGGCCGCGGCGGCGCCGGTACCGCGGGCGCCGGCGCCAGCGCCGGAGCAGCCGGTTCCGGGGGCGCCGGCGGATCGGCTGGCGCGGGCGGCCGCGGCGGCGCGGGCACCGCCGGCACGACGTCGAATGAACCCAAGTTCGTGACGTCGGCCGAAGGTGCCTACTGGAAGACGGGGGCGTGCACCGAGACAGCCACCGGGACCGCCGAGGTGACCGTGAACGACGGTTCCGCGTCCCAAACCTGGGAAGGCTTTGGTGGGGCCTTCAACGAGCTGGGCTGGACCTACCTGACCTCGAAGGCGATGCAGGACCAGGCGGTGCAGTTGCTGTTCGGGAACGACGGCGCCCGGTTCAACTGGGGCCGCATTCCCATTGGCGCGAGCGACTACGGCGTCGACCGCTACACGCTGAACGAGAGCACCAATGACACCGCGATGACGAACTTCTCGATCGCGCGGGATCTGCAGCGGCTGATTCCGTACATCAAGGCGGCGCAGGCCGTCAAAGCGGACATCCGCTTCTGGGCCAGCCCCTGGACGCCACCCACCTGGATGAAGTCCGCGCCGTACAAGACCCCGGGGAACCCGGTGAACGCCTTCGACGGCGGGGGGATGAGGAACGAGGACGCCATGCTGAAGGCGCTCGCGACCTACTTCGTGAAGTTCGTGGCCGCCTACGCGCAGCAGGGCATCAAGGTCGACTACGTCGCTCCTCAGAACGAGCCCGGCTACACACAGAACTATCCATCGTGCTCATGGTCCCCGGAGGCATTCACGTCGTTCATCGGGAAATACCTGGGTCCGGCGCTGGCGGTGGCGACCCCGACCGCACAGATCATGCTCGGCACCATGTCCAACGCGGCCGCCGACCGGGACCTCGCCGTCGCCAACGCCGTGCTCGCAGACGCGACGGCCAAGAGCTACAGCAAGGTCATCGGCGTCCAGTGGGGAATGTCCGACGCCGCGCAGATCACCAACCTCAAGAGCCGCGGCCCCGGCATCCCGATCTGGCTGTCCGAGCACCGCTGCGGCGGCACCCAGGGCGCCGACGTCCCTGCCGCGCCCAACGACTTCGCCTACGGGAAGTCGAGCTGGAACAACATTCGTGACGCCATCAACAACGGCGTCACCGCGTACAACGCGTGGAACATGGTGCTGAACAAGGGCGGCCGGGGCATCGACAACACCCGCATCTGGGCCCAGAACGCGCTGCTGGTCGCCGACGCCGGCACCGTCACCGCGACCCCTGCGTACTACGTCTTCCGCCACTTCTCCCAATTCGTCGACGTCGGAGCCAAGGTGGTCGCGGCGACCGGCCTTGACACGGTCGCCTTCAAGAACCCGGACGGCAGCATCGTCGCGGTCATCTACAATTCCGGCGCGGCGAAGACGTCGATCGTCTCGATAGGCGGCAAGAAGCTCCAGTGCGCCGTGCCGGGCAACGGATGGGCGACCGTCAACTACACGCCGTGATGCCGCCCGAGCGCAGAAGGACGTGCCGATCGGCTGCTCTCAAGCTACTATGCGCCGCCAGAGCGCGGCGTTCTTGCGCTGACCTTGCAGAATTCTTTCAGTAGCCGGAGTGGCGAAACGGTATACGCAGCGGACTCAAAATCCGCCGCCCTTACGGGCTTACGAGTTCAAGTCTCGTCTCCGGCACCAGCGGGAATCATCCGGAAGGTTGAGTGGTCGCGGTGGGAAGGCGCAGCCCGAGCACGAGGCCACGCGCCGGACTCGATCCGACGTGGACCGCGCCGCCGATGGCGTCGGCGATCGCGCCGGCCAGAATGAGCGAGGCGTCGCCGCGCAGATCGCGCAAGGTCGTCGTGAGCAATGCTTCGAGGCGGTCGTCGTCGACCGCGCCCAGGCCCGACACGTCGGGGGCGGCTATCTCGACGACAGTCGTCTCGTCGGGCGCCTGATGCACCGCCAGTCGGATCGGCGCGGAGGTCGGGCTCGCAGCGAGCGCGTGCTCGAGCAGCGACACGATCGCCGTTCTGACCGAAGCCGGCGATCCGCGGACGCACGTGCCGGGCGGAGGCGGCTGGCCGCGCAGCACGCGCGTGCCGGTCGGATCGACCTCCACGAGCGCGTCGACGCACGCATCGTCGACGAGCGCGTGGGCGCCGGCGGCGCCGGCGCGTGAGAGGGTGTGCAAGCGCGCGCCCAGCTTGCGGAACTCCGCCAGGCAGTCCTCGACGAGATCCGGCGATCCACCGGTGGCACCGGAGCCGCCGCCGCCATTGGCCTCCCCCTGCAAAGCGACGAGCGCGCGCTCGTTCGACAGGGTGTGAACCAGGTTGTTGATGTCATGCGCCACGGCGGAGGCGACCAGCTCCGTCCAGCCTGTGGCGCGCGTCGGCGCGTTCATCGAATCTCCTACGCCCCGACGGGCTCCTTGTCGTCATCGCCCATCAGGTTGTGCGCGATCGCGTAGCGAACCAGATCCGCGCGGCGTTCGAGGCCCAGCTTCTCGAACAGGCGCGCGCGATACGTCTCGACGCTCTTCACGCTGACCGCCAGCCGCTCGGCCACCTCCTTGTTCGTGAAGCCCAGCGCCAGGTCACGCAGCACCTGTGTCTCGCGCGGACTCAATCGCTCGTGCCCGGTTTCCTGGGAAGCCGGCGCCGGCGGCGGCTGCAAAGCAACACCGGCCAGCACGGGATCGACGTACGTCCGGCCCTCGAGGAGGGCATGGATCGCCGCGACGAGCTCTCGCCCAGCGGCGTGCTTGACGAGGAACCCCGACGCGCCCGAGGTCAGCGCGATTCGTAGATATTCGGGGTCCTCGTGCATCGTCAGGACGAGAATTCGGGTGGCGGGGCTCGCCTTTCGGATCTCGCCCAGGGCCGCGATGCCGCCGCCGCCCGGCATGCTGACGTCCAGGACGAGGACGTCCGGGCGCAGCGCCGCGACCTCCGCGATGGTCGCCGCGACGTTGGCCGCCTCTCCGACGACATGGAAGTCGGCCTCGGCCTCGATGACACGGCGAAGGCCGTCCCGCACAAGCGTGTGATCGTCCGCCAATAGGATTCGCGCCATGTCAGGTAATCCCCGACAGCCGATCGGGTGGAAGGGGAAATTCCCCGATAGGCGCCGCGAACGCAACTGGGCACAGTCGCCCCTTGGGAGGATTCAGATGATGATGCAACCGACGGGGGAGCTCGCGACCAAGCCGTTCAATGCGGCGAAGGTGTTCAGCGCCACGATGGCGCAGGACCGCGAATCCCTGGGCGACAAGGTCACCGCGTGGATAAAGAGCAACCCGAGCAAGCAGATCGTCGACACGGTCGTGACGTTGTCGTCGGACGACGCCTTCCACTGTCTGGCGATCACGGTGTTTTACTGGGAGTAGCCGCTTCATCGGGGCGCGCCGCCGTCGAGGACCTCGCGGATGCGTCGCGCGAGCTGCTCGATTGAATAGGGCTTGGCGAGGAATTCGATTCCGGTCTTGAGGATGCCGCGCTCGACGATCACGTCCTCCGCGTAGCCGGAGACGAAAAGGATGCGGAGGCCCGGGAGCATTGCCGCCGCTCGTTCCGCCAGCACCCGCCCGTTCATGCCCGGCATGACGACGTCGGTGATCAACAGCTCGGGGACGGGGCGTAGGGACGCCACCGCGGTCAGCGCATCGGCACCGTTCGCGAACGTGTGAACGTCGTGTCCCAGGCTGGTGAGCGCGCTGTTGGCGGTGCGACGGACGCGCGGGTCGTCCTCGACGAGAACGATCGTGGCGCGGCGGCTTCCGTCCGCGGCCGGGGCGAGCGGAGACGGTTGCGCCGGGGCGCCGTCTGCCGGGGGCAGAAAGATCTTGAACGTCGTCCCCTGGTTCGGCTCGGAGACGACCTCGATGCGGCCCCCGTTCTGCTGGACCGCGCCGTACACCATCGCGAGCCCGAGGCCCGTGCCTTGACCGGGACCCTTCGTCGTGAAGAACGGCTCGAAGAGCTTGGCGCGCACGTCGTCGGTCATCCCCGCGCCGCTGTCAGACACCGCCAGCAACGTGTATGTCCCGTCCCGGTAGGGGCAGCGAACGCTGGACGTCTCGATCTTGAGCCGCCCGCCCGACGGCATCGCGTCGCGCGCGTTGGCCGCGAGGTTGACCAGGATCTGTTCGACCTGCCCGGGATCGAAGCGGATCGGGGGCAGGCCCTCCGCGCACGCCACCTGGAGCTCGACGTCCTCGCCGATCAGGCGAAGGATCATCTTTTCGGCACGCCGGATGACGTCGTTCAGATCGAGCACCTTCGGCGCGATGATCTCGCGGCGCGAGAACGCGAGCAGATGGCGCGTCAGCGCGGCTGCCGACTGCGCGGCATCCGCAACCTCCACCAAACGGGGCCGGCTCGGGTGATCGGGCGCGAGCGGGGCCAGGCCCAGGTCGAGGCCGGCGGAGATGACGGTGAGGAGATTGTTGAAGTCGTGCGCGATGCCGCCCGCGAGCCTCCCGATCGACTCCATCTTCTGCGCCTGCATCAATTGATCTTCGAGCCGCTTCCGATCCGTGACGTCGGCGAACGTCACCAGCACCTGGGTGAGCGCGCCGTTCGCATCACAGACGGCCTCCGCGGAGATGCCGAGGTAGAACCGCGAACCATCCACGCGCGTCGCCGGCGTCTCGACCTTGTGAATGCCCTCGTCTCTGATCCGCCTGAGCGCGACGGCGGGCTCTTCGGCCGTCTTCCACAGCTCGAACAGCGAGCGGCCGCTCAGGTCGTCGCTATCCGCGCAACCCCACAGTCGTCGAACGGCCGCGTTCGCGAACGTCAGCGTTCCGTCCGGATCGGCCACGGCGATCGCTTGCGCGCTGGAGCTCAGAACGGTGTCGAGCACGCGCAGGCGCTCCTCGGCGGTGCGCCGGTGGGTGATCTCCTGAACGGCGCCGATCGTGCGAATCGGGCGCTGCGGCCCCGAATCCGCGAACAGCGTCTTCGAGCGCACTTCCACCCAGCGCACACGTCCGGCGCGGTCGATGATGCGATGCTCGAGGTCGAAGGCGCCGTCGTACGCCGGATCGTGGGCGCGTTTCACGGCCGCGCCGATCCGGGACGCATCGTCGGGATGGATGTGCGAAAGAATCTTCGGGAGCGTCACCAGCTCGTCCGGATCCCAGCCGTAAAGCTGCCGCAGCTCGAGCGACCAGAAGATCACATCGCTGTCGTGGTCGTGATCGAAGATCCCGATATTTCCGAAGCGGATTGCTTGCCGCAATCGCTCATCTCGATCGTGCATGAGCGTGCCGGCTTATATCACCCCCGATTCGCGATTGCCGTATTGATTCCTCTGCTCGAGGTACGCCGCGGCGCGCGGCGGGGCCGGTCTTGAACGGAATCTCGCCTCAGTTACACGTGAGCGTCTGGCTGACTGTCCCCGTCGCGCACGTCAGGCAGCAAGCGGTGCAGGACTCGGAGAGATCGATGTCGACGCCCCAGAACAAGCCATTCGCGACCTGTCGGCCACCGAAGCAGACCTGAGCACCCGTCGTGCAGGCGAGGGTCACCTGTTGTGTCGTGGCGGGTGGAAGGACGAACACCTGGGTCAGGTCGGCGGGCCATACGCCGAGATTCGTCACATCGAAAAAGCGGAGCTCGATCTGCTCACCAGTGGGACACGCGTGCGTCATGCTCCAGGTCATGTTGGACAAACCAACATTGACGCAAGTCGTTCCGTTGCACGTCGTGCCGGCAGGGCATCCGCAGTCCCGGCAGCACGAGGCCGTGGTCTCGACGCCGCTGCAGATGGCATCACCGCAGACGTCGGATGGCGGTGCGACCTGACATCTGTTGCCCAGGCAGACAAGCGGACTGCAACAGTCGGCCGTCACGGCACAAGCGGTGTTGGCCGCTCGGCAGGTGGGCGGATTCGAACAAACGTTGTTCGTGCAGATCAGCGAGCTGCAGCAGTCAGCCGTCACCGCGCACGCTTGCGTCGCTGCGCGACAGGTCTGCCCGCCCACGCAGACGTTGTTCGTGCAGATCAGCGTATCGCAGCAGTCGGCGGTCACCGCGCATGCTTCCGTCGCGTCCCGGCACGTCGGTCCGCTGCCTCCTCCGCCGCCGCCACCACACCCAGCCAGGATCACGGCGGCCACTAACACGCTGCGCTTGCCCATCGTGCTTCCTCCCGTTTGCATCCCGTCGAGCACTGCCCACCCGTCGCTGCAGGGTGTGATTCAGCAATCGGCATTTTGCGGTGCCGCGCGTGGTGCCGTCAATCTTTCGGTCGGGTTGCCCTTGCGGGTTGTCGCGTCGTGGACGATCTCGCGGGCGCCGTGAGATGCTGACGCGCGAACGAATGGCGCGGTCAACGATCGGAGCGGCAATCCTGGTGGCGATCATCGTGGGGTGCGGCGGCGGTGGCGGAACGGGAAAGGTGTGCGCGCCGGGCGCCTCGGTCTCGTGCGCCTGTACCAGCGGGCAGATGGGCGCGCAGGTTTGCACGAGCGACGGCGCCGGTTACGGCGTCTGCACGTGCAGCGGCGGGCCGGGCATGGCGGGCACGACGGGAAGCGCTGGCACGACGGGAAGCGCTGGCACGACGGAAAGCGCCGGCTCGACGGGAGGCGGCGGCTCGGCGGGAGGCGGCGGCTCGGCGGGAGGCGGCGGCACGACGGGAGGCGGCGGCACGACGGGAGGCGGCGGCACGGGCGGCGCGCTGGCGACGTGCCCGTCGAACTTTCCGTCCGATCTCCTTTCTGACTTCGAAGTCGACCTGTCGCTCGCAAAGATTGGCGGACGAGAGGGAACGTGGATTGCGTACGGTGACACCCAGGGAACGTTCAGCGCCACGGACATGGGTCCTGGCAACCCGAACTGTTCGTCCGGCGGCGCGTTTCATGTGAAGGGAAGCGGCTTTTCGGCCTTCGCCTTTCTGTACGTTCCCTTCAAGGTGCAGCTTCCGTCATTTGAAAAGCCAACCACCGACCTCAGCGGGTATCGAGGCATTGCCTTCTGGGCGAAAACGAGCACGAAGGTCGACCGCGTGTTCGCCCAGTTCGCGGACATCAACAGCGACGGTTCTGCGCCGCCCCACGACATGGCAGATCCGGCTAATCCAGCCTCGAATCTGTGCACCGCATGCCGATGTATCTACAACGAAGCGTCGCCGTTGAACTGCAGCCCCTACGGCGCCGACGCCCGTGACCTGGACTCGACCTGGCGAAGGTTCGAGATTCTCTTCGCGAACACGATGCAAGACCCGGCGACGCCTGGATACCACCCGCCATCGAACAAGCTGGATACGACGAAGGTGATCTCGTTCGCCCTTCGGATCTTCCCCCCAGCGACATCCGCGTTCGAGATCTGGATCGACGACGTGTCGCTCGTGAAGTGAACAGCGCTGACGCGACTCGATTCAGGGCGCGTCCTGTCTCTCTCGCCCGCGGCCGGGACGCCACCCTGAAGCGATGGTTTTCACGTGGATCGTGGTCGGCCTCTACGTCGCGCTGCTCGGGGCCAGCCAGCTCGGGTACTGGTTGGGGCGCCGTCCCCGGGTGCCCAAGGACGCCACCGAGAAGTCGTACGCCGCCGTCTGGCAAAGCGCGCTGCTGGCGCTGGCCGGGCTGCTGATCGCCTTCACGTTCTCGATGGCGCAGGCGCGCTACGACGCCCGCAAGCAGATCGTGCTCGCCGAGGCCAACGCCATCGGCACGGCGTACCTGCGCACCCGCCTGCTCGACGACGCCGCGGGCGAGCCGCTGCGCGCGCTGATCCGCCGCTACGTCGACGCGCGCCTGGCGTTCGGCGCGTCGGGCGCCGACGAGGCCCGAACCCTGCAGCTCATGCACGAATCCGCCGCGCTCGCGGACGAGATCTGGGAGCGCGTCGCGGCCGCGGGCCGCGCGGATCACTCCCCGACGATCGCGCTCCTCGTCCAGTCGACCAACGAAATGATCGACGCGGGCGAGGAGCACTTCACCGCCATCGCCAACCCGCTGCCGATGACGGTCTTCCTGGTCCTGTTTTTTGTCACCGCGGTCGCGATGGCCTCCACGGGATTCGCGTGCGCGATCGAGGCCCGGCGGAGCGTGTTCGGCATGATCGTGATGCCGTTGCTTCTTGCCACGGTGGTCTGCCTGATCTTCGACCTCGCTCACCCGCGAATCGGGATCGTGCGCGTGCACGATCCGGTCCTCACCCGCCTCAAGCAGAGCTTCTGACGACCGCCGTGTAAGGCGATCGCGTAATCGCCCCGCGCGCGCGCGCCCGTGGGCGCCGCTCGCCGGCCGCGTGCGAATAGTAGTCGTCGGAGGATCCGACATGGCGAATGAAAGCGGCGAGCAGGTCGAAGGCGAGCGGCGCTGGCCCGGAAAAACGGCGCCCGGCCTGGCCGGCCTCTACGGGAGATTGCGGATCGCGGTCGCCGGTCAGCCGGTGGCCACGCTGGTGGTGGAGGGGATGTACGTCGCGCTGGTTCCCGACACCAGCGGCCCCGCCGACGCCACCATCATGTGCGCCGACGAGGAGGCGATGCGGAAGCTGCTCAGGGGCGAGCTGAACCCGTTCATCGCGTCGATGCGACGCTGGGCCCGGCTGGCGGGTAACCGCGGCTTCGGCACGCGCGTGGTCCTGGGCCTGCAAGTGGAATCGCCATTCGCGGACGAAGCAAACAAGGAGCACTTGATATGACACTCGATACGGTCTCTATCCTCGACGGCAGCACGTTCGTTGTCAGCGATCGGCGCGGCGATCTCGACGCGAGCCCGGTCGATAACCACGGCCTGTTCCTGG
>Ga0207691_10004100_pt1 | contig 14146 bp, 11 predicted proteins | sample KBSM13metaG_FD_184327 | JGI IMG/M metagenome (GOLD analysis project Ga0207691, IMG submission 184327) | Miscanthus rhizosphere microbial communities from Kellogg Biological Station, Michigan, USA - KBS M1-3 metaG (SPAdes) (version 2) | ecosystem: Host-associated > Plants > Roots > Rhizosphere >... | reverse complement strand
TGGGCGGCGAGCGTCGCCGAAGCACCGGCCATCATGACGATCGCGATGGACGCTTCCGAGCCGTGCGGCTGGAGGCCGAGCCGGTCGATGACGAAGAAACCGACGCACGTGAGAGTCGCGGCCTGGGCGTGTCCGGCAGTCACGCCTGCGATGATCCAGTCGCGGATCCGCTGGTCGTGCCACTTCAGACGCCTTCGCCGGGGCGAGGTCGCCGCGAGCACGCTTGCTCCCGTCGGCTGCGACGCGATCGAAGGATAGCTCATCGCCGCTCCGCGCCCGACCCTCCGGCCGTACCGATCGTTGGGAAGCCATAGAAGAACGGCCGAGAAGACCACGAGGCCGATGAGCGAGAAGGCGAAGAGAGGCCCCGCCAACCCGACGATTGGAAGAACGAACAAAGGCGCGACGGCCGGCCCGATGATCGTGCCGAGGCCGAAGGAAGACGAAAGCGCCGAGAGTGCTGCCACGCGCCCGCTTCGACGGGTCTTCGCAGCTAGATAGGCCTGTGTAGCGGAAGGGGTCGCGCAGCCGAACGTGCCGTAGATGGCTCGGAACACTGCGAACAGCGCGAAGGTGAGCGCACCTCCGATCACGCCTTCCAGCCCGAGGTGCAGCATCACTCCGCAAAGGAAGGTGGAGATGATGAAGCCAGTGAGGCCGACCAGCGTCAGGACCTTGCGTCCGTGATGGTCGCTCTTCTCGGCCCAATAAGGGGCGAAGAAGACCCACAGCACCGCCGACCAGGTGTAGGCGACTGCAACGTAGAAGTCTGAGATCCCGATCTCGCGGCCGATTGCGGGCATGACCGATTGCAGCGCCGTGTTTCCCGCCGCAGCGACGAGCATAGCCGCGTAGAGCAGCAGGAAATGAACTGGCGTCAGCGCCGTCGTTCCGACCTTTTGCCGAGTTGTTTCGCGTAGCACGCGACTGCTCTAGCGGCGCGAAGTCACGCGACAAACCACCGCAACGAATTAATCTTGAACAGCAACGGATGCTTGTGCCATCAGCACGCCGCTCGGTTGATTCGTTGGGGGTGTCGCCAATGTCCCGAGTATCCGCGTCAAGCATTCCTAATCTTCGGTCTTAAGCCGACCTTCGGGTTCGATCATGCATGCCGCGCACATCGTCGCGCACGCCGCAGCTGAGCTTGCGCTCTTTTCGGGCGTCGGATTCCTTCTGTTCGGCCTTAACGACCTCGCGGTCGATGCGGTCTATTTCGGACGCAGGATCTGGCGTTCGCTGACAGTCTACAAGCGTCACCGGCGGGCGTACGCGAGCTACTATGTCTTCAACAAAAACCCCGGATTCATGGCGATATTCGTCCCCGCCTGGGAAGAGTCAGAGGTCATCGCGCCGATGCTTCGGACGATGGTCAGGCGGCTCGACTATGACGACTACCGCATCTTCGTCGGGCACTATCGCAACGACCCCGCGACCGCTGCGGCTATCACCAGCGTTGCCGACGAGCGGATTGTTGCCGTTCGGGTGGAGGCGGACGGCCCGACGACAAAGGCACACTGCCTAAACCAACTCTACGATGCCCTAATCGCCTATGAAATCGAGGCCGGCCATACGGCCAAGGCCATCGTCCTCCACGACGCCGAGGACGTGGTCCACCGCTTCGAGCTCAGGATCTTCGACGGACTGATTGACCGTGCAGCCGTAGTACAGTTGCCGGTGCTTCCGCTGATCGATGCGCAGTCACGCTGGATCGCGGGCCACTATTGCGACGAGTTCGCCGAAGCTCACGCCAAGGAGCTCGTGGTCCGCGAAGCCGTGGGAGCGGCAATTCCGCTAGCGGGCGTCGGCTGCGCGATCGAGCGCAGCGCGCTGGCCAAGCTTGCGGCCATGCATGAAGGGCGGCCGTTCGCCGGAACTAGCCTGACCGAAGACTATGAAATGGGCTTGAGAATCGGTTCGCTCGGCGGAAAGACGATCTTCGTCCGCATTCCAGCCCAGCCGGGCGAGCCCGGCGTCGTCGCCACGCGAGGGCATTTCCCGGCGACCTTGGGCGCCGCCGTTCGCCAGAAGGCCCGTTGGCTCGGCGGGATTGCTCTTGCCGGATGGGATCGCATGGGTTGGGGTGGAGGCCTTGGCGAGCGGTGGATGCGACTTCGCGATCGGCGCGGGCCCTTTGCGGCACTGCTGATCGTCGCTGCCTATCTGGCCGCCTTGCTGTGGAGCCAGTTGTGGTTGGCCACACTGCTCGGTGCGCCGGTCGAGGTGCGGATCGACCCAATACTTGCGAGGCTCCTTAGCGTGAATGCCTGGCTACTTGCATGGCGCGTGCTCATGCGCGCCGCCTTCACAGCTTCGGTCTACGGCGTCGAGGAGGGATTACTCTCGATGCCGCGCCTCTTCGTTGGCAATCTCATCGCGGTTCTTTCCGCTTTCCGCGCCATCTCACTCCATTCTCGCGGTCGGACCCCGCGCTGGGACAAGACACAGCACGTATTTCCGAGCGAGGCGATGTTATGAGTGCTCCATTGCGTTTTCTGGCGGTCACAGTGGCCGGCTGGGTGCTGTTCAGAGGCCTCACGGCCGGGCTGCTCCCCGGTTTGGGCGCGTTCACGGTGGAAAAAGCCGAAGCCGCACCTGTTTCGGTGAGTGCGCCGACGGATTTCGCACCGATTAGCGAGCCCGTCGCACCCGCACCGGACTATGCGTACGGGCCCTATTATCAGACTTACCCGACTTCTGGGTCCGTCGCACCATATACTCAACCCGCTCCGCACTACGTGCCGGTGCCGATCTACTACCCAGCCTATGCACCCGCTCAATCCGTGAGCGTTCCATTGCCGCCCGCCCAGCCGGCGCCGATTCAAGCCAGCGAAGTCGAATATTTTCCGCCTGAGCCGCAAGCGGCGAGCTTCCAGCCCGCGCAGAATTTCCCCCAGTCCGCGCCCGATTGGGAACGACAGGTCGAAGGACCGTCGCGGGGCCTTTTCGAAAGAATCCTTCCACGGAAGCATCTGGATCGGCTGCAGCTCAGCGCCTGGGCCCTGCTCAGAGGCACGCCGGGCACAGGTTCGCTGGCAAGCGGCGGGACTCTCGGCGGGAGCCAGGCCGGCGCGAGGCTGACGTACGAAGTCGACCCGCGCATCGCCCTTTCGCTCCGGTCGAGCTCCCCCGTTGGCGGAAGCCGAGGCGGGGAGATTGCCGCGGGCCTGCGCGTGACTCCGCTCCCGTCGATCCCAGTCGCCATCACTGCAGAACGCCGCCAAGCCATCGGTCGTTTCAGCACTGGCCGGTCGGACTTCGCCCTATTTGCCGAAGGAGGGCTTTATCAGCGCCCGATCGGCTGGAACCTGGTTCTGGACGGATATGCGCAGGCAGGCGTGGTCGGCTTGCGCGAGCGCGACGTCTTCGCGGATGGCGGATTCACGCTTTCGCGGCCGATCCTCGGACGCTTATCCCTCGGGCTCGGAGCTTGGGGCGGCTATCAGCCGGGCCTGTTCCGGATCGATGCGGGCCCGCGCCTTTCCTATCGCGTCCGTTCGAACGTCAGCCTTCACCTCGATTGGCGACAGCGGCTTGCCGGGGCTGCTTTGCCGAGTTCCGGCCCCGCGCTGACCCTCGGGGCGAATTTCTAGCGGAAAACTGCCGTCCGGCTTGGCCTCGCGGCGACTTTGCCGCTAGTCCTCCCTAGAGCCGATGGACATCTACCTCCCGATCGCCGGACAGTCGGTCAACGCGCTCCTGATAATATTGCTCGGCGGCGTCGTCGGCGTATTGTCGGGCATGTTCGGCGTCGGCGGAGGCTTCCTCACGACGCCTCTCCTGATCTTCTACGGAATTCCGCCGAGCGTCGCTGTGGCGTCGGCAACGACCCAGATCACCGGCGCTAGCGTCACCGGGGTCATGGCCCATTCCCGACGCGGCGGCGTCGACGTGCACATGGGCGCGGTGATGGTGGTCGGCGGCATGTTCGGCTCATTGCTCGGTGCCGCCATCTTCCGAGCGCTCCAGGCGAGCGGCCAAATCGACGTGGTCATCGGCTTTCTCTACGTTCTTCTGCTCGGCTACATCGGCGTGCTGATGCTCAAGGACGCGCTGACGGCGCTCGGAGTGATCAAGGCTCCGGCCGTCACCGAACGTCCGCGGCACAACAAGTGGGTCGCCTCCCTACCGCTGCGCTGGCGCTTCTATTCCTCCGGCCTCTACATCTCGCCCCTTGCCCCGCTGGCGCTCGGGTTCGGCGCAGGCATTCTGACGATGCTTCTCGGCATCGGCGGAGGCTTCATCCTGGTTCCGGCCATGATCTATCTGCTTGGAATGCCGGCGCGCGTCGTCATTGGAACGTCGCTTGCGATCATCCTCTGCATCAGCGCCGGAACGACCATGACGCATGCGCTTACGACGAGATCGGTCGACATTGTGCTTGCCGGGCTGCTGCTGGTCGGCGGGGTCGTCGGCGCCCAATACGGTGCAGTCCTCGCGACCCGAATGAAGCCCGACCTGCTGCGGCTCGCGCTTGCCATCGTCATCCTTCTCGTCGGGGTACGGATGGCGCTCGGGCTCGCCTGGCGTCCGGACGAGATCTTCACGGTGGAGTATTTGTGAGGGTCGCGCGCGCCGCGATCATGGCACTCTGCTCCCTCGTACTCATGGGGCAGGCCAAGCCGGTACTGGTGCCCGACGTGTCGGCTCGACGCGTCGAAATCCGCTACAGCTTCACCGGCGCCCAATTGCTGCTGTTCGGCGCGATCCTTTATCCGCGCGGCAGAATTCCCGAGCACGACCCGGATATTGCCGTCGTCCTGCGCGGGCCGGTCCAGCCGATCTTGGTCCGGGAGAAGGAGAAGATTGCCGGCATTTGGATGAATGCGGATTCCGCGCGCTTCCGATCCGCGCCGGCCTATTACGCTGTTGCGTCCTCTCAGCCCGTGTCAAAGCTCCTCGATGAGCGCACGTCGGCCATCTACGAGATCGGCCTTCAGAACTTGCAATTGTCGCCGGGTTCCGCAGCGCTGCCTGAAAAGGCCCGACGCTTCGAGGCGGGTTTGATCGATCTGCGCAAGCGCTCGGGGGTCTACGTTGAGGATCCACGCGGCGTCGAGATTACGGAGGGCGTCCTGTATCGGGCGCGCATCTTCATCCCCAGCCAGGTGCCGGTTGGAACCTATTCCGCCGAGACCTTTCTCATACAGGATCATAAGGTGATTGCGGTTGCGACCCGGGACATTGAGATCGGCAAGAGCGGCTTCGAGCGCTGGGTCTCGCTCGTGGCAAGGCGGCACGAAGGGCTTTACGGTCTGGCGGCGGTGCTCATGTCGGTTGGTCTTGGCTGGGCCGCCGCGATGATCTTCCGCCGACGCTTTTAGCGACAGAGGGCCAGCCTTAAGGCAAATCTTAACCGCCGAGGCTTAATGGCTTTGCTCCATATCCGGTTAACGATGGCGTGGGGCATTAGGTGATGGACGAGCAGTCGAACCTTCGGAATTTCGTTGAGGAAATTACGAGCTTCGGTGAAGAGGGCCCTGTCCCCGAGAAAAGGGTCTCGCCTGCAATCAACCTGCCGCCGATCGGCACTGTCGCGGAAATCGCCGGCTCAGGCTCGCGCATCCAGATGGATGGCGCCGCCCTTGCTGCGCTTTCGAGCCATGCCGACCCGTCTGTCGCCATGTCCGGCCAAGTCGGGAGCCAGGTGAAGATGCTGGTTGGCAGCAGCTGGCTGATTGCGAACGTCCGCACGATGAAAAGCGGCGAGAATGGCGAGGTCATCGCCGCCATCGACTTCCTTGGCGAAGGACAGCGCGATTCGAACGGGCGGATGACGAACTTCCGCCGCGGTGTGACGCGCTATCCGATTCCGTCAGACAAGGTCTTGCCTGTCTCGACCGACGATCTTCGTGCCGTCTTTGCGGCTGACGACAGCCCGCACATCGAAATCGGGACCGTCTATCCGACCGATGACATTCGCGGCGCCCTCTACGTCGACCAGATGCTCTCGAAGCACTTCGCTGTGCTGGGATCGACCGGTACCGGTAAGTCGACTTCCGTCTCGCTCATTCTTCACCGCATCTCGGAGCTGAGCCCCGAGGGTCACATCGTGATGATCGACCCGCACGGCGAATATTCGGCCGCGTTCAAGAATTGCGGTGAGCTGTTCAACGTCGACAATTTGCAGCTGCCGTTCTGGCTGATGAACTTCGAGGAGCATTGCGAGGTCTTGCTGACCACGCACGGGTCTGAGCGTCAGCGCGACGCCGACATTCTCGCCAAGTGCCTGCTTGCCGCGCGCACGAAAGGCAAGAACCTCGAACAGTTCGGCAAGGTCACGGTCGATTCGCCGATCCCGTATCTGCTGACCGATCTCAGCGCGATTATCGTCAATGAAATGGGCAAGCTTGAGCGCGCCGGCGACACGCTTCCCTACCAGCGCCTCAAGACAAAGCTCGAGGAGCTTCGCAACGACCCGCGCTACACGTTCATGTTCTCGGGAATGCTAGTCTCGGACTCGATGGGAAGCTTCGTCTCCAAGCTGTTCCGGCTTCCGGCACACGGCAAGCCGATTTCGATCGTCGACGTATCTGGCGTTCCGTCCGAGATCACGTCAGTGGTTGTCTCGGTCCTCGCGCGCATGGTGTTCGACTACGCCATCTGGTCGCGCACCGAGCCGCAGCGTCCGATGCTGCTCGTTTGCGAAGAGGCGCACCGCTACGTTCCGAAGAGCGAGACCGGCGACGGCCAGGCCGTGCGCAAGATCCTCGAGCGTATCGCCAAGGAAGGCCGTAAGTACGGCGTTTCGCTGGGCCTCATCACGCAGCGCCCGTCCGACTTGGCCGAAGGCGTGCTCTCGCAGTGCGGTACGATCATCTCCATGCGCTTGAACAACGAGCGCGACCAAGCTTGCGTTCGTGCGGCGATGCCGGAGGGCGCCCGTGGCTTCCTCGATGCCATTCCGGCGCTTCGTAATCGCGAATGCATTGCCTGCGGCGAAGGCGTCGCCATCCCGATCCGCGTCCGCTTTGACGACCTCGAGCCCGAGAAGCGCCCAGCATCGGCCGACCCGAGCTTTGCGGCCCTGTGGCGCGAGACCGGTGGCGAAGAAGGCATCATCCAGCGCACAATCAAGCGCTGGCGCGGTCACGGGCGCTAAAAACCGCTCGGCAAGCGCTGGCGCAGTTGCGACCGCTAAGGCGGTCCGTCGATTTTCGCGACGAGGCGCATGCCGAATTAACCGTTTGTAAGAACCGCAGGCGCACAAATCACTTCGGGGAATAAAGGCGGAGTGATGAATGGGCGCGCCCGTTAAGGGAATGCAGGCCTCTGAAGAGGCGACTGCCGAAGCCTTGTTGGGGTCTTTGAAGGCGCTTGCAGCCGCCGAGCGGCGCAAGCACGCGACGGTCCTTAACTACTGGCTGTCGATTCGGAAGGATCGCGACCTTCCGCCGATCCGCGACCTCGACCCGCTGGAAATCTCTGATGCCGGGCCATTCAGCGTCCTGCTGGAACTGATCGGCGGCGGCGAGGATGCAGAAATCCGGCACATAGGTCAGTCCGTCAAAGGCGGCATTGATGTAAACCGCATGGCGGAAGCGCCGGAAGAATCCCTTCTCGGCTGCATCGCGAAGAAACTTCCGATCGTTGCCATCTCGCGCAATGTGCTCGCCTTCGAGGACGAGTTCGATAGCAGCGAAGGGCCGGTCCGCTGTTCCGTGACGCTCCTCCCGTTCAGCTCGAACCGCACCTGGGTCGATTACGTCTACGGCTACGTCAGCCTCGAAAGCGCCTCGAAGAAGGCGAAAGAGGTGAAGGCAGACGAGGCGGCGCCCGAGCCGGCTCCCGAAGTCGAGGCGGTTTTTGAGCCCGAGCCCGAGCCAGTCGAGGAAGTGGCCGAAGCACCGGTCGTCGAAGACGCGCATCCGGAGCCTGAAATTGCGCAGGCTGATATCGTCGAGCCTGAGCCTGAGCTCGCGCAGAACGAAATCGTCGAGCCAGAGCCTGAGCCCGTTGCCCCCGCAGCTGAAAAGCGCCCGGGCTTCTCGAAGATCTTCGACGCTCTCGCCGGCGTCGGCTTCTACGGAACGAATCACAAGATGGACCCGAGCCTTCCGGCGGCCGCCGAGCCTGAGTCGGAATCTGATCCCATCGCGGAAGTCGCTCAGCCTGCGCCCGAGCCAGAACCCATCGCGGAAATCACTCCAGATCCGGAGTCTGAACCTGAACCGGTAGCCGACGACGGCTCAGAGCCGGAACCCGCCGTCGTGGAAACGCCGGAAGCAATTGCCGAGCCCGAGCCCGAGCCGGAGCCCGAGCCTATCGTAATGGAAGTGCCGGACGCCTCAGTGGTCGCGCAGGCTGAGAAGAAATCCCATAGTGCAGTGGAGGGACCCTTGCAGAACAAGCTAACGGAAGTCCGCGCAAAGGCCGACGAGGCGCGCGCGGCCAAGCTTCGCGCCAACGCAGCGCTCTACGAAGGACTAAGCGCGGCCTACGACTTCGCGCTCGACGCTGAAGAGCATGCGGAGGAGTATCTGAAGCTGGTGGAGGCACAGGGTCTCAAGATCCAGCTCCGCTCTCCGATGAAGCCGGTCGTGAAGCTTGCGTTCGAGGGAATGTGCGACGAGGCGACGATCGCACAGCTTGAGACGGTTCTCGCCTGGGCGCTCAAGAACGATCTGCCGCGCGGTTCGCTCGCCGAGCGCATCGAGTCTGAGGGCGGCCTCGGGTCGATCCTTCATGGACAGGCCAAGGCCGCCTAACCCGCCGCCAATCTTTTGAAGAATGAGTAGCGAGTCGTTCCGGCCTAAGAGCCGGACTGGCCCGATTGCGCTTCGCCCAGGCGAAGTCCTTCGACCACCGCCTCTACCGCGCACTTGCGCGACAGCTCCGCAAGCGTCTCGCCTTCGCCGTCACGCTGCTTGGCAGCAAGGTTGAACGTCCGCTGCGCGATGTCGCGCAACTCCTTGATTGACGATTCGGTCAGGTTCTTATGCTCGTGCAGCAGGCGTTCGAGCACCGGCTCGGCAAGCGCGGATCCGAACTCCAGGCCAGCGAATTCGTGGCAATGCCAGACGACCCGGCAATATTGCGTCTCAAGACCGCCGATGCTGAGCAGGAGCCAAGTGTCGGGCGACAGCGTGCAGGTCGCCTCGATGCGGCAGCCGCGCGTCGAAATGTCGATCAGGCGGACGCCGACACGGCTCCGGCCGGGCTCGCGAATCGTAGCATTAAGGCGCAGTGCGGCGCGCTCTGCGCGCCTCCGTTCCTGCGGGGCTTGGGCCTTGGTTGCGAGATCAGCCATGTTAAGCGCTACTCCGCCGACCTTCATGCGCTCAGGAGAGTGAACAAATCGTTTGCCTTCAGGCGCCTGCGCGTGTCGTTGCGGGTGCTTGCGGCTTCGTCGGGATCGCGAGGATTTCCTTCATCCGGGACTTGAACGCTGCCAGTTGCGGACCTTCGAATACCGGCCTGCTGACCAGGCGCGCAGTCAGCGGATTGACCGGGCGACCCCCGATCCGGACCTCGAAATGGACATGCGGGCCGGTGGATAGTCCGGACGAACCGACGTAGCCGATGACCTGGCCTTGGCGCACCGGAAGACCGGGCTGCGCTACGATGCTGCTCATATGCGAATAGGTCGTCATCAGACCGCCCGAGTGGACGATGCGTACCTGGCGGCCGTATCCGCCGGCATAGCCCGCGCCAACGACCTGGCCGTCCGCTGCCGCGACGATCGGGCTGCCCCACGGGGCTCCGAAGTCGATTCCGGCATGGAAGCGCGCGTAACGCAGGATCGGATGCACGCGATATCCGAAGCCTGAGGTGATTCGACCCGAGACCGGAGCCATGAACCCAGCCGAGGCCTGCGGCGATGTGCCTCCGTCGTACCAGTCGGTACGGCCGCCTGCAGACCATTTGAGAAGCTTGACGTCACCGTACTGGAAACGATCAAGCCCGGCGTAGATCAACCGGTCCGGCTCACCCCCGGTTCCTTTGACGAAGGCGAAGTCGAACCGGTCGTAAGGAGCGACCTCGCCTACGTCGACGTGAGTCTGGATCGCCTTCAAATAGTCGGCGGCGATCTGCGGCGTGGCTCCCGCCGCGCGCAGAGAGAAATAGAGCCCGCCCGCAATGTCGCCGCGGATGCGCTTTACGTTGCCGCTCGCTCCGGACTGCACGCCGACGGGCTTGGGCAGCCCGGTCGCGGCATCATCGATTACTGCCGGCGGCGGCGCAGCCAGCTCGCTGAGCTGGGCATATTTCAAAGTCGTGGCAGGTGGAGCTGCCGGCGCTTCAACTTTCGGATGCCAGTCGGGCGTCAGGAAGATGGCTGCGCTACACAACGCGGCAAGCGTTGCGGCGCCCCGGAACCATTTGAGACCAATCTCTTCGGCGTGGAGGTCGACGACAAGGCTGAAGCCTTGCTTGTCGGGGCGCCGCCCGAATTCGCCCTTGGCGCCAAGCTGCGCGGGAAAAGCAAGGACCTCGGCGCATTCGCGCTCCTTTGACCAATCCTCACGCGCATGAAGCATCTGAAATTCCCCGGCCTTTCAGAAGCGGTGTGCCGGATCACGGTTAATGAGCGTTTAAAATTCACGCATCCGTCGAAGGAACCTTGCCTTCCAACCGAGCGCTGCCACATTCGTGCATGTGACGCGCCGTTCTGACGCTCCGGTCCGGGCAATCCTAGGGCCTACCAACACCGGAAAGACCCATCTGGCGATCGAACGCATGTGCGGCCATTCGTCCGGAGTCATCGGCTTCCCGCTCCGACTGCTCGCTCGCGAGGTCTATGAGCGCGTCGTCGCCATAAAGGGCGAGAAGCAAGTCGCATTACTGACGGGTGAGGAGCGGATTGTCCCGCCGCAGGCGCGCTACGTGCTGTGCACTGCCGAATCCATGCCGGTGCGGACCGGTCGGGACGATCGCCCGACCGAGGGGCCGTTCCCGGAGCAGTTCGCCTTTGCGGCGATCGACGAGGCGCAGCTCGGCATCGATCCGGAGCGTGGCCACGTCTTTACCGATCGCATGCTCCGCGCTCGCGGCCGCGAGGAAACGCTGATCCTCGGCTCGGCGACTTTGAAGCCCATCGTTCGAGAACTACTGCCCGAAGCGGAGATCGTCAGCCGCCCGCGCTTCTCGACCTTGCGCTACGCGGGCAACGTCAAGCTGTCGCGCCTTCCGCCGCGTTCGGCCGTTGTCGCCTTCTCGGCGGAGCAGGTTTACGCGCTCGCCGAGATGCTTCGGCGTTTTCGCGGCGGCGCGGCCGTCGTCATGGGAGCCTTGTCGCCCGCGACCCGCAACGCCCAGGTTGCGATGTTCCAGCGCGGCGAGGTCGACTATCTCGTCGCGACCGACGCGATCGGCATGGGCCTCAACATGGACGTCGCCCATGTCGCCTTCGCGGGTCTCGAGAAGTTCGACGGCCGCCGCGAGCGCCGGCTGAGCATTGCCGAGATGGCCCAGATCGCAGGTCGCGCGGGTCGGCACCAGCGCGATGGGACCTTCGGGACGCTCGGGCTTGGAGACAAGGACAACACAGCATTCAGCGACGAAGAGATCACCGCGATTGAGGAGCACCGCTTCAGGCCGCTCGATTCCGTCTACTGGCGCAATCCCGAACTGGACTTCACTGACGTCAAGACGCTCATCGCCAGCCTTGAGCTCAAGAGCGACGATCCTGTGCTTCGCTCGGCGCCTGAGGCAATCGACTTGTCGGTGCTCAAGCTGATTGCCGAGGATCCGGCGATCGCCGCAAAGAAGGGCAGGGCCGCGCGCAGGCTTTGGGCCGCATGCGGACTACCCGATTTCCGTAAGGTGGGCCCGATGCACCATGCACGTATGGTCCGCCGCCTTTTCAGCTACATCGGCGAAGGCGGGCATATTCCGCATGAATGGTTCGCTGCCGAAGTCGCTCGGCTCGACAATGTGAACGGCGACATCGAAGCGCTTGCCGATCGCCTCGCCGGAGTGCGCAGCTGGGCCTATATCTCTCATCGCGCTGACTGGCTCGCCGAGCCAGCCAAGTGGGCAGAACGCACGCGCGAAGTGGAAGCGCGCCTTTCCGATGCACTTCACGAGCGGTTGACGCAGCGCTTCGTCGATCGCCGAACGGCTGTTCTCGTACGCGATATCGGCGCCCGCGGCAGCAGCGCGCTTCCTGTCACCGTAGCCGCTGACGGCGAGGTCAGCGTCGGGCCCGAGCCGATAGGCCACCTTTCGGGCTTCGATTTTCGGGTCGACCCGTCCGCGCGGCTGGCCGACAAGAGGCTGCTCCTCGCAGCCGCGGAACGGCGCCTGGGCGAAGAGCTGGATCGGCGTGCCAAGTCTCTCGTCGAGGCTCCCGACCAGACGTTCGACCTGGTTGTGGAGGAAAGCGGCGGCCTTGCGGTCGCGTGGCAGGGGAACGCCCTTGCGCGGCTTGCTGCGGGCCGCTCGCTGCTGGAGCCGGCACTGCGCACGAGCCGGGCCCTCGACCAATTGTCCGCCCATCGTCGTGCGGAGCTGAGAGGCCGGCTCGAGGCATGGCTGGATGCGCAGCTCGACCGCCATCTGAAGCCGCTCAAAAAGCTCGCTGCAGCGGCCGGCGATCGTTCGACCTCGCCGGGCGTCCGCGCGCTGGCCGCAATGCTGACCGATGCAGGCGGGGTGCTCCCGAGGCGTGCTCTTATGGGCGCGATCGGCGCACTGGAGCAGGCGGATCGGCAACAGCTGCACCGGCTCGGCGTCCGTCTCGGCCCGCTCGATGTATTTCTGCCGGGGCTGCTGAAACCCAATGCCCAGCATTGGCGGGGTGCGTTGATGGCGGTGCGAACCAATTCTCCGATGGCAACTCTGCCTTCCGCGGGCGCTTCCACCCTTGGCCCGGAGGCCGATGCGCGTGGAGCTGCGCTCGCTTACCGCCGCCTCGGCCGCCAATGGCTCCGCATCGACCTTGCCGACAGGCTTGCAAGGCATGCCCACAAGGTCAGGTCTGCCGGAGGGGATGAGCCCGTTGACACAGAGCTTGCAACCTCAGTCGGGCTCGACTCTGAAGCTGTCGGAAAGCTGATGGAGGAAGTCGGTTTCACCCGTGCGGGCGAAGCCTGGAAGTGGCGCGGCCGCCGGCCTCCGCGGCAGGACCGCCGGACCGAGACTTCCCACGCATTTGCGGAGCTCGCGAAGCTGAAGCGGTAGCGCGTGAGGATCGACCGCTACCTCTTCTTCATCCGGCTCATGAAAAGCCGGACTCTCGCGCAGGGCCTCATCGACGAAGGCCACGTCCGCATCGACGGCAAGCGGGTCGAGAAACCAAGCGAGGAAGTGCGCGTGGGCAGCGTGATCGCCCTTCCGCTTCACGGCAAGGTTCGGATTCTGCGAGTGCTTGCATTGCCCGACAGGCGCGGCCCGGCGACGGAAGCGCGCTCCTGCTACGAAGAGCTGGGAATTGACGAGGCCAGCGCCGCCTCTTAGCGAACCTTCAAGAGGGAGCTCGAATAAATGACCTACGTCGTCACCGATGCCTGCATCCGCTGCAAGTACATGGATTGCGTCGAGGTTTGTCCGGTCGACTGCTTTTATGAGGGCGAGAACATGCTCGTCATCAACCCAAACGAGTGCATCGACTGCGGCGTGTGCGAGCCCGAGTGCCCCGCCGAGGCCATTTTGCCTGACACCGAGAGCGGGCTGGAGAAATGGCTGGAGGTCAACTCGACCTATTCAGCCGAATGGCCGAACATCACCCGCAAGAAGGACAGCCCGGCCGACGCAGATGAGCACAAGGGCGAAGAGGGCAAGTTCGACAAATATTTCTCGACCGATCCCGGCACGGGGGACTGACGACGTCGCTCAGCGCTTGACCGTGAATGTGTAGTTCAGGCCGATCCCGCCCGACAGCTGGTTCCGAGAGCCCAGGTCCCGGATGATGGGGGATCTCCCGGCATCCCCGACGAATCGCTCGTAGCGCGCGAAGCCGAAGGCTCCGAAGCGCGGATTGAACTGATAAGAAAGCCCACTCGCGGCGGCGACAGCATAAATGCCACCCTCGGGTCGGTATGTAGGCAAGCCCGATGCGAGCGCGTGCTGATCGTCCACGCCGAAATAGGCGCGCTGGTACTTCGCATCGGAAAGCAATACGCGCGGACCAATGGAAAACACGTATCGATCGCCGTCGCGCCATATGCGATCCGCGCCGAACCATCCGACCAGCCCTTCATGG
>Ga0207691_10004097_pt1 | contig 14151 bp, 12 predicted proteins | sample KBSM13metaG_FD_184327 | JGI IMG/M metagenome (GOLD analysis project Ga0207691, IMG submission 184327) | Miscanthus rhizosphere microbial communities from Kellogg Biological Station, Michigan, USA - KBS M1-3 metaG (SPAdes) (version 2) | ecosystem: Host-associated > Plants > Roots > Rhizosphere >... | reverse complement strand
CAAGGAGAACTGACATGAGCACCCGCACCTCGTGCGGCATTCTGCTCCGGGTGATGGCGGCCCTGGCGTTCGTGGCCTTTGCTGTACCAGTCGCAGCCCAGACCCCCTACGTTCCCTACTTCGGGAAGAACCAGATCCGTTATGACAAGTTCGAGTGGTTCCACTATGAGACGGACCACTTCATCATCTACTACTACCCCGAGATCGAGCCGCACCTGGAGCGGATGGCCGGGTATGCCGAAAGCGCGTACCAGCAGGTCAGCTCAGAGCTCAAACACGATCTGGCGCACAAGGTTCCGCTCATCCTCTTCCAGACGAGCAGCGAGTTCCAGCAGCAGAACGTGATTCCGGGCGCCGCGCAGGAAGGCGTCGGCGCGTTCGCCGAGCCGATCCGCCAGCGCATCGTGATGCCGATGGACGAGCCACCCGATCTGCTCTATCGGCTCATCCTTCACGAACTCACGCACCAGTTCGACTACGACATCATCCCGGCCACGCTGGTTCGCCGAAGCACGCCGCTCTGGGTGCACGAGGGTCTCGCCGACTATATGACGGGCGCGTGGCGTCCGCTCGACCTCATGGCCGTCCGCGACGCGGCCGTCGCTGACATCGTCCCGAAGATGAGCAAGCTCGAGGGATACAGCGACGTCGGTGGCGCGCGAATGATCTACAACCTTGGCCACGCCATCTTCGAGTTCATCGAAGCGAAGTGGGGCAAGGAAGGACTGCGGCAATACCTGTTCTCGCTGCGCAAGTCGGTGATCGGCGGCGGCGAAGACGCCTACGAAGAAGCGTTCAAGATCTCGGCGGATGAATTCGACACCGAGTTCGAGAAATACCTCAAGGATCGTTTCAAGCCGTTCCGGGACAAGGAACGGCCAGCCGACTACGGACGCAACCTGATGCCCAATCCGGAGAAGACACCGTTCCGGGGCGCCTACACCGTTGAACCGTCTCCCTCGGGCGATCTCCTGGCCATCTTCTCGGGCAACGCGCGCGATCGCGAGGGCGACATCCTGCTCGTCTCCTCACACGACGGCAGCGTCGTGCGAAATCTCACGAAGGGCTTCGATCAGAGCCTCGGCTTCGAGTTCATCGTCACACCTGGTGGGCGCTGGGTCACCGTGCCATGGTTCTCGTGGTCGAACACCGGAGACCGCCTGGCGTATTTCGTACGCACCGAGAAGAGCCGAACGCTGATCGTTCAAAACGTGCTGACTGGCAAGATCGAGGAGCGCTTCGATGCTCGCCTGGTGGATGACCCCGAGTCACCGGACTTCTCTCCTGACGGACGCAAGATGGCCTTCGCCGCGCTTCAAAACGGGACGGGAGACATCTTCGTTGGTGACCTGCAGACGAAAGAGATCACCAATATCACCAAGGACGAGTTCGCTGATTCGGCGCCGACGTGGGCGCCCGACGGCAAATCCATCGTCTACATCGCACGCGTCAGCGGAAACGAGAAGCTGTTCCGCGTGGACATTGCGACCGGACAGAAGACCCAACTGACGTTCGGAACACACGACGATGCCTCGGCGCAGTTCCTGGATGAGAACACGCTGGTGTTCCCGTCGACGGCAACCGATCCCGCACAGCCGATCGACCCTGACGTGGCGCGGAACGGCCAGATCTACAACGTCTGGACGCTCAATCTGAAGAACGGTGAGTTGCGGCAGTACACGGACGCGGTCAGCGGCAATCTCTACACCACGGTCTTCAAGGACGGCACAGCGAATCCGAAGATCGGCATCGTCACGTACTACAAGGGCGAGTACGAGCTGCACGCGCTCGACAACCGCGATCCGATCGTGACCGCGGCGTCCTCAGACTTTGGAGCACCCGGGCCGATCATCGACTTCCAGGCGCCGCTGTCTCACACCATCGTTGCGGACAACAAAGCGAAGAAGGGCAAGTTCGAGAAGATGTTCATGGACGGCCGCCCGCCGGTCAACGTCGGTGTGACGAGCAGCGGCGACATATTCGGCGGGACGGCAGTGACGTTCAGCGATGTGCTGGGCGACCAGCAGTTCAGCATCTTTGCGGCGTCGATCTCGCAGTACCGCACGCTGTCGATGTCGTACCTCAATCTCGCGCACCGCTTCAATTACGCGCTGCAAGGCTACTCGCAGACACAATTCTTCTATGGCAACCTCGAAGGCGTCTTCTACGACCCGTCCTTCTCGGGTGTCATCGATCGCGATCTTTCGATAGCGACTCGCACCGTCCGCGGTTTTTCCGCCTTCGGCATCTGGCCTTTCAACCGGTACCGAAGGGTGGAACTGACCGGCAGCTTGCAGCAGTACACCGAGAACTTCAACGATCCTTCCCTGCAGGCGTATTCAGAGCAGTATCAGGTTGATAACTATGGTCGCCCGCTGCTCAATTCGGGCACGCTCATCCCGCTCGGCGCGACCTTCGTGCAGGAGACAACCGTCTTCCGTGAGTTTGGTCCGCTGTCCGGGAGCACGGTGCGAGCAGGATACGAGGTCGCGCCGAAAATCGCCGGCTCGCTCTCGCGACAGACGACCGACGTCGACGCGCGTTACTACAAGAAACTCGGCGCGACGGGTCTCCTGGCGCTGAGGGCCCGTGGGTTCAAGAGCTGGGGCGATGCGCCCAACTTCATGTATTTCGGCGGCAACTCCGAGATGCGCGGCTACGAATACCTGCAGTTCGTCGGCGACACGACAGCCTTCTTCAACGCGGAGCTCCGCTTCCCGTTGATCGAGGCGATGCTGACCCCGATCGGCGTCCTCGGAGGAATCCGTGGCGTGTTATTCACCAACATGGGCGGCGGCCATTTCGACGGCCAGCAGTTCAAGTGGTGGACCAACAGCAGCGAGTCTTACACCCCAATCAACAGCTTCATATTCACGGGCATCACCCAGACCCCTGTCTACGGCGCACCGGTCGTGGTCGACGGGTTCCGCCTTGTTGACGCGCGCGCGTCGTACGGCGTGGGCCTCGAAACCTTCGCGCTCGGCTTCCCGATTCACTTCGACTGGGCGTGGAAGACACTCTTCAACAAGGATTGGGAGGACGCGCTGTTCAGACCGTACGGCGGAAGCGACGAGTTCCGCAAGGTGAAGTTCTCGGTCTGGATCGGGTACGACTTCTAAACGGTAAGCGGTAGGCAGTATGCGGTAGGCTGCGATCAGGACGTTCTGCCTACGGCATCCCGTCTACTGCGTACTGCCCGCGTTCGCGCTTTCCAGCCTCACCTCACTCCTCGGCACATCGATAGACACGCGGTAACGGCTCAGGAAGTTGTGGCCGACGATGCCGCCGACCTGATAGCCGAGGAGCACACTCGGCGCACGCAGGTTCAGAACGGCAAGGCCGACGCGACGCAGGCTCACGCCCTCGAAGTCGAGGTCCACACCCGGCAGCAGGAAGGCGTCCTCGTCCGGACCCGACATCCCCAGCACACGAATCGGAATATGACGGGTGGGTTTCATCCCGAGCAGGTCCGCGGTGTCCGAGCCGATCGAGATGATTTCACCGCCGGTATCGACAACGAAGTACGCCGGATGCGTCGAGTTGATCGTGCCGCGAATGAGGGGCAGCGGCTGGACGCGCATCGGCAGCGCGATACCCGCCGCCGGTTCTTCGTCGGTCAGCGTCCGCGCGAGCACGACTCGCTTGCGCCCGTAGTCGACACTCACCGAGAACCCCAGCGCGATCGGCGACAGGCTTTGCCCCTGCCAGCGCGCCGGCCCGCCAATCCCCGGCGCCCGTATCGCGACCGGCACGTTGCGCACGGTCAGCGTTCCGAGCTCGAGACGGTCGGCGCGCCCCAGGCGGATCAGTCGAACGCCCGTCCGGCCGACTCCAGCGGTCAGCGTAGTACTCACCGTACGAATGCTGGCGGCACTCGCAAGATCCGGCGAGATGCCCGTGCGCTCGGCGCCGGTGTCGAGGATCCACTCGACCTGTACGCCGTTCAGTCGTCCGATGACGACAATCTTGTTGTTCACCAGCTTGAACGGAAGCGTGTGGGCCCGGTTCGCATCCTCTGCGTTCACCTCGAGCGGCGTGCGGTTCGAAAAGCTTCGCAGCAGGGACGCGCGGCTGCGCGCGATCGAGATCGCCGCCGACTCACGCTTCGGCAACAGGCTCGCGTACGCGTCGTAGGCCTTTGCGGCCTCGCCGAACCGGCTCAGCCGCTCGAGCACGGTTCCCTGCAGTGCCGGCAGGTCGGGATCGAGCGGGGCCAGTTCGATGGCACCCTCGACCTCGGTGAGCGCCTCGGCCAGGCGCGATCGCGAGCTCAGCGAACGGGCGGTGCCGTACCGTGCTCGCGCAGAGTGGGTGTCGACGTCCAGCGCTCGCGCGTACTCGCGATCGGCCTCGTCGAAGAATCCCGCCGCCCACAGCGCATCGCCGGAAAGCGTCAAGGCTTCGCCATCGCGATCGTTCGACGACAAGACCGACGCCGTGCGCCGCGCGAGTGTGAACTCTCCAACGCGCAGCGCCGCGAGCACAATTCCCTTGCGCGCATCGAGTGCGGTCGCTGGGTCTGGTGACTCCGACGCCTGGATGTACGACTTCAGCGCCTCCGAGTACTTACCGTCCTTGTAGAGCGTCGACGCGTGGCGGTATCGCTCGGCGAAGTCAGTCGGCACCTGCGCGGACAGGAGTGCCACGGACAGGCACACGACGACCGCTATAGCCTTCACATGCGTTGCTCTCGCCCGCTTCGTGGTTTTCGTGTTCTTCGTGGTCTTCGTGCTTCTTAGAAACGTTCCAGCAGCAACTCGCTCCGCTCCATGTCTATCGTGACGCGGAACGGCGCCAGGAACTTGTGGCCGACGATGCCGCCGAGTTGGAAGCCGAGGAGGATGCTCGGCGCGCGCAGGTTCAGGACGACTAGAGGGAAGTTTCGATACTCGATCTCTTCGAAGTCGAGGTTCTGTCCCGGCATGAGAAACGCTTCGCGATCCCATCCCGACGTGCCCCACACGCGAAGTGGAATGCGACGGAATGGCGACGCCGGCAGGCTGCTCGCCGTCTCTGAGCTGATCGAGATCACCTCACCTCCCGTGTCGACCACGAAGTACGCCGGGTGCGTCGAGTTGAGGAGACCGCGGACCATCGCCAGACGATTGATTCGCATCGGCAGGCTGACATCCGGCGTGATCGGCGGAAGATGGCGGCCGATCGTGAGCAACTGGTCCTTGTAGTCGATGCGCATCGACATGCCGATCGACAACGGCGAGAACGACTCGCCTTCGCGCTTCGGGATTCCGCGGAGCGCCGGGTTCTTGATGAGCACCGGCAGATTGCGCACCTGCAGCGTGCCGAAATCGAGTGACTTGACCCGCGCGAGTTGAAGGCCGCGCAGCCCTACCTCGCCAACGCCGGCGCTCAAGGTGTACGTGACCGGGCGAACCCGCTCTCGCGACGCTGTCTCTCGAGACAGCACGCTCTCTTCCGAACCGGTATCGAGAATGAAGTCCTGCGGACGGCCGCCATTGACGCGCGCCTGCACGACGATCTTGTCCGCCACCAGCTTGAAGGGCAGCGTATGGAGCGTCGCCAGATCCTCATCGTCGATATCGACCGGTGCGACGTCGCCGAACGAGTCGAGGAACTCGACCTGCGCCCGCGCCCACGCGGCCTTGTCGCTGCGATCTTTATTGGGCAGCAGGTTGATGTAGTTGCGATACGAGTTGGCGGCCTGCGCGAAGCGATGGAGGCGCTCGTAGATGTCACCGGCGAGCGCGTGAATCTCGCCGTCGCGGGGAGCGGCCGCAGCGGCCGTCAGTGCTGCGTCGAGCGCGTCTTCGAGTTTGCTGGTCGCGGCCAGCGATCGCGCAAGACCGAAACGGGCGCGCGCCGACCCGGGGGTTCGGTCGACAGCCGCCCGGTACTCGCGCTCGGCTTCATCGAACAGGCCGGCCGACCACAGGGCGTCGGCGTGAAGTGCGAAGGCCTCGGGATCCTCGCCCGCGACCTTGATCAGCTCCTCCGCTTCCTGTCGTGCGCGCAGGAACTCCGCGACCTTCAGAGCCGTGCGAACAGTGCCCTTGCGACCGGCCACTGCGACACGCGCATCGTCGCTCTTCGCGGCTTCGCTGAAGGCGACGAGCGCTTCCTGGTAGCGCGTCTCGTCGTAGAGAAGAGATCCGAGTTGAAGCTGCAGATCGGCGTCGCCGCCGATGTCAGCGTTCAGCGCAAGTGATCCACCAACGAGCAGGGCTGCCGCGCAGGTTACCCCCTGAACGGTTCTGACGAGCCGGCGCGACATCCGCATGGTCCCACCCTTGGCCTGACGTGTGAGCCCGGAGCTCACGAATATGTTTGTAGGCTACGTCCTCTGATAGAAAGCGGCGTTGACCGGAATGAAGTTCGTCCACTTTTCCGGAGTTTCATCGAGCGCAAAGATCGCCTCGACTGGGCACGCAGGGACGCATGCACCGCAATCGATGCATTCGTCGGGGTGAATATACAGCATTTCCGCAGACTGAAACTGAGGTTCATCCTTTCGCGGATGGATGCAGTCCACGGGGCACACATCGACACACGCGGTGTCCTTCGTGCCCACACATGGTTCGCAGATGATGTACGCCACGGCAGTCGTTCTCCTGTGACGGGCCCTTAATGCTCCGTCAGTGACCGAGAGAGTATAACTCGGCCATTTTGCCTTCATCTTTTTGGATCACCTGTTGGATTTCCAGGCTCTAGGGCAAGCCCCTTCGCGCGATTTCAGGCCTATTCCGTAAATACCTTGACGGGCACCGGCTTTGCTCAACATTGCACACTCGGGGGTGTGGTCACGCATGTTCGCTAAACGAACTTCAGTTGTTCGACTGATCGCGGTTGCGATCCTTGTCGCTGCTGCGGCATGGACCGTCAATGGTGCCGCACGGCAGGACGCACCACGCGAGATCGATGTCGTCGCGCGCCGCTTTGCGTTCGAACCCGCACGCATTGAGGTCGCCGTTGGCGAGCGTGTGCGCCTGCGCGTCGTCTCGGCCGATGGCGTGCACGGCTTCGAGATCAAGAAGTTCAAGGTCAAGAAGGAAATCCCCCGCGGCACCACGCCAGTCATCATCGAGTTCACAGCGAGCGAGGCTGGCGAGTTCCCCATCCTCTGCTCTGAGTACTGTGGCGACGGCCACGAGGACATGCAAGGCCAGCTCGTCGTTCTAACTCGCGATGTTCAGAACACGGAGGTGAAGCCGAATGCAACTAAGTAGGCTCGGATACGCAGTGCTGATCGCTCTCGCTCTCGGAACTGTCGGGTGTGATGAATCACTATCGGAACTGACAGGACCAACACCTGATCTCGAACCAACCTTCAGCAGCATTCAGGAACATATTTTCAGCTCCGGCGACTCCGCGGGGCGTCCTGCGTGCACAAACTGCCACAATGCCGTCGGAAGCCGGTTCAACGGTCTCGATCTCACTGCGGCGGTCTCGTACAACAACCTCGTCAACGTCCCGAGCCGCTTCAAGGCCGGTGCCGTCCGCGTGATCCCCGGCGACCCCGAGAACAGTTACCTGATTCACAAGCTCGAAGGGCGCTCCACCATTGCCGGGGTCCGCATGCCGTTGAACGGTCCCTATCTCGAGGCCGGTCAGATTCTCGTCATCAGGCGATGGATCGAGATCGGTGCTCCAAATAACTAGCGAGGAGCACACACGATGACTTGGACAAGACTCGTCATATTCGCGGCGGTGTGCGCGCTCGCGGCGCCAGTCGTCGCATCGGCGCAGCAGAAACCGCCTGCTGCCAGCACCGACGACGATCCTGACAGGGATCCGAATCGAGCGCAGCCGGACTTCACGCTCGTCAATCTGCCGACGACGTTGCGCGTCCCGAAGTACAAGAGCGCGTTCCGCGTCACGCATCGCTTTGCGCGTCCGCTCGGGCAGGGCGATTTCAGTGACCTCGCCGAGGATCTCTTCGGCCTCGACAGCGGCGCGCAGATCGGCCTCGAGTACCGGTTCGGTATCATGCGCGGCACGCAGATCGGCATCTACCGCACGAGCAACCGGACAATCGAGTTCTTCGCGCAGTACAGCGGGTTGCAGCAGAAAGACAACGGACTGTTAGGCCTGGACGTCATCGCGACGATGGACGGCACAGACAACTTCAGCGACAGTTATTCACCGGCACTGGGTGTCGTGCTCTCGCACGAGCTGGGCAGCCACGGCGCGCTCTACTTCGAGCCGATCTGGGTCAACAATTCGAACCAGTTGCCGAGCGAACTCACCGACGACAACGACACTTTCCTGTTCGGAATCGGAGGACGCCTGCGTGTCCGTCCGACGGTGTATGTGGTTGGCGAGTACATTCCGCGCATCGGATACTCGCCTGGTGTCGATCACCTCACGTTCGGTGTCGAGAAGCGAGCCGGCGGCCACGTCTTCCAGATCAATTTCTCGAACAACATCGGGACGACGCCGGCTCAAATCGCGCGCGGCGGGTTTGACAACGAAGACTGGTACATCGGCTTCAATATCTCGCGAAAGTTCTTCTAAGAAGCGGTCTCCCCGGGTTTGAGCTCCAACACCTGAACGCCGATCGGCTCAACCAGCGGCTTGAGCGCGGTCGGCGTTCCCGTCAGCAGCGGGAACGTTCCCCAGTGCATCGGCACGACCTGCTTCACGCCGAGCAACGCGCATGCGCGCGCCGCGCCTTGAGGCCCCATCGTAAAGCGATCGCCGATCGGCAGGAACGCGATCTCGGGGCGGTAGATCTCTCCAATCAGCCGCATATCTCCGAACACGTCGGTGTCGCCTGCGAAGTAGATTGTCCTGTCGTCTTCCAGGCGGACGACGAAGCCGCACGGCTCGCCCATGTAGATCATCTGGCCGTGCTCGATAAATCCGCTGCTGTGACTCGCGGCGGTCATGGACACGACCAGACCCGCGATCTTCAGCGAACCGCCCTTGTTCATGGGTGCGGTGTTCTGGATCCCTTTGCGCTCGACCCAATCACACAGCTCGTACACGCCAACGACCGGGGCGCCGCTGGCCCGCGCGCACGCGACGAGATCGTCGATGTGATCGCCGTGCCCATGCGACGCGAGAATCAGATCGACCTGTGGGGGCTTCTTGAGGGCGGCAGGGCACGCCGGGTTGTTCGCCAGCCAGGGGTCGAATAGCAGCCGCTTTCCGCCGGGGGTCCGGATCAGAAACGTTGAATGTCCGAGCCAGGTGATCTCGAGTTTTCCCACGGGGCTGATGCTTACTGCCTTCAGCGATGCTGTCAATGCGTGTCAGTCAGTCTTGGCCGCGGAGGCGCGGGGACGCGGAGTTCTTAACGCGGAGATCGCTGGGATCGCGGGGGACCATTCACGCGGTGACGCGCTGCGCGCGATGCAGCATCGTCGGCGCAGGAGTCACAAACGCGTGACACTCTCTGACGACGTTTGTGAACTCTGCGCCGACGGTGCTGTGGGCAGAGGAACTCGGCCCGACACCGCGTGAATGGCTGGGGCCAGCACTCGCAGAATCAGCCGCGGCGCCCGTGCGACTGACCTGCGATCCCCGCGATCCCGGCGTTGATTAACTTCGTGATCTTCGTGGCCTTCGTGGTTAGAAAGACTCACAGAGTAAAATATCTATGGATGTCCGTTGAAGCGCCCCTGCAGTTTGTCGGCCCGAAAGAGCCGAAGCCCGCCTGGTTGAAGGTCCGCGCCCCGGGGTCGGAGAATTACATCCGGCTCAAGGGAATCATGAAGGACCTCCGGCTCAACACCGTGTGCGAGGACGCACGCTGCCCGAACATCGGCGAGTGCTGGCACCACGGGACCGCCACGTTCATGATCCTCGGCGATGTCTGCACACGCGCGTGCGCGTATTGCGCGGTGGCGCACGGCAAGCCGAACGAACTGGACACGGCCGAACCGGGTCGCGTCGCCGAAGCGGTCGCGCGCATGGGCCTGCAGTACGCGGTGATCACGTCGGTCGATCGCGATGACCTGGCCGACGGCGGCGCCTTCATCTTCGCGGAGACGATTCGACTGACGCGTGAGCGGGTGCCTGGCTGTCGAATCGAAGTGCTGATCCCGGATTTCCAGGGGATCGAGTCGTCACTGCATGTGGTTCTCGACGCGTCGCCTGATGTGCTCAATCACAACATCGAGACGGTTCCGCGGCTCTATCGCATGGCGCGATCGGGTGGCCGCTATCCCCGTTCGCTCGAGCTGCTCGATCGCGCACGCACGCACCGCCCGGACATCGCCACCAAGACCGGCATCATGGTCGGCATGGGTGAAGAGCACCATGAGATCCTCACCGTGTTCGACGATCTGCGGACCGTTGGCGTCTCGATTCTCACCATCGGTCAATACCTGCGGCCGTCTCCGAAGCACGCGCGCATGGTCCGGTACTACCATCCCGACGAATTCGCCGCGCTCAAACAGGCGGCACTTGATCGCGGATTCGTGCACGTGGAGTCCGGTCCACTCGTGCGATCGTCCTACCACGCACACGAACAGGCCGACGCATTCGAAGCCCACCGCGGTGCGGAAGCGTGAAGCTCCATCAGCCCTGACACGAGACTTTCTGGGCGAGATGGACCTTTCGTCGGCCAGATAATTCCTCGTCGCGCACACCCGCCGCGGAGCCCTCGTGACAAGCCTCGGCAACACAAACGGTTAGGCTGGCGCCCATTCTGTGGCTGCCTTCTTGCTCCACACTGTGATGACAAATCACAGATATGAAATCCGCTTCGAGTCATCAACATCGGCGTACTGTCTTCGTCGGCTCCGAGTCGCTCCTCGCCGCGTGGAATGCGCGTGGGGGTCAGCAGAGTCAGGTCATCACGGTGCCGCTCACGAACTTCGCCTTCGCGATCGATCTGATCGACGAAGCGCAGCCCGAGGTCGTCGTGATCGAGCAGGCGGTCGCCGCGAGCGGCGATGGGTCGACGTTGATGGATCGGCTGCACAGCGAGCGGTATCTGCGTGGAATCGAAGTGCGTCTGCTGCCGCCCGATCGGGCGGCGGACCTCATCGCGTCAGGTCCTGGCGATGCGCATCCGCAGGACTGGCTCAGCGATCTCGCATACGCGCTTCCGCCGCGACCCGAGCGGCGGGCCCAGCGCATTCGCGCAGCAGACGATGAACGGGTGATGGTCGACGGTCAGCCGGTGACCCTGATTGACCTCTCGCCAGCGGGTGCCCAGGTACGCTCGGAGACCGTCCTCAAGCCGCGACAGCGCATCCGGGTCGTGCTGGCGCCGGAACGGGGCTCGGTGAAGGCTGTAGCGGTAGTCGCGTGGTCGATCTTCGAGATCGGACCCACGCCGACCTATCGCGCCGGTGTGGCCTTCACGCGCGCCATCCCCGACCCCATCTAGGCGACTGGCTCAGGCCGCTTTCGAATCGAAATAGCTGCTGTCGCTCTGTTGCGCCTTGCGCCGACGACGGACCTTCAGCAGGGCAAAGCTCGCCACGACGATCACCGCAAAGAAAAACCAGGTCATGCTGTTCCTCCAGGTACGCATAGGGGCAAGCCACGTACCGGCGAAAACAGCACACAACGCCCCGTAGCGGCACATCGTCGCCCGGGCGCTGAACTCAAGAAACGTATTGGGATTACGAGGTTGGTCGGCGTCAACGCCCAACGTCCAACTCCCAACTTCCAAAACAGCTCGAGTTTGGCAATTGGAGCTTGGGAGTTGGGAGTTGACGTATGTCTTTCTACTGAAAGATCCGCAGCAGCCTGGTGATCGGGTCGAAATAGCGATCGACCACACGCTCCTTGAGCGGAATGATCGCGTTGTCCGTGATGTGGATGTGCTCCGGACACACCTTCGTGCAGCACTTGGTGATGTTGCAGTAGCCGATGCCGTGCTCGTCCTTGAGCGCGGCCACGCGGTCCTCGGTGTCGAGCGGATTCATCTCGAGGTTCGCCGCGTAGACGAGGAACCGCGGACCGATGAACTCGTCGTGCTTGTTGTGATCGCGCAGGACGTGACATACGTCCTGACACAGGAAGCACTCGATGCACTTCCGGAATTCCTGGACTCGGTCGATGTCCTTCTGCGCCATCCGCCACGTGCCATCCGGTGCATCCGGTGTCCGCGGCTTGAACTTCGAGATGCCCTTCTTGACGCGGAAGTTCCACGACACGTCGGTCACCAGGTCCTTGATCGGCGGGAACGCCCGCATCGGCTCGACGGTGACCGGCTCGTGCAGGTTGACCTGGCTCAGGCGCGTCATGCACATCAGGCGCGGCTGACCGTTGATCTCGGCCGAGCACGAACCGCACTTGCCGGCCTTGCAGTTCCAGCGCACCGCGAGATCCGGCGCCTGCTCCGCCTGAATCTTGTGCACCACGTCGAGGACGACCATGCCGTCTGTGACCTCAGTGTGAAAGGTCTGGAACGTGCCGTCCTTCTCCGGATGGGTGCGCCAAATCTTGAACGTCGCTGTGGTCGCCATTCGTGGGCCGTCTCCTACGACTTCTGTTCTTCGATCACCTGCTTGAGGTGATTCGGGATCGGCGGGATCGGTATGCGGCCGATCTCCATGACATCGCCGGCTCCCTGCCTGACTGCGACATTGATCGTGCTGAATTCGGCGACCTTGTCCGGATAGTCCTCACGGAAGTGCCCGCCGCGGCTTTCCTTGCGCTCGATCGCCGAGCGCGCGATCGCCTCCGAAACCGTCAGCAGGTTGCGCAGGTCGAGCGCCGTGTGCCACCCCGCGTGATACTCGCGATGGCCGGACACGCCGACGCGCGCCGCCCGCTCCTTGAAATCGGCGATGCGCATCAGCGCTTCGCGCATTTCGTTTTCAGTCCTCACGATCCCGACCAGTGCCTGCATCGACTCCTGGAGGTCGGCCTGCACCTTGTACGGATTCTCGCCGCGGTCGCCGCGCTCGAACGGCGCGAGCGACGTCTTCATCGCAGACTCGACGAGGACATCGCTGACGAGCGGCGCAGGATGTTCCTTCGCCCACGCGGACGCGTACTCGCCGGCGCGCTTGCCGAAGACGATCAGGTCCGACAACGAATTCCCGCCGAGTCGGTTCGCACCGTTGATGCCCGACGCGCACTCCCCCGCCGCAAACAGGCCAGGGATCGTGGACATCTGTGAGTCCGCATCGACGCGAATCCCACCCATGATGTAGTGCGTGGTGGGCCCCACCTCCATCGGTTCGTTCGTGATGTCGAGGTCGGCCAGTTCCTTGAACTGGTGGTACATGCTCGGGAGCTTCCGCTTGATGTGCGCTTCGGAGTCCTTGAGCTTTTCCTTGATCCACGCGATGTCGAGGAACACCCCGCCATGCGGGGAGCCACGGCCGGCCTTGACCTCGCGGTTGATGCAGCGCGCCACGTGATCGCGCGTGAGCAGCTCGGGCGGACGACGGGCGCTCTTGTCACCCTGGGTGTAGCGCCAGCCCTCTTCCGGATCGGAGGCGGTCTGCGGCTTGTAGTTGTCCGGAATGTCGTCGAACATGAACCGGCGTCCCTCGCTGTTCTTGAGGACGCCACCTTCGCCACGCACGCCTTCGGTGACGAGGATCCCGCGCACGCTCGGCGGCCAGACCATCCCGGTTGGATGGAACTGGATGAACTCCATGTCGATCAGCTCGGCGCCGGCGCGGTAGGCCAGCGCATGGCCGTCGCCGGTGCCCTCCCAGCTATTGCTGGTGATCTTGTAGGCGCGGCCGATGCCGCCGGTCGCCAGCACGATCGCCTTCGCCGAGAACACGTGAAACCGGCCGCGCTCGCGGTCGTAGGCGAGCACGCCGGCGGCGCGGCCGCCGTCGAGGATCAGCTCGATGACGGTGTGCTCCATGTGCACGGTCATGCCGAGATAGACGGCGTGATCCTGCAGCGTCCGGATCAGCTCGAGGCCGGTGCGGTCGCCGACGTGGGCGAGGCGCGGGTAGCGGTGGCCGCCGAAGTTGCGCTGGTTGATGCGGCCGTCGGCGGTCCGGTCGAACACCGCGCCCCAGCCTTCGAGCTCGCGCACGCGATCCGGCGCTTCCTTGGCGTGCAGTTCCGCCATGCGCCAGTTGTTCACGTACTGGCCGCCGCGCATCGTGTCGGCGAAGTGGACGCGCCAGCTGTCGCGGTCGTCGACGTTGGCCATCGCCGCGGCCATCCCGCCTTCCGCCATCACCGTGTGCGCCTTGCCGAGCAGCGACTTGCAGACGACGCCGACCTTCACGCCGCGCG
>Ga0207691_10004093_pt1 | contig 14154 bp, 12 predicted proteins | sample KBSM13metaG_FD_184327 | JGI IMG/M metagenome (GOLD analysis project Ga0207691, IMG submission 184327) | Miscanthus rhizosphere microbial communities from Kellogg Biological Station, Michigan, USA - KBS M1-3 metaG (SPAdes) (version 2) | ecosystem: Host-associated > Plants > Roots > Rhizosphere >... | reverse complement strand
TCGGCGGCGTCGAAGTCGCCCATGCTCGCCTGGATGTCGCCGAGCACGCAGTGCGCGTCGCCTTCGGCCCACGGCGCCGCGCTCGCGAGCAGCTCGACGGCAGAGCGCACTTCGCTCGCCGCGCGCTCGAGCTCGCCCTGCACGCCGAGCACCGCCGCACGGTGCAGCTGGCACGTGCCGGGGAACGCCGGCATGCGGCTGGCATTCGCCCACTCGGCGAACGCTTCGGCGAACTGCGCGGCGCGCAGCCAGTCGGAGCGGTGCCGCGCCGCGTAGAGGATCGCGCAGAGCGCCCAGCCGGCGACCCACGAGCGCACGCCACCGACGCGGATGACGGCGGCGGCTTCCTCGTGCTGCGCGAGCCCCTGCGCGACCTGGCCGCGCGCCATCAGCGCATGGCCGCGGTAGACGAGGCCGAGGCACTCGACATCGGCGTCGCGCAGGGCGCGGCCGACGGCGAGCGCTTCGTCGGCGAGCGCGAGCGCGCGCGCCGCGTCGCCGCCGCCGAGCGCGACGCGGCTCGCCATCCACGCGTAGTGGCCGCGCTCGCTCGTCGCCTCGCGGCCGTCGAGATAGCGCGAGGCGCGCTGCAGCAGGCCGTTGGCGATCGCGCCCTGGCGATGGTCGACGCGGATCTGCACGAGCAGCAGCGTCGCGCGAACTGCGCCGAGCGCATCGTCGGCGGCGTCGTGCTCGGCGACCGCACGCTCGAGCGCGGCGACGGCGCTCGGGCCGAGGCCGGCGCAGATCGCTGCACGCCCCCACGCCTCGACGTCGACCGCGGCGAGCGGCGCGACTGCATCGGCGGCGGCGTAGCGCTCGCACGCGGCGGGCCAGTCCATGCGATCGACGGCAGCGCGCGCGTCGGCGAGCGCGCTCGCGCGCTCGCTGTCCTCGGCGTCGCTGCCCTCCGGGCCGTCGCACGTGGCGTCGGCGCAGAAGCGGTAGCCGTGGCGCGGATAGGTCCGCACCGCATCGGGCAGGCCGGCTTCGGCGAGCGCGGCGCGGGCGATGCTGACCACGCGCTGCAGCGCGTTGTCGACGACGACGGTGCCGGGCCAGAGCGCGTCGAGCAACTCGTCCTTGGGCACCACGCGATCGCGATGGCGGACGAGATAGCACAGCACGTCGAAGACGCGAGGCTGCAGCCTGACCTCGCGGCCGTGCACGGTGAGCGCGCGGCGCGCCTCGTCGAGCTCGCAAGGGCCGAAGCGTTGCGGGGCCAGCGGTGCGGTCGCGTTCGTCGTCACGGCGCGCGGCGGGAGCGAAGTGGCGGCGATTGTGCCTGCGTCTGCCAGAGGCCGAAGAAGGCGCCGACGGCGTCCTCGACGAGCGCGATGCGCGCGACGTCCTCGACCGCGAACGGCTGCACGAGAACGCGCCCGCCGGCCGCAGCGACGCGCCGGGCAGCGGCGGCGACGTCGGCGACGGCGAGATACGCGGTCCAGTGCGACGCCGCGCCGCGCTCGACGTCGTCGCGCCGCAGCTGGTAGAGCGACGCGACGTCGCGCCCATCCGCGTCGCTGCAGCGCGTGAAGACGCCACCGTTGGCGCGCACGTCGGCGAAGCGCCAGCCGAACGCGTCGGCGTAGAAGCGCTTCGCCGCCGCGGCATCGACGGCCGCGAGGTCGAGCCAGCAGAAGCGGCCGTCCTCGGCGTGCACGTCAGACCGCCGTCATCGGCTCGATGACCGTGCGCACCTCGGTGACCTTGCTCGCCGGGAAACCGCTGATCCTGGCGTGCTCGTGCACCGACGACTCGTCGTCGGCGAGGTAGACGCAGAACGTCTTGTCGTCGACGACGTACGACTGCACCCACTGCACCTTGCCGGCGAGCGCGGCAAGCGCGGCGTTCGACGTCGCCGAGGCGTCCTTGAGCTGGCGGCCGTCGAGCTGGCCGACGCCGGGGATGTTGCGTTCGATGAGGAAGCGTTTCATGGTCGGACTCCTTGGATGGCATGGCGCAGGAGGAAGGGAACGTCGGCCGCGCTGCGCGCCGCGGCCAGCGGATGCAGGGCTCATCCCGAGGCGAGGGTCGTCCCCGCTGCATGGCCGGGCTGCACGGGCAAGTGCGAATCGGCGGCGAAGACGACGCGGCCGAGGACGGGAACGATCTCGTCGGCGACGAGGCCGAGGCGCGCGGCGTGCTCGCGAAGCGCCTGCGGCGAGCTCGACTGGTAGAAGCAGAACGTGCCGAAGCGGCCGTCGGCCTCGAGCACGGCATGGCTGTGCAGCCAGGCGACGCGCGTCGCGGCATCGGCCGCCGCGGCGGCGCGCACCGCGGCGACGCTGCGCTCGAGCGCGCCCGCATCGGTCCAGCCGCCGCGACGGCGGACGAGGTGGACCAGCGCCGGCGCGAACGCGCGCTCGACGCGCGTCGCGGTGACGCGGACGACCTCGTCGACCGGCAGCTCGCTCGACCAGGCGTGCTCGTGGACGTCGAGCACGCTCGCGCCCTCGACGACGCAGGCGAGGCCGAAGCGGCCGTCGGCTTCCTGCAGCGCGTACGACTGCAGCACGCGGCAGCGCGGAGCCGGCCGATCGGCGGCGGTGCGCAGCCGCATCAGCGCGGCGTCAAGCTCGCTCGCATTGCCGGCGATGCCGAGGCGGCGGACGAGGTAGACGTTCATCACGGCGGGCGGAGGTGGCGTCGATGCGATGCCGGCAGCGTAGGGAGCGCCGCCGCCGGAGTCCTTGCCGGCACCTGATCGATCGCTGATCGTTTCCGCCGCGCTGGGCCTATCCTCGACGGCCTGACTCACCCAGGAGCGCGCCATGTTCGACCCGCAACTCATGACCGGCCAGCGCATCCTCGTCACCGGCGGCGGCACCGGCCTCGGCCAGGCGATGGCCGAGCAGTTCCTCCGCCTCGGCGCCGACATCGCGATCTGCGGCCGCCGCAAGTCGGTTTGCGACGAGACCGCCGCTGCGTGGCGCACGCAGTTCCCGAACGCCCGCATCGACACCTTCGGCGTCGACATCCGCATCGCCGACGCCGTCGAGGAGATGGTCGAGGCGCTCTGGCAGTCGGGCGGGCTGACGGGCCTCGTCAACAACGCCGCCGGCAACTTCGTCGCACCGACCGAGAGCCTGTCGTCGCGCGCGTTCGACGCCGTCGCCAACATCGTCTTCCACGGCACGTTCTACGTGACGCAGGCGGTCGGCAAGCGCTGGGTGCAGCAGGCCAAGGCGGGCGAGTGGACGCCCGAGACCAAGCCCTATCGCAGCGTCATGAGCATCATCGTGACCTGGGTCGAGAACGGCTCGCCTTACGTGGTGCCCTCGGCGATGAGCAAGGCCGGCATCGAGGTGATGACCAAGTCGCTCGCGATCGAGTGGGCGCGCTTCGGCGTCCGGCTCAACGCCGTCGGCCCCGGGGAGATCCCGACCGAAGGCATGAGCAAGCGCCTGAGCCCCGGCGAGGAGCCCGGCGCGCGCTCACGCGAGCGCAACCCGATGGCGCGGCCGGGGAAGATGAGCGAGCTGCAGAACCTCGCGACCTTCCTGATGGCGCCGGGGCAGTGCGACTGGCTCACGGGCCAGAGCATCTTCATGGACGGCGGCCACGCGATGGCGACCGGAGGCAACTTCTACGAGCTGCGCAAGTGGAGCGACGAGCAGTGGCGGCAGGCGCGCGAGGCGATCGAGAAGCAGAACGCGAAGGACAAGGCGCAGCGGTAGTCCGCGTTGCCCACCGCGATCTCAGGCCGGCAGCTTGATCGGCAATGACGAAGCCGCCGTGTCAGCGCCAGGTGTGCCGTGGCGCGTCGTAGGGCCCCCTGGGCTGCACGGGAAATCGCCAGAACATGGCATGGTGCGCTTCCGGTCCGGTCGACTTCGGAGCGATCTTCGGCAGGCGCGGCGGCTCGCCCGAGCCTGAACCCGCCCACGACGGCAGCTCGTACTTCGGCCACCGACACGGCTCGGCCTGGACCATGCGCGCCAGCGCGTCGGAAGCGTCCACGCAGGAATAGGTCCTGGCAGCGAGCACGTTCGGGGACTGCGCGGTTCCGGCAGGCGCTGGCAGCGATTGGGCGCCGATGGTCGAGGGCCATGCGACTGCTGAAAGGCCCAAGCAGATGAATACGCGGTGACTGTCCATCTCGAGCGCCAGGGAGATGCCGCGAGGATAGGCCATGCTCTGCGTGCCGCAAGCGGACACCTCCCGGGAGATCCCCGCTTCTATGGAAGACGGGACCGCTGTGGCTCACTAGACTCACCGCAAGCGCTCCTGCGTTCCCGTCCATCCGGGAGGTGTCGAATGGCAACTCAAAGGCAGCCGGTCGATGCATCGGGCCGTCCGGTCGAAGGCGCCGACTGGATCGTGGCCGCGAGCGAGGCCTTCGAAGGATGGCGGAAGGCGTCCGACATGAAGGAGTTGTCGAGAGCCGCGGCCATCCTGAACGGAGCGTCGCCCCGGATGATCATGGATCCCGAGCGCACGCACCTCGCGGCGGCGATCTCGGAGGCGCTGCTCAACGTGAGCATCGCCCAGCGGCGCCCCGACGTGCTCGACTTCGCGATCGGGCTGATGAAGCGCGAGCGGTCGTTCGTCGACGGCACGCTCGACATCGCGGGGGCAGCGCTGCTGGCCACCCATCTTGCCGGCCTGCTGGCGGAGCGGTTCTACGTCGCCGGAGCGCTCGAGGATCTCGCCGCCGCGCTCGACCTGTACCGCAGCTACGAAGAGTACGTGCAGTCGTTTCCTCACTCCTTCGACGCCCGCGAGCGCGCCTTGTTCTGGTGGGGCTACGGCAAGGCGCGGCAGAACAAGGCGGATGTCGCCAAGCAGCGCGCGGAGCTCGTCGCCGCGGCGGAGTGCCTGGCCAAGGCCGCGGATGCTCTCGACGCACGATCTGCATTCGGCCGTCAGATCCGCGGCGACCTCGCGGTCGCCCAGCTCGAGCTGCACAACGCGCAAGGCGACGGCAGGAATTCGAGTCGCGAGTTTCGCGATCGGCTCGAGCACGCCATCGACACCTTGCGCGGCCTCTCGCAGAGCGCAACGACCGAGATCGAGCGCGGCAGGTGGTCGCAGAACCTGGCCATCGCGCTGCGCCAGCGCTCCGAGCTCTGGCCCGCGCAGGATCAGCGCCGCCAAGCCGACCTGCGCGAGGCGCTGGCGGCGACCGAACAGGGATTGCAGGCGCACCGGAAACCTGCGCGCGACAAGTGAGCGAGTGGGACGAGGTTCCCCTGCTCGTCAGCAAGGCAGAGCTGCTCCGCCTGCTCGCGGGCAATCGCATCGACGCTGAAGTCGAAGCGGCGCACGTCGCGGCGATCGACGCTGCGCGGCGCACCGGCCACGTGGACTTGCTGGAGGTCGCTGGCAACTGGCAGCGGCTGCTCGGCGACGCCGGGCGCTGGCGCGAAGCTGCAGCGGCGGGCGACGCCGCGCTCTCGATGCTGGAACAGCTGGTCGAAAGCCAGCCGCACCAGCACTACAAGCAGGTCTACCTGCGCAGCGCAGGTCATCTTGCCGGGAACACCACGGTCGCCCGCGTGCGCGCTGGCGACGTCGATGCTGCCGTGCCGACGCTCGAGCGCGCGCTCGCGGTGCTGTGGCGGCAGCGCTACCTCGGCCCGCGCAGGGTCGCGAGTCGGCTCGTCGCCGCCGGAGCGGCGGAGCTGGCGAAGCGCTATCTCGCCCTTGTCGCCGACGCGCGCGCGGTCGATGCCAGCGACGCCGCGCTGCGCTCGGCCGACGACGAGCTCGCGAAGCTGCAGCCGGAAATCGACGCCGTGCTGGGGTCGAGCGGGCCGGGTCCGGCTGCGGCGGACGCGCCGGAACCACGATCGACGGCGCCTTCGCTGCACCTCGTCACTTCAGCGAGCGGATCGATCGCCCTGCTGCGCGACTCCGAAGGCCACGTCACGTCGGTCGATCTCCCCGACGCCGGACCCGACGCGCTCGATCGCATGGCCGCGCGGTTTCGCGAAGAGGTCGTGTCGGAAAGGGCAGACGAAGACCAGGCCCACGCGGCGATCCACGAGATCGTGGCCTGGCTCGAAGACGCAGTGCTGCGCCCGCTCGAAGGGCCGATCGCCGAATCGATGGCCGGTCGCGTCGCTGGCGAAGCCGATGTTCTCCGGAAGGCTCAGCAAGCGTTGACCGTCGTCGCGACCGGGCCGTTTGCCGGACTGCCGTTGCACGCCGCCAGGCTGAGCGATGGCCAACCGGCCTCGACGCTCGGGCTCGCCTATGCGCCCGCGCTCGCCGCACTCGACGACGGCATCGCTCGCCTCGATCCGCTGACCGGCGTGCTGGTCGTCGCGGATCCGAGGACGCCGGGGCAACAGCCGCTCGAGGGAGCGAGGCAGGAGCGCGAAGCGCTCGCGGCGATCTGGCCCCATGCCGTCGTCCTCTCCGAAGACTCGGCGACGCGGTCGGCGGTGAGCGCTGCGATCCGGGACGCTGCGCTGATCCACTTCGCGTGCCACGGAACGACCGACGACATCGAGCCGCTGCACAGCGCCGTCGCGCTCGCCGACGGCGACTTCAGCATGCGCCATGTCCTCTCGTGCCCGTTGCGACGCGGCTGCGTGGTCGTGCTGTCCGCGTGCCAGACCGCGGTGCACGACACGTCGGTTCCGGACGAGGCGATGAGCCTCGCCGGCGGTTTCCTCGCCGCCGGCGCAGCGGCGGTCGTCGCGTCGCTGTGGCCGATCCCGGACGAGCCGACCGCGACGTTGATGCGCGCCTTCCACGAACGGCTGCGCGCGGGCTGGCCGCCGGCGCACGCGCTCGGCGTCGCACAGGGCGAGATGGCCGCGGGGCGCTTGACCGACGCTCGCGACGGCGAGGACTGGCGGCGTCCGTACTTCTGGGCCGGATTCGCCGCGCTCGGCGCGGCCGGTGCTGCCTTCGCGGACGCGAGGCCCGGCTCGGCGCGACGCTCAGCCGAAGGCGGCCGCACGCGATCGCGCGCTACGGTGCGATCTGCGCCGTGACGTCGCCGTAGAACAGGTACGAATAGAAGGTCGGCGAAGTCGCGCCGTGCGCCTCGCGCACCGCACGCAACGCCTCGCCGATCGGCTCGTGCCGCTTGAAGATGCGCTCGAGCAGCGCGACCGCGACGATGCCGGCATCCTCGTCGTCGACCGACCACAGCGGCGCGATGAAGCCGCCGAACTGGCGGCCGAGGAACGCATCGGCCCAGCCGCCGACTTCGCCGAACACCGCGCCCACCGATCCCACTTCGCACGCGTTGAAGAAGACGAGCGTGCGGCAGGCGCGGCCGAGCCTGACTTCCGGCCGCTCGACCTCGGATGCAGTCAGCTCGCCGTCCTCCAGCGCGATGTTGGCCTGGATCGCCGCCTCGGGCGTGAACTTGCCGTGGCCGGCGAAGTGCAGGACCGCGATCGACTCGGGCGGCGGCTCGGTCTCGAGCAGCTTGAGCAGCGCCGCGCGCGTGCCGTCTTCCCGGTGCGCCGAGAAGTCGCGGACGAGCAGCTCGGATTCGGCCTGCGCGCGCTGGAGCACGCGGTTCACGCTGCGGTAGTTCGGCGCGATCGTGTAGATGCGCCCTGCCGGCAATTCGTTGCGCATGTAGCCGTCGTAGGCCTTCAGCCAGCGTGCCACCGCGTGCTTGAGCGCGAGCGGCGGATGGATCTCGCTTTCGTCGTCGCGCACGGGCCGCAGCAGCTCCCACGGCATGTGCGGCTCGTCGGTGACGAACTGGATCGCGAGCGGCCGCCGGTAGTGGTCCCACAGCGCCCAGTAGACGGCGCGAAACGTCGCCGGAGCGAGCTTCCACAGGCGCGTGCCGAAGCCGTCGAGGGTCCGGGTGTGCTCGCCGCGCACGAGGACGGCGAACTCCTTGAACAAAGCCGTCGCCTCGGCGGCGGGGCTGCGCTCGAGCTCGATGTCCTCTTCGAGCCTCGCCGGCAGCCCTTCGAACCGCGGCGTGACGACCAGCCAGCGCAGCCGGCCGGGCTTGTCCTTGTCGAGCTTCGAGATGTGAACGGTGAGATCGGGCTGTGCCGCGTGGGGCTCGACGGCGACGAAGCCGGGATGGATCGGTGCGACTGCAGGGCGCAGCTCCTTTCCCGCCTCGAAGGTCCGTGTCGCCGAGCCGCAGAAGCGCGTGCCGTGCATGAACGTCGCGATCACGACGATCCGGGCGCCCGGCGGGCACTGGCGCACCGTGGCGTTGAAGCGCGCCGGGATCGAGGCCGCGTCGCGGCGCATGGTGACGATCGCTTCGGTCGACTCGAAGTCGAGCAACTCGCATTGCAGATGCACGCTGAGGTCGAGCGATTTCCAGTCCGAGGGAAGCACGCCGAACGCGAGCGGGCCGCCCTGCGTGTGGTCGACCGCCTCGCGCAACAGGTCCACCGTGAGAACGACCTCGGCACCGGGCAGCAGCGGCCGGTCGGCATCGATCGACGGCTGCCGGACCGGGGTCGTGCCCTCGCCTTCGAGAACGGCCGGTGCGCGCGATGGCGAAGCCGAAACGGGCAGCTCGAGTTCCGGTCCCGGCGACGGCCCGAGCTCCACCCATTCGCGCGACGCGGGGCTCGCGCGCGTGCGACCCCTCAACCGCGTCGTTGTCGCGGCGGCCAGCAAGATGCCGACGCTCTTCGGACGACCGTAAGCGTCGACGTGGACATAGCGGTCGATGCTGGGTGCCCGCGCCAGGAGACGCCACTGTCGATCGATCGCCGGCGGCGCGACCGTGTCGTCCGTCTTCGTGCTGCTGTATTCCCTGCGCAAGTCGAGCACGCTCTCGAGCGGCTCCGTCAGGTGCGTCGTCCCGCTGTCCAGCGCCCGGCGCAACTGCGGCCACTGCAGCAGCTCGTCCGGCGAGAACGCGCACAGGTATGCCCCGCCCAGGCAGCGGACCACGATCCACCGAGCCGTGGTCGAGCGGATCCGATCGAGCGCTTCACCCAGCGGCATCGACGAGTCGATGACGACGAGCTCAGCCGACCAGGCGACGCGCGGCGCGAGCAGGAGGCTCAGCGGCGGCTGGTTCGTCGTCGTGCCGTACGGGCGGTCTGAAATGCTCATGGCGCCACCACCACGACGAGGTCGGTCACCGGACTCGCTCCTTCGGCTTCGATCCGGACGCGCCACGTGCCGGGCGCGACGTCGAGCTCGACAGACTGCCAGCCCGGCTCGCGCGCGCGCCGCAGCGGCTCGTTCAGCGTCGCACCGCTGGCGACATCGGTGAGGCGCGCGGTGATGACCGGGTTGCCCTCGCTGGCGCGGGCGCGCACGACGAGCGGCTCGCCGGGCAGCACGACGTCGTCGAGGTCCATCGTCAGCGCCGTCGGCGGCACGGCACGGAAGCGCGACAGGTCGATGTCGGCCTGCGTCAGGACGCCCTTGACGTTGGCGAGCGCGCCATCGGCGTTCTGCAGCGAGCCGTGCATCTCGGCCGCGTAGACCTCGCGCCGCGCGTCGGACAGCTCGAGCGGCGTCGCCGACACGCGCGGCACCGTGCCGTCGCCGCCCATGTCCTTGCCCTCGTAGCTGCGCAGCAGCTCGACCTTGCCGCCGCGCGCGGACACCGACTGGTTCGTCGGCTGCTCGATGCCGACGACCGGCACCAGCCGGTAGCCGCGCTCGCGGTACGCGGCGTCGCGCGCGTTGGCCGCTTGCGCGTCCTCGATCTCGCTGTGGAACTTGCGCGCGTCGAGAGCCTGGTCGGGCCGCACCTCCGGCAGCGCGCCGGCTGCGGCCGCAGCCGCGACGCGCTCGAGCGATGGCCCACCCGTGTCGATGCACGGATAGGTCGGCAGCAGCTGGTACGCCGACGGCAGCGAGCGCAGCAGCGGCGACAGGTCGAGACCGAGCGGGCCGATGCCCTTCTTCATCCCGTGGACGAGGAAGTCGACCGCGTTGAGCGAGCCGCGGTGCGGCGTGCCGAGCGTGATCAGCGTCCGCGTGTGCTGCCAGCCGCCGAGGCACTCGAGGAAGTAGCGCGCGACGAGCCCGCCCATCGAGTGACCGACGAGCACCAGCCTGGCGTCGGCCGCACCCGACGTCGCCCGCCACTGCTGCAGCCACGCCATCGCCTGTTGCTCGAGTCGCCTGGCGTTGACGCGGTTGTCGAGCCGCCAGTCGTACGGGAACGGAAAGTAGTTCTGTCCCGCCTTCAGCCCGAGCTGGGCGACGAGGTACTGCTCGATCCGCGTGTAGCCGTCGATCTTGATCAGGCCCGGAACGATCGTGGCATCGGGCACGAGCCGCGGCGCCGTCACTCCGTCGGCGCCGCCGGCGCGATCGAGCTCGAGCTCCTTGATCGAGCCGCCGAGCGAACCGACGGTGCGCCAGATGGCACCCGCCGACGGACTCCAGACTTCCTTGCCCTTCGCATTGGCGAGGACGCTGCCGGTGATGCCGGGCAACAGCACGACGACATCGCGCAAGCTCATTGCGAATCTCCCCTCGCGTCGAGGCTCGCAACGATGGTACGCCCCGCCCTGTCGAGAGTCACGCGCGCGAGGCGACCGAGCAGCAGAATACGCAACAGCCGTGACGACTTCTCGAGCGAGTGTCCGGATCGCGTGGTCCGACGGCGCGCTCGTGTCAGCGGAGGTGCGAGAACCATGGCTCCCGTGGACCCCGTTGCCCTGGTCGGACTGCTGGTGGCGCTGGTCGCCCTGGTCATCGCGATCCAGAACCTGCGCATCGCCGACATCGCCGCCCGCAACGACGTCCTCGGCGACGTTCGTGCATGGGGAGGCGAAGTCATCGACCTCCTCTCCGAGGCCGAGGAGCTGTGCCAGCTGGATCCGAGTCGCCTCCCGGACGATGACCTCTTCCAACGCCGCTCTGCGTTGATCTGTCGCACGTCAGCCTTGTGGGATCGAGGCAGGTGCTTCTTCCACAACGCGGATCGCGAGCTGCACGGAGTGCAGAAGCCGGAAGCGTTTCGTGGCCTTCGGCCGCCGATCCTTGACCTGGTCGCGCTTTCGCATGGGCTTGCCACGGGCATCGACACGAGCGGCGCCGGCCGGCAACGCAGAGCGCTTGCCTTCCTGCGAATCAGGCGAGAGTTCGTGTCGACGATCCAGAAGGCGACGTCGTTTTCCGATGCGCCGGGGACGGTCAAGAAGTACGAGGCCTATCTGGCCGGGATCGTGGTGCAGCCGCTCCCGCACGACATTCGCGTTCTCGCCAACGCCGAGGACAAGGGATTCGAACTGACGTTCGACAAGTCGCTATCGCTCGACAGTGGCGGGCCGCCCGGACGACTCGCAGAACACCAGGGATCGCCGACCTGACGCGGGCCGCTGATTCTCTGCGGCGCCACCGCAGCGTCAAGGGCTCGCTTTGGCCGGCCTCGCGCGGAATTCGCAGGCGTGGCGGCGAACGCTCAAGACGCCCGCTCGCCCAGCGTATCGGCAGCTCTCGCCCCGCGCCTGCCCAACGGCTTGGCAGGTCCTGCAGTCGTGTCGCGGCGCGTCTGCCGCTCGAGCTCGCCGTTGATCTCGGCGCCGAGGAGAACCGAGTAGGCCGAGAGGAGGAACCAGGCGAGCACGAGCACGATGGTTCCGACTGCGCCGTACGTGTGCTGAACGATCTGCGCGCCGCCGACGACCCACGCCAGCACGGCCGATCCGGCGAGCCACAGCACGGTCGCGATCATCGCGCCCCAGCTCACCCACGACCACTTCGGCGGTGTCCGACTCGGCGCGAAGCGGTAGAGCGCGAGCAACGCGAGCCAGAAGACAGCGCCCACGGCGGCCCAGCGCGCGTGGAAGATGAAACGCTGCACGCCCGGATCGAGCCCCAGCGAGCCGGACACGACCGCGACGCCCATGAGCAGCGACGCGATGCAGAAGGTCGCCACGATCACCAGTGCTGCCAACGCGACGGCGACGAGCGTGCGGACCAGCAGCGATCGCCGCTCCTTCTCGCCATAGGCGACGTTCAGCGCGCGCACGAGCGCCCTGCTTCCGACCGACGTTCCCCACAACGTCACCAGCAACCCGCCCGCGATCCCGAGACCGAGCTGCGGCCGATCGACGCCGGCGAGCCCTTGCAGCAGCGCCACCAGCAGCTGACCGGCGTGCGGCTGCAGCTGATGCTCGAGGAAGGCGAACTGCGCTGCGATCTGTTCGCGATCGAAGGCGAGCGCATAGAGGCCGAACAGGCTCAGCAGCCCGGGAAACGCGGCGATGAGCGCATAGAAGGCGACGCCGGCCGCCGTGATCGACAGGTTGTCGTCGGCGACGCGCCGCCTCACCCGGGCCAGGACGTCGCGCCAGCCCGAGGGCGGGATCTCGCCGGGACTCGCTGCTTCGCGCCCGCGCCCCGGCGCCGTCTTCGCGCGCTGTTTCGCCACCACTCCATTCTTGCTGCACACGGACGGTTTCGCCGCGTGCCTGCGAGAAGCGAAGTCGACCTACACGCAGGCACGCATGCGGATGGCAAGGCCGCGTCGTCGCGGAGGCCAGACTGCGGCGGCCGCAAGGCACGAGCACGAGCACGCAGAACGCGCCCGCGGACGAACCCGCGTCGCCGAAGCCTGAAACCACTTCCACAAGGAGCCGCCATGGCACTCGACACCACCACCCACCGCCCGATGGTCACGGGCCTGTTCCGCGATCGCGACAGCGCCGAGCGCGCCTACAACGAAGTCGCCGCGCGCGGCTACGGACGCGACGACGTCAATCTCGTCATGAGCGACGAGACGCGGCGCCGCCACTTCGCGGACGACGGCGCGACGACGACCGAGCTCGGCAGCAAGGCGGCGCAGGGCCTCGGCGTCGGCGCCGGCGTCGGCGGCGCGATCGGCGCCACGCTCGCCGCGATCGCCGCGGTCGGCACGTCGCTCGTCCTGCCGGGGCTCGGCCTCGTCGTCGCCGGCCCGCTCGCCGCGGGGCTCGCGGGTGCGGGCGCGGGCGGCATCGCCGGCGGTCTCGTCGGTGCGCTGATCGGTGCCGGCATTCCGGAGGAACGCGTCAAGCACTACGAGCAAGGCATCAAGGAAGGCGGCATCGTCATGGGCGTGTCGCCGCGCTCCGACGACGACGCGCGCTACTTCGAGGACCGCTGGACGGCGCATTCCGGCCAGCACGTGATCGGCACCGGCGTCGGCGCGGCCGGCGGCGCCGTCACCGGCGCTGCGGTCGGCAGCGTCGCCGGTCCGGTCGGCACGGCGGCAGGCGCCGCGGTCGGCGCAGTCGCGGGCGGTCTCGCCGGCAAGGGCGCCGCGGAAGTGGTCAACCCGAAGGAAGGCGACCACCTCAGCCACCACCATCTCGCCACCGGTGTCGGTGCCGGCGGCGGCGCCGCGACGGGCGCTGCGCTCGGCGCGGCGGGCGGCCCGATCGGGATGGCCGCCGGCGCGGCGGTCGGCGCGGTCGCCGGCGGCCTGGCAGGCAAGGGCGCCGGCGAGGTCGCGAATCCGAAGCGCAGCGACGACCTCGGCGAGCATCACCTCGCCGAAGGCGTCGGTGCCGGCGGCGGTGCGGCGGCCGGCGCAGCGATCGGCGCCGCAGGCGGGCCGGTCGGCATGGCGGCGGGTGCCGCGATCGGTGCTGCCGCCGGCGGCGCTGCCGGCAAGGGCGCGGGCGAAGTCGCGAATCCGAAGCCGGAAGACAAGCCGCGCGTCTAGCGATCGTTCAGCCGGGCAGCGCAGGCGTGCGTTGCCCGGCCTGGCGCAGCCCATGGCGGGCGGCGCCGCGAACGCGCCGGCATCGCCTTCACAGCAGGCGGATGTCGTCGGGAATGCGGTCCCAGCGATCGTGCAGGCCGTCTTCGTACTTCAGCGGCGCTGCGGCCAGCTCGTCGGGGTCGAGGTCGTCGAGCGTCAGGACGTGGATGCCGTAGAACTTGCCGCGACCGAGGTCGCCCCAGGCATAGATCCCGTTCCCGCAGCGCTTGCAGACGCCGTGAACCTCGAGCGTCTGGGCCCTGGATTTGAATCCGAGCGCCTTGGCTTGGTCGCTCAACAGATTCGCCACGCGCTCGTCGCAAATCTCGGTGGCACCCTCGCCGACGTCGCAGATCAGGAACGGCACGTGATGGGCCACGCTCGGGTGATGGCAGCTGACGTAAGCGTTGATTGATTCGAGTTTGTGGATAAATCCATTTTCCAGAAGGAAATCGAGCGCGCGGTAAACCGTCGGCGGCGCTGCATTGCTGCGATCGTCCTTGAGCTGGTCGAGCAGGTCGTAGGCCTTGACCGGCTTTTCC
>Ga0207691_10004090_pt1 | contig 14158 bp, 12 predicted proteins | sample KBSM13metaG_FD_184327 | JGI IMG/M metagenome (GOLD analysis project Ga0207691, IMG submission 184327) | Miscanthus rhizosphere microbial communities from Kellogg Biological Station, Michigan, USA - KBS M1-3 metaG (SPAdes) (version 2) | ecosystem: Host-associated > Plants > Roots > Rhizosphere >... | reverse complement strand
ACGCCAACATCCAGAAGGACGGCACCTACTCGGTGGTGCCGCGCATGTGGGGCGGCGAGACCAATTCGTCCGAGCTGCGCCGCATCGCCGACGTGGTCGACAAGTACGCGATCCCGACGGTGAAGGTCACGGGCGGCCAGCGCGTCGACCTGCTCGGCGTGAAGAAGGAGGACCTCCCGGGCGTGTGGCGCGATCTCGGCATGCCGTCGGGCCACGCCTACGCGAAGGCGCTGCGCACGGTGAAGACGTGCGTGGGCAGCGAGTGGTGCCGCTTCGGCACGCAGGATTCGACGCGCATGGGCCAGGAGCTCGAGCGCGCGCTCTGGCGCATGTATGCGCCGCACAAGGTGAAGCTCGCCGTCTCGGGCTGCCCGCGCAACTGCGCCGAGTCCGGCATCAAGGACGTCGGCGTGATCGGCGTGGACAGCGGCTGGGAGATCCACGTCGCGGGCAACGGCGGCATCAAGACCGAGGTGGCGCAGTTCCTCTGCAAGGTGAAGACGCACGAGGAGGTGCTCGAGCACGCGGGCGCATTCCTGGAGCTCTACCGCGAGGAGGGCTGGTACCTCGAGCGCACGGTGCATTTCGTGGGACGCGTGGGTCTCGACTACGTGAAGAAACGCATCCTCGAGGACAGCGCGGGCCGGCGGGAGCTCTGGGAGCGCCTGCAGTTCGCGCTCGACGGCGAGCCCGATCCCTGGCACGAGCCGCAGAAGGCCGGCATCGACCTCAGGCAGTTCGCGGCGATCCGATGATCAAGGTCTGCAAGCTCGACGAGATCCCCAGGCTCGGCGCCCGCCGCTTCCACTTCAACGGCGGCGCGCCCATCGCGATCTTCCGCAACGCCTCCGACCACGTGTTCGCGCTGCGCGACGAATGCCCGCACAAGGGCGGGCCGCTTTCGCAGGGCATCGTGTTCGGCGAGAGCGTCGCGTGCCCGCTGCACAACTGGTGCATCGACCTGAAGACCGGCACCGCCGCGGCGCCGGATGAAGGATGCGTGACGCGCTATGAGGTGCGCGTCGTCGATGGCGTGGTCGAGCTGAAGCCGTGACGGTCACCCGATCCGTCTGCTGCTACTGCGGCACGGGTTGCGGCGTGCGGGTGCAGAGCGACGGCCAGCGCATCGTCGCGGTGAGCGGCGATCCCGACCATCCGTCGAGCCGCGGAAAGCTCTGCACCAAGGGCTCGACGCTGCACCTGACCATGACGGACAAGGCGCAGGCGGGACGCGCGCGCTACCCGGAGATGCGCACCGTGCGCGGCGCGAAGCGCGAGCGCGCGAGCTGGGACGCGACGCTCGACTTCGTCGCCGACCGGTTCGCCCGCTGCATCGCCGAGCACGGGCCCGACTCCGTCGGCTTCTACGTGTCCGGCCAGCTCCTCACCGAGGACTACTACGTCTTCAACAAGCTCGCGAAGGGCTTGATCGGCACGGCGAACATCGACACCAATTCGCGGCTGTGCATGTCCTCGGCCGTCACCGGCTACATGCAGACGCTCGGCGCGGATGCGCCGCCCGCGAGCTACGAGGACCTCGACCACGCCGAGTGCTTCTTCATCGCCGGCTCCAACACGGCGTTCGCGCATCCGGTGCTCTTCGGCCGGCTGGAGGAGGCGCGCGAGCGCCGGCCGGAGACGAAGCTCATCGTCGTCGACCCGCGCCGCACGCAGACCGCCGCGCGCGCCGATCTGCACCTCGCCATCCTTCCCGGCACCGACGTCGCGCTCTTCCACGCCATGCTGCACGTGATGCTGTGGGAGCAGCTCACCGACGATCGCTTCATCGCCGGGCACACGGAAGGCTTCGATGCGATGCGCGCGCTGGCGCGCGACTGCACGCCCTCCTGGGCCGCGGAGGTCTGCGGCATCAAGGCCGACGACATCGTCACCGCCGCGCGCTGGTTCGCGCGCTCGCGTTCGACGCTCTCGCTCTACTGCCAGGGACTCAACCAATCGTCGAGCGGCACCGCGAAGAACGCGGCCCTCATCGGATTGCACCTGGCCACCGGGCAGATCGGGCGCCTGGGTGCCGGCCCCTTCAGCCTCACCGGGCAGCCGAACGCCATGGGCGGGCGCGAGGTGGGCGGCCTCGCCACGACCCTCGCGGCGCACCGCGACCTTGGCAATCCGGCGCACCGGGCTGAGATGGAGCGCCTGTGGAACGTGCCGCGCGTCCCGGACAGGCCCGGCCTCACCGCCGTCGAGCTCTTCGACGCCGCGGCGCGCGGCGAGGTGAAGATGCTCTGGATCGCCTGCACGAACCCGATGCAGTCGCTTCCGGATCTTCCCAGCGTGCGCGCGGCGCTCGAGAAAGCCGAGCTCGTCGTCCTCCAGGAGGCCTACGCCAACACCGAGACCGCGCCCTTCGCCGACGTGCTGCTGCCCGCCACCAGCTGGGGCGAGAAGGACGGCACCATGACCAACTCCGAGCGGCGCATCGCGCGCGTCCGCGCTTCGGTGCCGAAGCCCCACGAGGCCCGGCACGATTGGGAAATAGCCTCGGATTTTGGATCCCGCCTGGCCCGGCGAATCGGCGCCGACGCAAGCGTGATGACCTTCAAGAATGCCGAAAGCATTTGGATGGAGCACCGGGAGTGCACGCGCGGTCGCGATCTCGACATCACCGGACTCACTTACGCCATCCTCGATGAGCGCGGGCCGCAGCAGTGGCCTTTTCCGGAAGGGGCGGCGGCCGGGACGACGCGGCTCTACGGCGATGGCGTCTTTCCCACGGCGAGCGGCCGGGCGAAATTCTTCGTGGAAGCGTACCGGCCAGTGGCAGAGAGCGTTGATGCGCGTTATCCGTTGCGGCTCACGACGGGAAGGCTTCGCGATCAGTGGCATGGACTCTCCCGCACGGGTGCCGTCCCCGAGCTCTTCGGCCACGTGGCCGAGCCGCGCCTGGGCATGAGCCCCGGCGACCTCGCGCGGCGCGCGCTGAAGAGCGGCGACCTCGTGCGGGTCGAGTCGCGGCGCGGCGCGCTGCACGTGATCGTCGAGGCGGACGAGGCCTTGCGCTCGGGCCAGGCGTACCTGCCGATGCACTGGGGCAAGCGCTACCTGGGCGGCGCGGAAAGCGACGGCGTGAACACGGTCACGTCGCGCGCGCTCGATCCGCTGTCCAGGCAGCCGGAGCTCAAGCACGCGGCCGTCAAGGTCTCCGCCGTTTCCCTGCCGTGGCGTTTGCTCGCCGTCGCCGAAGCGCCACCCGCGCTCCTGCACGAGCTGCAGTCATTGCAGGCCGACGTCGCGTTCGCGAGCATCGTGCCGATCGCCGGCACGCACGAAGGCGTGCTGTTGCGCGCCGCCCACTCCAAGGCGCCTCCGGCCGGGTGGCTCGCCACCCTGGATGCGCTCCTCGAACTGCAGGGCGACGACGTGCTGCGCTACGACGACACCCGCCGTGCGCGTTCGCGTCGCATCCGCCTCGAGGGCGATCGCGTCGTCGCCATGCGCATCGCGGGCGAGCCCTCGTGCATCGCCGCCGCCGAAGGGCTCGCCGCATCCCTCGCGAGCGGCGCCTCCATCGCCGCCTTCCGCCGCCTGCTGCTGGCCGCGGACCTGCACGCCCTCGCCGGCTCGATGCCCGCCGCCTCGCCCATCGTCTGCCGCTGCCACGGCGTTCGCGCCGACCGCATCGACGCAGTCCTCGCGCGCACGACCGGAGACGCGAGAGCGCGGCTCGCCGCCCTGCAGCGCGAGCTCGCCTGCGGCACCGAATGCGGCTCGTGCCTGCCGGAGCTGCGCTCCCGGATAGGGACTGACGGGCCGAAAGCGGGGAGAATGGCGGCATGACCTTCGACGCGCGACCGTACCTCAAGGAGCTCGCCCGCGGCGCCCGCGGCGCACGCGACCTCACGCGCGAACAGGCGGCCACCCTCTTCGAAGCCGTCTTCGCCGGCGAAGTCTCCGGCGTCGCGCTGGGGTCGCTGCTGGTGGCGCTGCGCGTGAAAGGCGAAAGCCTGGTGGAGCTGAGCGGCATGATGGACGCTCTGAACAGGCACGTGCGGCCCATGCGCATGCCATCGCACCGCGCGCTCACCTGCGTGATCCCGTCGTACAACGGCTCGCGAAAGCTGCCGAACCTCGTGCCGCTGCTGGCGATGATGATCGCGCGCGAAGGCGTGCACGTGCTGGTGCACGGCGCCGCGCAGGAAGAATCCCGCGTGGGCACGCTGGAGATCCTCGAGCTCCTCGGACACAAGCCGGTCACGACCATCGGCGAGGCCGAAGCGGCGCTCGACGGCCGCCAGCTCGCCGCCGCTCCCGTCGAGGTGCTCTCGCCGGACCTCGCGACGCTTCTCGACGTGCGCCTCGAAACGGGCGTGCGCAACAGCGGCCACACGCTGGCGAAGCTCCTCGTGCCGCAGGGCGCGCATACCAGCGTCTGCCGCCTGGTCGCGGTGACGCATCCGGATTTCCTGAAGCTCATGCGCGAGTACTTCGCGCAGGCGCCCTCGAACGCCTTCCTCATGCGCGGCGTGGAGGGCGAGCCGGTCGTGCGCCTGCGCGAGCCGCAGCCCCTCGAGGAGGTGAAGGCCGACGGCACGACCATGACGCACCTCATCTCCGAAGGCGACCTGGGTTACGCGCTCCCCGCGCGCGAAGCCGAAGCCACGGCGCAGTGGACGCGCGAGGTGCTGGCGGGAAACATCGCCGCGCCCGTGGCGCTCGCGCGCCAGGCGTCCCTCGTCATCGACCATTGCCGCCGCCAGGGCGGCGCCGCCCGCGCGCCGCTGCGCCTCGTCTCCTCGCAATGAGCGCCGGCAAGGTCTGGCTGGTGGGCGCCGGGCCCGGCGATCCCGAGCTCATCACGTTGAAGGCCGCGCGACTGCTCGCGCTCGCGGACGTGGTCCTGTGCGACGACCTCGTGGGCGACGAGATCCTCGCGCACGTGCGGCCCGGCGCGCGCGTGATCCCGGTCGGCAAGCGCGGCGGCTGCCGCTCCACGCCGCAGGACTTCATCGAGCGGCTCATGATCTCCGAAGCCCGCTCCGGCCGGTGCGTCGTGCGCCTGAAGGGCGGCGATCCGCTGATGTTCGGCCGTGGCGGCGAGGAATGCGACGCGCTGCGCGCCGCGGGAATCGAATGCGAAGTCGTGAACGGCGTGACCGCCGGGCTGGCGGCGGCTGCATCGCTCGGCATCGCGCTCACCCACCGCGGCGTCTGCCACGGCGCGATCTTCGTGACGGGACACGAGAAGGAAGGCCGCGACACGGATTGGCGCGCGCTCGCGGCCACGGGACTGCCGCTCGTGATCTACATGGGTGTCACGCGTTCGGCGGCGATCCGGTCCGCGTTGCTGGAAGCCGGCATGCCCGCCTCGATGCCGGTCGCCGTCGTCGCGCACGCCACGCTGCCCGACGAGATCACGCTCGCGACCTCGCTGGGCGAGCTGGCTGGGGACCTCGAAGCCGCGGGCATCGCTTCGCCCGCGGTGATCATCGTGGGCGAGCTGGCGGCGCGAAGTGCCGCGCGAAGTCTTCCAGCGCGGCGAGCGCAAGGACGGCGTCTTCCGCGCTGACCGTCTCCGCGGGGTTGTGGCTGACACCCCCCGCGCCGCAGCGCACGAACATCATGCCGACCTCGGTGATGTCCGCCATCACCATCGCATCGTGGCCCGCGCCGCTCGGCAAGCGCCGCGCCGGCCGCGCCCCGGTGACGCGCTCGATGGCGGCGGCGACCTGGTCCTGCATCGCCGCGGGACAGGGCACCGCGCGAACGTCGTGCGTGCGATTGCCCTCCAGCTTCACGCCACGACGCGCGGCGATCTCGTCCAGGTCCGCGAACACCTCGCGCTGCGCCGCCGCGAGCAAGTCGCCGTCGCCCGAACGGATATCGACGGTGAAGCGCACCTCGCCGGGAATCACGTTGCCGGTGCCGTCCTTCACTTCGAGCAGGCCCACGGTTCCCACGAGGCCGGGGGCGCAGGCGCGCCGCTCGATGGCGAGCACCATCTCGGCCGCCGCGGCGAGCGCGTCGTGGCGCATCGCCATGGGGACCGTGCCGGCATGCCCCGCCTCGCCGATCACCTTCATCGCATGGCGGGCGCCGGCCGCGATCACGGTGACCACGCCCAGCGCGTGGCCTTCCTTCAGCAGCACCGGGCCCTGCTCGATGTGCACTTCCATGTAGCCGGCGAGCCGGTCCGGCTTCAATCGCGCCTCGCCGGCACGGGCGGGATCCAATCCCACGGCGCGCATCGCATCGCCCAGCGTCACGCCCTGCGCATCGCGGCGCTCGGCGAGCTTCGCATCGAACCCATGGACCAGCGCGCGGCTGGAAAGGAACGACGTCTGGAAGCGCGCACCCTCCTCGTCCGCGAATGCCGCGACCTCGATCGCGACGGGCAGGCGTTCCTTGCGCCGATGAAGCGCATCGACGCAGCCGATGCCCAGCAGGATTCCCAGGTTGCCGTCGTACTTGCCGCCGTTGCGCACCGAGTCGAAGTGCGAGCCGATCATGAGCGCCCTGGCGCCGGGTGCGGCGCCCTCGTAGCGGCCGATCACGTTGCCCACGGCATCCGTGCGCACGGCCATGCCCGCTTCGCGCATCCACCCCTCGATCTGGCGCGCGGCGGCCTGGTGCGCGGGCGTCAGGTACGTGCGGGTGTAGTGTTGCGGCGAATCGCTGTGGCGGGCGAGGGATTGCGCCCGCGCGATGATTTCCGGGCCGTCCATGGGAACGAGCCAGTCTAGCATCGGACTAAGGCGTAGATGCCCAGAACAAACAACGACTTGACGGCCTGTCCGGAGTGCGACCTGCTGCAGCGGGAGCCGGTCCTTCCCCCGGGCGGCCTCGCCGAATGCGCGCGCTGCGGCGCCCGCCTTTTCCGCGAGCGCCCCGCCAGCCTCGACCACACGCTCGCCTACGCGGTGGCTGCGGCGGTCCTCTTCGTTCTCGCCAACACGCTGCCCTTCATGGGCCTGGACGCGCGCGGCATCCGCACCAGCGCCTACCTGTACGAGACCGGCTGGAAGCTGCACGAGCACGGCATGTCGAGCATCGCCATCCTCGTGCTGATGACCGTGATCCTGGTGCCGACGCTGCAGCTCGCGGCACTGCTCTACATGCTGGGGTCGCTCAAGCTGGGGCAGGTGCCGCGCTATCTCGCCGAGGCCTTCCGCATCGTCCACCACGCGCAGCCGTGGGGCATGGTGGAAGTGTTCGTGCTGGGCTCGCTGGTGTCCCTCGTGAAGCTCACGCAGGTGGCCACCGTCGAAGTCTTCCCGGGAATCTATTGCCTCGGCGGCTACGTGCTGGCGCTGGCGGCGGCATTGGGCGCATTCGAGCCGCATGAGCTGTGGGAGCGCGCCACCGCGCTGGGCGACCGCCTGCCCGCCGTCGAGGGGGAGGCGCAGGCATGAGTGCCACCGCCCTCAGCCGGAACCTATTCGTGTGCGAAGTGTGCGGGCAGCTCAATCGCGGCATCGAGGGCCACTGCCATTGCGCGCGCTGCAACGCGAACCTTCATGGCCGCACGCCCAACAGCATCCGCCGCGCCTGGGCGTTCCTGGCCGCGGCGGTGATCCTCTACATCCCCGCCAACATCCTGCCCATCCTGCATACCGGCAACCTCTTCGGCGGGACGCGCACCGACACGATCATGAGCGGCGTGGTCCACCTGTGGGAGACGGGCTCGGCGGGGCTCGCCATCATCGTCTTCGTCGCGAGCATCGTCATACCCTTCGCCAAGATCCTGTCGCTGGGCTTCCTGCTCGTCACCACGCAGCGGCGCTCGCAGTGGAAGCCGCTCCTGCGCACGAGGCTCTATCGCGCCACGCACTGGATCGGGCGCTGGTCGATGACCGACATCTACGTGGGCGCCACGCTCGTGGCCCTCGTGCACCTCGGCCCGTTCGCGAACATCGAGCCGGGAGACGGCGCCATCGCCTTCGGCGCGGTGGTGGTGCTCACGATGCTCGCCACCCTCAGCTTCGACCCGCGCGTCATGTGGGACGCCGTCCATGACTGAGCGCGACGACATCCCGCAGGCCGTCAAGCGCGAGCACGGCAAGCGCTCCTTCCCGTTCGTCTGGATCATCCCGGTGCTGGCGCTCCTGGTCGGCGCGTGGATCGCGGTGAAGGACATCTGGGAAACCGGGCCCACCATCACGATCCAGTTCAGCACCGCGGAAGGCATCGAGGCCGGCAAGACCAAGATCCGCCACAAGGCGGTGGAGATCGGCACCGTGAAGTCCGTGAAGCTCTCCGACGACAACAAGGCGGCGCTGGTCACCGCGCAGCTCGATCGCCACGCGTCGAACGCGTTCCTCAAGGACGACGCCCGTTACTGGGTGGTGCGCCCGCGCATCGCCGGAGGCCAGGTGTCGGGCTTGACGACGCTCCTCGCCGGCTCGTACATCGGCGCGGAGCCCGGCAAGGTGGAAAACACGCGGCGCAGCTTCGTGGGCCTCGAGACGCCGCCCGTGATCACCGCCGATCTCCCCGGGCGCCAGTTCGTGCTGAAAGCCGACAACCTGGGATCGCTCGACGTGAACTCGCCCGTGTACTACCGCGGCGTGATGGCCGGGCGCGTGGTCTCGAACGAGCTCTCGCGCGACGGCAAGCAGGTCGAGGTGGGCGTCTTCATCCACAGCCCGTTCGACCGCTTCGTGAATGCGCAGACGCGCTTCTGGAACGAGAGCGGCGTGGACCTCCAGCTGGACGCGACCGGCGTGAAGCTCAACACCGAGTCGCTCATCACGCTGCTGCTGGGCGGCATCGCCTTCGAGACGCCCGGCGACGAGGAGGCGGGAGCGCCCGTCGCCGCCAACACGCAGTTCGCGCTCTTCGAGAACCGCAACGAGGCGTTCAAGCGCCGCGATACGGAAATCCAGCCGGTCATCATGCGCTTCACGCAGTCGGTGCGCGGGCTCGCGGTGGGCGCGCCGCTCGACTTCCGCGGCATCACCGCGGGCGAGGTGCGCCGCATCGACCTCGACTACGACCCGGTGAACGTGCGCTTCATGATCATCGTCGAGGCGAACCTCTTCCCCGAGCGGCTGCGCTCGCGCTATCGCGACCCGGCGCGGCGCGCCATGCCCGAGTCCACGCCGGCGCAGCGCATCCAGCGCTTCGTCGAGCACGGCTTCCGCGCGCAGATGCGCAGCGCCAACCTCCTCACGGGGCAGCAATACATCGCGCTCGAGTTCTTCCCGAAGGCGCAGAAGGCCGCCTTCGTGACGAAGGATGGCGTGCCGGAGATCCCGACGCTCTCCGGCGGCTTCGGCGAGCTGCAGGAATCGATCCAGAACATCGCCTCGAAGCTCGAGAAGGTGCCCTTCGAGCAGGTGGCGCAGGACCTGCGCAAGGCGCTGCAGAGCCTGGACGTGACGCTGAAGAAGGCGGACACGCTGATCGGGCAGCTTTCGAGCGACATCGCGCCGGAGCTGCGCGCGACGCTCGAGCAGGCGCGCAAGACCCTCGGCGGCGCCGAGAAGGCGCTGGGCTCCGACTCGCCGCTGCAGGGGGACCTGCGCGAGACGCTGCTCGAGGTGACCAAGGCCGCGGAATCGGTGCGCGCGCTCACCGATTACCTGGAGCGCCATCCGGAATCGCTGCTGCGCGGCAAGCGCTCGGGGGAGACGACGAAATGAAGCGACTCGCGATCGTGCTCGCGTTGGCCGTGTCGGCCTGCTCGCTGGGCGGCGGATCCAGGGAAACGTTCTACGTGCTGTCCGGACCGGAAACGCCCGCGCCCGCGGCGCGCGCCGATGCGCTCTCGATCGCCGTGGGACCAGTCGTGGTGCCGGATGCGGTCGACCGCGCGCCCATGGTGCTCGCCAACACGGCGAACAACGTGGACTTGAGCGAGGAGCATCGCTGGGCCGAGCCCCTGAAGACCGCGATCCCGCGCATCGTCGGCGAGCATCTGATGCGGTTGTTGAACACGCAGCGCGTGACGACGAGCCGCTTGGGCACGGCGTCCGACGTGGACTACCGCGTGGCGCTGGAAGTGCAGCGCTTCGACTCGTCGCTCACGCAGGGCGCGGCGATCGACGTGCTGTGGACCATCACCGGCAAGCGCGCCAATCCCGCGCGCAGCGGCCGCTCGAGCGTGCGCGAGCCCGCGACCGCTGCAACGCCCGAAGGCGTCGCGGCCGCGCATAGCCGCGCGCTGGCCAAAGTCGCCGCGGACATCGCCTCGGCAATGCGCTAAAGAAAAGCGCAACACAAAGACACAAAGGTCACGAAGAACACAAAGATTTTAGTGATGTGGTTCGCGACAGTGGTTACAGGGTCACGGATCATCACCAGTACTTTGTGGCCTTTGTGACCTTTGTGTCTTTGTGTTGTGCTTTTCGCTTTAGTATTCGCGGGTGAAATACCTCGCGCTGGCGTGGGCGATCGCCGCCTACCTGCTGTTTACCGACGCGCGCAACGTGCGCGACTACCTGGCGATGGCATCGCGCCTGGGACTTCGCGGCGAGGCGCAGGCGGCCACGCCCTTGCGGCAGCCTTTCCCGGCGTTCGCGCCCGATGCGCAGGTGTGGATCCGCCATTCGCTTTCGCTGGTGGAAGGCGACGAGGTGCGCCTTCGCCACACCGACATCGACAACGCGCCCATGGGCCGCGACGTCCACTGGAATTCCGGGTGGGCATGGGCCATCGCGGGCGCGGGGCAGGTGCACCGCGCGGCCACGGGACTGCCGTTGCCGCAGGCCACCGAGCGCGCCGCGATGTGGCTGAACCCCGTGGCACTCTTCATGGCCATCCTGCTTTTTTCGTCATGGACGCTGCGCCGGCTCGGCGTCGTGCCGGCGATCTTCATCACCGCGGCCATGGCGCTGCAGGCGCGCCTCCTCGAAGGGTTCTTTCCCTACTACGTGGACCATCACGGCCTCCTCGCGATGTCCGTGCTGGGACTGGTGCTGGGCGCGACGGCGATGTTGCGCGGCGTTCGCGGCGCGGAGATCTTCTCGGCGCTGGCCGGCGCCTTCGGGCTCTGGGTGAGCGCGGCCTCGGTGATTCCGGCCATCGCCGTGACCGCCATCGCCGCCGCGATCGTCGCCCCCCCAGACGCCGACGCGCGCGCGTGGCGCATGTGGGGCGCGGTCGGCGCGGCCGCGGCGCTCGCGTTCTACGCGTTCGAGTATTTCCCGAACCACATGGCGCTTCGCCTCGAGGTGAACCATCCGCTCTACGCCATCGCGTGGCTTGCGGCCGGAGAGCTCGTCGCGCGGCGCATGCAGCCCGCCGGGCGCAATCGCGCGCAACGCTGGTGGCCGTGGATCGCGCTTCTCGCGCTGCCGGCCACCATGGCGATGGGCGGCGCCGCCGTGTTGTCGTTCACGGACCCTTTCATGGCGCGCCTCCACGCACAGCACATCCGCGAATTCCTGCCGATGTGGAAAGCGCTCGCCGAAGCCTCCCCGGCCACGATCGTGCGCATCTGCGTCCTGGAGGCGGTGCCGCTCGTCGCGGCGCTCGTCACGCTGGCGATCCTGCGCCGGCGCAGCCCGCGCCTGTTGGTGTTCACCACGCTCATAGCGGCGCCGCTCCTGGCCATGGCGTGGTGGCAGGCGCGCTGGCAGCTCAACGCCAGCGCGGCCGGCGTCGTGCTGGCGCTGGTGCTGGTCGAGACGTGGACCGCGAATCGCGATGAGCGCATGCGCGCCCTCGCCGCGGCCGCGGTCGCCGCCATCCTCTTCCTGCCCGGGGGCTGGGACCGGTACTACAGCGCGCATGCGGCGGTCGCCGCACGCATCGTGAACCCCGGCGAAGCCCAGATGGCGCTCGCGCGCGACGTCGCCGCCGTGCTTCGTTCCACGCAGCCTTCCGGCGACATCACGCTCCTCGCCAGTCCCAATGGCTCCACCAGCGTCGGCTATTACGGCCGCTTCAGGACGCTGGGTACGCTGTACTGGGAGAACGCCGAGGGATTGAAGGCGGCCGCCGCGATCTTCTCGACCGCGGACGACTCCCAGGCCGAGCGTCTCATCCGCGCGCGGCGCGTGACCCACGTGGCGATGTTCTCCGACGAGAACTTCATCGAGCCGTACCTGGTGCTGTCGAACCCGCAGGCGACGCCGCAGATGCTGCAGCGCTCGTTCGGCTGGCGGCTGCTCACCGGCGCCGAGATTCCCGCGTGGCTCGAGCCGATTCCCTACGAAGCGCCCCCCGACCTGCGCGTGCTGAACAATCCCGTGCGGCTCTACCGCGTGCGCGAGCGTCTACAATTCGCGAAGCCATGAGCGAGCTCACCAGCGATTTCGTCGAGCGCGAGTACAACAACCGCGCCCTCGTCCCGGACCATCCCGCGTTCTTCGCGCGCTGGGACAAGGACTCGGCGTACGTGCGCGACACGATGGACTGCGAGCTCGACGCCGCATACGGCACCGATGCGCGCCATCGCATCGACCTCTTCCCCGCGAAGAGCGCCCGCGGGACGCTGGTGTTCATCCACGGCGGCTACTGGCGTTCGCTCGACAAGTCGATGTTCTCGTGGCTCGCGGCGCCGTACGTCGCCGCGGGAATCTCGGTGGCGATGCCCAACTATCGCCTGGCGCCCTCGGTGCGCATCGACGACATCGTCGAGGACGCGATCGCCGCCATGCGCTGGCTCATGACGAGCGGCCCCGCGCACGGGATGGCCACGCATCGCGTGGTCGTCTCCGGCCATTCCGCCGGCGGGCACCTCACCGCCGCGATCTTCGCCACGCCGCCGGCTCGCCTCGGATTCGATGCCACGCGCATCGCGGGCGGCGTGCCCATCAGCGGCCTCGCCGATTTCGAGCCGATCCGCCGCTTCAGCTTCAACTCCGATTTCAGGCTCGACGCCGCGGCGGTCGGGCGTTTGAACCTGCACACGCGCTCTGCGCAGCTCGAGGCGCCGCTCGTGGTGGCCGTGGGCGGCGACGAGAGCTCGGAATTCGTGCGCCAGTCGCGCATCCTCGCCGAGGCGTGGAAGCCGCAGGTGAAGTCGCTCCTCGTGCTGCCCGGCTACAACCACTTCTCCATCGTGGACGCGTTCGCCGAGCGCGGCCAGCCGCTGCACGACGCGACCCTGGCGCTCTTCTGATGGAGCGCATCCTCGCCACCTATCGCATCACCGCGCCGGAATCGGAAAGCCGCGCGCGCGCGCAGGCGCTCGCCGTCGAGCAGAGCGTGGAGATGCCGCTCTCCGCGATCACGGACGAGGCCGTGCTGCGCGACGTGGTCGCGACGGTGGAGTCGATCTCGCCGCAGGCCAAGGGATTCGACGTGGTTCTGGGCATCGCACCCTCGACCACCGGGCGCGAAGCCTCGCAGCTCATGAACATGATCTTCGGCAACTGCTCGATGCAGCCCGAGGTGGAGCTGATCGACGTCGAGCTTCCCGACGGTTTCGCCAAGTCGTTCCCCGGCCCGCGCTACGGCGTCGAGGGAATTCGCACGGTGACCGGCGTGAAGGGCCGAGCGCTCACGTGCACGGCGCTCAAGCCGCAGGGCTCGCCCATCGAATACCTGGCGCGGCTCGCGCGCACGTTCACGCTGGCGGGCATCGACGTGATCAAGGACGACCACGGCATCGCCAACCAGGCGATCCATCCTTTCGAGCAGCGTGTCGTCGCGGTGCAGAAGGCGGTGAGCGACGCCAATCGCGAGACCGGCGGCAACACGATCTACGCGCCGACGTTTTCCGGCGGCGGGCTTTCGCTGCGCGAGCAGGCGCGCGTCGCGAACGACCACGGCGTGAAGATGGCCCTCGTCGCGCCGATGCTGGTGGGCATCCCCGCGTTCGTCGAGCTGCAGGTGGATCTGGCGATCCCGGTGATGGCGCATCCGGCCTTCGCGGGCGCCACGCGCATGGCGCCGCCCGTGGTGCTGGGCAAGCTCTTTCGCCTGTTCGGCGCCGACGCGACGATCTTTCCGAATTACGGTGGCCGCTTCGGCTACAGCCGCGAGACCTGCCTCGAAATCACCCGCGTCGCGCGCGAGCCTTCGCACGGCATGCGGCCCGCGTTGCCGGTCCCAGCGGGCGGCATGACCGTCGATCGTGTCGAGGAAATGGTCGGCGACTACGGCGCCGACACGATGCTGCTCATTGGCGGCGGATTGCTCTCCGCGCGAGAGAAGCTGCTGGAGAAGACCCGCGAGTTCGTGCGCAAGGTTTCTTTATAGAATGGGCCCATGGACAAGCCGCTGGTGAGGCGTCACGACGGCACCTTCC
>Ga0207691_10004089_pt1 | contig 14159 bp, 7 predicted proteins | sample KBSM13metaG_FD_184327 | JGI IMG/M metagenome (GOLD analysis project Ga0207691, IMG submission 184327) | Miscanthus rhizosphere microbial communities from Kellogg Biological Station, Michigan, USA - KBS M1-3 metaG (SPAdes) (version 2) | ecosystem: Host-associated > Plants > Roots > Rhizosphere >... | reverse complement strand
TTTCCAGATCTCCTGTTTGATTGCTTGCGACATGCTCGCCGGATCACCCTGCGTCCGGGCCGCAACAGACATCCAACGTTTCCAGGCGGCAATTTGTGTATAGGGTGTGTAGAACGCCGGCAACTCCGGAACGTCCAAACCAAAGTGTTTGACGTCACCCACAACACCAACAATCGTCATCCAGCGCATCCCGGGATCGCTGGCCCATCGAACGCGCTTGCCAATTGGATCTTCATTTTGGAAATACTGATTGACGAACGATTCGTTTGCTATCCCAACCAAGGGAGCGTGATCGACAAAATCCTGTGAACCAAAATCGCGCCCTACCTTCAAAGGGATTTGCATAACCTTGAAGTAGTCGCCCATGACACTTCGCGTTTCCAAATCTGGTTCGTCACCCGGCGCGATAGGCGGTCTGTTCTCTATGAGGAAGTTGTGATTAAGCGAGTCGCCACTCAAAGGAAGCTCACTGATCATCGCCGCCTGAACACCTGGCAGCGAATTCATTCCTGCGAGTATCTGAGTGCGAAAGCGTGTTTGCGGAACGACGTCTTTGTAGTGTGCTTCAGGTAATTCGACCCTCATCGTAAGTAGATGATCAGGATTGAATCCGGGCTCAACAGACCGAAGCTTCCAGAATGTTTTTACTAGTAGACCAGCGCCAACCAGCAACACGAGAGCAACGGCCAGTTCAACAACCACGAACGTGCTTCGCAGTCTCTGTCGTGCACTGCCCGCCGTGGCACTTCTACCGCCTTCTTTGAGCGATTCTCCAATGCCTGTTCGCGCAGCCATCCATGCCGGCAACAAACCGAAAACCACCCCGGTCAATAGAGACACGCCAAGGGTGAACGCCAGCACGCGAGCATCGACGCCGATTTCTGCGAGGCGTGGCAAGTTGTCAGGCTTGAAAGCAACCAGCAGACTTGTTCCCCAGTACGCAAGGCCGACGGCAAGCACGCCACCCGCGAGTGAAACGAGTACGCTTTCAGTAAGGAGCTGTCGAATGAGCCGCCACTTACCGGCGCCGAGTGCACCGCGGATTACAAACTCGCGTTCGCGTTCGGCGGCTCGAGCGAGCAGGAGGTTGGCAAAGTTTGCGCAGGCAATAAGAAGCACAAAACTGACCGCCGCAAACAAGACATATAGCGATCGTCGGGATTCACCGACGATTCGTTCATAAAGAGGAAACAAGACTGTGGTGCGGTTCTTATTGTCTGCTGGGTATTGAGCCGCAAGATTGTGATCAATGATCTGCATTTCGGCGCGCGCTTGTTCAATGCTGACGCCAGGAGCGAGGCGACCGTAACTGCGCAGAAAATGAACTCCGCGGAAGTTGGCTGCGAGGGGATTAGAAACGTGAACGGGAGTCCAAGCCTCGGTGCTAATGGTGGGAGTTGCAAATGTCGCCGGCATCACACCAATGACGGTGTACATATTCCCACTCAGCGGAATTGACTGACCCAGGATTTGAGGATCAGCCCCAAACTGTTTCTGCCAAAGCGAATGGCCCAGCACGACAACATAAGGCGCGCCATTCTTGTCGTCTTCGTTTGAAATGAACCTGCCAAGCTGTGGCTGAACTCCTAAGGTCGAAAAGAAACCGCCTGTAACCTGACCAATCTGAACCTGGAGAGGCTCACGCCCGGCGGTGTAAGCAAGTGGCTGAACAACCATGCCGCCAAGACTTGAGAAAGTTTTGGTTTGGGATTCAACGTCAGCCAGGTCAAGGGTTGATTGATTGGACCGGAAGCTTACGAGACGAGACGGATCGGCGTAAGGCAAAGGCTTGAGCAATACCGCGTTGATGACGCTAAAGATTGCGGTGTTAACGCCGATACCTAAACCCAGGGTGATAACCGCAACAGCCGTAAAAGCAGGTCGCTTCATCAAGCTGCGAAGTCCGTAGCGGATGTCCTTTAGAAGATTGTCCATAACTGTGTGGCACAGACTTCAGTCTGTGTTCCTTTCAATTCCAAGCACCTAAGTCAACCGACACAGACTGAAGTCTGTGCCACTCACTCATAACGGAGTGCCACCAATGGATCGACCTTGGTCGCTCGACGCGCAGGCAGGTAACAAGCTAACAAAGCTGCCACTAACAAAGTGAAAGTCACAATGCTGAAGGTCAATAAATCTGTGGTGGAAATACCTACAAGCAACTTTGATAAAAACCTGGTCAAGGCCCAGGCACCTGCGAGTCCGATACCAATTCCGAGCAACGCCATCGACATTCCGTGTCGGAGCACAAGCTTCAAAACGTCTGTACCTTTCGCACCGAGAGCCATGCGAATACCAATCTCCTGGGTCCGCTGCGTCACGGCAAACGCCATCACCCCGTAGATACCTACGGCGGCGAGGATCAACGCGACGCCTGCAAAAATCGCGAGCATTACCGATGAGAAGGAGTAAAGTGCGACGGAGATTGAACGAAGTTCCTCCATTGTCTTCACATCGAAGACTGGTTGATCTTTATCAATGGCCCACACTTGTTGACGAAGAGCAGACGCGGTACTCGCGGGGTCAACTGTTGTCCGTGCAACCAGGACCATCCCGCTCCAGGCATCCTGCGCATAGGGCAGATAATAATCGGGTGTTACAGGAACGTTGAGATCATGCTTAACATCTTGAACGATGCCGACGATTTCGATCCAAGGTCTTTTTTCCAGCGCTCCCAAAAACCGAAAGCGTTTTCCCACCGCATCTCCATTCGCCCAGTATTTACGCGCCATGGTTTCGTTAATGATCGCAACCGGCGCGGCACCCTCTTTGTCAGCGGCAGTGAACGTACGGCCCCGCAGAACTGCAATTCCCATTGTCTGAAAGTAGTCAGGTGTGCAAACACGATAGCGCCCTTCATACTCCTGACCGGGTGGCGGTTCTGGCAGACCCTCCACCAGAAATGCGTCGGACGCATTTGACCCACCAAGTGGTATGAAATTGACAACCGCGGCAGATTGAACTCCCGGCACTGTGTCCGCGCGCTGGATTAGCTCCGAATAGAATGAAGTGAGCTGCGCATCCTCCTTGTACTTCGCGCGAGGAAGTACCAGGGTCATTGTCATCAAATGATCGGGAGTGAACCCGGGATTCGTTTTCATCAGCGAGAGGAAACTGCGAACGAGGAGGCCTGCTCCAACTAAGAGTATGAGCGACAACGCGATTTCAAAGACAACGAGCGAACTTCGTAAGCGGTGCGATCCGCCTGAACCAGATCTGCCACCTTCTTTCAATGCGTTGTTGAGATTTGGTTTTGATACCTGTAGAGCGGGGGCAATTCCAAATACAATTCCACTTAGAAGCGAAAGGCCAATAGTGAAAGCTAACACCGCCAGATTGATACCGAGCTGATCCCAACCCGGCGCATACTTCGCCGCTTCACCTGGATTCGCGCCACGCAAGAAATCAATTCCCCAAAACGCAACGAGCACTCCTAGCGCACCACCAATTAATGCTACAAGCAGACTCTCAGTCAGTAATTGCCGCACAATACGCCAGCGACTCGCGCCTAATGCTGCTCTCAATGCGATTTCCTTTTGCCGGCCACTGGCGCGCGCGAGCATCAAGTTCGCGACATTCGCGCAAGCGATTAGCAGCACGAAACCAACTGCGCCCATCATCACCCACAGCGCAACGTCATACGTCTGAACCGTGTCTTTGAGAACGGGAATAACGACGGCGCCAAGTCCGGTGTTGGTGTCGGAATACTGCTTCTCGAGCCGGGCTGCAATCGTGTTAACGTCGACTTGTGCCGATTGTTGCGAGACACCGGGTTTGAGCCGACCGAGAATGTAGTACTGGTGAGTCATTCGATTGCGAGTTAACTCTGGCGTTAATGCGAGAGGAGCATAGACTTCAGCACCTTTCGGAAAGTTGAAGCGTGGCGGCATCACGCCAACAATGGTTCTCGAAATCGTATTCAGGGTTATGGTCTTATTAATGATGTTCGGATCGGCCCCAAAGTGACGTTGCCAGAGACTGTAGGTAATGACAGCGACAGCGTCCTTACCGGGCTGGTTTTCTTCTTCAAAGAAACCACGACCCATCATCGGCTTCACGCCAATGGCATCGAAGAAATTTCCAGTTACAAGAAATCCCTGGATGCGCTCAGGAGTCTCGAGGCCAGTGAGGTTCGCACTCCACCAACGATAAAGTGCGAGTGGGTCGAACGACTGATTCTGCGCGCGCAAGTCGAGGTAATTGGCCATCGTTACCTCGTTGTGGTCCCAGCCATGACTTGGATTCGTATCCCATATCGTCATGACGCGGTCCTGATTTGGAATCGGGAGAGGTTTCAGCAGGAGCGCATTGATCGCGCTGAAGATGCAACTGTTGGCCCCGATACCGAGCGCGAGCGTGACCACTGCGATCAGGGTAAAGCTGGGCCGCTTAATCAAATTGCGTATCGCATATCGAATGTCGCTGAGGAGGTTATCCATACTGGCTCCTGGTGCTACACAATTCAGTCTATGTTCTTACCTTAACGAGTACTTTCAAGCTCAACAGTGGATCTAACCTTTGCTGCCACAGACTGAAGTCTGTGCTACTCACTCAAGGCGCAACGCAATCATGGGATCTACTTTTGTTGCTCTACGGGCCGGGATGAAGCTCGCGAGCAACGCTGCGATCAACAGCACTGAGGTGGCGAACGCAAACGTCGTCAGGTCAGTCGGTCGCACTTCAAACAAGAGCTTCACGAGAAGTCTTGTTAGCCAAAACGAGACTGCTAACCCAAGAATTGCGCCAATGACAGCTAGCCCAAACCCTTGTCCAAGAATCATCCGCACGACGTGCTGACGTGATGCACCGAGGGCCATGCGTATTCCGATTTCCTGTGTTCGTTGAGCGACGGTGTAAGAGATCAGGCTGTAGACACCGGTCATCGTCAGTAACAAGCCAATACCGCCAAACAGCCCGAAGAGAAATGTGTAGAAACGAGGTTGAGTGACAGTTTCAGAAATCGCCTCGGTTAAGGGGCGAACGTCTGTTATCGGCACACTCCTGTCCGTCGACCTGATTTCACGTCGAAAAGCGTCGGCCAAACTGGCGGGTGGCACAGTCGTCCGCACAAGGAAATTTCCCCAGGACCAACTGTTCTGTTGAAAAGGCAGATAAATCTCCGGAGCAGCGGCTTTAGTCAAACTGCTGTGATGAACGTCGCTAACAACACCGACAATCTGCCAGCGCTCGGGATCGCCATCGTTTTGATTTGCGCCAATGTGAGTAATGACCTTGCCGATCGGTTCTTCGCCCTGAAAATAACGCTGGGCCAAACTCTCGTTAATGATGGCTGCTCCAAGCTGACCTCGCTTGTCTTGTTCAGTAAAGAAGCGTCCCTTGAGCAACTGAATCCTCATCGACGTGAAGTATTCCGGAGTCACACTTCGATTGCTCGCGTCTGGTTCCTTTCCAGGGTCTGGCTCTGGCCTGCCTTCGATTCGAAAATCGGATCCGACGTTACCCCCGCTAAAAGGCATCGGTGCGACAAACGAGGCGCTTTCGACCCCTGGCAATGCTCTTAGTTTTGCCAGTACTTGATTGACGTAAACAACACATTGCTCCGGCTTCGCATAAGCCTCAGACGTCATGCTGATTCGACCCGTCAACACACCATTTGGATCAAAGCCGGGCGGCACATTAGTGAGTTGAGCAAAGCTCTTAATCATCAAACCGGCACCCACTAACAGGATCAGACTCAGCGCAACTTCAGATATGACCAATGAATTGCGCCACAAGCGCAAACTCCGTCCACTGGTCGCCGACTTCGACGATGACTTCAGTACTTCGTTAACATCGGGATGCGAGGCTTTGAGTGTGGGAACCAGGCTGAACAATACACCCGTCAATACAGACAAGCTCAAAGTGAAGAGCATGACGTTTGGATTGATTGCCACTTCGTTGATCCGTGGCAACTGATCGGCAGCGTAATACTTGATAACACTCAGGCCCCAAACGGACAGCAACAATCCAGCGACACCGGCAACGAGCGCCATGATGAGGCTTTCGACAAAGAGCGTCCTGGCGATTCGCCAACGACTGGCCCCCAGCGCCGTTCTAATCGCAATCTCTTTTTGGCGTGTGCTGGCTCGAACTAACAGGAGATTCGCGGTGTTCGTGCAAGCGATCAGTAAGATAAAGCCGACGGCACCGAGCAATACCCAAAGGGCACGGCGCACATCTTTACCGACGAGTTGCTCGTGAACTGGTACCAGATAGGCAGTCGTGTTTTGGTTGGACCGTGGATATGCCTGCGACAGGTTTGCAGCGATCGAAACAATATCAGCCTGTGCGCTCTCGACACCGACATCTGGTTTCAGCCGGCCCAACGCCAACAACACGTGAGCGGCGCGCTCCTTGAGGTTACTACTCTCGCCGGCAACAGTTGTAAGAACTGATGCTTCCTTTGCGAGAGGAAATTCGAAGTGCCGTGGCAGGACGCCTATGACCTGGTGCTCCTGGCCGTTTAAGGTGATTCGTTCGTTTAGGACTGACTCGTTTCCACCGAATCTTGATTGCCAGTAGTCGTAGCTGATGAGAACGACTTTCTCACTGCCAACCAACTCTTCTTCTGAGTGAAAGTTTCGACCTCTGATGGGCGCAACTTTCAATAGCGGCAGGAAACTGGCGGTGACCCTCATTCCCTGAAGACGCTCCGCGTCTCCGTTTTGAGTAACGACGAAGCCGTTTGGCTTATAGCCGGCGATTTCTTCAAAGCTTCTGTTTTGATTCTTCCAGTCCTGGAGATCAAGGTACGAGATGAAACCTTCTCTCCTGGTGTCAGTACCTGTTTCCCAAAGAATGACTACGCGATCGGGATCAGCAATAGTTGGAGGAGTGAGAATCAGCGCATTGATGACACTGAAGATGGCAGTGTTCGCTCCGATACCGAGCGCAAGAGTCAGCACGGCGACTATAGTGAACGCCGGCTGCCGCAGAAGACTTCTGATGCCGTACTGAAGATCCTTTAGGACTGTATCCATCAACGTCCTCCAGTCACCAATCCCATCGATCACTTCAGACACACGAGTGACGTCGACGCCAGGTGAGGAAGCTTCAAGGCGCCCGCGCTCGACGGGTTTTGTTCAATCAGAGCAACTGCAGGTTAAGAACTAGTTATTCACAATCCAGCCATCTTCGAGGCGAATGATTCGATTGCCGTAAGTTGCATTCGTCTCGGAGTGCGTCACCTGAACGATGGTAGTTCCTTCATCGTTCAGCCGCTTGAACATGTCCATGATCTCCTTACCCTGCGCTGAATGGAGATTTCCGGTCGGTTCGTCAGCAAGAATGATTCGCGGATTCGCCACGACTGCACGTGCGATACCGACGAGTTGTTGCTGACCTCCCGACAGTTGAGTGGGGAAAAGGTCTTTCTTGCCGACCATCTGAAAACGATCGAGCGTGTCGCAAACAATCGATTGCCGGTCTTTCTTACTTACGTCGCGATAAGACAACGGCAATTCGAGATTTTCAAAAACCGTCTGGTCGTCGAGCAGGTGATAACTCTGAAACACGAAACCGATGTTGCTGTTTCTTAGGTTTGCGCGTTTCTTGCCGTCCAACTTGTGAACGGCAACCTCATCGAAAAAGTATTCACCAGTCCACGACTGATCATGCATGCCGAGGATATGGAGCAACGTCGACTTCCCAGCGCCGGATGGCCCCATGATCGAGACAAACTCTCCGGATTTAATATCGAGATCGACGCGCCGCAGGACATAAGTCTTGGTTGGTCCGTGCGGAAATGCCTTTTCAATGCCGCGCAAACTGATCATGAAATCGCTCCAAAGCCCGCTTCCTTTAGTTGCTGTTCATGAACTTCACGCCGTTCCGAGCCAGCTTCCTCTTCGACGATCAAACCGTCGAACAGGTGCACGATGCGATCAGCATGCTGCGCATAGCGCGGATCGTGGGTGACCATGCAGATGGTTGCACCACCACGGTGTAGCTCGCGCATTAACTCCATCACAGCTTCACCGTTTGTCGAATCCAGGTTTCCAGTCGGCTCGTCTGCCAACAGGATGCTCGGAGAACCACCAACTGCGCGAGCTACAGCAACACGTTGCTGTTGTCCGCCTGATAGCTGGCTGGGCAAGTGTTTAGCTCGGTGAGCCATGCCAACTCTTTCCAGCGCCTCGGTCGACCTCTTTTTGCGTTCGCTCGAACTCATGCCACGATAGGTCAGCGGCAATTCGACATTTTCATACACAGTCAAATCGCCGATCAGATTGAAGCTCTGAAAAATGAATCCGACTTCGCGATTGCGAATACGCGCTCTCTCAGACAGCGAGAGATTCTCAACCGGGTGTTCGTTCAGCACGTACTCACCCGCTGTTGGCGTATCGAGCAGACCAAGAATGGAAAGCAGCGTCGACTTGCCACAACCGGAGGGTCCGGCGATCGAAACGTATTCGCCTTGTTTTATATCGAGATGAATACCCGAAAGTGCATGGGTCTCCACATCTTCAGTGTAGAAAACCTTCTTCACGTCAGAGAGATGAATAAGGGGGCCCGATGAACTCATCAATGTGCTCCTTAAGATTTGGTTTTTGGACTCTGTACTTTGATCTTTGGTCTTTGACTTCGCGCAAGTCGAAGGCAGACGCCTACGACCAAAGTCCAAAAACCACTGATCTAATTAGAAAACACCGCAACAGGTAAACTTATCGCACTCGAATTCTGTTGTAGCTGTCGTATGTCGAAGTGTCAGAAACGATAACTTTGTCGCCTTCTTTTAGACCGCTGACAATTTCAACGGTACTGACGGAATAACGGCCGAGCGTTACCGTACGGCGTTCGGCTTCGGTTCCATCCGGCGTTAAGACGAAGATGCCAATAGTCGACTGTCCCTGGCCAAATGAGGGCCGGCCGACATGGAGAACATTGTCCAAACGTTCCAAAATAATTAGACCGTCAACACCCACGTCTGGGCGTGCGCTTGGAGGCAATGGTGCATTTAGCGAAGCGTCGATGGTGAACGTGCCTTCCCTGGCTGACGGATCAATTCTGGCAACTTGGCCTTGAATGATTCCGTTGCGCGTGTCGACGGTAACCATCTGGCCCACCTTGACGTCCTTGACTTGCGTCTCAGCAACTCTGAGTTCGGCTTTTAGCGACGCAGGATCGGCTACACGAGCAATATTGAAGCCAGGTGTAACTTGCTGTCCTTCCTTCACTGTCACTTCTTGAAGAACGCCACCAGTCCCGGCGCGAACTTTCAAAGCATCAACCTGGTCCTGCTTCAACTTTGCCAGGGCACGGAGCTGCTGCACTCTAGAACTTTGCGCGTTAAGCTGCGCCTTGGTTGCCTTTGAACCAACTGCCAGGCGCTCCTGCTCTACCTTCAGGCGATTAGCGAGATTTTGAACCTGGACCCGAGAAATCTTCAGGACGAGATCCGCAACCAGTCCCTGCTTGGCTAAAACTTCATCGGCGTCCAACTGCAACTTAGCCTGGCTGTACTCCGCGTTGATGCTCGCGATTGCGGATTTCTGCGTCATGCTGTCGCTTTCTAAGCGCACTTTAAGATTCTCTTCGTCTGCTTCAGCCGCCTTTACTTGAAACGTCGCATCTGCCGCTTGCTGTTCCATCTGCGGATTCGATAGCTCGACGATGACTGTGCTCGGACTTACTTCGACGCCCGCCTGGACAAGAATAGTTTCGACGCGACCATCAGCCGGCGCCGGAACAATGCGCGTAACCTGGGGCACGAGTGTGCCGACGCCGTGAACGTCTCGGACGAAAGGGCCACGCTGCACGGTTTCAATAACTACCGTCGAGCGATCCAGCGTCGGAGCAGCAGGCTTGATTTTCGCCAGCGCGTAGGTAATACCGCCGATGGCCGCAACCCCGACAACTGCCAGGATCACAGTGCGAATCTTCTTCTTAAGTTTCGACTTTGGAGGGCGCTTTATGTCCATAACGTAATTCAGAAATTAGTGGAGAGCTGTACAAGCCTGTTTGAGAGAGCGGCGATTTTGCACGCGAAGCTGATCGAAAGAGCTACTGTCGAACTCCGCGCACCTATACAGTTCTCCACGAACGACAGATTCAAGATGCGTGCCAGCGTGTCTCCGAATACGAACCGCAACGCGATCCAGTTCAGAATTGATGAATATTGGCCCAATTACGTTCGGATTGGGATTCCCGAGGCATTCAGTCGCGTCCATACAAAACAAATCAAGGCCTCGCGAAGTTTCGGTTGCGGGACTTTGCAGTCCCACTTTCGAAAACACCAGTTCAACTTAATGGCGAAGTGTTCAGTAAAATGAACGCGCGAGTACTGTCTCGTGGAGTGGAAGTCGTCGAATAGTTTACCGACCAAACAGTCTTGTTAACTCAAGTAGCTTTCCGGCGATCTCTTCGGTGAAGGCACCAGCTTCGACCCTCCAACTCCAATTGCCCGAGCTGCTGTTCGGTAAATTCATCCGCGCTTCGTTTCCCAGGCCCAGGAGGTCTTGAACGGGCAGAATCGCTGTGTCAGCTACAGAGCTAAGCACGGCGCGAATAAAGTCCCAATGAATCTGACTGCCATCTGTGTTGAGATACTGCAAACAGAATTCTCGTTCGCGATCAATGTCAGCGGCCTCTCGAGTTGAGCCAGCGCCCGCCTGACTCCTGAACCAACCTACCGTTGTATCGTTGTCATGTGTCCCGGTATAGGCAACGAGATTTCGACGATAGTTGTGCGGTAGATCTGCGTTATTTGCATCGCCTCCAAAACCAAACTGGAGAACATGCATTCCCGGAAAGCCCAGCTCGTCTCTGAGTTTCTCGACGTCGGGTGTAATGACGCCAAGATCTTCAGCAATAATTGGTACATCGCCAAGGCCCAGCTTTATGGCGTGAAAAAGTTCTTTTCCCGGAACGGACACCCAACTGCCACGTTCGGCAGTCTTATCTCCGGCCGGAATTTCCCACGACGCCGCAAAGCCTCGAAAGTGATCGATACGAACCAAGTCAAACATTCGTAATGCCGCATGGACTCGTTTTATCCACCAGGCAAAACCGTCTGTCTTCATTTGATCCCAGTTGTAAATCGGATTTCCCCAAAACTGCCCTGTCTTACTGAAATAATCGGGTGGCACCCCGGCCACCACGGTTGGGCGGCCATTCTCATCGAGTTTGAACTGATCGGGATTGGTCCAAACATCCGCCGAATCTTCAGCAACAAAGATTGGAATATCGCCAACGATCTTAATTCCGCGCTGATGACAATACGTCTTTAGTTCGAACCATTGGCGAAAAAAGAGAAACTGAAAAAACTTCTGCGCCTCGATTTGATCCATCCACAAGGGAACGATCATCTCAATGGTCGCAGACTCGTGTTTGGCAAGACGCGGTTCCCATTCACTCCAAAGTTTTCCGAGATGCATTTCCTTGAAAACACAAAACAGTGCGTAATCGTCCAGCCAATCGGCATTCGTTGAGCAAAACTGATCGAATGCTTCTCGCATCCCGTCCCTGCCATAGTGTTTGAAGTGATCAAAAGCGATTGCAAGCAGACTTTGCTTAGCCGCTTTGACTCTTTCGAAGTCGACTCGATCATTTGGAAGGCGGGGATAGTTGTCCAGGTCTTCCTGGTTTAGTAGTCCGTCAGCTAACAACCGATCAGGGTTCACCAGCAGCGTGTTACCGGCAAATGCTGAATAGCAGGCATAGGGCGAGTCGCCATAACCTGTCGGTCCGAGTGGTAATACTTGCCAGAGTTTTTGTCCGGTGGCAGCGAGAAAATCTACGAAGCGATATGCCTCGGCACCGAGATCGCCAATGCCATATGGGCCAGGTAAAGAAGTTGGATGAAGAAGTATTCCGCTGGATCTGGGGAATCGCATTAGGGTGTACTAAGGAAGGGTGTCTCGCTGACTCTTACGCAGGCCGTGGAGTGTCTGCTTTGGAAGTAGTCGTTTTGCCGCTCGTCGTCGCGGGAGTATTCAAACTCAAGCGAGTTCGCATTCGCTGTTGCCACTGACTACGACTTGTTTCGGCGTCTTCCATTTGTTGAATTGCTTCATTTAACGTTTCACCGCCTAACTGTCTCATCTTCAGATACAGGAGTGCCGGAACAATTGAGATTAGTGGCACGATCAAGATGTTCATCAGTCCAAGGAACTGTTCCCAGATCTGCCTTCTCACGTTGCCATCCCGCCCCTCGTCGCTACGCTTGATCTTCAGACCTCCTGTCGGGGGCGGCGTTCCAGTTGACACTGCCGCTCCGTTCGTCGTTTGACTTCCAGATACACTACTGGCCTCAGTTTGCTGCCGTGTCTGAGAAGTAGCCTGCGCGTCGGCCGATGGACCACCAAATCTGATACGCCCAACCAGCGAGCTTACAGACAGGGGAATCAATATCTGCAGAATCGAAACGATGATTACCGTTCTCCACGATCGTGAACCAAGCTCACGGGCTCTCTTTAACGCAGCCTTCTTTTCGAGTCCTTCAATCAAGACTACTGGCGCATACAGAGTGTAGCGAATGGACATCACGATGCCGGGAATAATGAAAAGCAGATACCCGAATGCAAGGCGAATCAAGAAACGAAACATCGTATTGAGGAACGGTCGCAGACGCTTCTTTAGAACGCCCATCGCTTCGCGCAATCGCACCGGTCGCAAGGGCGCTACGGAGAGTTGCACAACAATGATTGCGGTAACACCAGAGATGATCGCGGTGCTCACAAAGAAAGCAGCAATTTGAAGGAGCGCGACGATTACCAAGCCGCAGATGTAAGCGATCTTCTGCCATCCCGATCCCCTACCAATGTACCTCTCCGCGATCAACATTCCGGTCATTAGGATGGTAACTATGATCACCGGAATATGCGCAAGGACTGAGAGTTTCAGAAACTTTGGAAAATATTCGCTATAGAGCGAAAACGCGCGGCGATAAAGAGCCCCAACACCTTCCGCCTGTCCACGCAAGGAACTCGCAAAAGCAAATGCTGTGGGTGGACGTTCTGAAGGAACCTTCGAGAGCGCAGACATTACGACACCCGCAACTCGCTTCGGCACTTTCGGCGCAATCTCTCGAAGGGGCTTCGGTTTCTCTTCACGATGGGCCTTCATGACCGTCGATGTTGGGCCGGCAAACGGTGGTTGACCAGCCAACATCTGGTAGGCAATGACGCCCAAACTGTAGATGTCGGAACGCGTGTCGATCTGTGCGCCACTACATTGCTCAGGCGACATGTAAAGTGGCGTGCCCATGATGGCGCCGACACGAGTCAAAGCCGACCCTTGTTCCAACGTCGTAAGGTGAGCGGAACGAGTGCCTGCTGAGCGAGTATCGTTGCCAAAAAGCAGAGTACCGTCGTTATCGTCCACATCACCGTGCTTGTTAGCAAACTGGGCAGTCAGATTCGACGACTCATGAAGTGAAGTCTTTGCCGAGAAGAGACGAGTACCGGCTTCTTCCAGTTCACGATTGGCGCCGACGTTTTGCTCGTCAACGGGCTGCATCAACGTCGCACTTTCCGAATCCGCATAGCCAAGACTTGGAAAAGACTCGATGATTGAGGTCGGCATTCCGCTAATGCGCGCAGACGCGTCGTCAATGATCGTCGATCCCGAGTCTTCGCTTAAGGCAGGAGGCGCGGCGTCGCCAAGTTTGGCAATACCAAAGTCCAAAACCTTAACGCGATAACTTCCCAAACGATTGGGTTCGAGCCAGATGTTGTCAGGCTTTAGATCGCGGTGGACGATACCTTGTTGATGAGCCTCGTGAACTGCTGAGCAAACCTGTTCCAAAATATCCACGACCCACTCGAGCGGTAGGCTTTCCTCTTCGATGAGCACATCACCAAGTGTGCAACCATCGAGGTATTCCATTACCAGGTAGGCGACCTGACCGTTTGTTACACGCGCAAAACCAAAGTCGGTGACGTCGACAACGTTCGGGTGTCGCAATCGACCCGCAGCGCGTGCTTCGCGTTTAAAGCGTTCGACAAATTCTTCATTCCGCATGAACTGCGGCGCGATCAACTTCAGAGCTACATAGCGTGCAGTGCCGAGATGCGTAGCGAGATAGACTGCCCCCATACCGCCCGAACCCAGCAACTGCTCAAGCCGGTATTTGTCGTCTAAAATCTCACCAACGTATTTCTCGAGATCCACCATAAGACGGTTATGCTACAGCAATTTAATAGACTCTGTCTGCTACG
>Ga0207691_10004088_pt1 | contig 14161 bp, 10 predicted proteins | sample KBSM13metaG_FD_184327 | JGI IMG/M metagenome (GOLD analysis project Ga0207691, IMG submission 184327) | Miscanthus rhizosphere microbial communities from Kellogg Biological Station, Michigan, USA - KBS M1-3 metaG (SPAdes) (version 2) | ecosystem: Host-associated > Plants > Roots > Rhizosphere >... | reverse complement strand
CTGGTCGGGCATCAGGCGGAGGCTCCTTCCGGTAGGGACGGCTCACGAACGATGCAGCGGAAGCCGAGATGCGACATCGACGTGTCGATCATCTGCGGCTGGCGGGCGGCGGGGCGGTAGCGGAGGCAGTAGTTCGGCGCGCAGAGGTGCGAGCCGCCCTTGATCACCTTGCGCGGGATGTGCTCTCCGGGCTGGCCCGGGTTGAAGCTCTGCTCGGCCGACGTGACCCGCGGGTTCGAGGGGACACAGCACGGGCTCGCGACCTCGTCCGGGTGGCGAGGGACGTACCAGTCCGACGTCCACTCCCAGACGTTGCCGGTGATGTCGAAGAGCCCGTACCCGTTCGGCGCGAAGCTGCCGACCGGGGACGTCCGCTCGTAGCCGTCGAGCTTCAGGTTCTGCCAGGGGAACTCGCCCTGCCAGGTGTTCGCCATCGCCTTTCCGTCCGGGAAGTGCTCGTCGCCCCACGCGAACGCCGCGCCCTCGAGACCACCGCGTGCGGCGAGCTCCCACTCGGCCTCGGTGGGCAGGTCCTTTCCGGCCCACGCGGCGTAGGCCTCGGCGTCCTCGTAGGCGACATGCGTGACCGGGTGGTTGTCACGGCCGTTGATCGTCGTGCCCTTCCCGCCCGGGCGCTTCCAGAACGCGCCCGCGACGTACTCCCACCAGTTGCGGTAGTCGTCGAGGTTCACGGGGCCCGAGGTGCCGCGGAAGACGAGCGAGCCGGGGACGAGCAAGGCGGGGTCGGCGTCCGGGTACTCCTCGGCGTCGAGCGGCCGCTCGGCGACGGTCACGTGCTTCGTCTCCCGGACGAAGCGCCGGAAATCGGCGGCGGTCACCGGTGTCTCGTCCATCCAGAAGCCGTCCACTTGGACGTGGTGGACCGGTCGCTCCTCGGGATAGAAGTCCTCCGACCCCATCGCGAAGGTGCCGCCCGGGATCCATGCCATTCCCTCGCGCTTCGACGCCGGCTCGACGGTCGCGGTCACTGCGCATCGAGTCTAGACCAGCCCCTGATTAGGCTCCGACCCACGGGATGGACGGGCGCGCACACACCGGCGGACCACTGTCGGGGCTCCGGGTGGTGGAGCTCGGAGGGATCGGCCCGGTGCCGCTCTGCGGGATGGTCCTCTCCGACCTCGGCGCGGAGGTCGTGCGGGTCGAGCGCCCTTCCGACGCGGGTCGCGAGCCGCTCGTTCCCACACTCCTCCGCGGACGACGGTCGCTCGCCGTCGACCTCAAGGCGCCGGAGGGCGCCGGCCTCGTGCTCCGGCTCGTCGACCACGCCGACGCGCTGATCGAAGGCTTCCGTCCCGGTGTCGCGGAGCGGCTGGGGCTCGGCCCCGAGACCTGCCTCGCGCGTAACCGGCGCCTCGTGTACGGACGCATGACGGGCTGGGGCCAGGAGGGCCCGCTCGCCCGCGAAGCGGGCCACGACGTCAACTACATCGCGCTCGCGGGCGCGCTCGGCGCGATCGGCCCCGCCGACGGCGACCCCGTCGTGCCGCTCAACCTCGTCGGCGACATGGGCGGCGGCGGGATGCTGCTCGCGCTCGGCGTCTGCGCGGGCGTCCTCCACGCGCGGGCGACGGGTGAGGGCCAGGTCGTCGACGCCGCGATGACGGACGGAACGGCGCTCCAGCTCGCCGGAACGTACGGGCTCCTTGCGCGCGGGCTGTGGGAGGACCGCCGCGGCGCGAACCTCCTCGACGGCGCGGCGCCCTTCTACCGAACGTATCGGTGCGCGGACGGCGGCCACGTCGCGGTCGGCTGCCTCGAGCCGCAGTTCTACGCGGCGTTCCTCGCCGTGCTCGGGCTGGCAGCCGACCCGCTGTTCGCCGACCAGCACGACCGCCCGGCGTGGGCGGCGATGAGCGAGCGACTGGAGGCGATGTTCGCGGAACGCCCGCGGGACGAATGGGCTGCAGCTTTCGCGGGTCACGATGCGTGCGTCACGCCCGTCCTGAGCCTGGACGAGGCGGCGCGCCACCCGCACAACGCGGCGCGCGCCACGTACGTCGTCGACGAGACCGGCGCGATCCAGCCCGGTGTCGCGCCGCGGTTCCGCGGCACGCCGTCCCGCGCCTCCGCGCCGGCCCGCCCGATCGGCTCCGATACCGACGAGGTCCTCCGCGAGCTCGGAGTGGACGACGCCGCCCTCGCAGAGCTGCGCGAGCGCGGCGTCGTCGGGTGATTCCTCAGCGGCGCGCGAGCGCCGCGATGAAGCCCATCAGGATGAACCCCGCTCCGATACCGATCAGGAGCCAGGCGAAGAAGTCCCCGAGCAGGATGCCGAGGCCGATGCCGACGAGGATCCCACCGGGGAAGGCGGGGCCTCCGTATTCGTAGCCGCGGCCGGACCTCGACTCGTACGACATTCCAGCCACCTCCGTTTCGGTCGCGCGCGACGACGGCTGTCGAGTTCTATCGCACCGACCCCGGTCGACGCGATGAGAGACCACACGGCGGCGCGGAACGACTGAGGGCCGCTCGCGCGGCCCTCAGTCCTTGTACGGGTCGTGGACGTCGCGACCGGCCATCGCGACGCCGAGCGGCCGGAGCCGATGCTTCACGCGAATCGTGCCGCCGTGCGCGGCGAGCACGTCCGGCAGGCGCTTGTACACCTCGGGCGCCTCGTCCGCGCCGCCTCCGACGAGCACGATGCCCTGCTCGCGCAGGCGCGCCTGCACCGCCGGCCAGTCGACGAGACCGGGCCGGACCTGCTCGGTCACCGACGTCTTCATCACCCCCGCCTCCGGGTGCACCGGGCAGGGCTCGCCGTCCGTGATCCGATCGCAGTCGCGGTTCCGGCAGACGAACCGCTTCCGCCGCTTGACGCGGCCCGCGGCCTGCGAGCGGCTCATCACGCGGCCGGCTCCGTGCACCGTCGAGAAGAGCGCCTCCTCGTTCTCCGGGGACTCGACGCCCTCGAGGATCACGGACTCGTCGCCCATCGAGCCGCCGACGAAGCCCTCCTGGCCCGGTCGGGCCGGCGTGCATCCCTTGCGCACGACCCAGTACGTGCGGCCGCCGTGCTCCTCGTGCCACGCGAAGTTGTGGTGGTTGTGCACCTCGTGCCCCGCGCGGGCGCCGAGGATCTCGAGCACCTTGTCGACCACGACGTCGCGGCCGGCGTACGCGTACTCGCCGGCGAGCTCCATCGCGGAGACGTACGACTCGCCGAGCTCGGAGCCGGTCTCGAACAGCACCGGCGGCGAGTCCATCTCGCCCTCGTGCGCCTTGCCGTCGAAGGGAAGGCCCTGCGCGAGCGCGAGGAAGCCCGACGCGGTCCTGTGGCCGAAGCCGCGCGAGCCGAAGTGGACACCGACCCACACACGGTCGTCCTCGTCCGCCATCAGGTTCACGTAGTGGTTGCCCGAGCCCACGGTGCCGAGCTGCGACTCGGCGAGCTGCGCGAGCTTCCGCTGCGGAGCGAAGTCCGCGGTTCGGATCCTCTCGAGCACCGGGTGGTCGACGCGCTCCTGCGCCGGCACGCCGACGCCGAAGGAGATTCGCCGCGTGAGCTCCCGCATGACGGCCTCTGTGCCGCCGAGCGCACCCAGGTCGTCTCGATGCAGGTCGGTGAGCGCCGCCTTGTTGCCGCAGCCGATGTCGTAGCCGACTCCCGACGGCGAGACGTGGCCTTCATAGGCAACAGCACCGCCGATCGGCTGTGAGTAGCCGGGGTGGTGGTCGGCGCAGAGGACGCCGAGCTCGGCGTCACCGGCCGCCATGCAGCGCTCGAGCTGCTCGAGGCTGCGCCGATCGACCGGACCGAACGTCTTCACGTGCATCGCTTCCTCCATTGTCGTCGTCTGTCAAGACACCGGGCGGAGTCGAACCGCCGTGTCGCGCTTTGCAGGCGCGCGCCTCGCCGCTCGGCCACGGTGTCGGGAAGGGCCTCCGAGAGGATTCGAACCTCTGCGCCCGGGGTCGAAGCCCGGTGCTCTCGTCCGCTGAGCTACGGAGGCGTGGTGTCGCCGCCGGCGTCGAGCAGCTCGCCGACACGCACCTGCTCGGTGAGCAGGTGCCCGAATCGGGCGATGTCTGCGCCGACGTAGGCGCGCGTGAGCTCGCGCCCGGCCAGGTAGGTGATGACGTACGTCCGCGAGGTCGGCTCCTCGAGGAACCGGATCCGGTGCGCGGCCATGTCCGGTGTCAGGAGACCCCACAACTCGAGATACGCCTGCACCTCCGTCTCCTCCGCCCCGGCCTCGTGGAGCATCAGTGCCGCATTGAGGTTCGCCCATCGGCAGGGCTCGAGCGCGCGCTCGACAGCGAGCCCGAGGTCGAGATCGAAGTCGACACCGGTCTCGCGCCGGACGACGTCCGCAAGCGCCGCGGCGCCGTCTCCCTCGAGCAGCAGCCACGGTGCGATCGTGGCGATTCCCTCCGCGACCATCGACTGGGGCGTCGGGACGAGCACCAGGGTCTCCTCGAGGAGGCCGCGACCGCGGACCAGCGTCCGCTCCTTGCAGCAGCGCTCGGTGTGATGGCCCGGGTATGTCTCGTGGATCGCGAGAGTGAGCAGCTCGAGCGCGGAGATCGGCAGGCCGACGTTGACCGAGATCGTGCTCTGCAGGTCGCCGAGGTACTCGCAGAATGCGAGCCACGGCTCGTCGTGGACCATCTCGACGGCGACGTCCTCGCCCTCCGGAACCTCGACGAGAGCCCGCGTCTGCCTGCGTGCCTCCTCGATGACCGCCGTGACCCCGCGCTCGACCGCGTCGCCCGGCACGCGGATCGACTCCTCCCAGGCGCGATGACGCTCCGCGACGGGACCGGCTCCCGGGAGGAGCCGATCGAGCTCGTCGTGCGCGGCCGCGAAGACCGACTCGTCGGTGCGGCGCGGCCGCACGCCGTAGCACTGCTCCACCTCGTCGGCGTACGAGGGCGCCTCGCCCGCGAGCACTCCGGCGTAGGCCCGTAACCCACGCACCTGGTCGCGAAGCCAGCCGTCGGGGAGGTCGGCGAGCAGGAGGTCCGCCCGGTCGACGAGCTCGCGCGGCTCCACCAGCGGCGCCGCGTCGACGGCCTCCGCGAGCTCGGGCGGGCCGAAGTACGCCTCGGCGATCCCCTCGACGTGCCGGCCGAGCTCGAGCCCGAGCACGACGTATCGCTCTGCCGGCGTGTCGGTCATCGTGCGAGGCTAGGCGACCCCCGGCGCGCCGACCAGCCCCAGGCGCGACGGTGGGCGTCGACGAGGAAGCGGTCGACCGTCGTGCGGTCGGGTGCTGCCGGAAGGGACGTCCGCTCGAGCGCCTCGCCCAGTCGGCGCTCGACCTCGTCGATCTCCTCGATCGCCTCGTCGAGGGTCCGCTCGCCGGTACGGATCGCCATCACGCGCGACCGCTCCGGCTCGGACATCGGGAGCGTGACCCGGCCGGTCTCGAGCAGCTCGAGGCCCTGGTAGCCGAGGCGCGCGGCATGCATCGCGTACTTCGTGTCGTAGCCGTGCGCCTCGACGAGCTCGGGCCGGTTCACGCGTTTCTGGCCGCGCACGCCGAGCAGGCGCTCCTTCTGGCCGTGGAGATAGCCGAGGTACCCGCGTCCCGCTCGCTGCGAGAGGATCGCCGGGGCGAGCGATCGCAGCTCGTCGCCGAGGATCGTCTTCGTCTCGATGAGCTCCTCCGGCACGAACAGGAGCAGAAGGACCGTCGGATGTCCCTTGAGCGCGAGCCGCATGTACTTGCGCAGGCTGTACGCGACGAGGTCGAGGTCGCCCGGGCCGGATCGGACACCCTCCGGCTGCGTCCGCTCGACGTAGTGCTCGAACCCGTAGAGGCCTCCCTTGATCCCGCGTGCGCGGGCGAGCCCGAGCAGGTACTCGGGCGGCTCGACGAACACGGCCATCTCGTCGCGGTCGTCCTGTCCGCCGTGATGGAGGCCGTGCACGGTCGACCCAACCGTCGCCCGGAGAATCGTGCCTCGCTCGACCAGCTCTGCGGAATCCATTTCGCTCCTCTCGACGTTCATCAGGGACTCTGGCGCACCGCCTGGACGACTTCGGCGGTGCGCCTTCGAACCCGGGGCCGCGATGGGGCGCGACGGGAAGGTGCGGATGGAGGGAGTCGAACCCCCACGGCCGAAGGCCGCCGGTTTCTGAGACCGGTGCGTCTGCCAGGTTTCGCCACATCCGCCTGCGGCTCGGCGCGGGCACCCCCCGCGCCCGCGCCGAGCGCGTGCGACGAGCCGCAGGCATGAATCCGGCATGCGGCTCGTCGGTCTTACGCGGCATCCCGCGGGGGCTGCCGTTCGGGTCGTGCCGCCTCGAGACGCGCCTTGCGGCGCACGTCCAGGACGATCACCTTGGCCGGCCGCTCGGCCCGTACGGGGCGCGGGGGGACCAGCCGAACGACGTGCAGATGTCGATGCATCTCACGCTCCTCTCTCTGTGAAGGGCGCCGACGGCGCCCTCCGCCAAGTCAGAGGGCGCCGCGGGCGAAGTCCGAGATCAGCTGCGGCGTCGCGGTGTCGAAGCCCACGACGTCCAGCATTCCCGGATCGGACGGGTCTGCGATCGAGAAGTCGTTCGCGACCATGCCGACCACGACCAGCCGTGCGTCGATGCCCGACGCCCGGCGGTAGTCGCGGAGCGCCTGCGCGGGATGCACGCCGCCCGCCCAGGTCTCGCTGTCGGTGTAGATGACGAACGCGTCGACCTTCCGCTCCGTCGCCTGCGCGTACAGCATCGGCAGCGCGCAGTCGGTGCCGCCGAACGGCAGGTGGGACACCGCTCGCACGGCGTCGTCCAGCCGCTGCCGCGGCGTGATCGGGAGCGGCGTCAGGCCGTCCGTGTAGCCGGAGTGCACGGCGCGGCCCCGCTTGCGGAAGCCGCCCTTGCCGGCGTAGAAGCCCACCACCTCGTGGTCTGGCTCCGTCGCCGCCGTCACCAGCGCGAGCGCGGCCGACGCATCACGCGGGCTCAGGCCCGGAACGCCGGCGACGTGGCCGCCGACCATGGAGCCGGACACGTCGAGGGCGAGCATGACCCGCGTACCCGCCGGCTCGACGTTGTCGAACGCGGCGTAGAACGCGGCGTCGAGCGCGTCCACGACGTGGCCCACCGGGTGCCACTCGCCACGGCCCCGCGCGCCGCGACCGGACGCGTACGTCCGGAGCGCCGCGAGCACCGCGATCGGGTGCACCCGCGCCCGGCGGATCCGCTCGGCATCGCCCAGCTGCGACACGACCTTGTCCGTCGCGTCCGAGCGACCCTGGAGCAGGCCGATCCGCGTCATCGTCGCGAGGTTGCGGATCAGCGCCGTCATCGGCATGTCCTCGAGGAGCGCCGCCCAGACCTCGGGCGACGTGAGGTGCTCGGGCTTGAGCGCCTCGCGCGGCAGGCCGTGCTCACGCACGAGCGCTGCCGTCTCCTCGGCCGTGACGGCCGCCTGCGCCCGGCCGAAGCCCTCGATCATCCGCGGCAGGCCGTCCGTGGAGCCACCGCGGACGATCCACTCGAAGAGGCGAGTGTGCTCCGGCGAGACCGCGAGCTGCGGGTTGCCCGCGCTCACCCGCTTCGCCGGGTGGGCGAGCCGCAGCAGGTCGCGGTGCGTGACGCCCTCGCGCTGGCGGTACTTGACCGCCTGGTAGGCGAGCGCGTCCGGCGAGCGGGCGGCGTACCACGCGCCGACCGCGCGACGCAGCGATCGGCCCCAGCCGCGGAAGCCCTCGACGAACGTCGCGAAGCGGAACAGGTGCGTGCCGGTGCGGCACACCTGCGGCAGCGCCTCGAGCGCCGCCTTGCGCGTCGCCTCGTCGCTCGAGCCTGCGGCCATCGCGAGCGCGAACAGCGCCGGGTCGTTCTTCGGCGCCCGGCCCTCGTCGCTGACCCGGACGATCTCGGCGACCGTCCGCGGGCCGTCCTCGGAGAGGCAGCGTGCGACCGCGTCGGCGCTCTTTCGCGTGAGCGTCGCCTCTGACGCGTAGTAGCTGCCGCCCTCGGTGCCGAGGATCAGGAAGCGGCGCAGCCGCATCCAGTCGTCGACCGCCCACGCGTAGCCTCCTGCGCTGTTTCGCGCCTGACCCGAGCCCGGGATCGGCGCCGTCTGCGGCACGCGTCGCGTGCCGAATCGCTTCAGGTACGACATCGCATCTCCTTTCGTGCTCGGGAGCCGCTCTCGCGCGCCGCTCGCAGCTCCACCTCGGCGTGAAGGCCGTCGCGGAAGCGCTCGAGCGACTCGATGAGCGTCTCGATCTTGTGGAGCGAGTTCTCGCACAGGTCGGGCGAGTCGACCGCGAACTCGAGGTGGATCTGATTCGTGCAGTCGGTGATCCGCAGCTTGAGCCGCGGCGCCGGCAGCTTGCCCCGGCGGATGCGGTGCGCGGACGTGTCCTCGACGAACGCGCGGACATGCGCGCCGCCGTCGTACTCCGGGAAGAGATTCAGGGTCACGCGCTCGTCCACGCGTGCGCCGGGACGCGCCGGACGGAGAGTCGCGACGCCCCGGATTGCGTACTGCGCCAGGTAGGTCATCGCCCTCCTTTCGGTGCATCGGCGCGGTCGTGTACTCGAGCCCGGATCCGTTGGTGGTGAGATAACCGGGTCTCTCCGGCCCGCGCTGGGAGCGCTGCTGCGGTCGTGGTGTGCGGCCGGAACCGCTCTGTCCACTGAGCTACCGGAGCACGAGTGCTCCGGGCGGGAGTCGAACCCGCGACCTGTCGATCGGCATCGATAACCGGGACCGCTCCGGCCCGCAGCAGAGTGAGTCGTCGCGGTCTTGGGATGCGGACAGGCTCCGCACTCGACGTGCGGGCGGGATACGAGCCCGCTCGGCGGGGTCACCGCCTTCACCAGATAACCGGACCGCTTCGGCCCGCGACGGGGACGCGACCGAAGCCGCATCCCAGCAAACCCGCCAGGATTCGAACCCGGACCTGCGAGGTTGGAGCTCGCCGTGCTTCCAGTTACACCACGGGCCTTCGAAGCGGACGACCCGGATCGAACGGGCCTCCCCGGAGTGGCGCTCCGGTGCTCTGCCGTCTGAGCTACGTCCGCGAGTGGATGCGATACGCCCGGCTGGACTCGAACCAGCGACCTCCGCCGTCGCAGGACGGCGCTCTGTTCCGCTGAGCTACGGGCGTGTGGGCGGTGCGACAGGGTGGGGCCGGGCTCCGCCCGGCGGGAGCCGAGCGCGGCCAGTGCTGCGAGAGAGAGCCTCCGGCAGGATTCGAACCCGCACCCCGGCCGTACAAAGGGCGTGTGCTTGCCGTTGACACTACGGAGGCGTGGCGGTCGGCGACCATGCCGCCGACCGCGGTGTTCAGTTGACGGAGAAGCCGAACGGGCGCTTCTCCGGCCGCTCGAGCCCGTCGCCGTGACCGAAGAGCGACGCGAGGGTGCGGGCCGACCCGTCGCCGTCCCGGCCCTGACGCTCGAGCCACGCGTCCGCCTCCTCCGGAGGAAACGCGGTGAACTCGACCTGAGCTGCGCACCGGCCCGGCCGGGAGACCGCCGGGTGGATCGTCCGGAGCGGCTCGTTGGTCGTCACCAGCACGACCACGCGAAGCCCCTGTCCGATCAGGCCGTCGACCACGTTGAGCAGCCGCGAGAGCCCCTGCCCGGTCTGGGACCTCGCGTCCAGGGCAAGCAGCTCACCCGTGTCCTCGAGGATCAGCAGGCGCCAGCCCGAGTCGTCGTCGTCCTCGTCCAGGAGGACGTCGAGCATGTACTTCGGGCTGCCGAAGAGCTCCTCGGGATCGGTGACGTAGTGGAAGTCGCACCATCGCCGCCACTCCCACGCGAGCGCACGAAGGGCGTGCGTCTTCCCGGTCCCGGGAACGCCGTGCCAGAGGATCAGGCGGCCGGCCTGCTCGCCGTCGAACCGGCGCCCGGCGAGCGCCCCGAGAGCGTTCGCGACCGCCCGGGGGTAGTTGTCCGCGATCTCAGACCAGGCGGGCACCGCGATCGAGCGTGATGTCCGCGTGGCCCGGCGGTCGTGTGCCCAGAAGCTCATCCGCACTTCCTGCTTCTCCTCGGGCTGCGAGATCGGGTAGAGCTTCTGGAGCCGGGCCTTCGCCGAGGCGAGTGTGTCGACAGTTCGGGCGGCGGCTCGGACGTACGCCCGCCCTCGCTCGAGCGAGACGTGGACGAGGCACTCCCCGCCGACCTCGTCCGACAGGTCGATGACGGCCGCCCGCTCCGAGCGGTCGCGGAGGCTGTACAGGGCCCGTTCGAGCAGCCCTTCGAGCGTCATCCGCTCGGTCGCCCAGGAGGTGTACGCGGTGTGCTCCAGGCTCCGCTCCAGGACGAGGTCGGTGAAGCGGGCGATCGTGAGGTAGTCGAGGTCGAGCTCCCACGTCATGGCGAGCTCCCGACCGCGCACCTCGTCGTTGTGACTGGACATCGTGCTTCCTTCTAGCGGCCTCGATTCGAATGTGGTCCCGCCGAGGCCGGGGCGGGAAGTGGAGACGGCGGGAGTCGAACCCGCTCCTCCTCGGTGCAAGCGAGGTGTTCTTCCAGAAGAACCTCATCCCCGGGCGAATGGATGCGGACGGGTGGAGTCGAACCACCACAGTCGGTGACGCTGCGGTTACAGCGCAGTGAGCTCGCCGGTGCTCGGCGTCCGCGAGAACGAGTAGCGCGGGTGGGATTCGAACCCACGGTCTCGAGCTCATGAGGCTCGCGGGGACAGCCGCTCCCCTACCGCGCAAGTCTGGCCGGCTGGAGTCGAACCAGCGGTCTCCGGTTCCCGAAACCGGCGGGGTGGCCAACCTCCCCTACGGCCAGTTGTCCATCGAGTCGACGACCGTGGAATCGAACCACGCATGACCGCCGTATCAGAGCGGCGCCTTCCCAGCCGGCCCGTCGTCGGCGTTGCGGTTGCGGCCCCGAAGGGGACGCCTTCAGGGATCTGCCCCGGCGAAGGCGGGGATCCGAGCGGCAGGAATTCGCTCGGCGGATTCCTGCTCGCGAACAAGGTGGGGCGCCGCCAGGGAATCGCACCCTGCTCGTCGGGTTCACGGCCCGAGGGCTCGCTACTAGCCTTGCGACGCAGTCTCGCCGGGAGGAATCGAACCCCCGTGCCTCCACGGTAGGAGCGTGGCGCTCTCCACTGAGCTACGGCGAGATGACGCTCTCGACGGGGATCGAACCCGCCTCACCCGGGAGACAGCCGGGCCGCATCGCCAGACGCGTCCGAGAGCTCGGGGCGGGGAAACCCCTGGTTCCCCCGCCAGCCCCTCCTCGGGAAATCGCACGGCTCACGTGTGGCCCGCCCGGGCTTGAAGGCATGCGACAGCCAAAGGCAAGCACCCCGAGCGGGATTCGAACCCGCGTCGCCGGCTTGAGAGGCCGGCATCCTCGATCCGCTAGAAGACCGGGGCGTGAACCGCGACACGGCGATACGTTCGATGCGCGAGCCCTGGCGGCCGGCTTTGCCGGCCCGGAGGCAACTGCGCTGGATCCATGCGGTCAGGATGAGGAGGGGGCCGGTGGGTGAACCGGGGTTCCCCACCCGACTGCGACGGCTGGGCTCGAACCAGCATCCTCCGGGTAACAGCCGGTCGCCCTGCCCGTTGGACGACGTCGCATCGTGAAGCGGAGGCAGCAGGACTCGAACCTGCGAGCGGCGCACGCCGCCTGCGCGCTAGCAACGCGCTGCCTTGCCAACTCGGCCATGCCTCCGGGCGCGCGTCCCGGCGTGCTCCTTGCGGGGACGCGCGGCGCGCCGCGTCGGCGCGCAAAGCGGAAGGAGAGGGAGTCGAACCCCCAAGCCCGTGAGGGCCACCCGTTTTCGAGACGGGGTACCGCGCCCGTGGCAGTCCTTCCCGGATGGCCCCGGCAGGCGTCGAACCTGCAACCCTCCGCTTAAGAGGCGGGAGCTCTGCCAGTTGAGCTACGGAGCCAGGGCCGCCCTTCGCGACGGCGACGGCAGAGTGTGACCGGCAGGAGTCGAACCTGCGACGCCTCGCGTTTCAGGCGAGCGCTCTACCGCGCTGAGCTACGGTCACATGTCTTGGCGGGCGCGGCCAGTGCGGCCCCGGAGGGGACGCATTCGGGGATCTGCCCGCAGACGGCGGGGATCAAGCGGCGCAGCAACATGGGCGAGGCTGGGCTCGAACCAGCACCCTCTCGTTTGTGAGACGAGCGCTCTCCCGTTGAGCTACTCGCCCGAGCACTGTGGTTCTCGCGGACAATCCGGGACAAGGGGTCGAACCTCGATCTCCACGTTCAGAGCGTGGTGTCCTGCCGGTTAGACGATCCCGGAACGACTGGTCGGCGTCTCCATCCACGACCCCGCCGGGGGCGTCGATGCAGCGGCGGACCGATTCTCGGCGATCGCACGCGTCCTGTGTCTCGCCCGCCTCGAAAGCCGAACGATGTTGTCCAAGCCACTCGCCTACCCTTCGACCCTGGATCACCGACCGCCGGATGCGCTATCCGGGATGGACGACGTCCTACGTGGAGGAGCTTTGGAGCCCGAGCCTCGCGCACGTCGCCGGAAATAGGCAGGCAAAAGCCGGAGCTAAATACCAGCATCCATTTCTTTCTCCGTGCGGGAGGAGTCTTTCTCCCTCAGGCGGGGCCTCGATCCGGTCTCGTCCTTCTTCAAGCTGGGCATCACCTCGCTTCGTGTCGGTCGGTCACCTCCAGAAACGACGAAGGCGACCCTCTGGGTCGCCCTCGACTGGCTCGGAATGCGGCTAGAAACCTAGCGTGCACGCCTTCCAGCGAGGGCATGGGAAACATCGAGCTCGAACCTGGTGTCGCGGTTCGGCCAGGTCGAGACCGTCGCGGCTGGGGCCGCTCCGGCGGTGTAGATCGTGGTGTCGGTCAAGTGTGTCATGAGGTTTTGATGGTTCCTCCGCAGCGGAGGATAGAGCATCGCGACGGATTGCGCAAGGGGTTCAACGAAAAGAATTGCGAACTCATTCCGTGTCCATCGCCGAAATGCCCCCGGAAAGCGGAGTCGACGATGCTGCGGGCGGCGGGACACTGACGCGTCCCGCCGCCCGCAGGTTGCTCAGCCTCGGGCCGCCGGCTCGGGCGTGGGCGTCGACTCGAAGCCTTCCCGCCCCTCGCCCTCGTGCGGCGGCTCGATCGTGACGTTCGGGAGCAGCCGGTCGAGCCACCCCGGGATGTACCACGTCTTCTCGCCCAAGAGCGTGAAGAACGCGGGCACGAGCGTCATCCGGACGACGAGCGCGTCGGTGAGGATCGCCACCGCGAGCAAGAGCCCGAACTCCTTCGGGATGCGGTCGGCGCTCAGGATGAACGCGGCGAAGACGGTGCCCATGATCAGCGCCGCAGCCACGACCACGCGGCCGATTGCCGCGACGCCGTGCTCGACCGCCTCTCTCGTTGCCAGCCCGTGGACGTGCTCCTCCCTGATGCGGCTCATGAGGAACACCATGTAGTCCATCGAGAGCCCGAAGAGGATCGCGAACGCGATCGGCGGCACGAACGTCTCGATCGGCCCCGTTCGGTCGAGACCCGTGAGGCCGAGGAGGTGGCCCTCCTGCACCACGAGGGTCAGGACGCCGAACCCGATGAACGCCGACAGGATCGTGGTGATCGCGGCTGTCAGCGAGATCACGATCGAGCGGAACGCCATCGCGAGCACGATGAACGTGACGCCGACGATGTAGAGCAGGAACAGCGGCAGCCGCTGCATGATCCGGTCGCCGATGTCCTTGAACGCCGCCGTCTGGCCCGAGACGTACGCAACGGCCTGGCTGTTCTCGGTCGCGGCGGGCACGACGTCGTTGCGCAGTCGACTGACGAGGTCGTCGGTCGCCTGGTCCTGCGGCGCCGACGTCGGCGTCACGAAGACGATGGCGACCGTCTTCTCGTCGTTCAGCTGCGGCTGACGCACGGACGCGACGTTCTTCATGCCCTGGACGCCGTCGTAGATGCGCTGCGGCGCCTCCTGGTCGCCCTTCATGTCGACCACGATCGGGATCGGCCCGTTGAACCCGGGTCCGAAGCCCTCCGCGAGCAGGTCGTACGCGCGTCGGCTCGTCTGCTCCTTCGGCTGCGTGCCCTGGTCGGCCGCGCCCAGCCGGACGAGCGCGGAGGTGCCTGCGAGCAGGATGCCCGCCACGAGCAGCACCGGGAAGATGACGCGGGCGTTCCGCGTCACGAACCGGCCCCATCGTGCGATGAGGGTCTTTTCGCGCGCCTCCTCCGAGTCGTCGATCCTGGGCAGGAACGGCA
>Ga0207691_10004086_pt1 | contig 14162 bp, 14 predicted proteins | sample KBSM13metaG_FD_184327 | JGI IMG/M metagenome (GOLD analysis project Ga0207691, IMG submission 184327) | Miscanthus rhizosphere microbial communities from Kellogg Biological Station, Michigan, USA - KBS M1-3 metaG (SPAdes) (version 2) | ecosystem: Host-associated > Plants > Roots > Rhizosphere >... | reverse complement strand
GAACGGTGCGACCAACGCGATCGCCGGTGTGCTGAACGAAAAGCTGAACGTGCTCGGGCTGATGCCGCATCCGGAAAACCACGTGGAAACCGCGGTCGGCTGCACCGATGGGCGTGGGCTGTTCGCCGGACTTGTGGCGCATTTTGCCCAAGCGGCATAGCTCTTTTTTCAGCATGATCTTGCCCGCGCGCAGTTCGGTCTGGGGCAGGCGGTCGACACGGTCGCGATCCTCGACGATCTGCGTCAGCGCTGGCCGGACTATCAGTCCGGCGAAGCGCATCGCTCTATGCCCGTGCGCTCGAAGCGACCGCTCGCAACGACGAGGCGCAGGCGGAGTACCGTGCGCTCTCCGAGTACTTCGTCGGTGCCGAGGGGCGCGTGCGCTACGGGATGCTGCTGGCAAGAATGGGCCGTCAGGGCGAAGCCAAGGCGTGGCTTACGGAAGTCCTGAGGCAACTGCGGCGCTCGCCCGCGCATGTGCGCAAGGCGCAGGCCGAGTGGATCGCGATTGCCGAAAAGATCGTCAGGGCTTGAGCTTAGGCCGACGATCCTTATGTCTCGGATGAGCTGGGGGCAGGGCGGATAAAACCGTTTCGCCGCGCGCCCATCTCCCCTATGGGTGGAGCATGATCTTGTCCGAAAACCGGTTCCCACTTTTCGGGATCATGCTCTAAACAGGGGCGACGAGGCATTCCCGACGCATGATCCCCAACGAGCCGAAAATCACTCCCGCGCTGGTCGCCGAGCACGGCCTCAAGCCCGAGGAATACGAACGCATTTTGCAGCTGATCGGCCGCGAGCCGACGATCACCGAGCTCGGCATTTTTTCGGCGATGTGGAACGAGCACTGCTCCTACAAGTCCTCGAAGATCCATCTGCGCACGCTGCCAACCAGCGCGCCGCACGTGATCCAGGGACCGGGCGAGAACGCCGGCGTGATCTCGATCGGCGACGGGCTCGCGGTCGTGTTCAAGATGGAGAGCCATAATCACCCGAGCTACATCGAGCCCTACCAGGGCGCGGCGACCGGTGTCGGCGGCATCCTGCGCGACGTGTTCACGATGGGGGCGCGCCCGATCGCGTGCCTCAACGCACTCTCGTTCGGCGATCCGAAGCATCCCAAGACGCGCCATCTGGTGTCCGGCGTGGTCGCCGGGGTCGGCGGTTACGGCAACTCGTTCGGCGTGCCGACCGTCGGCGGCTCGGTCCGCTTCCACACCCGCTACGACGGCAACAATCTGGTCAACGCGATGGCGGTCGGCCTCGCCGAGACCGACAAGATCTTCTACGCGGCGGCCTCGGGCGTCGGCATGCCGATCGTCTATCTCGGCTCCAAGACCGGGCGCGACGGCATCCACGGCGCCAGCATGGCGTCGGCCGAGTTCGGGGAGGATTCCGAATCGAAACGCCCGACCGTGCAGGTCGGCGATCCGTTCTCCGAAAAGCTCCTGCTCGAAGCCTGCCTCGAGATCATGGCGAAGGACTGCGTCATCGCGATCCAGGACATGGGCGCGGCCGGGCTCACCTGTTCGGCGGTCGAGATGGGCGCGAAGGGCGATCTCGGCGTGCGGCTCGATCTCGACAAGGTGCCGACGCGCGAGACGGCGATGACGGCCTACGAGATGATGCTCTCCGAAAGCCAGGAGCGCATGCTCATGGTGCTCAAGCCGGAGAAGGAAAAGGAAGCGGAAGACATCTTCCGCAAATGGGGGCTCGATTTCGCGATCGTCGGCGAGACCACGCCGGACAAGCGCTTCGTCGTGCGTCACGCCGGTAGCGAAATGGCGAATCTGCCGATCAAGGAGCTGGGCGACGAGGCGCCGGTCTATGACCGCCCGCACAGCGCTTCGCCGCGCCTGCCGGTGATCGATCCGGCGAGCATCGAGCCGCCGATGCCCCATGCCGACGCGCTGGAGAAGCTGCTGTCGTCTCCCGACCTCTGCTCCAAGCGCTGGGTGTGGGAGCAGTACGACCACCTGATCCTCGGCAACACGGTGCAGCGGCCGGGCGGCGACGCCGCAGTGGTGCGCGTGAAGGAAGGGCCGAAAGGCCTCGCGATGACGACCGACGTGACGCCTCGCTATTGCGAGGCCGATCCGTTCGAGGGCGGCAAGCAGGCGGTCGCGGAGACCTGGCGCAATCTGTCAGCGGTCGGCGCGAAGCCATTGGCGGTGACCGACAATCTCAACTTCGGAAATCCCGAGCGGCCGGAGATCATGGGCCAGCTGGTCGGCTGCATCCAGGGCATTGCGACCGCCTGCAAGGCGCTGGAATTCCCGGTCGTGTCCGGCAACGTGTCGCTCTACAACGAGACCAATGGCCGCGCGATCCTTCCCACCCCCAGCATCGGCGGTGTCGGACTGATCGACGACTTCACGAACTCCGCAAGCATCGCGTTCAAGGCGGCCGACGAGCTGATCGTGCTGCTCGGCGAGACCAAGGGCTGGATGGGCCAGTCGATGTATCTGCGCGAGATTTGCGGACGCGAGGAGGGGGCGCCGCCGCCGGTCGATCTGAGCGCGGAGCGGCGCACCGGCGACTTCGTGCGCGCGTTGATCAACGAGAAGGTCGTCACGGCCGTGCACGACCTGTCCGATGGCGGATTGCTGGTCGCCATAGCCGAGATGGCGCTCGCGTCCGGCATCGGCGCGAAGCTTTACGGCCCGCCCGCTTTCCTTACCGAGCATGGTTTCTGGTTCGGCGAGGACCAGGCGCGCTATGTCGTGACGATCAAGCCCGCACAGGCCGACGATCTGGCCGTACGTGCCAAGGCCGCCGGTGTGCCGATCCGGCGTATCGGCGTGACCCACGGGGCGGCCTTGACCCTTCCCGGGGAACGGGAGCTTCTGCTAAACGCCTTGCGTGAGCGCCACGAGGGGTGGTTGCCGGCCTACATGGCGGGTGGCGCGAGCTAGCAGCCTGTTTGCGCGCAGGCCGAGGATCGGCAAATGGCGATGGACGCGAGCGAGATCGAGAAGCTGATCAAGTCCGGCATCCCCGACGCCGAGGTCACCATCCGCGACCTTGCGGGCGACGGCGATCACTATGCGGCGACCGTGATTGCGGCCTCGTTCCGCGGAAAGTCGCGGGTGCAGCAGCATCAGCTCGTCTATCAGGCGCTGCGCGGCGAAATGGGCGGTAAACTGCATGCGTTGGCGCTGCAGACCGGCACGCCGGAGGGCTGAGCGGCTCGAAATTTGAATGCGTTTGGCTTGCGTTCATCATCAGGGGGTCTCCATGCACAAACTCATTGTGGGAGTAGCGGCAATGACCGTCATGGCGTGGTCGGCTCACGCGCAGCCGTTATCGCCAAACGGCGTGAAAACGCTGTCGCCGCCGGGAGCGATCAAACCAACCGGGACCTGGAACCTCGGCACGCGCGCCGGCGATTTCGTCTTCGTGGCGGGGATGCGCGGTATCGACCCGGCCACCAACCACCTCGTGCAGGGCGACGAGGCGCGCATCCGGCAGGGCTTCCTGAACATGAAGCTGATCGCCGAATCGGAAGGGGCGACGCTGCGCGACGCCACCCGCCTGGTGGTCTATGTGACCGACATGTTCCGCTTCCGGCCCCTGGTCAACAAGGTGCAGGAGGAGCTGTGGGGGCAGGGACCTTACCCGCCGCGCACGATCATCGAGGTGCACCGGCTCAATCAGGACGACATTTTCGAAGTCGAAGGCACGTTCTATGCGCCGGTCAAAAAATGAACCTTGGGCCTTGGGGTGGAGGTCCGACCTGCGCTACATATATGACAAGAATGCCTGACCCGGGGCTGGGAGCCGAGCGGGCTGAAACACGAGGACAATCATGGCTATCGAGCAATTCATCGACAATGAAGTGAAGAGCAACGACGTGGTGCTGTTCATGAAGGGCACGCCGCAGTTTCCGCAGTGCGGCTTCTCCGGCCAGGTCGTGCAGATCCTCGATTACATCGGCGTGCCGTACAAAGGACTGAACGTCCTCGAGTCCGACGACCTGCGTAACGGCATCAAGGCCTACTCCAACTGGCCGACCATCCCGCAGCTCTACGTCAAGGGCGAGTTCGTCGGCGGCTGCGACATCATCCGCGAGATGTTCCAGGCGGGCGAGCTGCAGGGCCTGATGAAGGAGAAGGGCCTCGCCGTGAAGGAAGGCGCGTCCGCCTGATCTCGAGGGCGCAATGAGGGCGCTGCTGTTCGCCGCGATCGCGGTGGACGTGCTTGCCTCGCTCTATCTTCTGCTGATCGCGCCGATCCTGGTCTACGGCTGGAACAACAGCTCGTTTGACGGTGAGTGGGCGCTGTTCGTCGCCGCACTTCTGGCTGTCGGGATCGGCGGGTCGATCGTCGGATTTGTCTGGCGCAATACGCGGCGGCGCGCTGCGCTGCTGGTCACCGGCATTCCGGCAATCGCTGTTGTTGCCGGCTGCATCTGGGCGACGGTCGACTGACGCGAGCCCAATCGAATCCGGACCGGGCTTCGCGGGATCATGCTTAGCGAGCCGCAGGCCTGGATCTGTCCGAAGCATTTTGCGCGCACACGGCGTTTTGAGTCGGGGCATCGCGCGTGGCGGGTTGCGACGGCGGGCGGCCAAGTCGCTCAATGCACACCGTCCCGGTGCCCTTGTTGTTCCGATAGAGCAGGTCGTGCGGGATCGGCCACATGAAGACGGCGTCGTTGACATAGAGAAACAATTCGCCGTCGCGGCGGGCCTTGAACTCCGCCACCACGCGATCGCTGCCGGGCTTGTTGTATGCCGGCGCGGTTTCGGGATCGAGCGGATATTCATCGTTGCCGGTTGTGCCGATGCGGGCAATCGGACGGAACCACGGGCGACCCAACGCGCGCCGCAGGGGGATTGCGGCCGTCATCACCACGCGCGTGCTGAAATCCTCGCGCTCGCTGACCTCGAAACCGCGCGCTTCGGAGTCGATCGTCGCATCATACCACGGCGCGTTTGGGTCCTCGATCACGGTGATCCGGTATCGCCCGCCTTCCTGCACGCGGAACCCGGTCGACCAGCAGAAATCCCGTGTCGGAAAGCCGCTCGCGGATTGCGCAGCGCCGTACTCCACCGAAGCAACCGGCTTCTCGCGTTCGCGGCAATAGGCACCCATCGCGTCGCGCGCATCGAAAATCACGTGATTGATCACCGTGAGGCCGAGATAGACGATCAGGATCGCCGACAGGAAGGGGAGGACGTGCCGCTTGGCGCCCCAGAGAAACGCTCTGTACGCATCGTTGGTGCGAAGCTTGTAGACGAATCCCGACTTCTCCCTGCCGGTGAGTTTCAATCGCTGCTCGAAGGAGCTTTGCCAGATCGTTCGCATGGAATCGGTGATCTTGTTGCCGAGTGCGACGCCTGCGATCAGCAATCCGGTCAGCACGGCGACGCCGATGACGAACTTTCCCGGATTGGCGGCGAAGCTGTCGATCCACCATGATCCGAAGCCCAACAGGAAGCTTCCGACGAGGCGGATCGTTTCGGAGACGATACGCAACGGCGTCGTGAATTCCTCGGCGCGTTCCGTGCGGTAAATGAGGGGAAACAGCACGAGATGAAGCGACGAGAGAAGCGTCGCGAAATAAACGATGCGTCGCCACCACACGAGGTCCCAGACGCGCTCTTGCGCGGTCGCGCGCACGCCGGCGAGTTCGACCACTTCGCAAGGATTTTCCTGGCCCTCGACGATCTGACCGTTCTCGAGCACCACGGCATACCGCGTCGGCAGGCCGATCGGCGCGTAGCTGTGCGCGCCGTTCTTCATGCGCCGGAACGCGCTTTCGTGAATCTTGGGTAGCGCGACGAACACTTCGTCGCCGTCGCGGCGCGACAGTTTCACGTTGCACAGGTCTTCGATTCTGCGCGGGCCATAGCGATAATAACCACCGAGACCCTTGCGCGGGTCATACAGGCGTCCATCGGGATCGGCGCCCGATGTCGCGTTCAGGACCGAGTCCGGATTGATTTTGAAGCGCAGGCCCTCTCGCTTGGCTTCATTCATGATCCAGGCAAGCGGGACGCGCGCCAGCGAGTCGTCGGGATAACCGCCGCCGACGTTGGAATGAACGCCGGAGAACCAGACCTGCGAAAGCTTTTCCTGCCGGATCCAGTATTTCCCGTTTTCATCGGGCGCGGGCCGCGGCACGTCGCTCTCCGTCCACAACACCGGATGGAACGTCGTGCGCTCATCATCGAGCGCGAGGGCGTGGCGGGCGCAGCGAACGTCGCGCTGATTGAAGCGCCGGTTGGGAAGCTCCAGCGGCCAGATCCACTGGCTGACGCCGCGCGTCATTTCCTCGACCGGCAGTCCGTAGGCTGCGACCGTGTCCCAAAGCCCCACGAAGTGGATCGGAACCTGGGTGATATTCTTGGCCTGCTCGTAGCGCGGCCGCCGCAGAAGCGCGTCCGCGATCTTCGTGAAGCTGTTGCGGACAAAACGAAACAGCCGCTCGACATGCAGCACCGAGTGAAAACGCTCGGCGCGGTAGGTGCGGTAGGCCTGCTTGGCGAGACGCTGGAGCTCCGATTCCGGCAGCCGCGACCCGCCGGAAAGCGAGTGGCGGACCAGTCCCTGGTTCGCCACGAAGCCAAGCACGACGCGGATGGTGAAGGCGCCACGGCTGAAGCCGAACGCATAGATTTGCGCGCCGGGCTCGTAGTTCCGGCACAGGAAGGTATAGAGATCGAGCACGTTGCGCTTGAGGCCCCAGCCGAAACCGCCGCCAAGCAGCGCGAGCGGCTTGAACGAAGACGTGCCGACGCCGTCATCATAGATCGCGACCTGGTCCGGCGACGTGAGATCGAGCGACTCGAACATGCGCCAGACGTTCGACCGCCAGACTCTGGAGGCCGCGTTGCCGGTGCCGTCGGACAACAGGACGATGTTTCTGGATCGGGCTTCCGCCGGACAGTCTGTCATGGCCGCTCCCCCCGCGCAGTGTGTGAGAGTTTGTTTCGACAAACAATCGAAAGATGTGTCGCGGCACAAAAAAAAGGCCGCCTCGCGGGCGGCCTTCGCATCCGATGAGCGCCGATTCTAGCGCGAATAGAATTCCACCACGAGGTGCGGCTCCATCCGCACCGGATAGGGAATCTCTTGCGGCGTCGGCACACGCGCGAGCTTCGCGGTCATCTTGCTGTGGTCGACCTCGATGTAGTCCGGCACGTCGCGCTCGGCGAGCGCCTTGGCCTCGAGCACCAGCGCGAGCTCGCGCGACGCATCCTTCACTTCGACGAGTTCGCCGACCTTGAGCCGATAGCTCGGGATGGTGACGCGGCGGCCGTTCACCTTGATGTGGCCGTGGTTGATGAACTGGCGCGCGGCGAACACCGTCGGCACGAACTTGGCGCGATAGATCATGGCGTCGAGCCGGCGCTCCAGCAGGCCCACCATGTTGGCACCCGAGTCGCCCTTCAGGCGGATCGCCTCGTCGTAGATGCTGCGGAACTGGCGCTCGGAAATGTTGGCATAGTAGCCGCGCAGCTTCTGCTTCGCCTTGAGCTGCACGCCGAAGTCGGAGAGCTTGCCCTTGCGGCGCTGGCCGTGCTGGCCGGGGCCGTATTCGCGGCGGTTCACGGGGCTCTTCGGGCGGCCCCAGATGTTTTCGCCCATGCGGCGGTCGATCTTATACTTGGCTTCAGCGCGCTTAGTCATTCGCGTCCTCAACTTGTTGAATTTGCTTGTATTTCGAGGAAACGCGCCCTCCTGCTGCTCCGGGTTCGCCGGGGCCGACAGGTCCTGCACCAAAGCGGAAGGTGCGGACCACGGGTCGCGAAACGCCGCGCGGGCAAAAACCGGCGCGGCGCGTGCATTCTAGGGGTAAAGGGTCGGGGTGTCAAACCGCCGGCAACGGCGCCGCGCTTGCCGGAGCTAGCCCGAAGCCCTGCAGCGCAGCGCTAAATCCCGCGCTCGCGACCTTGCCCGACGTGAAGATCGCCGGTGCCAGATCGTGGTGTTTCTCGCCGGTCGCAGGTCCAATCAGCTCGACGACCCGGCGTGCGACTGCGGGCGCGGGATCGATCCAGCGCACCGGCCATGGCGCGAGGCGCTCGAAGCTTTCGATCAGCAGCGGGTAGTGCGTGCACGCGAGGACCACGGTGTCGGTGCGCGCGCCGTCCTCGACGAAGCAGGGGGCGATCTCGGCGCGGATTGCCGCGTCGTCGACCGGTTCGCCTGCCAGCGACGCTTCTGCCAGTGCGGCGAGGCGGCCCGATCCGACCAGCGTCAAATCGCAGCCCTCGCCGAAGTTGCGGATCAGTGCGTGGGTGTATTCGCGCGCGACGGTCGCTTCGGTGCCGAGCACGGAGACGAGCTTCGACTGCGATGCCGCGCAGGCCGGCTTGATCGCCGGCACGGTGCCGACGAAAGGCAGCGCGAAGCGCGTGCGCAGTGTCGGCAGCACCAGCGTCGAGGCGGTGTTGCAGGCGATGACGACGAGATCGGGACGATGCGCTGCGATGAGATCGGCCATCAGTCCGCCGACCCGTTCGACCAGCAGGGCTTCGGGAATCTTTCCGTAGGGAAACAACGCGTCGTCGGCGGCGTAGACGAAGCGCGCATCGGGGCGCGCCCGTGCGATCTCGCGGAAAACGGTCAGCCCGCCGACGCCGGAATCGAACACGAGAATTTTGGGAGCGGACATGTGGCGAGGCGTAATCGTCGGGCCGGTCAAAACCGGACGCAAGGTTGCGCGATAACCGGCCTCCGGAACAAGGCGCGGCGCCACGACCAGCCGCAGCCGTGTGTCGTGCGCTTGCCCGGTTCGCGGGGCCGGTCGATGTGCCGCCATGATCAGGTTCCCGTCCGGCCGGATTGTGGCCAACAGGGCTAAGCGAAGGGTTAATTGGGCGCCAACGCGTCGCACCTGGGCGGGCCGGAACGCCGCCCCACATGTCAAATCCGCAATGTTCGGAACCGGGTGGCGACGCATCGGTTGCCAGACAGGCAACCTAAAGACCAAGGAAACAGGCCATGACACTGAGAACCAAATTGCTTGGCGCCGGCGCGGCGTTGCTGCTCTCGACCGGCGCCGCCCTTGCGGTACCGGCAACCGCGCAGACCGACCTCAATGTGCGCTCCGGGCCGGGCACGCAATATCCGGTCGTCGGCTCCATTCAGGGCGGCGAGACCGTGGACGTCGGACGCTGCACCGGTAGCTGGTGCCGGGTGAGCTTCGGCGGCGGCTCGGGCTTCGCGAGCCGCAGTCATCTCGCGATGGGCGGTCGAGCCCGCGGTCCGGTGGTTGCCGCGGCGCCGTACGTCTATGACGAACCGGACTACGACTATGGCTACTACGATTACGGCTACGCCTATGGGCCGTCGGCGTACTTCTATGCCAACCCGCGCTTCCGGCATCGGCATGGCTGGCAGGGCCGGCCGGGCTGGAACGGCGGCGGCAACTGGGCTGGTCGGCCTGGTGGCTGGGCCGGACGGCCGGGTGGCACGCCGCCGGTGGTCGGCGGGCAAAACCGCACCGGCTTCGCCGGACCTCCGGCGAACTGGCAGCGCCCCGGCACCGGGATCGGCGTCGGCGGCGGTGCACGTGTCGGCGGTAGCGGCTTCAGCGGTGGTGCTCCGGCGGCCGCGGCTCCTGCCGCGCCGGCTGGCGGCGGTGGCGGAGCGCAGCCCGGTTTTGCCGGATCGATCGTGCGCGGCGGGCGTTAAGCCTCAGCACTTGGGTTTCAATTGGGCCGGCGGGCGACCGCCGGTCCATTTGTTTGTGCTGCGGGAGGGGAACACGCAGAGACTGTATTTATGCCACGCTGAAGTTACCATGCTGCCCGGGCGAGGGGCTATGTCATGGCGGATAGGGTCGGTCGCAACATCGTTCTGCTGTCGGACGGCACCGGCAACAGCGCGGGCAAGCTATTCAAGACCAATGTGTGGCGCGTCTATGACGCGCTCGACCTTTCGAATGCGAGCCAGATCGCGTCGTACGACGACGGCGTGGGCACCTCGTCGATCAAGCCGCTTGCGGTCTTCGGCGGCGCTGTCGGCTGGGGCCTCAAGCGCAACGTGCTGTCGCTCTACAGCTTCCTCTGTCTGAACTACAAGGCGCCTGATCCCAACAACGACGAGCCCGGCGACCAGATTTTTGCGTTCGGCTTCAGCCGTGGCGCGTTCACGATCCGTGTTCTCATCAATTTCGTGCTCTCGCAGGGCCTGGTCGATGATGCAACGTCAAGCGACGATCTGCACCGCAAGGCGCTTCGGTTGTATCGCAAGTTTCGCATTCAACAGACGCTGTATGTCGGTCTGCACACCATCGCCCGCCCGCTGCGCGATTTTTCGGTGTGGCTTGGCGACTGGATTTGTGGGCGGCGTACCGAACTCAGGAGCATCAAGACGCGCCAGGTTCCGGAAATCGCGTTTCTCGGGCTGTGGGACACAGTGGACGCCTATGGAGTTCCGGTGGTCGAATTCGGCAAGGGCGTTGATCAGTGGATATGGCCGCTCTCGCTGCGCGACAAGAAGCTCGATGGAAGGATCAAGAAGGCTTGTCATGCGCTTTCCATCGACGACAAACGCAAGACCTTTCATCCCCTCTTGTGGGATGAGACCGAACTGGAGCCGAGCGATCACACCGATGACGAGACGCTGACGCAGGTCTGGTTCGCGGGCGCTCATGCCAACGTGGGCGGCGGATATCCCGACGATGCGCTCGCCTATGTTCCGCTGCGCTGGATGATCAAGGAAGCCGGGAAGCGCGGTGTCCGGTTCAATCCCTTGGCGGTCGCCGCGCTGGAGGTGAAGGTCTCCCCCTACGGCCGCATCTACAATCCGCGCGCTGGGCTTGGCGCCTACTACCGTTATGACCCACGACGGCTCGACCCGCCGCGCGACCATCAGGGCGCGACAATTCCCAATCCCAAGGTGCATGAAACGGTCGTCTGGCGAATGGCAATGGGCACGGACGCGTACGCGCCGCTCGGCCTTCCGAACGGTGTGCGGGTCGTGACCGAGTCGCGCTACATACGAAAATCGGCAAAGGACGGGAGACCGCTTCCTACGTGGACGCTCCCAACAAACCGAACGTCCTGACCTTCGAGGCCTATCGCAAGGCGATTCAGAAAAAAGGCGATCTGTTCGGCGCACCTGCCGGAAGAGCTGCCGAGATGAGCCGGCGGAAACGCGTGGCGGTCGATTTTTCCGCGCTCCAGCAAATGCCGGACGAGCACAAGCTGAATTTGATATGGGACACCGTCTGGTGGCGTCGCGTATCCTATTTCATGACACTGTTGCTGAGCGCGTTTCTGCTGTTTGCGCCGGCCTATGTCGACGATTCGGTCAAGACGGTAAACTTCGGCGAGAATTTCGCCTGGATGACCATCCCGATCACCCATGTGGCCGGACTAGCCAGCGGATTTCTTCCCAGTTTTGTAAGTCCTTGGATCGAGACCTTTCAGGCGAAACCTTTCCTGATCGGATTTCTCGCTTCGATGGTTCTGGTCTCGACGGTTTGGGGCGCTTTGCTCGACAGGCGCATTCATGATCGTGCGCTCGCCGCCTGGACTGGCAAGGGCGCTGCCAATCGGACGCTCGCGGCGCGAGCGAGCGTCAAGCTGCGCATGCGCACGGCATTGATGGTGGTCGTGCCGTTGACGGCAATCGTCGCTCTGTTTCTCATACTTGAACTGACCCTGCTTGCCGGCTCAATACTGTCAAGCGTCGGTTACATCCTCGCCGCTCTCGTCTTTGTTCCGGAATTGCCGTTCCTGATCTGGCTGATTTGCCTGATCTGGATTTGGAGGAAGGGACGCACGACCGAAGGAGAGATACGCGGCCCCGCACTTTGGCTGGCAAACCGGATGCGGACATGGAGGATCACTGCGATCCCCTATCGGGTCTTTGCGCAAAAGATACTGCCGACAGCGTTCGCGGCTCTCCTGATTGCGACAATATTCGTTTCCATGAGCCGGGTGGCGTTCGACTTCATGGAATCGGGCGGATGGATTTGCGAATCGAACCTGCCCTCAACAAAAACCGTGTTTCCGGCGAACGTTGTGTTGAAGACAAACGACGTGTGCCAGCTCACGGACGTCCAACTCGAGGCAGGCAAGAAATACCGGATCGACGTGACCAACGTGAGCGGCTGGAAAGATGACGGTGGTACGACCGTGTCGCCGTTCCCGACAACGTCGATGAGTATGGGGTGGGACAAATTGCTGGAGCTTCCGCTACGGCGAAAGTTGACGAAACCGTGGTTCGCGATTGTCGCTCGTGTCGGTCAGTATGGCAACGTGGAGTACATGGTGGTCAAGTCGGGGGTCGAATTCACGCCAAAGGACGCCGGCTTTCTGTTTCTGTTCGTGAACGACGCCGTCATCGGTTGGACGCATTATGCTCGTTTCTACTCACGGAATGAAGGAACCGCGTCGGTAACAATCAGCGAGGTTGTTGCCGCAGCTGCCGCCGCCGCGAAGTGATGCGGAACGGTTAGGCGTCGCCGAACACGCGTTTGAAGATCGTGTCGACGTGTTTCAGATGGAAGCCGAGGTCGAAGTTCGTCTCGATCTCGGCGTCGGTGAGAAAGCGCTTCACGTCCCTATCGGCCTTCAGGAAGGTGAGAAAGTCGCCTTCGCCGCGCCACACCGGCATCGCGTTGCGCTGGACCAGTGCATAAGCCTCCTCGCGCGATGCACCTTTCTGGGTGAGCGCGAGCATCACACGCTGCGAGTGGATCAGCCCGCCGAGCTTGTCGAGATTCTTCTGCATGGTCTCCGGATAGACCATCAGCCGGTCGATCAGGCCGGTGAGGCGCACGAGCGCGAAGTCGAGCGTGACCGTCGAGTCGGGGCCGATCATCCGCTCGACCGACGAGTGCGAGATGTCGCGCTCGTGCCACAGCGCGACGTTCTCCAGCGCGGGCGTCACGAAGGCGCGCACCATGCGGGCAAGGCCGGTGAGATTCTCCGACAGCACCGGGTTGCGCTTGTGCGGCATCGCGGACGAACCCTTCTGCCCGGCCGAGAAGAACTCCTCCGCCTCCAGTACTTCGGTCCGCTGCAGGTGACGTACCTCGATGGCGAGCCGCTCGATCGAGGAGGCGACAACGCCCAATGTTGCAAAGAACATCGCGTGGCGGTCGCGCGGGATCACCTGCGTCGAGATCGGTTCGGGGGTGAGGCCCATCTTCGCCGCCACATGCGCCTCGATGCGCGGGTCGATCTGCGCGAAGGTGCCGACCGCGCCGGAGATCGCGCAGGTTGCGACCTCTTTCCTCGCCGCGATCAGGCGATCCTTGGCGCGCGCGAACTCCGCATAGGCTTGCGCGAGCTTCAGCCCGAACGTCACCGGCTCGGCATGGATGCCGTGCGAGCGGCCGATCGTCGGCGTCATCTTGTGCTCGAAGGCGCGGCGCTTGAGCGCATCCAGCAGCTTCTCGACATCGCCGATCAGGATGTCGGCGGCGCGCGTGAGCTGCACGTTGAAACACGTGTCGAGCACATCGGACGACGTCATGCCCTGATGCACGAAGCGCGCTTCCGGCCCGACAATCTCGGACAGGTGCGTCAGGAACGCGATCACGTCGTGCTTGGTCTCGCGCTCGATCGCGTCGATGCGCGCGACGTCGAAGGTGGCGTGGCGCGCCTTCTCCCAGATCGTGAAGGCGGCTTCCTTCGGAATGATGCCGAGCTCGGCCATCGCGTCGGAGGCATGCGCCTCGATCTCGAACCAGATGCGGAAGCGGGTCTGGGGGTCCCAGATCGCCGTCATTTCGGGCCGGGAGTAGCGCGGGATCATTCATTGCCTCGCCGATAAGTCCGGGCTGTAGCAGATCGGGCAAGCCTCAACAATTGCGTGCGGCCGTGCAATGCTGGCGCCCCGGAACGAATCACGGGGACGCACGATGAAGCGGCTTCAGATTGTGCCGCGCGATGGACGCAAATTCTACGATTCCATCATCCGCAAGCAGGACGACATCCGCAAGAACGGACGCGGCACCTTCAGCCGTACCGGGCCGAAGCGGCGCAATGCGGCCCATTGGGTGCATGCCAAGTTCACCGGTTCGGTCGACCTGGAGCGCACCGCGAACCTCGTGACCGCCAAGGTCAAATCTCGCAGCAAGGCGGATGAATCGAAGCTGTGTACCGCCTTTCTCGGATGGGTCGATCGTCATTTCGGCGACGATCTGGCCCAGGTGACGATCCAGTATCACTGACGGTTCGTCGGCGGCA